>Ga0116171_10002320_pt1 | contig 18107 bp, 12 predicted proteins | sample AD_JPNHW2_MetaG_FD_89798 | JGI IMG/M metagenome (GOLD analysis project Ga0116171, IMG submission 89798) | Active sludge microbial communities of municipal wastewater-treating anaerobic digesters from Japan - AD_JPNHW2_MetaG | ecosystem: Engineered > Bioreactor > Anaerobic > Digestate | place... | reverse complement strand
CCGCGCCGTCGCCGACAAGGTGAGGCTGCGCACCGGCGTCGCCTACGACCCCGATCGCGAGGTCATCATCACGGTGGGCGGCAAGCACGGCCTTTCCGGCGCCCTCCTCGCCCTCGCCGACCCCGGCGACCGGGTGCTCATCCCCTCGCCGTACTGGCTCTCCTATCCCCCCATGGCCATCATCGCCGGCGCCGAGCCGGTGGAGATCGACTGCCTCGACAACGGCTTCAAGCTCACGGTCGAGAAGCTGCGCGCCCACGCCCATCCCCGGAACGTCGCCATCATCCTCAACTCCCCTTCGAACCCCACCGGCGCGGTGTACACCCGGGACGAGATCCTCGCCCTGTGCGAGGAGGCAGCGCGCCAGGACATGTGGATCATCTCGGACGAAATCTACGACCGCCTCCTCTACGACGGCGCCGAGTTCACCAGCATCCCCTCGCTACCCGGCATGCGCGAGCGCACCCTGCTCGTCAACGGCGTCTCCAAGACCTACGCCATGACCGGCTGGCGCATCGGCTACGTCTGCGGCCCCGCGCCCATCATCAAGGCCATGAAGACCCTGCAGAGCCACATGACCTCCAACCCCTGCGCCGCCGCCCAGCAGGCCGCTCTCGCCGCCCTCACCCTCCCCGAGGACGAGCTGGCCGCCTACCTCGCCGGACCGATGGAGAACCTGCGCCGGCGTCGGCAGATGGCCGCCGACCGCCTGCAGCGCCTGCCCGGCCTGGGCGTCCACCCGCCGGCCGGCGCGTTCTACATCATGGTGGACGTGCGGGCGTTCCTGGGGAAGCCGGTGGGCAGCACCGGCCAGCCCGTGGCGAGTGACGAGGAGATGGCCTGGCGCCTCCTCGACGAGGAGCACATCGCCGTGGCGGCCGCCAGCCCCTTCGGCGCCCCCGGCTTCCTCCGCCTCTCCTTCGCCGTCCCCGACGAGGACCTGCTCGAGGGCATCAACCGCCTCGCGCACTTCCTGCACCTGGCGTAGCCGAGACCACCTCGCGCCCAAAGGGAGAGTTGGCGACTCCTGCCGCCATGTGGTAAATTTCGCGGTCCGGAGAGCCAACGTAGCTCAGCCGGCAGAGCAGCTGATTCGTAATCAGCAGGTCCGCGGTTCGATTCCGCGCGTTGGCTCCAGAAAACAAAGAAGTTAGCGCCCTGGTGATCCAGGGCGTTCGTGTTCTGGAGGCACCCAGGTGCCGCGACAGCAGGATTCTGCACCCGAGGGGCGCCGCTTCGACCACCACTGCCTGGCCGGCATCAACAAGCCGAGCGCTTCGTTCACTGGCACCGAAAAGAAGTGTTCCGAGCGCCGGCGAGAGCGGTGTGGGAGGCAAAGGTCCGCCGCACCAGCGACGTGCCCTCATGAGGCCACCTCGGCAAACTCTTCCACTCAGTATCCGCGAACGATGCCGATGACTCTGGTTGTGGTACCCATTCGGGGGCGCCGGCGAAGACGCACCACGGCCCGGAGGGCAAAGGGCTCTCCATTCGCCCAACAAGATCGACGGGCGACGGGACGGCCTACCCACGGGGCGGATCTCAACTACCGATCGCTGTACACTTGGCGACAGCCATGAACGAGGCCGATACCTGTCGCAAGCTGGTGCTGCCGAAGCTGCAAGCGGCCGGTTGGGACGACGAGCCGCACTCGATCGCCGAGCAGCGCACGATCACCGATGGCCGCATCGTGCCGGTCGGCAAGGGGTTCGTCCGCAAGCCACCGAAGCGCGTCGACTACTTGCTACGCTACACGCGCGACTTCCCACTCGCGGTCATCGAGGCCAAGGCGGACTACAAGACGGCTGCCGACGGGCTCCAGCAGGCCAAGCAGTACGCCGAGATGCTGGGGCTGGGGTTCGCGTACGCAACCAATGGGGTCGAGATCATCGAGTTCGACTGTTTCACAGGGCTTGAGAGGACCGTTTGTGGCTACCCGACGCCCGACGAGCTGTGGCAACGCTACCGCGCGGGCCGGGACATCTCGGATCCTCAGACCGCTGAGAGATTGCTCACCCCCTGCAACCACACGGTCGGCAAGGGCGAGCGGTACTACCAGCAGATCGCCGTTAACCGCGCGCTGGAAGCGATCCTCAGGGGCCAGCCCCGGCTCCTGCTCACCATGGCCACCGGCACCGGCAAGACCGCCGTGGCGTTTCAGCTCTGCTGGAAGCTGTGGACCGCCCGCTGGAACCGCACCGGTGACTACCGGCGCCCGCGCATCCTCTACCTCGCCGACCGCAACATCCTCGTCGACCAGCCCAAGGACGGGATCTTCGCCGCGTTCGGCGACGCCCGCTGCAAGGTCGAGTCCGGCGAGGTCGTCCACAGCCGGGAGATGTACTTCGGCATCTACCAGGCGCTGGCGGAGGACGAGCGCCGCGAGGGCCTGTTCAGGTCGTTCCCGAAGGACTTCTTCGACCTCGTGATCGTCGACGAGTGCCACCGTGGCAGCGCCCGCGACGACAGCTCGTGGCGCGTCATCCTCGAGTACTTCGAGCCCGCCACGCAGCTCGGCATGACCGCCACGCCCCTGCGCGACGACAACAAGGACACCTACCTCTACTTCGGCAACCCGCTTTACGAGTACAGCCTGCGGCAAGGTATCGACGACGGCTTTCTGGCGCCATACCGCGTCCACCGCGTCATCACCGAGTGGGACGCGGCCGGCTGGCGGCCGAGTAGGGACGACCTCGACCGCTACGGACGCGCGATCCCCGACGACGAGTACCAGACGAAGGACTTCGAGCGCGTCGTCGCCCTGCGCGCCCGCACCGAGGCGATCGCGCGCCACCTCAGCGGCTTCCTCCGGCGCACCGATCGGTTCGCCAAGACCATCGTCTTCTGTGTCGACCAGGAGCATGCCAGCGAGATGCGCACGGCGCTCTCGAACCTCAACGCCGACCTTGCCGCGCAGCACCCCGACTACGTCTGCCGCGTCACCTCCGACGAGGGCGACATCGGGCGCGGCCACCTCAGCCGCTTCCAGGATGTCGACACCGACGTGCCGACCATCCTCACCACATCCCAGCTCCTCACCACCGGGGTGGACGCGCCCACCTGCAAGAACATCGTGCTCGCCCGCGTGATCGGGTCCATGTGCGAGTTCAAGCAGATCATTGGCCGCGGCACCCGAGTGCGCGACGACTACGGCAAGCTGTGGTTCAACATCCTCGACTACACCGGCTCGGCGACACGCCTGTTCGCCGACCCCACCTTCGACGGCGACCCGGCCAGGCTCACCGAAGAGGAGCTGACCGAGGCAGGCGAGACCATCCTCGTGGCCGAGGAGGAGACCACCTACGACGCCGAGTCGGGCGATGAGGTCGTGATCGTCGAGCCACCGGGCGCCGAGCGCCGGAAGTACTACTTCGACGGCGGTCAGGTCGAGATCGCCGCCCACCTCGTCTACGAGCTCGACCCCGACGGCAAGCAGCTCCGCGTCGTGCGCTTCACCGACTATGCTGCCGCGAAGGTCCGCACGCTCTGCCCCACCGCGCCCGAGCTGCGGGCGCGCTGGGCCGATCCCGCCAAGCGTTCGGAGATCATCCAGCAGCTCGAGGAGCGTGGCGTCAGCTTCACCGACCTCGCCGAGGCCGCCAACCAGCCCGAGGCCGACCCTTTCGACCTCCTCTGTCACCTCGCCTTCAACGCCCCACTGCGCACCCGCCGCGAGCGCGCCCAGCAGCTCCGCGAGTCGCGTCAGGACTTCTTCGCTCGCTACGGCCCGGAGGCACGCGAGATCCTCGAGCACCTGCTCGACAAGTACGCCGACTACGGCGACGCCCAGTTTCTCCTGCCCGACGTGCTTCGGGTCCCTCCCCTGTCGGAGCATGGCCAGGTCAGCGAGATCGTCCGCCTGTTCGGTGGACCCGACAATCTGCGTGAAGCAGTCAGCCAGTTGCAGGCGTTACTCTACGCGGCATGAAGTATTGACGAATGCGTAAGCGGGTTCTAGCGTTGGCACCTACCACCCCTGGTGCTTCGGCACAGGGCGCGAGGCCACCGCAAGGTGGCTTCTGCACTTTCTGGGCATCGGCATGAGACCCAACGCCGAGTTCGACTGAGAAGGAGTGCAATGGCTCGAACGAGAAGCACCGAAGCCGCCCCGCCCCTGACCACTCCCCAGCGTCTGGCGAGCGTGATCAAGTCGGCGCGGGACATCATGCGCAAGGACAAGGGCTTGAACGGCGACCTCGACCGGCTGCCGATGCTGACCTGGATCATGTTCCTGAAGTTCCTCGACGACCTGGAGCTGCAGCGCGAGGAGGAGGCGGCACTGGCGGGGACAAAGTTCCGGCCGGCGATTGAGCCGCCGTACCGGTGGCGGGATTGGGCCGCGAACCCCCAGGGCGTCACCGGCGACGAGCTGCTTGCCTTCGTCAACCAGGACGAGTGCACGCGCCCGGACGGCACGCGCGGCCCCGGCCTGTTCGCCGCCCTGCGCCAGCTCTCGAGCGCCAACGGCGACGATCGCCGCGAGGTGATCGCCACCGTCCTCAAGGGCGTCGACAACCGAATGAAGAGCGGCTACCTCCTCCGTGACGTCGTCAACAAGGTCGCGGCGATCCACTTCACGTCGAGCGAGGAGCTGCACACCCTCGGCAGCCTGTACGAGTCGATGCTGCGCGAGATGCGCGACTCCGCCGGCGACGCCGGTGAGTTCTACACGCCGCGCCCGGTCGTGCGCTTCATGGTCGCTGTCACCGACCCGCGCCTCGGCGAGACCGTCCTCGACCCCGCCGCCGGCACCGGCGGCTTCCTCGTCGAGGCGTTCAACCACCTCGCCACGCAGGTCAAGACCGTCGCCGATCGCAAGCTGCTTCAGGAGCACTCACTCACTGGCGGCGAGCCCAAGTCGCTGCCGTACCTGCTGTGCCAGATGAACCTCCTTCTGCACGGCCTCGACGCCCCACAGGTCGACCCCGGCAACTCGCTCCGCCACAAGCTCACCGAGATCGGCGAGAAGGACCGCCTCGACGTCGTCCTCACCAACCCGCCGTTCGGCGGCGAGGAGGAGAAGGGCATCCAGGGCAACTTCCCCGACGACCGGCAGACCGCCGAGACGGCGCTGCTGTTCCTCCAGCTCATCATGCGCAAGCTGCACCGGCAGCCGACCCCCGCGGGCCGGCCGGCACGAGCCGCCGTCGTCGTCCCCAACGGCACCCTCTTCGGCGACGGCGTGTGCGCCCGCATCAAGGAGGAGCTGCTCACCCAGTTCAACCTCCACACCATCGTCCGCCTCCCGAACGGCGTCTTCGCGCCCTACACGAGCATTCCGACGAACCTCCTCTTCTTCGACCGCTCCGGGCCGACGAAGGATGTCTGGTACTACGAGCACCCGCTGCCGGAGGGGCGCAAGAACTACACCAAGACTGCGCCGATCCAGTACGAGGAGTTCGCGCCGTGCCTGGCGTGGTGGAGCCACCGCGAAGAGAACGAGCGCGCCTGGAAGGTCTCCGCCGCCGAGCTGCTCGCCACCGCCTGCAACCTCGACCGCAAGAACCCGCGCGCCAAGGAGGACATCACCCACCTTCCGCCCGAGCAACTCGTCGCCAGCATCCTGGAGAAGGAACAGCGAATCGCGGAGATCATGGGCACCATCCGCGAGCTGCTCGCGAGGCACGACGCGTGAGCAAGCAGTGGCCGCTGGTCCGGCTCGGTGAGGTGCTCAGGCTGGTTAACACCTCGGTTCCTGCCATGCAGTTGTCTGAAGTCGAACTCGCAGGCGTGTACAGTTTTGCTCGCGGGCTATTCAAGCGTGGACCAATGTCGCCCGCTGAGACGAGCTACAAGACCTTCAACCGCCTCGTCACGGACGACTTCGTAATCAGCCAGCCGAAGGCGTGGGAAGGAGCTGTTGCCCGCGTCACGCCGGAGTTCGAAGGCTGGTTTCTCTCTCCAGTCTTCCCGACCTTCCGGGCTGAGCAAAGCCGCCTGCGCCCCGATTTTCTCGAGTGGTACTGCAAGCAGTCTCGGGTATGGGGCGAATTACAGCAAAGATCGCGCGGGATCGGGGCGAGACGCGAGACTGTGAGTGCAGAGCAGTTCCTCTCGCTGGAGGTGCCCTTGCCGTCAGTTGACGAGCAGCGGCGAATCGTGGCGCGGATCGAGGAGCTGGCCGCCCATATCACCGAGGCCCGCAGCCTCCGCCGGCTGGCAGGGCATGACTCCGAAGCACTTGTTGGGGCGTCGCTTCGGGATATCTTCGCGAGCTGCCCCGACGATGCGGAGGTGGTGCTTGGAGCTGCTTGCAAGACAATCATCGACAATCTCCACAGCAATCCACGCTACGCCGACTCAGGAGTGCCCTGTGTTCGGTCCCCTGACGTTGGCTGGGGACGCCTCGATCTCGCCACTGCGCTGAAGACTGACGAGACGGAGTACAGGCGGAGGACTGCCCGCGGCGAGCCCCAAGCTGACGATGTCGTGTTGGTTCGCGAGGGGGGTGGAACCGGCAAGTGCGCCCTCGTGCTCCCCGGCCAGCGATTCAGCCTTGGACAACGCGTCATGATGTTGCGACCGAACCTTCAGCAAGTCGATCCGCGCTTCTTCCTGTACCAGCTCCTATCACCACAAGTACAAGAAGACCAGATTGCGCCACGAACCAAGGGTTCCGCGTCTCCTCACCTCAACATCGGCAGCTTGCGACGTTTCCGGTTCCGCCTCCCCCCTCTCCCCGAGCAGCGTCGCATCGTGGCGGAGTTGGACGCGCTTCAGGCGCAGGTGGATGCGCTCACGCGCCTGCAGGCCGAGTCCGCCGCCGAGCTCGACGCCCTCCTCCCCTCCATCCTCGACGCAGCCTTCAAAGGAGAGCTGTAACCATGGGACAACAAGGCGTGTGGGAGATTTCCGAGGACGGCCCCCGGCGGCTGAGCTCCAGCACCGTCGAGCTCGAGAAGCACCTCGAGGAGTGGATCGAGCGGGACCCCTCGCTGGTGCAGGGTGGCCTCACGATCGTGGCGCGTCAGGTGCAGACCGAGGCGGGTCCCCTCGACCTGCTGGCGCTGGACCCTCAGGGGCGATGGGTGGTGATCGAGGTCAAGCGTGGAGTGCTGCGCCGCGACACCGTCGCCCAGGCCCTGGACTACGCATCCGCGATCGCCGGCATGACCCTTGGGGACCTGGAGCAGATCGTCGACGGCTACCTTCGTTCGAAGAACGCCAATGTGACCCTTCAGGCTCTCTTGCGTCAACGCCAGCTCGTACTGGATCGAGCCGAGCTGATCGGTGAGGCAGCCATCATCGTCGTCGGCACCGGGGAGGATCGCGGTCTCGATCGAATGGTCAAGTACCTGGCGAGCCCCGGCACCGTCGCGATCACAGCGGTCATGTTCGAGGTGTTCGAGCCTGCCGGCGGCAAGCGTGTTCTGGTTCGCGAGCTTTCGGAAGACGACCACCCGCCAACTCCGGATACCCAGAACGGCCGGGATGCTCTCGACGCGCTGGTCGCGCGCGCCCAGGCTGCCGGCACTGGCGCCGAGATCGCCGCCTTCTTGCGGGCCGCGCAGTCCCTGGGGCTGTATCCGCATCCGTGGAAAGCCAGCCTCATGCTCGCACCGCCGGCCAACAAGACACGGTGTCTCTTGACCGTGTGGACCGAGCCGAACACGGATGGCGACCTCACTCTCTACGTCGCGGCCGACGCCTTCGCCGAGTTCTACCGCCTCGACCGTGACACGGTCGTCAAGGAGCTGCTCGGCGCGGACAAGTGGTTCGCGCTCCCTCGGAAGAAGGTCAAGGCGCTGACAGAAGGGCTCGGGCGGCTGCTCGCGCCCGCGGCCGAGGACGCCTAGCTCAGCCGCCGCACGATAGTAGTACGCGGAGCAAGCGGGAGACACCATGGACTTCGAGCGGTTCTCTGAAGTGACCCGGCAGCTCGTGCAACACGAGGACTCTCTGCGGGACCAGCGCGTGAACTGGCTCATGGGCTCGCAAGGTATCCTCTACGCCTCTCTTGGCTTCGTCTGGGACAAGAGTTCCTTTGTCGCGGGGGTCATCTCACTCGTCGGGGTCGTGACCTGCGTTTCGATCGGTGGGAGCCTCCTCGCCAACACGGCCGCTGTCAGGAAGATCTGCAGCGAATGGGCGAAGCGCAGGCCCACGGAGTACGACGGCCCCAGCGTGATCGGGCTCAGGAGCGCGGAGGACCCCCACAGGTGGGCGCGCCGACTGTATCCGTGGCACATCCTCCCATGGGTCCTGCTTGCGTCGTGGCTAGCCATCCTCGGCCGCCTATTGGTCTAGCGGTCCTAGGTCCTTCACACTCGGCACTTTCCGGTCCTTCAGTCGCACGTGCCCCTGCGGAACGCGCCAGGGTTGGCGAGATCCGCTGTCGTGAGCCGCGCGAAGGATGGGTGCCAGGCATCAAACTCATTCGGCTTTGTCACAAACTCGTGGCACCGAGTTGACGAGCCGTGCGCCCGATACCGCCCAAACTGAGGGTGTTAGTGCCAGAAGGCACGACAACGTGGTACTTGCTTCGATTGGTGCTCGGGCTCCGGGGGGCCATCCTCGCGACGCACCTTCACGCCATTGCGAGAAGCGATCGAATGCGTGGTGTTCCTGGTACTCGACTGCTCGGTCTCCCCGCGCTCCTTACTGTCTGAGGCGCTCCACCTCCGGGCCAAAGCGTCCTCAACCCACCCTCCTGGTGCCCGCCGATGCCACCGGACGCCCTTCGTCAGGCCTTCGACCGCCTTGGCAACTCCTGCCGCCGATGCAACCTCGACAGGGTGAGAAAGGGGATTCCTGACAATCGATCTGAACGGTGCCGGCAACGGGTGCGAGGCGACCTATGAGCCCGCGCCCTGCCTTGCCTCGATCCAGCCCGAGATCGTGTCGAGGAAGCCCGCCACGAACTCCTTCGGCAGCGTCGGGTACTCGTCCGGCGATCCCGTGACCGCCCTCTGGTAGAGATGGTTGGCGCCGGGCAGGACCTTCGTGGTCACGCCGTGGTTGCCGCCACGTGCCAGCGCCGCGGCGATGGCCTCCCGGTTCGCCTCGGCCGGGACCTGAAGGTCCTTCTCGCCGAACAACGCGAGCACCGGGCAACGCACCTGCGCGAGATCGGCGGCCGGGTCGTGGTCGAGGAAGTACCGAAACCACGGGGTCTGCGCCATGGTGATCTGGCCCGCGATGACGCGGTCGGCGTAGGCGCCAAGGTCGCCGATCGCCTGCCGCTGCTCGGCCGGCAGCGCGGTGAGCTTGGCGAGCGCCAGCGCCTTCGCCTCCGCTCGCACCTCGTCCCAACCCGCGCCGCTGCGCGCGGCCCCAAACAGCCGCTTCTGGAGCGCCGCCTCGGCCTTCAGGTCGGCCTCCGGCGCGCCGCCGGCGCGGCCAATCGCCTCCGCCTGCGCAAGCATGAGGCGCTCGCCCGTGACACCCGATGCGGAGACGAGGACGATGAACGCCACGTCTCCCGACTGCGCGGCGGCGATGGGGGCGACCAGCCCGCCCTCGCTGTGGCCGAGCAGGCCGATCCGCCTGGCGTCCACCTCGGCTCGGCCCTTGAGGAACGCCACCGCGGCGAGCGCGTCGCCGGCGTAGTCCGCAGTGGTGGAGCCCTCGCGCTTCGCGGTGGTGCCGCCGACACCGCGGTCGTCGCAGCGCAGGACAACGACCCCGCGGCGGGTGAGGTGGTCGGCGATCAGGCGGAACGGCTTGAAGCCGAACAGCTCCTCGTCGCGGTTCTGCGGCCCGCTGCCGGTGATCAGCACAACGGCGGGGTGCCGACCGGCGCCGTGAGGCGCGGTCAGTGTGCCCGCGAAGGTACCGGCCGGAGTGGTGAAGCTGACCTCCTCCTCGCGGTACGGCGGTGCGGGCGTCGGAGTCGGCGCCACGACACCCACCGCCTGGCGGGTGAGGCGGAAGGTGCCGGAGGCGGCGCCCTGGGAGAAGATGCCGTCGATCGTCTCGCCGGCCGCCACGCCCTCGAAGGTGGCGAGCCCGGGACCGGCCGGCAGCTCGAAGTGCACCCGAGGCGGCTGGTAGCTCACACTCTTCAGGGGCAGCGTCGAGGCACCCTGTTGGGGGATGTCGATGGTGGCGGCGAGGCCTGGCGCGCCGGTTCGGAAATCGACCCGGATCGCCAGCTCCGAGCCCATGATGGTGATCGCCCCTTCCCAGTGGCCGTCCAGGGCCACCGGAGGAGGAGGCGGGACGGCCGCGACGGTCACCAACGCCATGGAGAGAGTGAGCACGGAGACGAACTTTCGGAGGGTCTGCATGTGTCGTCCTTTTGTGATGGCCGAGCTCAGTGGGTGGCCGCGGCGAGGAGCACCAGGGCAAGAACCGCCCCGAGGAACGCCACGGCCAGCAGCACGGCCCTGGGGTTGCCGAAGTTGATCGTGTAGCCGAGGCCGAAGCGCCGCTCCACCAGGAGCGAGGGGTCGTCCCGGTTGACGTAGAACATCCCAAGCACCCAGTAGCGGTTGTCGGCGAGGCCGTTGGTCAGCGGTGTCGCGGCTCCGGCGCGCTCCAGCCGCGAGCCGCCCTGGCCGTAGCGGATCGCCAGGTAGACGGTGCCACCGATGGCATAGGCCATCATGACCGCGGTGAGCACCATCTGCCACCTGCCCAGCGTGGCCGCGTGACCGAGCCCCACCTCGATGGCCGACACCGACAGGACGGTCAGCATCAGCGTGGTGAACAGCGCGACCCCGCACAGGAAGCGCGTCATCGCCCGGCGGAAGCGGAGCTGGGCGGCGAGGGAGGCGCCCTGGTCGGAGCGGCGCAGCGCCCGCTTCGCGTTGGCGGTCAACCACGCCGTGCCGCCCAGGCCGACGGCCAGCACGAGCACCATGACCGGCAGCAGCATCACGGTGGCGATCGACTTCGGCCGCCAGGCGTCGGGGGTGCCGGAAATGCCGAAGTGGGTGGGCACGCGCGGGGGCAGCGCGCCGTAGCTCGTCCAGGCGTGGGCGACGGCGAACAGGCCGCACGCCACGCAGGCGGCGATGGTCAAGGCCGGCAGGAGCGGGCTCAGCGGCGGCGTCGCGAACAGCGGTGCCACTGCGGCCGGCGGCGGACCGACCGGGGCGAGGGCGCACGCCTGTGCATGGGCCCACAGGTACAGGCCGGTGAACGCGATCACCTGGAGTAGCACTGGCACCACCATCGCCAGCGGGCTCGCAAAGAAGAGCGCCAACACGCTCCCGAGCGCGATACCGACGACGATGGTCACCACCATGGCGCGATACCAGCGCCGGGTGAGCGCATGCGCAGCCGGAGCGTCGAACCCCTCCTCGCCGACGTAGACACCGAACAGCAGGCCCTTGCGGACGATCCAGGGGTACAGGAGGTAGACCCCTCCGATCAGGACGTTCTCGCTGAGCATGAAGACGAAGAGCAGGGTTGCGGACATTCAGGGTTCCTTTCAACGCTTCCCGTCGCCGGCGTGCGCGACAACGGACTCGACCATCGTGGAGATCTCTTCTCGCGCCACGCCGGCCTGGCGCAGGCGCAGGAGCACCTCGCGCAGCTCCTGCCACAGCGGCGCCAGCGAGGTCGGGTCGGGTGCCTGCGCGGGCGCGGCCACGACAGTCCCCGCCCGCTCACGGATTGCCACGAACCCCTGCCCCTCGAGCAACCGGTAGGCCCGCGCCACGGTGTTCAGATTGACCCCGAGGTCCGACGCCAGCGTGCGCACCGCCGGCAGCGCGGCTCCGGCCGCCAGCTCGCCTGCCGCGATGCGCACACGGATCTGCCTGGCGACCTGCTCGTACACCGGCTCGGCAGCCGCCCAGTCCACCGTAAGGGTCGCGTCGCTCTCCACGTTGATCTGTATACGTTCACGTATACAGATTGTCAAGGGAGATGGCGGGTCAGCGCACGACCGCGTCAGGAGGAGGCCCCCCTTCGACAGGTCAGGACTGACGCCACTGAGCGCTTCACTCCCGGCGGCAAATCTGCCGGAGCTTCACTTCAGTGGCGCCACCTAACGAGTTCGCCATCGAACCGATTGATGAGGAAAGGCTGGCCGGATTCTGTGGGACCTACGTACGGCCGAATCGTCCGGCACCCTGGCCAGCAGAAATCCTGCGAGCTGCAGGGGTACCACTCTGATCCGAATCGCGCACCTCAGAAACGTGCGAACACCTCAGTACCGATCGGTACCGGATGTCAGACCTCTGCTGGTTACGAAGAAGCCTCCCCAGACCACAGCCGAGGAAGTGGCCGAACAAGGCACCGCAGAAGACCGGTGAGAAATGCGGGCTAGTCAGGAGCTTGTGCACCATCTGCGATCGTGGCGGTCTTTCGACCGCGCCGCCACCGCCGGAAGTGCTCCACTACCGACACAGCATGTGCAAGGACGTTGAAAGAGAGGTAGATCCACAACCAGCTCAAGATCCCCCAGAGGATGACTGTATTGAACACCTGGGCTTGATGTCCGGTGTGGATCGGGTCGGCCGCCGTGCCGGCGGCCACGACGAAGGTCCCGCCAGCGCGAATCCAGTAGAGGAAGACCAGAGCAAGCACGTTCACCGTCAAGCGCACACCGGTGTGAAACCAGGTCAGCTCGGGATGCGCAAGAAGGACGGCACGTTGCACGATACCTGCCACGAGCAGGAGGACGACTGGCGCAAAGAGCGGCTCCCAGGTCGGACCTAGCTGCAGGTCCGTCACGGCCCGTCCAAACACGAGAATCGGTTGGAGGGGGACGAACGCCCACCATAGCAGGGCCACCGACCAGACGACGATGCCAGCCACCGTCTGCCAGCGAGGGCGCGTTGAAGGCGAGGTCCAGCTTGGATTCAGGACCCCGCCCTCGCCCCGGTTCATCCAGTGACGCTTCCACGCCTCGACACCGATGAAGATGACTGTCACGACGACAAGCTGCACGAGGACCGGCAGCGCGAGGCCAGGCCATTGGAGCGTCCAGTGCATGACTCGCGAGAGCGGCGTGCCGACCGCCAGTGCCACGGCAGCGAAGGCGAGGCAGACGCCGACCGTGACGGCGAGGTTCAGACCAAGGATGGCGAGGTAGTACGGGAATACCTCGGGACCAATGAGCACCCCACCGAACGAGAGCGTCCCTTGGTTGCCCTTGTAGCGGCTCGCGACCAGCCACGGGTGCCCGTACCGTCTCAGGATTGCCGCTTGCTCTACCTCGTCCAGGGTGTGGCCGGCCGCCACCCCCTGATCCTCAAGCTCCGACCGCAGGTGCTCGCCGAGCTCCTTGATGATGTCGTCCTTGCGCGCACCCGACATCAGGAGCAGTGACTGCCTGACAGCCTTGAGATAACGATCAAGCACGTACATGGCCCGACTCCCTCATGATCCCGTCCAGCGACTCGTTGATGCTGCGCCATTCCAGCAGGAGCCGATCGAGGACAGCTCGGCCCAGCGGGGAAAGGCGATAGAAGCGCTTGTTCCGCCTGCTCTCCTCCCGCCACTCGCTATCAAGCAAGCCCTGGCTCTCGAGTCGCCGGAGTAGTGGGTAGAGAGTGTTCTCGTCGATCTCGAGCCCGCGGTCCACAAGCGCCTTGCGAAGCGTGTAGCCATACTGCTCGGTGGCAAGCCGAGCGAGCACGGCGAGAACGAGGCAGCCGCGCCGTAGCTCGAGACGGAGGTTGTCGAAAATGATCCTCTCTTCGGTCATTCCTGTTCTCCGTACACCATACATCACATACTATATGGTACACAGTATAGTTTGTCAAGTGGGGCGCGCTCAAGAACTCCGTACCAGGCTCGAGGAGGCAGCCGATACCGGGGAGACCGCGCGTGTTCGCGGCCAGGGTGACGCACGACGTCCAATGACGGTTCGCACGGGAGAAGCGCCCCCTGGCCGAGGACGACACCGCCGAGGCGTTCGTCGGCTACGTGCGCAGGTTGATATCGTTGGCGTACCCGTTACTGATCAAGTACTTAGCGCCCCGGCCTTCCGGGGCGTTCGCATTCCGGTGCCACCGCGGTACCGCGGCGGCATGACTTCGCGCTCAAGTGGTTCGCTCGGGAGAACCGTCCTGCGGACAAAGGCGACACCGCAGATCCGTTCGTCATCTCCCTGCGCAAGTTGCCATAGCTGGCGTACCAGGTACTGATCGGATCGGTACTGATCCAGGTACTAATCCCACCTCGCGGAAGCTGGGTTTCGTCCCACGGCACCTCGCGGCTGACCAGGGGGCGGCAACCTCAAAGCTCACGGAACGTAAGAGCACATCAATGATGCTCGCCTGCGGTCAGACGAGATGGCGACGGGTCCTGACTCGGCGAGCTGGAGGCATGATGTCCCGGCACAAGGTTCTTTGCACCCTTTGTGGCGCGGCCCTGTGGACCCTGCCCCTCCCTGCGCAGTCCCTTCTGGAGTGGAAGGGGCTCATCCACGGTCCGCACGCCGTCGGCTTCTCGACCGCCACGGTGGTGGACTCGACCCGGACCATCGCCGCGCCGAGGGACTTCCTGGGGCGTCCGCGCCCGGACTACGGCCAGCGCCCAATCCACGTCGCCATCTGGCAGCCGGCCGAGTCGCCGACCGGCGGCGTCGAGATGACCTACTCCGACTACCTGCCTTTGCTCGCCTGGGACACCGGATCGCAGTCTGAAGGTGCGGCCGAGCGCCAGGTGGCGGAGCTGCGGTACATCCAGGCCGTGACCCCGCTGGCAGGTCCCGCCGACCACGCGGCGGTCGACCGTCTCGGAAGCCAGCGCGTCTGGGCGCGCCGGGACGCCAGGCCAGCGGCGGGACGGTTCCCGGTGCTCATCTATGCCCCCGGCTCGGGGTACCCGGCATTCGACAACTCCGTGCTGTTCGAGTACCTGGCCAGGTACGGCTACGTGGTCGTGTCGTCGCCGTCGATCGGCCCTGACGCCAGACGGATGCCTGGCAGTCTGTCGGGCCTCGAAGCGCAGACGAGGGATCTGGAGTTTCTCGCGGGGTATGTCCAGACGCTGCCCCAGGTCGACGCCGAACGCATCGGCACGGCCGGATTCAGTTGGGGCGGGATCCCGAGCGTGCTCTTCGCCCTCGCGAACACACGGGTCCGGGCGGTCATCAGCCTGGATGGTGTGATCCGTGAGAGCCAGTCCCTTACCCTCGCGAGGACGTTCGTTCGCTTCAAGCCGGAGCGACTTCGCGTACCGCTGCTGGTGCTCACCACCGCGCCTGACCACGCCATCCCCGGGTTCGCAGACGAGTCGTTCCTGGACCAGGTCAGGTTCGCCGAGGTCACCCGGGCTGTCATTCCCGGCGTCGATCACCACGACTTCGGCTCGATGTCGAGCCTTCTGCGCCGCGCGTCGCAGCCGGGGAAGGTCAGGGACTGGGCGCCGGCGACCGCCGGCTACGAGGCCATCTGCACGCTGACACTGGAGTTCCTGGATGTCCACCTGAAGGGCGGAGGCGCCAGGGAGCTGAGTCCGAGCAGTGCTGTCAAGGCGGCGTGCAACGTGTCGATCCGCCAGCCGGAGAAGGCGCCACCGTCAGCGGGTGATTTTCTCGAGGTTCTCGATACGGATGGCGCTGCCCGTGCCACCGAGCTGGTCCGGACGGCGGTCAAGGAGGATCCCGACGCCGTTTCGACGCTGGCCGCGGCGATCAACCAGGCCGGTTACGAGCTGCTCTTCGCGGGACGCACCCGGGATGCCATCACCATCCTGACGCTCGGCGTCGAGATCGCCCCGGAGTCGTTCGACGCCTCCGACAGCCTGGGCGAGGCGTACCTCGCCGCCGGCGAACCAGACCAGGCCAGGGCCAGCTACCTGGACGCCAGGAGCAAGCTGGAGAAGGCCAGGGGCCTCGCTCCCGATATCAGGGCCCGCTACGTCGCCAGCGCCGATCGGGGGCTGGCCGCGGCGGAAGCGGGACGGCGGAAGACGGCCACGCCGCCGCCAGGGTGACCCGGGTCGCAGGGGAACCCGGGGTCGGTCAGACAGTCGTGAACACGTAGACCGGACGGCGTTCCAGGTGGAAGAGCGGTCTCCAGATCGGTAGATCGGTAGGATCGGTAGCCGGTATCACAACTCTGCTGAGTTTCGAAATGGCCTCCCCATACCAGAGTCGAGGGCGTTGCCCCAGCCGCGGAAGCCGCCCGTGCTCGTGGCGAGGACGGCATACCACGTATCCTGATTCACTCGGTTGAAGCGTCCTGAGGATGCGGACGACACCGCCGAGACGTTCGTCGTCTGCGTGCGCAAGTTGACCTGCTTGGCGTGCCTGGTACTGACCCGCATCAATCCAGAGAGTGTCAAGAGCGATGGACCTTCAGGCACGCATCCGGCACCGATCTCGATGGCGACCGCGCGATCGCGAGCGAAGTCCGGGGCGGGAAGCGGCCGGCCCAGACGCACACTACTTCTTTGCCTGTGCCATGAACCCCGGCTCGCTGGTTGGCGGCACAATGCTCTTCATCCGCATGTAGGTGACGAGATTCCCGTAGTGTAGCAAGGTGTGCATGTGGTTGGCGCCGAGAGCGCCGAGCTTCGGCGTGTCGCCTCCGAAGAGCGGCACCATTTGAGTCGCCGACGCGTCCGTCATGCCTTCGTAGGCCTTGTCGCAGTAGGCGAAGGCGTCCTTGAGTGCGGCGATGAGATCGGCCTTCGAGGTCTTGGTCTGCTCGATCTTCGGGGCGGGGTTGGGCTCGCCGAGCACGAGGGAGCAGAACAGGTACTGTGAGTCGGCGACATGCCCGAGGATCTGGCCGTAGCTGCGCACCGCGTCCGTGGGCCTGAAGGTGTAGCTCTCCTCGGGCATCTTCTCGGCTGAGCGGAGGAGGATACCCTTCACTCCCGCGTAGACGGCCCGATTGAAGTCGCTGAGCGGATTGTCCTGGGCCACGGCGACGGCGGCCGGCGCCAGAAGGCACACCAGGAGCGCTGGCAGAAAGGCCCGCAGTGGTTCTCCGAGACGCCTGGACGTCCGTGCAGCAGGGCGGTGACCGGGACCAACAGGTGGTCGGGGCTCGATCGCTTCTCTGGTGACATTGACGGTGACGTGCATCTTCTCGTCCTTTCGGCTGCAACTGGTCGTACTCCCTGAGCTGGTTGATGTTTCATCACGACAGCGACCCTGCGCTTATCCCGCTCCTCACCTCCCTGCCGAGCGACCTGAATCAGGGGTGCATGGCACACGGCGATCGCGAGCCGGTGCATTCCTCCGCTGCGCGGGGTTGGTGGCCAGCGCCGTGAACCTCGTGGTCACCAACGTGGACGCCCGGGTACAATGGTGCTCATGATTCGAATCCACGTCCATGACCACAGGAATCAACGACTTGACTCCACGTAGCACGCCGCCCCGAAAGGAGCTCCGAGGCAGCGTTGCGGCGGGAGTCGGCAAAGGCCTGCTGGATTTCGCCGTTTCGAATGGAGCCTCCCGGAGCCTGCTGGCCTCGCGGGCTGGAGTCGCACTCGAGGATCTCGAGGATCCGGACCGCCGCATCCCTCTGGAGCGCTACGCAGCTCTGATGCGGGCGGCTGCGCTGTTGTGCAATGAACCCGCCTTTGCACTCAAGTTCGGCGAGGCTGTGGACCTGGCGGAGCTGTCCTTCATTGGCCTGCTCTGCTACGCGGCTGAATCAGTGGACGACGCCTTCGTGCAGATGAACCGCTATGCGCGCGTGATGATCGACGTGCCGGTGGAAGGGAAGGGGGATCGAATCCGGCACGTGCCGAGCAGCCGGGGCACTTGGGTGGTCGATGCGCGTGCCGATCCAAACGCTTTTCCGGAGCTTTCCGAGGCCACATTCGCTCGCATGGTGGGCCGGGCACTCGCGCTCGGAGGTCAGCAACGCTCTTTCGCCCTGGAGATTCACTTCACACATGCAGCGCCCCCTTACCGTGCGGAGTTCGATCGGGTCTTCAAGGCGCCCGTGCGATTCGGCAGTGGCTGGAATGCCATGCTGACGGACGACGCCTGGGATGCATCCGGGGTCCTCAGGCCGAGCCGCTATGCCTTCAAGATCCTGAGCGCGCGTGCCGAGGCGCTGCTGGCCGAGCTGGACCTTGCCACGACCGCGCGCGGCCAGGTGGAACGCCTGTTGATCCCCATTCTGCATCGGGGTGATGCCTCGATGGAGCTGATCGCGGCGAAGATTGGCATCAGTCGGCAGACGCTCTATCGCCGGCTACGGGCGGAAGGAGTCAGGTTCGAGGAGCTCCTGGATGAGCTG
>Ga0116171_10002319_pt1 | contig 18108 bp, 14 predicted proteins | sample AD_JPNHW2_MetaG_FD_89798 | JGI IMG/M metagenome (GOLD analysis project Ga0116171, IMG submission 89798) | Active sludge microbial communities of municipal wastewater-treating anaerobic digesters from Japan - AD_JPNHW2_MetaG | ecosystem: Engineered > Bioreactor > Anaerobic > Digestate | place... | reverse complement strand
TCCTTTCCAGATCAGTCAGCGCAACGGGCTGCACGCCCGTGGGAATGATGGCGTGGTGATCGGTCACTTTGGCATTGTCAAAAACCTTTTTGGATTTATTGATTTTGGCAGCCAGCAACGGTTGTGTCAGCAATTCATAATCCTTCAACCCTTTGAGGATATCCGGTATTTTGGGATACATGTCATCACTCAGATACGTGGTATCCACACGCGGATAGGTGGTGTATTTCTTTTCGTAAAGGCTCTGAATGGTTTTCAGCGTGTCGTCGGCCGAATATCCAAACTTTTTGTTGCATTCCACCTGCAAGGATGTAAGGTCAAACAGGCGCAGCGCGTTCTCATTCCCTTTTTTGGTGGTGATATCAGTCACCACAAAGGGAGCGGTTTTCACCGTTTCAAGAAAAGCCAGTCCTTCTTCCACACTGCTAAACCGACCTTTGGATGCGGAGAAAGTTGTATCCCGGTAAACGGTTTTCAATTCCCAGTACGCTTCCGGTTTGAAATTCTCAATTTCCTGTTGCCGGTTAACAATCAAAGCCAGCGTCGGTGTTTGTACCCGTCCGATGGAAAGTATCTGGCGGTTTTGCGCGTATTTAAGGGTGTAAAGTCGGGTGGCATTCATGCCGAGCAGCCAGTCGCCTATGGCACGTGAAAGTCCCGCTTCGTAAAGGCGTTGGTATTCCGACTGGTCTTTCAGTTTGCTGAAACCTTCCCGGATAGCTTCTCCCGTCAGCGAAGAAATCCAGAGCCGTTTCACCGGACATTTACACAGTGCTTTCTGCATCACCCAGCGCTGTATTAGTTCTCCCTCCTGCCCGGCATCACCGCAATTGATCACTTCATCTGCCGAAGCTATGAGTGTTTCAATGGTTTTGAATTGTTTCTGAATACCGCTGTCGTTCGTCACTTTTATGCCAAACCGTTGTGGTATCATGGGCAGCTGCGAAAGCGCCCAGGCTTTCCATTCGGGCTGATATTCGTTGGGTTCGAGTAAGCCGCACAGATGTCCGAATGTCCAGGTCACCTGATATCCGTTACCTTCCATGTATCCGTCCTTACGGGTTTTGGCTCCGAGTATCTCGGCTATGTCACGCCCCACACTGGGTTTTTCGGCTATACAAACGATCATTTTTCTATTCTTTTTTTCAAAGCAAAAGTAGTTAAAAAATATCTCTTTCATGCATAAAAGAAGTGAGCTTTACTGAAAGGAGTTTCTTAATTGTCTGATTTCTAATTAAGCATCGGATGAAAGTATTATTATTGATTGTCGAAATTAATTTTCTTTAAATTTAATATCCCTGAGATATTATAAAAATTTAGCCATATTTTCACGATTTAAAAAGATTGTAAACATTAACACTTAAACCGGATATTAACTATCAGATATTGGACTAATTAAAATCAGAAACTATAAATAAACAAATGAAAAGAAACATCAACTCAAATATTTTTTCTACTTTTGACAAATCATCAAGGCAGTCAATCTGCTGAAACAGATTGACTTTTCAGGAAAACAGACTCAGCAAACAACAAGAATGAAAGCACTTACCGAAATGCCAAACGTTGGGAAAGTACTGGCGCAAAAACTTATCGAAGTGGACATAAATACACCCAATGAACTGATCTCAACCGGAAGTGAAAACGCGTTTATACGCATCAGAACAGTTGATCCCGGAGCATGCATCGATATGCTTTATGCGCTCGAAGGAGCCATCCAGGGTATACGGTGGCACAGTTTATCACCCGGACGAAAAGAAGAACTTACCGCATTCTTTCGTCAAACCCGCACTCAGAAACCATGAATGAGGTTGACTGTTATATTGCTGGCTTTCCTCCTGAAGTACAGCAGATACTTCACGAAATCCGCGGGATAATAATCGGGGCAGCTCCCGATGCAACCGAAGGGATGGCTTACGGAATACCCGCTTACAAAACCAACGGCAAACCGCTGGTGTATTTTGCCGGATTCAAAAAACACATCGGATTTTATGCCACTCCCACCGGTCACAGTGCATTTGCTGCTGAACTGGCACATTACAAACAGGGAAAAGGTTCTGTACAGTTTCCGCTGAATAAGCCCATTCCATACGATCTGATTCGAAGAATAACGGTGTTCAGAGCACTGGAAAACAATGCAAAACAACGTGCAAAACGAGGATAGCGCGAAATCGGCCAGTTAGCTTCAGCGAAGAGGTTTCGTTATATTTTCGGGCTTCCGGGTACTCCGTTTTTATCCTTTCCGCAAATAATTTGTATCTTTGCATTTCAAATGTAAAAAACAATCATTAAGATCAGATGTTATTAATTGAAAAATGATTATTCAAATATCTGATTCTGACAAATAACCTGTTAACTGAAAAAAACTATAAAAAAGATTATGTATTTGAACACGGAAATTGCAAAAGATATTTATTACGTTGGTGTTAACGACCGCATAAAGCATAAATTTGAAAATATGCTTCCTCTTCCTTACGGCGTTTCATACAATTCATATCTTATTACTGATGAAAAAATTGCCCTTGTTGATACTGTTGACGTTTGCTACAGCGAAATTTTTATCGAAAAAATCCAATCGCAACTCAAGGGCAAACAAATAGATTACCTGATCATCAATCACATGGAACCCGACCATTCCGGTTCTATCAGTTTCATTCGAAAGTATTATCCCAATATCACCGTTGTTGGCAACAAAAAAACACTGGAAATGCTGAACGGTTATTACTGTATAGATGATAACACCCTGGAAATCACCGATGGTGAAACACTTTCTTTGGGACGGCATCAGCTTCAGTTCCACCTCACCCCTATGGTTCACTGGCCGGAAACAATGATGACTTTCGACCTTACCGAAAATGTGCTTTTTTCGGGTGATGCTTTCGGATGTTTCGGCACGCTCGATGGTGGTGTAATCGATACTCAGATGAATACCGACAAATACTGGGATGAAATGTATCGTTACTACGCCAACATTGTTGGAAAATATGGTTCTCCGGTTCAGAAAGCCCTTCAAAAATTAACTCCGCTTGATATAAACGTTATCTGTTCCACACATGGTCCGGTTTGGAAGGAACAAGTATCGAAAGCAGTTGATATTTACGACCAGCTGAGCCGCTACGAAGCCAGAGAAGGTGCTGTTGTGGTTTACGGCTCTATGTATGGAAACACCGAACAGATGGCCGAAGCGGTGGCACAGGGATTAGTTACTGGTGGTGTGAGAAATGTAGTGATGCACAATATATCCAAATCTGATGCTTCCGATATTCTTCGAGATATTTTCAAGTACAAGGGACTTATCATTGGAAGTCCTACATACTGCAACGAACTTCACCCTGAAATCGACAGTTTGTTGAAGAAAATCGAAATCAGAGCCATTAAGAAAAGAGAATTCGCTTATTTCGGTTCTTTTTCATGGGCTGGAGTTGCCAACAAAAAGCTGGCTGAATTCGGCGAGAAAATGAAATGGAGAACGGCAAGTTTCACGGTAGAGGAAAAAATGGGACTGAAAGAAAACAATTATCTGTCCTGCATACAGCTTGGCAAGAAAATGGCTGAATTACTAAAAACACCTGAGACTTCTGAACCGGCTTGCCATTAAGTCTGCAATGCAGTCGCAGTTTTTTCATTGTTTCTGATAAGTTAGATTAGAATTCTGATAGTTTACACATGTTCAAATCACACTGTTATGGAAGAACTTACGCTGATTACCCCTACGTTTCTATTTTCGGCTGTGTCGCTCATACTGCTGGCTTACACAAACCGGTTTCTGTCCTATGCGCAGTTGGTACGTACACTCAAAGACCGCTACATGGAAGACCGTTCCGCTATTACTAAGGCGCAAATTGTCAACTTGCGTAAACGATTGAGACTTACCAAACAAATGCAGGTTTTCGGGGTTGTCAGTTTATTATTGTGTGTGGCTACAATGTTTCTGATTTATATCGGATATCAACTGATTTCTGTTTACATTTTCGGAGTAGCGCTGGTATGTCTGATTATTTCACTGGGCTTGTCTGTACGTGAAATACTTATTTCGTCCAATTCGCTTGAAATTTATTTGAGTGATATGGAAAAATAAACAACCGGACCCGATTACCTGCCCCCTAACCCCCTAAAGGGGGAATATTGGTGCAGAAATTCAATATTCATAAAGTATTCACAAGTTCTCAAAAAATACAATACCACTAAATAAAAACCACAAACGATGAGCAAACTTACTACTAATTCTCCCCTTAGAGCCTGTCCCGGACTTGTTACGGGAGGGTTAAGGAGCCTGGGCCACGGTTTCGTCAGAGTAGCGGCTGCCATTCCCGAACTTCGGGTATCCGATTGTGCTTTCAATGCTGCTAAAATCAAGGAACTGATAGTAAAAGCGGAAGCCGAAAACGCAGAGATTGTTTGCTTTCCCGAATTGTGCATCACGGCTTACACCTGTGCCGATTTGTTTTTTCAGAAACAACTGCTGGATAATGCTGAAAATGCCCTGGCTGATCTGGTTGCTGACACTGCCGGACTGGAAATTACGAGTATTGTTGGAATGCCGGTAAGGAAAAACAACCAGCTTTTCAATGCGGCGGTAGTTTTCAAACAGGGCGAAATCCTCGGAGTTATTCCAAAAATCAACCTACCCAACAACAACGAGTTCTATGAAAAAAGATGGTTCACGTCCGGTTATTTTGCAACCGCAGAAAACATTGAACTCGCTGGACAGGAAGTTTATTTCGGAACCAACTATTATTTCCGCACGAATAATTTCACCTTCGGGATAGAAATATGCGAAGACCTCTGGATGCCGATACCGCCCAGTTCACACCTGGCTATTCAGGGAGCTGAGGTTCTTTTTAATCTCTCTGCCAGTAACGAACTGATAGCCAAAAATATTTACCGCCAGCAACTTGTTGAGCAGCAGTCAGCCCGTTGTATTGCCGGTTATGTTTACACCTCAGCAGGACATGGCGAATCCACAACGGATCTGGTTTTCTCTGGAAACACATTAATTGCTGAAAATGGAAAAGTTCTGGCAAAAGGTGAACGGTTCAGCTTCGAACCGCAACTGACGATCACCGAAATTGACATTGAACGGCTTCGCGCTGACCGAATGCACAACAATAATTTCTTCAATGAAAAAGAAGAAAATGCTTATTTCGAGATTGACTGTACTGATAATTTATCGAAACCTGGAGATATAAACTTCAAACTTACCCGTAAAGTTGACCAGCATCCTTTCGTTCCGCCCATGAGTGTGCGTGATGAAAGTTGCAGCGAAATTTTCGCCATTCAGGTGGGAGGAATCGCCAAACGCTGGCAACATACCCACGCCGAGAATCTGATAATCGGTATTTCTGGAGGATTGGATTCTACACTGGCATTGCTGGTGTGTGTGAAAACCGCGGATAAACTCGGTTATGACCGCAAACGAATCATGGGAGTTACCATGCCGGGATTTGGCACTACTGACCGTACTTACAACAATGCCCTTGAGTTGATGAAATCCCTGGGAATTACCATGAAGGAAATTTCAATCAAAGAGGCATGTCTGTTGCATTTCAGGGATATCGGACACGACCCGAAAGTTCACGATGTTACTTATGAAAATGTGCAGGCACGGGAACGTACGCAAATTCTGATGGATCTGTCCAACAAGTATAACGGACTGGTGGTTGGAACAGGCGATTTGTCTGAATCGGCACTCGGATGGTCAACATACAACGGCGATCACATGTCCATGTATGCCGTGAATAGCGGTGTTCCCAAAACTCTTGTACGCTATATGGTTGGCTGGGCTGCACATCAGCTGGATGATCACTCCGAGAAAATACTCACGGATATACTGGATACCCCTGTAAGTCCGGAGTTGCTCCCGTTTGATGAAAATGGTGAAATCGCGCAAAAGACCGAAGACATTGTGGGACCTTATGAACTGCATGATTTCTTCCTGTACTATTTCGTTCGCTTTGGATTTACCCCTGAAAAAATTTTATTCCTCGCTAAAACAGCTTTTGAAGGAAAATATCCGGATGATTTTATTGAAAAGTGGCTGAAAGTTTTTCTGAAACGATTTTTCCAGCAACAGTTCAAGCGTTCGTGCATCCCCGACGGACCAAAAGTGGGAAGCATCAACCTCTCACCCCGGGGCGACTGGCGCATGCCAAGCGACGCCGTTGCATTTCAATTCTGATAAAAAACATTTATATCACGTTTATTCTGTATTATTTTTTGTCTTATGTTTCAACAAATCTTCTTGAACAACACCCTGGAAACCTGGTTGATTTCACTGGCAATCATTGCCGGAGCATTGCTGCTGAACAAACTCATCTCATTGCTCAACCGGAAAGTTATACTTAAACTTACAGGTAAAACGGCTAATCGTTTTGACAACATCCTCTTCAGCACGCTGGAAGCTCCCCTGATGCTGGGCATTATGCTTGTTGCCCTTTGGGTGGCTCTGAACAGGCTGAATATCGTTGAAAAAAACGTAAAGAACATCTTATCCGAATCTTACCAGGTACTGGCTATACTGAATATCACCTGGTTTTTTGCAAAACTGATGGTTGCCCTCATGGATGAATACCTTTCATCGTCCAATCCAAAGAATGCACACCGAAAAGTGCATTTGGACATTCACATGGTTGCATTGTCAAAAAAAACCGTTTTGTTTGTCATCTGGATACTCGGCGGTGTGATGGCTTTGAGCAATATCGGGGTAAATATCGGGGCTTTGCTCGGCACACTGGGTATCGGTGGTGTGGCTGTGGCACTGGCTGCTCAGGATACGGTGAAAAACATTTTCGGAGGTTTCACCATACTGATGGACGGAACTTTCCGAATTGGCGACCGGATAAAAATCGGCGAATTTGATGGATTTGTAGAGAATATAGGAATCAGAAGTACCCGTATCAGAAATTTTGACAAACGGATAATTACCATCCCGAATTACAAAATAGTGGAAGGTGCAGTCGAAAACATTTCTGAAGCGCCATCAACAAGAGTGGTTATGAGTCTGGGCCTTTCCTACTCCACCACCACCAATAAAATGCAACTGGCTTCGGCTATTCTCAAACAGACTGCAGAAGAATTTGAGCATATCGATAAAGACAATATTTCCGTTGCTTTCAGCGAATTCGCAGCTACTTCCATGAACCTGAAATTTACGTATTTTATCTCCAAAGATGGCGATAACGTGAAAATTCCCTCGGATATCAACTTCAAAATTCTGGAAAGATTTAATTCCTCCGGTATAGAATTCGCGGTGCAGCCACAATCTGTGATCACGTTTAAATCATAATTTTTATACTTTATGTAACTTTTTACCCTTTTAGAGTTAGCGAGTTGCACAAATAAAAAAATAAAAATTGTTATCTTTGTGCTGAATTAATGCAATAAACCAGGTCTTGACGAAATGTCAATACCTTTTTTTCAAACTAAATGAAGAAAAAAGATAAATCCTGGTGGTTCTTTACGGTGGTACTTCTGGTATTCGGCGTAGCTATTTATCTCCTTAGAATTAAAGGAGACAGCCTGGATGCGGCAACCAAAACAGGTCATCACATTCTTAATGCAACTAATTCTGACAATTTTAATTTATTCCGGAAACTGACTTTACAAAACGTTCTGGAACCGACCGGAATGATACTGCTCCAAATAATAGCCATTCTGGTGGTATCCCGTATCTTTAGTTCACTCTTCAAACGAATTGGGCAGCCTACTGTTATCGGTGAAATTATTGCCGGTATTGTTTTGGGACCGTCACTACTCGGTTATATTTTCCCCGACACTTTTCAGTTCCTGTTTTCACCAAAATACCTCGATACACTCTATATTGTCAGCCAGATCGGACTGATTTTATTTATGTTTACCGTTGGTATGGATTTAAACATGAGTGAGCTGAAAGTGAAACTCAAGCAGACTTTCGTTATCAGCCAGACAAGTATAATCATTCCGTTTCTCATGGGAATGATTTTATCTTATTTCATTTACATCGAATTTGCTCCGGCAAGTACCCCATACATGTCATTTGCTCTGTTTATAGGCATATCCATGAGTATTACCGCTTTCCCGGTTTTGGCACGTATTGTTCAGGAAAAAGGACTTTCTAAAACTCATCTGGGAATTGTCAGCATTGGCAGCGCGGCAATTAACGATGTCACAGCTTGGATATTATTGGTCGCGGTAATAGCAATTGCTAATACCGGTGATTTTTCCAGTTCTTTATATACATTAATTTTCACGGTAATTTACACTATTTTGATGATATTCGTTATTCGTCCGTTCCTCAAACGCATTGGAAACATGTATCAGAAAGAGGAACTGATGAATAAAAATATCTTCGGATTTTTTATTCTGATTCTTATCATCTCGGCCTACACAACCCAAACTCTGGGAATTCACGCTTTGTTCGGAGCTTTTCTTGCAGGTCTTATCATGCCGCCACTCCCCATGTTCCGTAAACTGATGATGGATAAAATTGAAGATCTCTCTGTTACCTTGCTCCTGCCTTTATTCTTCGTATATACTGGTCTGAAAACGGAAATAGGACTGTTGAATACTCCTGAATTGTGGATGTTATGCCTGGTATTCATACTGGTAGCTGTTATTGGAAAATTCGGAGGCGGTGCCGTTACTGCCCGAATTACCGGCGAATCACTCAAAGACAGCCTGTCTCTCGGTATCCTGATGAATACGCGCGGTCTGATGGAACTGGTCGTTCTGAATATCGGTCTTGAAATGGGTATTCTTCCGCCGGTTATTTTTACCATGTTGGTTATCATGGCATTGGTAACTACCTTTATGGCTACTCCGCTGCTTTCGCTGATTGAATATATTTTCCCTGCCAAAGAAAAGAAAGAAACACTTATTCGTCAGCAGGCTCAGGGTGTTTTCAAAGCAATGATAGCCCTGGGTAATCCCGAAAACGGTAAAAATTTACTCCGGGTGGCAAAGACCATTCTGGACGGAGCAAAAAATTCGCTTGAAGTGAATGTGCTTCACATTACTGCCGGAACCGACACAAACCCGATTTACGGCGAACAGTTTTCAGTTGAAAGTTTTATCGATGTTCAGGCTGCTTCACAAAAACTTAACATCCCAATAACTACCGAATATAAGGTCGCCGATATTATCGAAACTGAAATTATCAAAAAAGTTAATGCCGAAAATTACGACTTTCTGCTAATCGGTGCCGGTGCCTCAATGAGTCAAGACGAACTGATGAAGGAACAACGCTGGTACGACCGCATACCCTGGCTGGACAGATTAAGGACCGAACAGGCAATCTTTTATCCGGGTACACTCATAAGGGACAAAACGAGGTATTTTATCGAAAACTGCAATTGCAGTGTCGGCATTTTTGTCAACCGCGATTTCAAGGGGATAAGTTCTATTCTGATTGTTTTGGGTGAAGAAAATGACGACTTCCTGCTCAGGTACGCGCGCCGTATCCTGCGCGACAATCCGGATATTACCGTTCAGATTATTGATATCAGCAAACTCGATGCACGTATCCAAACTGTATCTGAAGGTATTCAGAAGCTTACAAGCTTGTTTGGTTCACGGGTTAAACTGAGTAAAATCACTCGTCTGCACTCAGGATATCTTGCCAAATTCAGTTTTCTGATGATAAGCTATCAAACATGGGATGCACTTATTCAGGCTGAAACGCAGACACTTAAAGACATCCCTTCTACACTTATTATCAGCAAACGAACAAGCAGATTCAGTAAAGGCAAACGAAAACACGTTCAACTGGAATCAACCAATGCGGATGATGACTATGTCGAAGTCTGAACAGCTGAAAATCCGCAAGAATCGGGTTGTTGATTTTGTACCGATTGTGTAATTTTACTGAAAACATCCATCCTCCATGCCCGAGCAGCAACAAATTGACTTCGAACGCATTGCCACAGCTATCGAGTATATGTACACAAATTTCCGGACACAACCCAGTCTGGACGAAGTGGCGGCGCATGTCAGCATGAGCCCGTTTCATTTTCAGCGAATGTTTCAGCAATGGGCCGGTGTAAGTCCCAAAAAATTCATGCAATATCTGAATGTCAGTCATGCCGGAAATTTATTAAGGAGCAACCAGTTGAGCCTCTTTGACGCAGCGTCTGAAACCGGACTTTCCGGCACGGGAAGATTGTACGATTTGTTTGTAAAAATCGAAGGAATGACACCAGGCGAATATAAAAACGGAGGTAGAAACCTGAATATCTGTTACTGCTTCTCTCCCACCCGCTTCGGCGAAATGCTTGTTGCCTCCTCCGGAAAGGGAATTTGCTATCTTGCCTTCTCGGAAGATAAGGACAGGATGCTGACCGAACTTAACGAATTATTTCCCAATGCCGCCTATTCTGAACAAACCGATGAACTCATTAAAAAAGTGATCCGGTTTTTCGGACTTAACTGGAATAATCCCGAAGAAATAAAACTGCACCTGAAAGGAACCCCCTTTCAGCTCAAAGTCTGGGAAACGTTACTGAAGATACCCGAAGGCCGGCTTGCCACCTATGGCGAGATAGCCGAAAAAATCAATAATCCCAAAGCAACCCGCGCTGTAGGATCTGCCGTCGGCGATAATCCTGTATCTTTTCTCATTCCGTGCCATCGGGTTATTCGTTCTTCAGGTGTGTTGGGACAATACCACTGGGGACCATCCCGCAAAAAAGCCATGATTGGATGGGAAGCCGTTAGGAAAGATTAGGCCCCCCTGCCCCCTCAAGGGGGTTCAAGAATTGACAGTTATTTGATTATTCTCTTTAAGCCCCTTCAGAGCCTGTCCATATCTATCGGGAAGCTATCTGGAAACTTGTTACGGGAGGTTTGAGGCTGTATTGTATCTTGTATCTTGTATCTTGTGTCTTACATCCTGTGTCTTGTATCTTGTGTCTTGTGTCTTGTGTCTAAATATTCCTGAGTACCCGTTCAATCACACTGTTTTCGAAACCACGACTTTGCGCAAACTGGAACAGTTTACCCTGTTTTTCATATTCAAACTCGTATTTTATCGTATGTTGTTTTGATTTTAATAAGGTTGCCAGCATTTCTTCGTATTCACCATCGTCAATCACATCCAGTGCCGACGCTATCAGATCATGATTGAGGCCCTTTTCCCTCAAAGCCATAGAAATTTTGATTTTCCCCCATTTATTAAAGTGAAATTTATCCCGTACAAATGCTTTCGAAAACCTTTTTTCGTTGATAAAGTCATCATCGGTTAGCTGTTGAATGATTTTTTGGCGGTCAATTTCATCCACTTCCCAGGCTTTCAGCTTATCGTCAACATCAGAAATACAATGTTCGGAAATGGAACAGTACGATGCCGCCTTATGCAGCAGTTCGTTGTATGTATATTGCTTTTTCATGGCTTACAGGCAATAAAATAATTGAAATTTATATCCATTGGTTGTGACAGACAAATGTAGTTATTTTTTTGAAGTATAAAAAAATGAAATATATTTTTTTGAACAACAATATTTCATCGTAAAGAAAAGCTCTGTAATAGTTGGAAAACAAACAATCTTTTGTAGCTTTACAACCGAATTAACGTTTTATTCAGTTTATTTTCAGGTTAATGAAATGAAGGCCTGTTTGAAAACACTTTTACTGTTTTTTGCTCTGATTGCTTTTACTGCCGCAATGGCTCAGGCACCTAACGACACCGCCGCCATTGAACACGCTGTCACTTTTAGCGGTCAGGTCACAGCCTGGGAGATCACACACTTCAGCAATCCCGTGCTCTGGCAAACCGGTGGACGCTTCGTGCCTGCCCTGCTTGGTAACTTCAAAACCGGTGAGAATTCAAAACTGGATTTTGAGGCTTCAATTCACATAAACTGTAACCTGAACTATACCGGATGCGATCTATCCGACAAGCAAGGTGAAATTCAGCCTTACCGGATGTGGCTGCGATATTCGACAAACCGCTGGGAGATACGGGGCGGATTGCAAAAAATCAACTTTGGTACGGCAAAAATGTTTCGTCCGCTGATGTGGTTCGACGGGATGGATGTACGCGACCCGTTAAAACTCACAAACGGTGTTTACGGCGTGTTGGGAAAGTATTTTTTTAAGAATAATGCCAATATCTGGATCTGGTCTTTGGTTGGCAACAGCAAACCGAAAGGCTGGGAACTGTTTGGTTCAAAAAAGTGGATGCCGGAACTTGGAGGAAGGGCTGAAATACCGGTATTGAATGGCGAAATGGCGCTCAGCACTCACATTCGCGCTGTAGAAATCCCCGTTGTCGGGAAACAATTACACGAAAACCGTCTGGGACTGGATGGAAAATGGGATGTCGGTCCCGGACTGTGGTTCGAATCGAGCATCATACGACTTGAAAAGAACGAATATAACCTGCCACGCTATCAGGATGCCTGGAATGTGGGAGCAGATTATACGGTAAATATTGGAAACGGAATTGGTCTGACGCTGGAATACTTCAGGTATCATGCAGGTAACAGTTTTCTTTTAAACGGAAACAGCATTAATCTGGTGGGAAGCATGTTCACTTATCCCCTGAATATGCTCGACAACCTGACAGCCATGTTCTTTTACACCCGCAACAGCAGTAATCTGTGGTTCAGTTACCTGAGCTGGAACCGTACCTATGATAAATTCAGCATTTACCTGATGGCATTCTGGAATCCGGATGTCAGTTTGCCGATAAATACAACTTTACAGGGAAAAAATCTGTTTTCGGGAAAAGGGTTGCAGTTGATGGCAAGCTACAATTTCTGATATTATAAAATTATACTTATTGAATGATACAACTAAACAGCGATACTGCATATGAAAACTATTGTTAGCGTTAAAGATTTAGTCAAGAAATATCCAATCGGTTCGTCCGGTTACTTTACAGCGCTGAACGGAATAAACCTGGAATTTACCGAAAGTGAATTCGCCGGACTGGTTGGTCCGAGCGGTTCGGGCAAAACCACACTGCTCAATATTATCGGTTCACTCGACGTACCTTCTGGCGGAGAAGTCTCGGTGCTGAGCCATTCTATCAGCACGCTCACCCAGAAAGAAGCGGCGCAGCTCAGAAAAGAAAAACTGGGGTTTATTTTTCAGAATTACAACCTCCTGCCTGTTTATACCGTATTTGAGAATGTAGAATTCCCATTGCTATTGCTGAACATGAGCGCTGAAGAACGAAAGAAACGAATTCTGGAGACTCTGGAATGGGTTGGTTTATCCGATAAAATCAATTCACGGCCATCGCAGCTTTCGGGAGGCGAATGTCAACGTGTAGCCATTGCCCGCGCCATGGTGAAACGCCCTTCGCTGGTGCTGGCCGATGAGCCTACCGCCAACCTTGACTCGGCGAATTCACACAACGTGCTTCAAACCATGGTGAAACTTAATCGGGAACTAAAAACCAGCTTTATTTTTGCCACTCACGACGAAAAGGTGATCGGATACCTGCACCGAATTATCCGGCTGGAAGATGGTAAGGTTGTCAGTGATAAAACTATTTAATGCATCAGGTATGATACTTGCTAAAACCGCCATAAAAAGCCTGCTGGGCAATGGTCTGAAAACCTGGCTGAATGTTTTTGTACTTTCCATCTCCTTTGTACTGATTATCTTCATGCAGGGATTACTGGAAGGCTGGAGCAAGCAGGCAGTGACCGACGCAGTGGCCTGGGAAATAGCCGGAGGACAATACTGGAGCAGTAAATACGATCCTTACGACCCTTTCTCGCTCGATTCAAGTGCGGCTGCCATTCCTCCTTCATTGATGAAAGAATACAACGCGCATCAGATTGAACCTGTTTTGATTGCTTCGGGCAGCATTTATCCCGATGGCCGGATGATGCCTGTACTGATGAAGGGTATTCGTCCGGATCAAAACCTGCTCACCATGCCAACTCAAAGCTTGAAAGGTGACAGTACGGAAATACCGGCTATCATTGGCGCTCACATGGCCAGTCAGGCGGGACTGAAGGAGAATGATCTGGTCACCCTGCGCTGGCGCGATGCCAACGGCACTTTTGAAGCTGTTGATATCCGGATTGCTTCCGTTTTCAAAACAACAGTCCCCACAACCGACAACGGAATGATCTGGCTGCCGCTGGAAAATCTGCAGAATATGATGTCGCAACCCGGTAAAGCCACCATGCTTATAAAGGATCAGCAACTGACAACGGTGACTGTTCCCGGTTGGAAATTTAAGAATCAGACCGAACTCACCAAACAAACCATCGCGCTGGTCAGGGCCAAATCAATAGGCATGAGCATTTTCTATTTCATATTCCTTTTTCTGGCGCTCATTGCCATTTTCGATACGCAGACATTGTCCATTTTCCGTCGGCAGCGCGAAATAGGAACGTATGTGGCGCTGGGAATGACACCGCGGCAGGTTCAGAATTTCTTTACGCTTGAAGGAACGATGAACGCGCTCCTTGCCATTCTTTTAGGTTTTACCTACGGACTGCCCTTTTTTATCTGGTTTGCGGCCAATGGCATCACAATGCCAATCGATGCCAGTAGTTTCGGACTTCCGATTGCAGACAAGATGTATCCCCTTTTCACTCCGAAACTGATTATCGGAACAATCATCTTTATATTTATTGTAACAGCCATTGTCAGTTATCTGCCTGCGCGAAAGATTTCGAAAATGAACCCGACAGAAGCTATCAGGGGAAAGGTTTTATAACAAATTAATTTACAGGAGACATTCAATCAACCAGATATTATGTTGAAATTCTTATATAAAGGACTTATCCGTGACCGAAGCCGCAGTTTGTTACCCATCATTGTCGTCACTCTGGGGGTGATGATAACGGTAGTGCTTCAGTCCTATATGACCGGCGTTCTGGGCGACAGCATCGAAACGACGGCTAACTTTACAACCGGTCATGTGAAAGTAATGACCAGCGCTTATAGCAAGAACATGTCGCAGTTTCCCAATGACCTGGCAATAATGGATGTGGATGTGCTGAAGAAAAAATTGCAGACAGAGTTTCCGGATGTTGAATGGAGCGAACGCGTTCAGTTTGGCGGACTGCTTGATGTCCCCGACGAAAACGGAGAAACCCGTGCTCAGGCCAATGTTGCCGGAATAGGTATTGATATGCTGAACTCTCCCCGTGAAATAAACCGGATGAACCTGCGTTCGAACCTGACCAGTGGACGATTTCCGGATAAACAGGGTGAACTCCTCATCAGCGAAGAACTTTTTAGAAGGATGAAACTGAAACAGGGTGATGAAGTAACATTGATTGCAAGCTCCATGTACGGCGAAATGTCGATGTACAACTTCAGGGTATGCGGAACGCTGAAATTCGGTATTCCTTTTCTGGATCGGGGAACCATCATAGCCGACTTCAGAGATGTGCAGACAGCGCTGAACATGGAAAATGCCACGGGTGAATTGCTTGGTTTCTTCAAAAATCAGTTTTACGATAATAACAAAGCCATAACGATGGCTGAAACATTTAATTCCGGACAGAAGAGCGGTGATAAGTTTACTCCTGTGATGCTTCCTCTGAGTGAAATGAACGGCATGGGATACATTGTAGCGTACTCCGAAAATATTCAGGGCATTATCCTGCTGATTTTCATCATCGCCATGTCAATTGTGCTGTGGAATGCGGGACTGATTGGCGGATTGCGGCGCTATGGCGAATTTGGTCTCCGGCTTGCCATTGGCGAAAGCAAAAATGAGATTTACCGCGCCATGATTGCCGAAGCTTTTATTATCGGGATGATCGGTACGATTATCGGCGTAATATCCGGATTATTTATTTCCTGGTTGATGCAGCGGTATGGCCTCAATATCGGTGAGATGATGAAAGACTCCACCATACTGATGCCCACTGTCCTGAGGTCACGCATTACGGCAGCTTCGTATTATATCGGATTTATTCCCGGCATCCTCTCAACCGTTATAGGTGCCATGCTGGCAGGCATAGGCATTTACAAACGACAGACAGCCAATCTTTTCAAGGAACTGGAAAGTTAAGGCCCCCTAAATCCCCTAGGGGGACTTAAAGATATGTTATATCAAACTATGTTGAACATTAAATTATTTTTTACAAAAATAAATATCTTGAATTTAGCACTCACCGAAAGTCCCCCATGGGGGATTTAGGGGGCTTTTTAACTTCGAAGTTATGAAACACCTATTTTTCAACTTGTTATTTTTAACTGGTTTTCTCAGCCTGAACGCTCAAAACTATCCTTCCGGTAAATCCATTCTGGATAAAATTGACGCGAACATGTCTGCCAAATCCATGATTATGAAATCATCGATGGAGATAACCGGCAGCCGCGCCACCCGAACCATGGAAATAAAAACATGGATAGTCGGCGACGATAAATCGTTCACCGAATACCTCTCGCCAGCCCGCGAAAAAGGGACAAAAATGCTGAAACTGAACAAGCAGCTCTGGATATACTCTCCCTCCACCGACCGTACCATCCAGATTTCGGGGCACATGTTACGTCAGTCCATGATGGGAAGCGACATGTCGTACGAAGATATGATGAACGACACACCCCTGCAGGAACAATATAAGGCGGAAGTCACCGGCGAGGAAAACATCGAAGGCAGGAAATGCTGGGTAGTGAATTTGACCTCAACGGTCACCGACATTAATTATTACAGTCAGAAATTCTGGGTGGACGAAGAACGTTATGTTCCCCTTAAAATGCAGCAGTTTGCCAAAAGCGGCAAGCAGCTGAAAGAAATTACCCTGAGCGATATCCGAAAAGTGCAGGGACGATGGTACCCCATGGTCATGATTTACAAAGATACGCTGAAAGAAGGAAAAGGCACCCGGTTTACCATTTCAGGCATTCAGTTTGATGTTGCCATTCCTGAAAATGTATTTAATAAAGGGAATTTGAAATAATAAACCTGCCCCCTAACCTCCTAAAGGGAGAATTTATGTGACATGATTATAGTTTGTGGTTTTATAAAAAACATTTTCAGTGAATTGTGAATAAAATCTTAAATTTTTTTGTTGTTCGGAATAATTTATTCAATCAACTCATATTGCTGAAAATTAAATTTCAATTTTTTATCTTGTATTAATACGCTTGATTTTCTTTTGCCCTTTCTTTCCGCCTTAGAGAAAAAGCGTCAAGAAAATTGCCGGAGTGTAGCGGTTAAAAAGCGTCCTTGTTTGACGATCCGCCTACCGGCGGAGAGGAGTTTGGACGCTTTCAGCGAAACGCAGACAATTTTTAGCTTTTTATCGACAGCGGCGGCCTTTTTTGTTTACTTTTTGGGGCTGTAGCCAAAAAGTAAAAGCCTGTCCGGCTTGAGGACAAAAAACTTTTTAACGGACAATAATTCTTATTTTCACTAAATTATCAAGCCCCCCCTTTAGAGCCTGTTCCAAAGTTGTTTCGGAAGGGTTAGGGAGCAAGCAAATATATGAAAGATAATAACAAAGCGCTTCTTTTCGTCACTATAACCGTCCTGAGCTGGTCTACCGTTGCCACAGCCTTCAAAATTGCCCTGAAGGAATTTTCTCATTACGAACTCCTGTTGGTAGCCGCCACCACCGCGTTAATCGTATTCGCGGCGGTTATCACCTTTCAGTCCAACTGGCATCTGCTGAAAAATATCACCGGAAAGCAATGGCTAAGCTATGCCCTGACGGGATTTCTCAACCCCGCCTTTTATTACCTCGTTCTTTTTAAGGCGTATGATTTGCTCCCCGCGCAACTCGCACAGCCCATCAACTATTTCTGGCCCATCCTGCTCACCATCATGTTGGCTGTGTTTACCCGTCAACATATACCAGGAATTAAATTCGCGGGAATGTTCCTTTCATTTGCCGGAGTTGTTATCATCTCCTTTGGCACGGGAAGTATCTCAGGCACGAATTTTTCACTGAAGGGTCTCCTGCTTGCCTTTTTCAGCGCGTTTATCTGGGCTGCCTTCTGGATGTTGAACAAAAACAACCCGCATACCGACAATACGGTAAACTTATTTGCCGGTTTTCTTTTTGGTGTGACGTACTTACTCATAGGCTCATTCTTTGTCGATATAAATCTCCATTCATTCCGGGGGATGATTGCCGGCATTTATTCCGGCCTGTTCGAAATGGCAATCCCCTTTATTTTCTTCGGCATGGCTTTGCGGAAAACCGGCAACCC
>Ga0116171_10002318_pt1 | contig 18109 bp, 19 predicted proteins | sample AD_JPNHW2_MetaG_FD_89798 | JGI IMG/M metagenome (GOLD analysis project Ga0116171, IMG submission 89798) | Active sludge microbial communities of municipal wastewater-treating anaerobic digesters from Japan - AD_JPNHW2_MetaG | ecosystem: Engineered > Bioreactor > Anaerobic > Digestate | place... | reverse complement strand
GTGTTGCAAAAACAAATGAAAAAAAATCAGAAAAAATAATAAATTCACTCAAAGATTATTTGAAGAACAATAAATTTATTGGTAAAAATATAACCGATTATGAGAGACATGCTATGGCTCTCATGTCTCTGGGGATAGATCCATACAAAGGGACATCGGTTGATTATATTTCTGCTATAGTAAATAGTTTTGATGGTAAGCAAATAGGGGACAAAAATTTAATCAATGATGATATTTTTGGACTTATTGTTTTACAGAAATCTGGTTTTACAGAAGATGACGAAATAATTAAACAAATAATTTCTAATATTATAAAAAATCAATCAAAAGATGGTTCTTGGGGTAGTGTTGATATGACATCTGCTTCCATTATGGCTCTTTATAATTTTAAAGATATAAATGGAGTAAAAGATTCTATTTATAATGGATATAAATTTATAAAATCAAATCAAGAAAATGGTGGAAGTTATGGAAATGCATTTTCTACAAGTTGGGCTATGCAAGCTTTTTCTTTAGAGGATTGGTATCAGGATGAGATAGATAGATCTTTGAAATATTTAGCAAGAGAACAAAAAAATGAATATGGTTACATAGAGCAGAACACAGAAGATAGTAAAATCTGGGCGACGGCTTACTCGATACCAGCTTACTTGAAACTTTCTTGGACAGATATATTACAAGATTTTCCTAAACAGGAAATAAAAAAGATTAGTAAAACTTTATTAGTTAAAAATAAAAATAATCAAGAGGAAATTATAGAAAATCAAAATCTAAATACAATACCTGAAATATCAAATAATAAATATTTCAATAATATTTTTAAGGATAAGGTTATAATTATGACTATTTTATTGACCTTGTTTACTATTGTTGGTGGTTTGTTTGTTATTAAACGTTAATTTTGGTAAAATTTAATTATGAAAAAACAAACAATATTTATAATTATAATAGTATTAATAATTTTCTTGGTTGGAGGATTGGCTGTTTTGGCTGGAACAAAAAAAGTTAAAAGTAGTAGTCAGCTAGATTCATTTGCTAAATGCTTAGCCGACAGCGGAGCAAAATTCTATGGAACTTTCTGGTGTCCTCACTGTCAGAAACAAAAAGCAGAATTTGGGTCATCTGTTAAATATCTTCCTTATATAGAGTGTTCAACTGCTGATGGTAAGGGTCAACTTGATGTCTGTAAAGAAGCGGGAATAGAAGGCTATCCTACTTGGGTTTTTGCAAATGGAGAAAGACTATCTGGTGAAATTCCTCTTGAAACCTTAGCTTCAAAAACTTCTTGCACTCTATCACTAGAACAAAAAGTAAAATAATAAATAAATTGTTTAAACGATTTTTGTAAAAAAAAATTCTACGGGTTATAATAAACATATGCAAATAGATGAAGAGGTGATTGTTAAACTTCTTGCGAGTTCTGGATTAGTGTCTAGAACGGATATTTCTGATGCAAAGAAAAAAGGAATTGAAAGAGGGCAATCTCTAGGTGCTGTTTTGGTTAGTGATGGTAAACTTACAGAAAGCGATTGGATTAAATTACAGGCCATGGCACTAGGAATTCCATTTGTTAGTCTTAAAGGAGAAAAGATAGACAAGGAAATATTAAATCTTATTCCTGAACCAATTGCTAGAAATAATAATATTATTGCTTATCGAAAAACCAATTTAGGTCTCGAAGTTGCCATGCTAGATGCTGACAATCTTTCGGTTATTGATTTTATAAAAAAGAAAGTAGGAGTTAGAATTCTTCCGAGAATGACAGACGGAGATTCGATCAAAGAAGCTCTTAGTCAATATAAAAAAACTCTTGAAGCAGATTTTGAAGATATAATAAAGAAAGAAAGTAATTCTTTAAATCCATTAAAAGAGCAAGGTGGAGAAGAAAAAACAGAAAAGGAACTTAAAGAGTTAGCTGAAGATTTGCCAATAGTAAAAATCGTTGATACCCTTATTTCCCACGCTATTTCTCAAGGGGCTTCTGATGTGCATATTGAGCCAGCCGAAGATTCTCTTATTGTTCGTTATCGTATTGATGGTATCTTACATGATGCAATGATTTTGCCAAAAGATACATCTTCTGGAATAACAGCTCGTATTAAAGTTCTTTCGAATTTGAAACTTGATGAAAAACGTTTACCTCAAGATGGAAGATTTAAAATTGTAAATGATAATATGAAAGTTTCTTTTCGTGTATCTACTTTGCCAACTTATTTTGGAGAAAAAACAGTTATTCGTATTCTTCGTGAAAGCTCGAAAGGTTTTACATTAGAAGGTTTGGGTTTCCATGGAGAAGCTCTTGAGAGAATTCACATTGGTATGAAGAAACGCACTGGTATGCTTTTATGTGCTGGACCAACTGGTTCTGGTAAAACAACCACTCTTTATACAATGCTCGATATTTTGAATACGACAGATGTAAATATTTCAACAATCGAGGACCCTATCGAGTATCAGATGCCTCGTATAAATCAGACTCAAGTAAAATCAGAAATCGGTCTTTCTTTTGCTAACGGTCTTCGAACCCTTCTTCGTCAAGACCCAGATATTATCATGGTGGGGGAGATCCGTGATGGTGAGACGGCCTCTTTGGCAGTGAATGCATCTTTGACTGGGCACTTGGTGCTCTCAACTATACACACGAACTCTGCTGCCGGAGCTATCCCTCGTATGATCGATATGGGAGTCGAGCCTTTCCTTATCGTCTCGACAGTGAAAACTGTCATCGCTCAGCGTCTCGTTCGAAGATTGGCCAATGAGAAAGAACAATACTTCCTAAGTGAAGGAGAGACAGAGTCTCTAAGTAAAATTGCCGATATGGATCGTGTTCTTAAATTCTTGAAAGAAGAAAATCTAGTGAAAAAAGATGCCACTTGGGAGACTATACCTTTTTATAAACCAAAGGCTTCAAGCGAAACTCCTGATGGATACAAAGGCCGAGTCGGTATTCACGAAGTATTAGAAGTTTCTTCCTCAGTCAGAGAGCTTATCCTCAAAGGATCTTCTACAGATGAAATAGAAAAGAGGGCCAAGGAAGAGGGAATGATGACAATGCTCGAAGATGGACTTTTCCTCGCTGCTCAAGGTATCACTTCTACAGAAGAAGTATTAAGAGTTGTTTCAGAATAAAATGCAATTTAAATATAGATCACAAAATATAAAAGGGGAAATAGTCGAAGGAGTGATGGATTCTCCAGATAAGTTTTCTGTTGCAAGAATTATAAGAGAAAAAGGGGAATCTCCGATCTCTATAGAATCTTTAGAATCTAAGAGTAAAGGTTCTCTTAATATTTCTTTTCTTTCTCATATTTCGCTTTCAGAAAAAATAATTTTTACCAATAATCTAAGTGGAATGCTTCAAGCAGGTCTTCCTCTTACTCGAGCCCTTTCTGTTTTAGAGAAGCAATCAAAGAATCAGAAGTTTAAAGAGGTTATTAATGAACTTATAAATGAGATAAATAAAGGAGGAACTCTTTCTGATGGAATGAAAAAATATCCAAAAGTTTTTTCAACCCTTTTTGTTTCGATGGTTAGATCTGGAGAAGAATCTGGTGGTTTGCCTAAAGTTCTGATTGAAGTTGGATCTACCTTAAAAAAAACATATGATTTAAATAAAAAAATAAAAGGTGCCCTTACTTATCCATCAGTTATTCTTACCTTCATGGTCATCATTGGAGTTTTGATGATGATATATGTTGTTCCGACTCTTACTGCCACCTTTAAAGATGTTGGTGGGGAACTACCAGCTTCTACTAAATTTATTATTTGGCTTTCTGATTCTATAAAAAATAATATACTTTTATTTTTAGTAATTATTATTGGAGTTATAGGTTTGTTTGTTTTATTATCTAAATCTAAAACAACCAAAAAGTATTTTGACTTTATCTCTGTTAGATTACCTCTCATAGGAACTCTAGTTAAAGAAATAAACACAGCAAGAACAGCAAGAACATTATCTTCTCTTCTTTCCTCGGGTGTAGATGTTTCTAGGGCACTATCAATAACTGAAGATGTTTTACAAAATGTTTATTATAAAAATATTATAAAAAAGGCTATAGAGAATGTAGAGAAAGGAATATTGCTCTCACAAATTTTTAAAGAAAATACTCATTTATATCCCATAATGATGGGTGAGATGATGGAAGTTGGTGAAGAGACAGGGAAAATGTCTCAAATGTTATTAGATATTGCGAGTTTTTATGAATCAGAAGTCGATGAGAAAACGAAGAATTTATCTGTTATTGTAGAACCAATACTTATGATTTGTATTGGTGTTGCTGTTGGTTTCTTTGCCGTATCTATGATCTCTCCGATGTATAGTGTAATGGATACTATAAAATAATTTTGATGATTAATATTTATAATAAAGGAATAAGTTTAATAGAAATTATAATTATAATTTCTATTATTGGTATTTTGTCAGCCATTACTATACCTATTTTATCTGATTTCAAAAAATCACAATCTTTAAAAAATACCACAGAGAATGTTATATCTATTTTAAACAAAGCCAAAGCGGATTCAAATTCATCACTAGACTCATCGAATTATGGTGTTCATTTTGAAACTAATAAGGCAGTATATTTCAAAGGCATAACTTATTCATCTTCTAGTTCATCGAACAAGGAAGTTGTTTTTGATAGTGGTATAATTATCCCAGCGAGTTTAGGACTATCTTTATCTGGAGGAGGAAGTAATATAATTTTTCCGAAGTTAACTGGAGATGTGGTGGGCTATGGATCAATTAAATTACAACAATCAAGTGACGTTTCATCATTCAAAACGATAACAGTTAGTAAGTTAGGCGTAATAGAGACACAATGATAAAAAGAAATAAAAATTATGGGTTTTCTCTGATAGAAGTTTTGATAGCTTGTGCCATCATTTCCATGGTCATTTTTGCTTTCATTTCGACTGCAACCAAGAATATAAAGATAAGTGCTCAATCTTTAAAACAAACACAAGCTAACATGCTTCTAGAAGAAGGAGTTGAAGCAGTGAAATCTGTGAGAGATGATGGTTGGTCAAATATTTCTGGATTAACTTTAAATACAAATTATTATTTATTTTTTAATAATAGTACTAACAAATGGATATTATCTACTAATAGTTCTCTCGGGGGAGGTTATATACCTGTCTATCCAATCGATTCCATATTTACTAGAAGTGTTAGATTTGAAGAAGTAGAGAGAGATTCTACAACTGATGATATTTCAAATAGTGGCTCTACATATATTGATTCCGGGACGAAGAAGGTTTCTGTCACAGTATCTTTTAATAGTTCAGGGGAAGAGATAAGCAGGAGTGTAGATTTTTATGTTGCAAATATTTTTGAATAAAATGAGAATAAATAAATTAAAAAATAAAAAAGCATTTTCTCTTATAGAAATAATAGTTTATTTGGCCATTTTTGGGACTTTATCTATAGTACTTATCAAATCATTAGTTGTATCAATGTCTTCTTTTGCTATTGTTCATTCAAATAAACTTTTACAAGAATCAGGACTTTCTGGAATGGAAAGAATTAGTAGAGAAATAAGAGGAGCAACAAGTGTCGATATAGGCAATTCTGTTTTTGGAAGTTCAAATGGAGTTTTGAAATTAAATAGTTCTGGTATAAAATTTGCCAAAGTAGGTAATGATTTAAATCTATATGCTGATGGCACAACATTAACTGGGAATTTGATAGACAATAATATTTCTTTAGATAGTTTAATTTTTAGAAGGATTGATACAACTTATGGAGAAGCCATAAAAGTAGAAATGATTTTAAGAGACCCAAAACGAAGTCCAGACAAAACAGTTAGCTTTTATAATACGATTATTTTAAGAGGAGGTTATTAATTATGGAAAAAAGAAATTTACAAAAGAATACAGGAGCAGCAATGATGATTTTACTTTTCTTTTTTGTTGTTATTAGTATGACAATTCTTTTGGGTGTAGTTGTCCCAGTTGTTAGAGAGTATAGTATTGCTAGCTCATCACTTTATTCTAGACAGGCATACTTTAACGCTGAATCGGGTATGGAAGATATTATGTATCGTATTAAAAACAGTATGGATACGGGGACAGTTGGAGATGATAGAACACTTCTCTTGGGAGATTCTTATGTTTCTGTTCCAATGACGATAACTAATGGACTTAATAATAAAAAATATATTTCTATTACAGGTGATGTGAAAAATAGACAAAGGAACGTCGATGTTACTCTCACTACTTCCACTGGTGTGTCTTTTAATTATGGAGTTTTAGTAGGACAGGGAGGGGTTTATATAGATAGTGGAACAGTTAATGGAAATCTTTATGCAAATGGACCTATCACTGCTAGTAGTTCTGGCAGTAATATAATTACCGGAACTGCTATCTCTGCTAATAGTCCTGATAATGCTTCTGCGGATCAGACTAATGGTTCTGGTACACCAGCTTACAATGTAACTTTTGCTAACGCCAATGCTACTTCAGACGTAGCTCAGAGTTTCAAGGTATCTACTGCAAAAGCATTAAACAAAATACAACTTTATATAAAAAAGTATGGTAGTCCAAGTGATGCAACTATCAAGATTGTGAATGATTCATCAGGTAGTCCTGGTTCTACAGTCTTAGCTTCGGGGACAATGTCTGCTTCAGCAATCACAACTTCTTATGGTTGGGTGAATGTATCTTTTACTAGTAATCCAGTTTTATCTACAGGGACTACTTATTGGTTAGTTGTTGATACAAGTACTTCAAAAAAAAATTATTACACAATAGGGGCTTCGAGTAGTACTTATGCAAATGGAGTTGGTAAAATTGGACAATTTGGTTCTTCATGGTCTTCAACGACTCCTTCGGGACTCGATTATTTCTTCAGTATTTATCTTGGAGGAATTAATGGTCTTATGCAAGGCTATGGACAATATAATCAAATTAATATAGGTACAGTTTCAGGGACAGCACAAGCTCATACAGTAAATAATTCAAATGTTAAGGGGAGTATTTATTGTCAGAGTGGTACAGGAAATAATAAATCTTGTTCATCTTCTACTGATCCTGTATATATAGAATTTCCAGTTTCAGATGCAAATATAACAGAATGGAAAAATGATGCCTCTTCTGGTGGCACATATAGTGGTAATTATGATGTCGGTTGGGCTGGGGCGACATTAGGTCCAAAAAAAATAAATGGAAACCTTTCAGTTTCTGGTGGTGGAACTTTAGTTTTGACAGGAAATCTATGGGTGACTGGGAATCTTACTTTAAATGGTGGAGGAACTATTAAATTAGATTCAAGTTATGGGGTAGATGATGCAGTTATAGTTGTCGATGGCACCATAGATGTGTCAGGGGGTGGACATGCTACTGGATCTGGTGCTACTGGTAGCTATATTATGCTTCTTACCACTTCTTCATCAACTTCAGCTTCTAGTGTTTCAGGTGGAGCGGGGGCTGTCATTATGTATGCACCGAATGGAACTTTAACGATTACAGGAGGAGCTTCTCTTAAAGAAGCTACTGCTTACAAAATAAATTTAGGAGGTGGAGCAAGTATTACTTATGAGTCAGGACTTACGGATAATAATTTTTCTAGTGGACCGTCTGGATCTTGGAGTATAGATTCTTGGGGGGAAAGTGAATAGAGTGTATAATACAAATATGGAACACATAATAATAGCAAACTGGAAGTCCAACCCCGATTCTGTTATTAAAGCAAGGGGTGTTTTTTCTGGTATTTTAAAATTGAATAAAAATTTAAAAAATAAAAAGATAGTGATATGTCCGCCATATCCGTATCTATTTCTGGGAGACAAATTGAAATCTCCTAAAATATTTTTAGGGGCACAGAATACTTTTATCGACACTGAAGGCTCTTTCACTGGAGAAGTGAAAGCGGAAATGCTTAAAAGTATGAATGTAAAATACGTGATAGTTGGACATTCAGAAAGGAGAAAAATTGGGGATAGTGATGAATACATAAGCAAGCAAATTACAACTATTTTGAAAAATAAATTAATTCCAATTCTTTGTGTAGGAGAGATAAAAAGAGATCATGACGGACACTATCTTTCTTTTGTAAAAAATCAAATCGTTAATGATTTAAGTGGTATCAATAAAAATTCTATTAAGAATATAATTATCGCTTATGAGCCAGTCTGGGCGATAGGTAAAGGGGCGGTAAGAGAAGCGACGGGTGAAGAATTTACTGAAATGAAAATTTATATTAGGAAGGTATTATCTGATCTCTATGGAGCGAATATAGCTAAATCAGTAAAAATATTTTATGGAGGAAGTGTAAAAAAGGATAACGCTAAAATATTCATAGATAGTGGAGCCGATGGGCTTCTTATTGGTCGTGATAGTTTGGATGTCAAAAAAATTGAAGCAATAATAAAATCATTTTAATATATGAAATTAATAAAAGAGATAAAAGATTTGAAGGGTAAGAAAGTAATAGTTCGAGTAGATTTTAATGTTCCCATAAAAGATGGTAAGGTTGTTGATGATTTTCGTATTAAGAAAGCCTTACCTTCAATAAACTATCTTTCGAAAAAAGGAGCTAAAGTTATACTTATTTCTCATCTAGGAAGCAAGGATTCCATAAAACCAGTTTATTTGAAGCTTAAAAAATATATAAAAGAAGCTCTTTTTGCATCTGAAAGAATTTTTTCTGATAATACAGAAAAATTAATAGGTAATTTGAAAAATGGTGAAGTGATTTTACTTGAAAATTTAAGGAGAGAAATAGGTGAAGAAGAAAATAGTCCATCTTTTGGCAGAGCATTATCTAGGTATGGGGAAATATTTATTAATGATGCATTTTCTGTTTGTCATAGAAAACATGCTTCCATTATCGGTGTTCCCGCGTTTTTACCTAGTTATGCAGGATTGCAACTCGAAGAAGAAATAAAAAATCTATCGGAAGCTTTTAATCCATCACACCCATTTCTTTTTATATTAGGTGGATCAAAGTTTGAAACAAAAATGCCTTTAATAAAAAAGTTTATTAAAGGTGCCGACTATGTATTCATCGGTGGAGCATTAGCCAATGACTTCTTCAAAGCTAAAGGTTTTGAGACGGGTTTATCTTTAGTTAGTGAAAATTTAACTGAAATAAAATCTTTAACTAAATATAAAAATATAATTCTTCCTGAAGATGTAGAAGTAAATAAAGATAAAAAAAATAAATTTGTAAAACCAAGTGAAGTTGAAAAAGATGAAAATATTGTAGATATAGGAAATCAAACACTTAAAAATATAGAAGAAATAATTTTTCGTTCAAAATTTATTCTTTGGAATGGCCCACTTGGTAAATATGAAAATGGTTTTGGAGGTTCGACGGAAAAACTTTTGAAGATTATTGCTAAATCAAAATCTAAAAGTATAATCGGTGGGGGAGACACAGTATCAATAATTTCTAAACTTAAAATTGAAGATAAATTTTCTTTTGTTTCAACTGGTGGTGGGGCCACTCTCGACTTCCTTACCTCTGGCACTCTCCCTGGTATTAAAGCCTTAAAATAAAATAAAAACCACAAAATGGGCAAGGAATGTTCTTTTCCATTTTAGTGTTTTGCTGATTGACTTTTTGAAGGGAAAGTAATATACCTTTAAAAAAGATAACTAAATAATAATTTAAAATAAAATAGTTTATTATGAAAAAATTTTTAATTTTTTTAGGAATTTTGCTTCTTTTCTGCTTAGCAGAAAATGAAGCAAGTGCACAATTTCAGTTGATAAAAGATGCAACAATAGTTGTGTCAAAAAACTGGAAAGGATTGTCTGAAATGGACAAATTGAATGTTGAACTACGCAATGGAGGATGTTTTGATGGGGATATTACGAGTAAAAATTATTCTCGTTTTTCCAGTCAAGTTAATCCGGGAGATCTTTTAATAATCAAATTCTTTTCAATTTCTGATGTATCAAAAACATCAGATTTGATTGATAAAATAAAAGAAGAAAATGGTATTTTGCTGGGAGGAGTTGGTTTGCCACTTTTATATCAGATAAAGGATATTCTTCCAGAAGAAAAATGGATGATATCTATTGATAAAAAAGATTCATTATTCAATAACGGTGGTGATTTTAGAATTCCTGCTCTGAAGAAATATAATGATGGAACCTATTGTTCTGCCACTTTATCTTTTGAGAATACTCCTTGGAATTCTCAGAAATATATTTTAGTCTGTTTTATTAAAAAATAAACGGATTATGAATTGATATGAAATTGCAATAGATTTAATATTCTAGAATATTAAATGGGGAAGCGTGATGCTTCCCCATTTTAATTTTTGTATTGTGGTATTAAATGTATATGAAAGTGTGGAACATCTTTGCCAATGACTTTGACTTTTACATATTCGCATTTTTTTTCTGAAATTAAATTTTGCATTAATTTCTTTGTGGTTATAAATATTTCTCCAACAATTTCATCTGGAGTTTCTTGCATCCAGGCATAATGCTCTTTAGGAATAAGTAAGGTGTGTCCATCTGCCTTAGGATTAATATCTAGAAATGCTACAAATTTATCATCTTCGTATGTGAAATTTGTTGGAATTTCTTTATTTATAATTTTACAAAAAATACAATTTTCTTTATGTTCGTTCATGTAGGTATTATATGGTAAAATGGATTCTATGCCAAATCATACAGAATTATTGGAAATATTGCTCAAAAATAGGGGAATATTAAAGGAAGATTGGGAGAAGTTTCTAAATCCGTCTTATGAGAATGACTTATATGACCCATATACATTGTTAGATATGGAGAAGGCTGTTGTTCGAATTTTTGAAGCAGTAGAAGCCAAAGAAAAGATTGTTATTTATAGTGATTATGATTGTGATGGAATTCCGTCGGCCGTTATAATGCATGACTTTTTTAAAAAGATTGGTTATGAGAATTTCATTGTTTATATTCCTCATCGTCAAGATGAAGGTTACGGGCTTCATTCTGGTGCTGTGGATGAATTTATTAAAAATGAAACGAATTTGCTCATAACTTTTGATCTGGGAATTACAGCAATAGAAGAAACGGCTCAAGCACAAGCAGATGGTATTGATGTGATTATTGTGGATCATCATTTACCAATTCAGATAGAAAACAAAAAAGGAGAATTTGAAGATAATTTGCCAAAAGCTTATGCGATAATAGATCCAAAAAGAAAAGACTGTTCATATAAAGATGACAGGCTTTGTGGTGGTGGGTTAGCTTTTAAACTTGTGCAAGCTCTTATAATAAAATATGGAGAATATTGGAAAATAGATAAAGGGTGGGAGAAGTGGATGCTTGATATGACTGGCATGGCAACACTCGCAGACCAAGTTCCACTTTTAAATGAGAATAGGGTTCTCGCGTTTTATGGATTAAAAGTTTTAAGGAAAAGTAGAAGGCAAGGGCTTATAGAACTTTTCTATAAAGCTGGAGTAGATATGAAGAATTTAACTGAAGAAGATATAACTTTTACTCTTGCCCCACGAATTAATGTGGCTTCACGTATGGCTAATCCAATGCTTGCTTTTGAATTACTTTCTACAACAGATGGAGTGAAAGCCAAAACTATCGCATCAGAATTAAATAAAATAAATGATGAAAGAAAAATTTTGGTCGCTCACATTATGAAAGATGTGAAGCACACTTTAAATAAAAGGTTTAGTGACGAGAATTATAAAGAAAGGTCTCTTGTGGTAATAGGGAATCCAAAATGGCACGTAGGAATTCTTGGGCTCATTGCTTCAAAAGTTTCTGAAGAATACAAGAAATCAGTATTTGTCTGGGGAGGAGAGGAAGATATAATAAGAGGCTCTTGTAGGGGTTATGGAGACGTAAATCTCGTTAAACTCATGTCACTTTTACCAGAAAAGAGTTTACTGGCTTTTGGTGGACATAAGATGGCTGGAGGTTTTTCTGTATCTCACGAAGAAATACATTTTTTAGAAGAAAGATTAATGAATGCTCATAAAGAAGTAGAAAAAATTATAGAGGAAGAGGAAAATAAAGTAGATGCGATTATAAATATTGATGATGTTGTGGAAGAAAATTATAAAGTTATAGAAAAGCTTGCACCTTATGGAGTAGGGAATCCAAAGCCAACTTTTCTTTTGAAAGATATTGCAATTTTCTCTATCAAAGAATTCGGTAAAGAGAAGAATCATTTAGAATTATCTTTCAAAAACAGCAGAGGCAAAATTATCAAAGCTATTGCATTTTTCAAAACCCGTCATGATTTCTCCGCTAGGTCGGTCCTAGCGGAAGGAGAGAAGGTGAATATGATAGTGACTTTTGAGAAAAGTAATTTCCTAGGCAGGGAAGAATTAAGATTAAGAATCGTAGATATTATGGTAAATCCGCCAAAACTTTCTTAGATACAATATTATTGTTATACTTTATTAAGTTAATAGAAAGTTTAGGTGGATAAATAAATATGCAACATTCAATTTTAGAAATATATACAGATGGAAGTTCACTTGGAAATCCAGGCCCGGGAGGCTGGGGGGTAGTTGTTGTCTCTGAGGGAAAAATTGTTAAAGAATTGGGCGGTGGAGAGAAAGATACGACTAATAACAGAATGGAGCTCACAGGTGCTATCAAAGCTCTCAAATATTTAGATTTTAGGAAGTCGGACTTCGATAAGTGTGAAATTTTTGCCGATTCTAATTATGTGCTAAATGGAGTGACTAGCTGGATACACGGCTGGGAGAAGAATGGCTGGAAGACAGCAAACAAAAAGCCGGTCCTAAATCAAGATCTTTGGAAGGAACTTGTAGAACTCGATAGAAAACTGAAAGGCCAAATAACTTGGAATAAAGTGAAAGGACACTCCGGACATGAACACAATGACAAGGCTGATGAAATCGCCACAACTTGGGCAGGAAAATCTAAATAGTATGAAAAAAATAAAAATCAAAATAGCTTCTTTCAAAATGCACACAATAAAATTCTGGTGAATTTTTTGCTCGCACTCGAGCCATCGCTCTGCGTGAGTCATTTTTCAAGAGCTATTTTGATTTTTATTATGTCTAAAAAAGAAATAATTTTAATTTGTATTTTGGGAATTGTTGCGGTGGTGCGATTTTTCTTTTTCATACCGAAGGCGCCAGATTTGGATTTGGCAGTAGGGAAGAATGTGGAAGTCAAAGGTATCATCACAGACTATCCAGATCATAGGTTAAAAGGTGAGCGACTTATTCTCTTGCCTTACAATCAAAAAACAAAATTCCTCATAGTAGCTTCATATGGAAGTGATGCTTCTTATGGTGATGAAGTGAAAGTAAGAGGGGTGCTTGAAACTCCGGAGAATTTCATCACTAATGCGGGTAAAGAATTTAATTATAAAAGATATCTAGACAATAAAGATATCTACTATATTGTGAAAAATGCAGATGTAGAAATTGTTTCAACTGGTCATGGGAACAAAATCCAATCAATACTTTTTAAAATTCGAGATATTTTTTCAGAGAAAATAGATGAAGTTATTTCTTCTCCGAAAAGTGATCTTGGTCGCGGACTTATCTTAGGTGACAAAGGAGGTTTTGATACAGAGACAAATAATAATTTTATAAAAACGGGGACTATACATATAGTTGCTCTCTCAGGCTATAACATCACAATAGTTTCTGGAGCTGTTATCAAAACTTTTTCTATTTTTCTTTCATCATCTTTATCAATGATTTTCGGAATCATTTTTATTTTCATATTTATATTATTGGTCGGTGGGGGAGCAACGATAGTTCGTGCAGGGATAATGGCCTTCATTGCACTCTATGCTCGTTTGACTGGGAGGACTTATTTTGCGGGAAGAGCACTCGTGATTGCAGGACTTCTGATGATCACTTATGATCCACGAGTTATTACAGATATGTCTTTCCAACTTTCATTTATAGTAACAGCTGGGATACTTTATCTAACCCCAAAAATTATTAAATGGGTTTCGTTTGCACCAATGCGTTTTTCTATAAGAGAAAATTTAGCAACAACAATTGGTGCAACCATAGCCGTCTTGCCCCTTCTTCTTTATGAGACAGGAGTATTTTCTCTGGTTTCATTGCCAGCAAATATTTTAATTTTGCCTGTTATTCCTATAGCCATGTTTTTCACATTCCTCTCTGGTTTACTCGGAATTATTTCTCCTATTATTGCCTTACCTTTTGGTTTTATTGCTGATCAACTTTTAAGCTACATATTATTTGTCATAAATACACTTGGTGATTTATCATTTGCTAGTATCAATATTACATCTTTCCCGATAATTCTTACAATTTTATTTTATATTCTAATAATTTGGTGGATAGTTCGAAAAAATAACATGGATTGACAAAATATGTCATAAATGTTATCATATAAATGAGAAAATAATAAATCTATTGTATAACTTTGGGCTGAACAAATAAATATATTGTTTGGTTCTTTAAAAATTGAAAGGATGAAAAAAATAGTAGAAATGTTTAATAGTGTTAAACATAACCCAATTTTCCTGGGAGTAGTTATGTTTTTATTAATTTTTGCCTTTTTTGGTTTTGCAGAGTTTTTACATAAAACTCAAGAGGGTTTTTATGAAAAAACTTTCAAAAATGTTACCAAACTATGCGACGCTAAGAATTTCGAAGTAGTTTATTTTTCAGATGGAATAAATGTTCCTTCGAGTAGAAGCTTAAAACAATTAATCTATAGAGATGTCTGGGAAATTGGGACATCTAAAAGTCATTTTGGAATTATTACTCGACATGATTATCATAATTCCATATTGTATTCTGCTGAGCGAGATGTGATAACAGGTAGTTATTATGTTTACTTGACTCGAAATAAACAAACTATCCGTATTATGTTTGATTACAAAATGGGATTAAGGGAAGTTGATTTTTATAATAAAGATAATAAATTATTTTTTGAGTCCCGTGATAAATCATTATTTTATAAAAATATTGATAATAATGAATATTATTTTTATGGGGATAGAGAAGAATTTTCTTTGTTTAATAATGGTAAGTTTGTCATAAAAAATGATAAAAAGTGGTGGAAAGGTATGGAAAAGAAAATGATTGAAGATTTTTTCAAGTAATTTTTTCAAAGAACTATTAAAAACCATCAGAGACATAAAGTTTCTGATGGTTTTCTTTTTTACATAATTATAATGCTTTTTTAAAATTTTCTTCTATAACTTCCCAGTTTAAGTTTGCAAAAAATGCTTCTATGTATTTTTTCTTTTCGGCGGGGGTGTAATCTAAGTAGTATGAATGCTCCCACATGTCGAGTGCAAGAATAGGGGAAGTGCCGACTAGGTGTCCTAGGTGTTGTTCATCCACCCAAGTATTAAATAATTTTCCTGTTTCTTTATCATAATAAAGCATAGCCCAGCCAATACCACGAGTCAGAGCCATAGCTTTGAATTCTTCTAGCCAAATTTCAAAACTTAGTCCACTTTGCGTGATAGAGTAAAGAAGTTTAGAATCTTCTTTTAATTCTTTTGCTCCGCCTGAGAGGGAAGAGAAATAAATTTCATGATTTCTTATACCTCCCCATTCAAAAGCGAATCGACGATGAAGTTCACTTAAGACGTAAGTGTTTGCCGTTGTATCTTTTTTATATTCCTCTATTTTATTTAAAACCAAATTCGCATTTGTCACATAACCCTTATAAAGTTTCAAATGTTCCTCTATTGTCTTTTCGCTTATACCTTCCAATTTTCCTATATTAAATTCTTTTGGTGTAAACATATATTTTGTTTTTACTGGGAATTCAAATAGCTCTTCTCAAAGGGTCCGCAAAATCTTTACTAAGATTTATGCTGAAGTTTCGGTTCGTCGACCTTAACCGCCCCCCTTTTCAAAGACTATTTGAATTCCCAGTAAGTTTAGTCTATTTAATGTTAATATGTATATTATAACAGTTTATAATTAAGATACCATGAAAAATTTTAAAAAATATTTACCATATATTTTAATCGGAAGTATTTTGTTTATAACTTTTATTGTTTGGTATTTTGTTTTTATTAATAATCATAATGGTAAATATCTCGAAGTGGCATTTCTTGATGTCGGGCAAGGGGACTCGATATATATCGAAGCTCCGAATGGTAGACAAGTACTTATCGATGCTGGACCTGATGGCAAAGTTCTTTCTTCTCTTTCTCCACTTATGCCTTTCGCCGATCGATCTATCGATATAGTTATAACTACACATCCTGATCTTGATCATATCGGTGGGATGGCTTATGTTTTCGATAGGTACAAAGTCGGAATATTTATCGACAATGGAGTGGATTCGACAAGTGAGGCTTATAAAATTCTGGAAAATAAAATAAAAAAAGAAAAATCTAAAGAGGTAATAATAAAAAATAAAAAAAGAATAATCTTAGACCCAGATAAAAATATTTATTTAGATATACTTTTCCCAAGTGAAGATGTGGTTGGGTGGAAAGAAACAAATGATGGCTCGATAGTCGCTCGGCTTGTCTACGGAGATGAATCATTTCTCCTGATGGGAGATGCGACGAAGTATACAGAGAATATAATTTCTTGGAGTGAGAATAATGAAGACTTGAAATCGGATGTTTTAAAGCTTGGGCACCATGGCTCGAAAACTTCTACCAATGAATTCTGGCTAGAAAAAGTAAAGCCCAACATCGCTATCATTTCCGCAGGGAAGGGTAATCGTTACGGCCACCCAGACTCCGAAGTTACAGACCTTCTCAACAAACTCAAAATAAAATATTTCGAAACTTCCAAAGAAGGCAACATAATTTTCAAAACAGATGGGGTAAACTTAATTCAAAAATAAAAATCTTCACATTACTGTGAAGATTTTTATTTTATGATTCCGGCTTCTTTTAAGACCGCGTAAGCACCTTTTTTATTTATTGTTTTGATTGCTTGAGTGGAAAGGGTAAGAGGGAAGTATTTGTTGAGCTCAGGGACATAAATACGCTTCTTTTGAAGATTGGGATACTTGCGAGCTTTGCCAGTAGGGTTGAATTTGGTAGCACGAACTACGTTCGAGTAGCCCCCGCCGACGATTGAACCCTTTTTAGTTATTGCGCATACTTTTGCCATACGTAGAAAGCATGTTATCATATAGTTTATATAAAAGCAACCCCTTTGGGGTTTTAATATTTTTTAATTTTATGGAATTTATAGATGGAATATTTTATGTAATAGTGCTCATTACTTCGATTGTTGTTCATGAGTTTGCTCATGCTTACACAGCCTATAAGCTGGGGGATGAGACAGCACGCCTTTCTGGGCGTCTGACTTTGAATCCACTGAAGCATTTGGATTTGTTTGGCTCAATTATTTTGCCACTTTTTTTGGTATTAATGAAAGCTGGTTTTGTTATCGGATGGGCGAAGCCTGTGCCTTATAATCCAAATAATATACGAGATGAGAAAAAGGGAACAATATTAATTTCTATAATGGGTATTCTTGCTAATCTGGCAGTGGCTGTTATATTTGGTCTTCTTATCAGACTTGGTCTTTATATCGGAATGCCACTCTACCTGACTAACGGAATAGATTTATCTCCATTTTTCAAAATTTCTACGATAATAGTTTTAGTAAACTTAGTGCTTATGATTTTCAATCTTATTCCTATTCCTCCGCTTGATGGATCAAAATTACTTTTCTCTATAATTCCTCCTAGATATCAGCACATTCAAAGATTCTTAGAACAATGGGGAATGTTTGTTCTTCTCTTCTTTATAATCTTTCTTTGGGATAAAATTTCACCAATTATTTATCTCCTTTTTTCTTTAATAACTGGACTTGGCGGATTTTAATATTTTTCCACAAAAATCTTGGTTTTTTATTTTTGTATCTGATATAATATAAGTCATGAGAATAAAAATTATTAATTTTTTTAAAAATCACTGGAATAAAATCCTTCCAGCATTTTTCTTTATATTTCTATTTAGTGCTTATTTAAGTACTTTTGCTGTTTTCTCTCCTGGTCAAACTCTAGATCCCAATTGTGCACCAGGCACAGATGGTTGTTATATCTCAGGTAGTCCATGGCTAACTTCATCTTCAAATATTTATCATAATGGTAATGTAAATGTAGGGGAGGAAAATGCTTCAATTTCTTCTTCTATTAGTGGAGGATTGTCTACTACTACAAATACAGTTGAAGATGATTTTTCTAATTT
>Ga0116171_10002316_pt1 | contig 18118 bp, 19 predicted proteins | sample AD_JPNHW2_MetaG_FD_89798 | JGI IMG/M metagenome (GOLD analysis project Ga0116171, IMG submission 89798) | Active sludge microbial communities of municipal wastewater-treating anaerobic digesters from Japan - AD_JPNHW2_MetaG | ecosystem: Engineered > Bioreactor > Anaerobic > Digestate | place... | reverse complement strand
CAGACTCAGACCGGCATGACCGGGTACACCTGGACGGTTTCAACCGGAGGCACCATCACTGCCGGCGCCGGCACCAACGCCATTACGGTAACCTGGACCACGTCGGGCGCCAAGACGGTTTGCGTGAACTATACCAACGGCAGCGGTTGTACCGCAGCAGCGCCGGTATGTTACAACGTGACCGTGAACGCGGCTCCTGTTCCGACCATCTCCGGCCCGGCGCTCAGTTGCCAGGGTAATACGGCCACCTACACCACACAAACTGGGATGACCAACTATGTGTGGACGGTCTCTGCAGGCGGTTCCATCGTCAGCGGTCAGGGTACCAGTACGCTGAACGTGACCTGGAATGCAATCGGAGCACAGGTGGTGACCGTTACCTATACCAATGTCTGTCCCGCCGCTGCACCCGCCTCATACAACGTGACGGTGACAGGTGCTCCGGTGCCAACCATCGGAAGCACGAACACCCCGTGCGTCGGATCAACCGACAACATCTACTACACCGAATCGGGCATGTCCAACTATGTATGGACCGTCTCAGCCGGTGGTACCATCGTCAGCGGTCAGGGTACCAGTATCCTGAACGTGACCTGGAACCAGCAGGGCATCCAGACCGTGACGGTTAACTATACCAACGCAGCCGGTTGTTCGGCCGCTACACCGACGGTTTACACGGTATTCGTGAACACTCCGCCGGGTGCAGCCGGCACCATCACCGGTACTTCAACGCTCTGTGCGGGAACCAACGGGGTGGTCTATACCACAACCCCGATCGTCGGAGCCACCTCTTATACCTGGAATGTGCCCTCAGGCGCCGCGATCGTATCCGGACAGGGATCCACCAGCATCACCGTCAACTTCGGTGTTACTGCAATCTCTGGAAACGTTTCGGTGGCCGGAACAAACCAGTGCGGCAACGGTCTGGCCTCGAACTTTGCGGTAACGGTGAACCCGCTGCCGGCAGCCGCCGGAGCCATCACCGGACCCGCTTCCGTGTGTGCAGGAAAAGGCGGTTACGTCTATACCGTGCCGACCATCACCAGTGCTACCGGATACGTCTGGACCCTCCCGGCTGGCGCCACCATCACTTCCGGAGCCAACACGCATTCGATCACGGTCAGCTTCGGAAATACCCCTGCCTCGGGTGTGATCACCGTTTACGGAACCAATACCTGCGGTAACGGAGCGGTTTCCCCGAACTTCAATGTCACCATCAATGCCGTACCGGCAGCCCCGGTCGTAACAGCGAACGGCCCGCTGCTCACCAGCAGTGTCGCCACCGGCAACCAGTGGTACTATGAAGGCACGGGCCTGCTCCCGGGCGCTACGGGCCAGACTTACACCGCCACCATCACCGGCTGGTACTGGAGCGTGGTTACCGTGAACGGCTGTTCGTCGGATACCTCCAACCACGTGTACGTGTTGTTCGTCGGTCAGAATGAGATCCCGGGCACCACCTGCAACGTGTACCCGGTACCCAGCGACGGCCGCTTCAACGTATCGGTCAGGACGGCCACCGATGAGACCTTCACCATTGAGGTTTACAACCTCCTGGGTGAGAAGTTCTATGAGCTCAAAGATGCCAGGACCACGGGCGGAGCCCTCGATGCGGAAATCGATATCCGTCCCGCCGCCAGAGGCATCTACTCGGTCGTGTTCCTGAACAAGGAATCCCGCATCATACGCAAAATGATCGTGAACCGGTAACCCGGTCCTGATCTGAACCTCGAAAAGCCGCCCATTTGGGCGGCTTTTCTTTTTCCCGGCAATGATGCCCGCTTTTAACCGTCCGGAATCAAAATGTTAGGCAAATAACATTTTTTTGACTTTACTGTTTTATTTTTTAATTTTACTCCGTTCGTACACTTTCTCTCTCATCTATTCATCAAATCCGGATCATTATGAAAAAATGTGCTTTACTTTTGGTTGTTATGGTTGTTTTCGGGTTTCAGGGTTTGGCCCAGCTATCGACCCGTGAAAATGACGATGTCAAAATCAAACTCGGAGCCAGGCCTGCCGCCCGGGACATGGCACTGACGTTCGGCTATGACGTAGCCAATGATTACAAAGCCAACCTGTATGGAGGAAACGTCCTGCAAGGCGGGGATATTCTGAACTTCAAGTATTACCTTTCCCCAAAAACGGCGCTGCGATTGGGAATCAACCTCTCCAAACAAACCTACAATTCATCGGGAACCTTCTCCGACACCATCCCGGGGATCAGTATTCCGGGCAGCGAGTACAAAGAAAAGAAAAGCGCCAGGGAGTATGTCCTCGTCCCGGGGATCGAGCATCATTTCCTCGAATCCAACATTTTTGACGTATTCGCCGGTGCAGACCTTTATCTTGGATTCGGACGAAAACTCTATCAGAACGACATGTCCAATAAAAGCGGAGACGCCAGCAATTACAAGATGACGATGGGTACCACGGTGGTCGGCGTCGGCGGAGTGGTCGGGTTCAACGTTTTCGTGGCCCAGTTGCCGGTCTCCATCGGGATTGAATACGGCCTGAACCTGAAATGGGAATTGGGTAAAAAATCAAAGGTCACCGAAGAACAAACCTTCAACGGTCAAACCGCATCCGCCGAATACCAGCGGTTTTACGACTGGCCGGAAAAAGTGGAAGACTTCTCGAAGCCGTATCCTCCAACCGCCTATTTCGAATCCTTGTCCAACAACTACTTCGGAATGGGGACCAATCAGAATGTCAGGATCGTATTGAATATCTACTTCGGGAAATAATCATCTATCTAAAAAAGAAACCTTATGAGACCTCTGAAATATTTGATCCTGATTCCTGTCCTCTTGTTCCTGGTCACTTCCTGTACAGTCTATAAAAAAACCGTACCGACTTCACCCATCTCCACCCAGGTTAATCTGACCATGGAAGACCTGGAATATCTGGGTGAGGTAACGGGGACATCCACCCAATCGTATTTCCTGTTCATCCCATACGGAGGCGATAAAAACGTGTACGCCGCTGCCCTGATGGGATCGGGAAGGGGTTTGCTGAATTTGAATGGACTTGCCAACAGCAGGGGATTCAACAACGCCCTCTATAAAGCACTCATGCAAAAACGGGATGCCGACTTTGTCATGCCGCTCAGCATGGAGGTGACCACCCATAAAATGTTCCTGGGGAAAGAGGAAACGATCACGGTAACGGCAAAAGCCTACAGGATTATCACCAAGTAAGTCCGCATTCACGCGATTTTACGGATGCATTTCTCCCAATCCATGATTGACCCGCGCAGGCTTCTGCATCTTGTTTTCATTTTGGTGGTTGGATTCACCGGCTGTTCAAAAGACGATGAATCCAACCTCCTGATGATTGTCTATCCCACAACGGAGATCCTCTCGGCCCACCCCGACACGCTCCTCCGCTTTACCATTAACGCAAACTCGGATTCGCCCCTGGATCGGGTGCGATTATCCCTCGACCGCACCGGGAAACCCAGAACCACCCTTCTCGATACGGTACCCGGGAAAAAGGAGTTTTCATACCCGTACGATTTCCACGTGACCAATGACATGCAGGGTGAAAACATGGTGCTGACCTTTTATTGTTCCAACGAAGCCGGAAAGACCTTTTCCATCCTGAAACGTCTCTACGTCATCGGCAAGGAGGAACCACTGAAAGAAACCTCCGGCCATGTCATGTTCAGCCGGCAATCGTTGCTGGAATGCGCCTATGACCTGATTACCGGGGAAGGTGTTTCCTTTGCGGATACGATCCATCCCCATGATATCGAAGATCATCCCGACTCGCTTACCTCCCAGGCAATCAGCCGGTCGTGGATCTCCCCGTTCGGGAACCAGTTCGTCGTCTTTAATGAATTCGATTACGCCAACGCCACCAATGTATCGGCTACCAACGGGTACAACTCGGGGATCAAACTTACTGAATTACACAACCTTGCTGTAGGAAATATCATCCTGACCCGGATTACAAGAGGGAATTTCCAGGATTATTGCGTGGTTATCCGGATCACGGCCATCATCGACAACCCGGGAACCGGGAACGATTACTATATGTTCAACCTGAAAAAGCCGTGATGTCCCCCAAGGGCCCGCATCCGGGAAACGCCCGGTTACGGTAAAAAAAAGTTGCATTCTTACCATATAAAATCTATATTTACACCAAGTTAAAAGATGCTTCGGCTGATCAGGTTTGCAACTTCTTGCAAACCTGATCGTTCAGCATCTGAATCTAAAACAGTTTTGCTTCGCAAACCCGTTAAGATTCAGTAAAATGATCAATCACTTGATAGGGGACCCATGGATTTTGATCATTACTCCGATGAACTGAAAAATGCCATCCAGGTTGCTCAGTCAATCGCCCGGGAGAACGCAAATGATACATTTTCGCCCAGCCACCTCCTGAAGGCGATGATGCATAAGGACTTCAGTCTTCGCCAGTACCTGATGTCCCTGAAAAAGGATATCTATTACATGGAGGAATGGGCGGAGGTCAGGATCGAAAGCCACCCCAAAACCTCAAAAGTTCCGGAACTCCCCAAAGCCGATGCACAAACCCTGGCCATTTTTAATGAGGCCGACAACTTCCGGATCAAGCTGTCGAATGACAAGATCGACCTCCTGGCCGCTTTTATCGCACTCTGCACGCCCGGCGTGGGCTTCAGTTACGAACAACTGAAATCGTTTCCGGTTACCCCGGCAGAACTCCTGCAATCGGTCGTCGAAAAGGATGCACTCGCCGCCACCCTGGGTGCTCCTGAAGCGGCGAAAGGGGAACCGGGAGCCAAAATGAACTCCCTGCTGAAATATACGGTCGACAAGACCGGGCTTGCCCGCAGCGGGAAACTTGAAACCGTGATCGGCCGGGAGAAAGAGATTCGCATGATCGCGGAGATACTCGGGCGGCGCAGAAACTCCAACGTGATGATCATCGGCGACCCGGGCGTCGGCAAAACGGCGGTCATCAACGGTTTCTGCCACTTCATCGTACGGAATCCCGCCGTCGAAGGAATCAGCGACCTGCAGGTGTTTGAGATCTCCTTCGGAAACCTTCTGGCCGGCGCATCCTACAAGGGAGAGGTCGAAGACCGGCTGCACAGCATCTTTACGGAAATGAAAGCCTTTCCCAATGCCGTACTCGTCATCGAGGATATCCATGAACTCCTCGACAAATACGGCAGCGCTCCCGGCGCCACCAATGTGATCAAACAGGAGCTCACCCGGGGAGAGATCACCCTCATCACAACCTCGACGGTCGATAATTTCACCAAGATCATTGAGAAAGATAACAGTTTCAAGCGCTTTTTCGAGATCCTGAAAGTCGAGGAATCGAACGACGAAGAGGTCCTCGCCGTGCTGTCGGCCATCATCCCCGAATATTACGAAAAACACCACGGGTACCAGGTGTCGCCGGTGGCCCTGAAGGAATCGGTGCGACTCACCCGGCGCTACCTCAAGGAGCGCAGCCTGCCCTCCGCCGCCATCGACCTCCTCGACCGTACCATGTCGGTGGTGCGGACCTCCCGCACGTACGCCCTGGTGGTGGCCGACGAGATTGAAAAATCCCTGCAGGATATCCCGGAGGGCTTGCCCCCGGATGAGCACATAAACCGGATCCGCGAACTGATGAAACAACTGGCCGGGAAGATCAACCCGGTCATCCTTGCCCAGACCGAAGAGATCAATCCGGAAAAATTCACCGAACCGGAGCCCTTGGCTGGGTATCTCAGGAGCCTTCTCGGAATGATCCGGGAGGTTGCCTCGGCCGGGAAAAAATTCATTGAACCCACGGATGTCGCCGCCGTGGTGTCTCAGAAAACCAATATTCCCATCGGAAAACTTCAGAGCGGCGAAAGAGAAAAACTCCTCAATTCCGAGCAATACCTTACCCAGCGGGTGGTGGGGCAGGATCATGCCATCAAAACCATCACCGAAGCCATCGTCGAATCACGATCGGGGATCAGCAAGGCCGGCCAGCCCATCGGTTCCTTCTTCTTCCTCGGGCCGACGGGAACGGGGAAAACGGAACTGGCCAAGGCACTCGCCGAATTCCTGTTCAACGACGAATCGGCCATGATCCGTTTCGACATGTCGGAATTCAAGGAAGAACATTCCGCTGCCCTGTTGTACGGCGCCCCGCCGGGATATGTCGGGTATGAGGAAGGCGGCGTGCTGGTCAACAAGATCCGCCAGCGGCCCTATTCGGTGGTGCTGTTCGACGAGATCGAAAAGGCCCACACCTCCGTGTTCGACATCTTCCTTCAGATACTCGACGAAGGGAAATTACACGACCGCCTGGGGAAAGAGGGAGATTTCTCCAACTCCATCGTGATCTTTACCTCCAACATCGGGAGCAAATTCATCGTCGACTCCTTCGAAAAAGGAGAAACCCCCACCTCCGCCAACCTGATGGAGATCATGACCAAACATTTCCGCCCCGAATTCCTCGGACGTCTCACCGAAATCATTCCCTTTGCCCCGATCAACCAGGGTATCGCACTTAAAATCCTGGAAATTCACCTGAAATCCTTATACAAAACCCTGAAGGAAAAGAAAATCAGTCTCGACCTCACCGACGGGGCCAAAGAACAACTGGCCATCCAGGGATTTAACCCGCAGTATGGCGCCCGGCCGCTCATCGGGGTGATCCGGACCCAGTTGCGGCGCCCGCTCTCACGGAAGATCATCGCCGGCGAAGTTCAGGAAAACTCACGGGTCGCAGTTGACTGGAAAGAGGATCATTATGATTGGAAGACCGAATCCAACGACAAATAACCATCATCAAAATAACTACTAAACTTTACAGATATGGCAAATCCGAAAGTTACAATTGGAGGCGAAGTCGTCAAATCCAAAGGGGTGGAAGCGATAAAAGACCTGACAGAAAACCGGACCATGATCGTACAGCAATTGACCCAATCGCCACCGTCAAAACCGGAGATCGCAGAGAACCTGAAATGCATCGAGGATGTGTTTGAGCACTTTAAACCCAAAGCTGAAGTGGCATTCAGAGACAAGGAAGGCAGCAAGGTTGCCGAAGAACTTCCTTTCAACTCCATCGCCGATTTCAGTCTGAAAGGCCTGACGCAAAACAGCAGTTTCCTCAGCGGATTGCAGATCCAGGCACAGACCTACCAACAGATCCTGCAGGAACTCAAGGGGAACAACCGGCTGAAGAAGTTGCTGGCGACGGAACAGGGGAAAGAGGTTCTCGTAAAAACCCTGCTGGCCCTGGTCAAGGAATTGGAAGAAAACGAAAGTAAATAACCCCGAAATACGATAGCCCAATGGAAGAACAGAAAGATCTCAGACCGCAGGAAACCTCCCAGTTCAAAGAGAGGGTTGCCAAGGAGATGGAATCCCTCCCGGCATCCGAGGTGCTCAAATCAACACTCGATACTATCCAGACAACCGTAGGGGTTGAAGGTTTCGACTTCCTCGCCAACCTGATCGATGGCATTGAAAACATGAACCCCGAAAAGAAGGCAAGGAAAAAGATCTTCCTCACCGAAACCTCCCGCAAACAGGACCGGAAGGACTTGAAAAACCGGCTGAACCTCTGGGTCGAGATACTCTCGGCCGACAAGGATCATTACGGGATGGTCGAAAGTTGCGAAAAAGCCTTCGAGGAAGCGAAAAAAGGATACGAAGATAACCTGGCCACCGCCGTCAACGAAGTGAAAGACCTCGAACAGGCGTACCGGGCCGTGTACCTTTTCTTCCGCAATACCGAGGAAAGCAAGACCAACTACATCTCCATCATGAATGCGTCGCTGCAGCAGCTCACCGATCCCAACACCGCCAAATTTGCCGAGACCATCGAATCCGAGCTCAACAGTAAATACGATCGCCTCGACCTCTGTGAAAATTACAGCCTGCTGGTGCTCCCCGGCTTTCTCGGCAGCAAGCAGAACATCGCCGAATGGGCCCGCCGTGCCAACAAATACAAGGTCATGCTGGTGACCGATTACCGCGGCGACATGTTCGAAGAGGCAGGCGACCTGCTCGACATGGTGGAGAATGACAAGCTCAGCGGGGGCGAAGATTACCTGGCCAACGTTATCCTCACCTGCAACTGGCTCGTCGGCCGGGATAAGCATGTCGAGATCTCGGAAGAAGAACCCCTCTTTGTGCCCCCTTCGGCTGTCCTCGCAGGAAGGCTGTACGGGACCTCCATCGCCCAGGTGGTGGCGGGAAAGAAATTCGGCGAACTGCTGGGAGTCCAGGGTACGATGATCCCCCTGCTGAAGAGCGAACTGAGCAAACTCCGCGAAATGGGCGTGGTGCCGATGGTCGATGAATGGGGAAAGATCATGGCTTTCAGCGATAAAACGCTTTACGACGGGGCGAACCAGAAATTCCAGACGTACTCCATTGTCAGGGTGTACGACTACCTGTCGAAGGTGCTGGTTGATTTCTGCAACCGCCGGGCATTCGAGAATTTCGACGACAAGACCAAACGCGAATTCAAGATCCAGATCACCAAGTACCTGGAGGGCAAGAAGTGGGATGACAAGATCATTGAAAATTACGAGATTATCGACTTACGGAAAGTGGACGATAAGGTGTACCTCGATATCAGCCTCACACCGTTGTATCCTGCCGTAAGTTTCAAAATAAACCTGGAAGCCGAAAAAGAGGGCGACAGGTTCAACTTCAAAGCTAATTAATCCCAGTATTCACCCCTAAAACGCAGCATTATGGCTTTCAAATCAAAATTCACAGTAGATGGCAAGGAGTTCAACGTGCTGTCTTGTTCCTACCATCTGTACCAGGAGACCGACGTTACCGGCCGTCCCTCCTCCGTGACCCGCGGCGGGAAGATCACCGTCACGATCGAATCGACCGACGACACCTCTCTTTTTAGCTGGATGACCAATAGTTACGACCGTAAAGGAGGCTCGGTCAAATTCTTCAAACGCGACAGCGAATCGGCCATCATGAAACAGGTCGACTTCGAGGAAGCATACCTGGTGGGATTCGAGGAATCGTTTACCCACAACACCGAGATGCCGATGATCCTGACCGTTACTCTTTCCGCGAAAAAGATGACGATCGGCAGCGCTTCGCACGAGAACGAGTGGGTTTGATTTCATGCCCGGGCAGTCCCCGGAGGCATGATTATATAAACCCGCCGGGGCTACCCGGATAATACCGGGCAGCTATGACCTTTAAAGCGGAATTGAAATTCAACGACAGTCAGAAACAATACGTTGTCGTAGAATGTGACTATGAGTACACGCAGGAGATCGATCAGACCCTGAAACCCTGTGCCAAGCCCAAATCGGGCATCGTCAATGTGGTGGTGGAGGCCATGGCCGACACCGAACTGATCAAGTGGATGGTGGCCCCGGGCAACGTCCGGAGCGGGGAAATTAAGTTCCAGAAAGACGATATGCAGGGGGCGGAAATGAAGACCCTGTCGTTCAAAGAGGCAATCTGCATCCGGTTCCATGAGAAATTTTCCGCGTACGGGGAGAACCCGATGCTCACCACCATCAGCTTTGTTGCCAAAGAGCTAACCCTCAACGGCATCTCGCACACCGCACAATGGACACGGTTTTAAAACCCACGCACCATGGCAAGCGTTGTCGATGTCAAGATCACCTTAGGCGGAAACAAGCTGGAAGAGTTCATAAGCCTGTCGGTGAGGCAAAGCATTGCAGCCCACCATTCCTTTGAACTCCGCTGCCGGCTCGATACCTTCGATAAATTCGCCAGCGCAGCCGAAGCCTTCGTGCTGGAAAAAGCCCACGAATACATCGGGAAAAAGATCACGATCGAACTGGTCCATATCTATAAGAACAATGCCCAGTCGTCGGGAAATACCATATTCAGCGGGTTTATCACCGAAGTCGAAGGCATCAAGTACCAGGATGCATTCAACGGGGCAATCGTCTTCAGGGGTTCCAGCCCCGACCTGGTCATGGACGGCGATCACCATTGCCGGTCCTTCAAGGAGATGAGCCTCAGCCAGATCGTCAGGGAGGTGACCAAAGGGTACACGGCCAACCTGTTCGACAACTCCTCCGTGTCGCCAAGAAATACGGCAGTGCTGCCCTACATCGTGCAGTACAACGAAACCAATTACCAGTTCATCCGCCGGCTGGCGGCACGCTTCGGCGAATGGATGCTGGTGACGGGCAGCGCCCAGTTTTATTTCGGCGATCCCCCGGAAAAGAAGGCGGAACTGACCCACGGCAAAGACCTCCACGAGTTTGCCTGCACCATGAAGCTGAGCCCCCTGGGATTCAGCTACGCCAATTACGATTACTACAAGGAGGAAAAGGTGTCGAAATCGTCGAAATCGCATAACCATGGCTCCGACCGTTACCTGAAAAAGTCCATGGACGTCTCCGACGAGATCTTCAACAAGGAAGAGCAGTTCTTCTACAATTTCCTCTACACCAAGGGAAAATCGGAGCAGGATGCCGAAGCTGCCACCAAAGCCGACAAGTTCGGCCGGATTGCCGGACTGAACCTGGCCCGCGGATCGAGCGAGAATTCGGAACTCACCCTGGGTGGCAAGATCCATGTCGGGGGAGTGGTTGATACCGGAAACTCGGTCAAGACAACCGATTTCGGCGAATACCGCATTATCGCCCTCTACCATTCGTGCGATGAGGCGGGCAACTACATGAACCATTTCGAGGCAGTGCCGGCGGGTACCGAAATGCCCCCGGGCGTCAACCCGTTTCTCTTTCCGCCCTGCGAGACCCAAAGCGCCGTCATCCTCGATACCAACGACCCCGAAGGTTTCGGCCGCGTGAAGGTCAGATTCCACTGGCAGAGCACAAAGGAAGAGACCCCCTGGATCCGGGTGGTGACCCCATATGCCGGGAACAACAAAGGGATCTTCTTCATCCCCGAGGTGGGAGAGGAGGTGCTGGTGGCATTTGAGAATGATAACGCGGAAAACCCCTATGTGGTCGGGGCTCATTACAACGGGAAGAAGAAACCCGACGACTGGAAAAGCGACAAAAATTACAAAAAAGCCATCCGTACCAAAAGTGGCCACACCATTGAGTTCAACGACGAGCAGGGGAAAGAGGAGATCGTCATCTACGACAAGGATCATGTGAATACCGTCACCCTCTCGTCGCACGGCAAACTGATGTCGATCGAATGCAAGGGCGACCTCAGCATCAAAGCCCAGAAGATCGACATCACGGCCGAGAAGGATTACACCCTCGATGTGAAAGGCAAGATCGACATCTCCTCCCAGAAAGAGACCGATATCAAAGCGGTTTCCGACTGCAAGATCAAGAGCAACAAGAATGTTACGGTCGAGGCCATGTCGAACCTGACGGCCAAAGCCAATGCAAAAACAGAGGTTTCCGGGGCGCAGCTGACGGCCAAAGGGTCGGCTACAGCCGAACTTTCCTCCGGGGCGCAGACCGTGGTCAAAGGTGCCATTGTCCGGATCAACTAACCAAAAACAACGAGCTATGTCAAAACCATTCAATGCGTATGCGCCACCCATGATCTGGGGGCCATACATGAATATCCAGAGCCATGGAGGGGCTATCTCTTTTACCATCGAATACAAGCCCGTTGGAAGCACCTTTGTCAAAGGGAAGGTGAGGTACTGGAAGGACCAGCAAACCCAGGCTGAGATGGAGTTTATAGATAAAGTGACCATCCGGACAGCCAATGTCTGGGGAAACATTTTTGTTTGTTTCAAGGGGATTCCCCTGGGTTCGGCGGTTCAGGGCACCATCCATTGACACAGGTTCTCCCTGTTTTACTGACAACTCCGGTACTGTTATCCTGAGTATATGGGAAAGCCGGCGGCACGGATTACCGATATGCACGTTTGCCCGATGGTGACGGGTATGGTTCCCCATGTGGGAGGCCCCGTCACCGGTCCGGGTGTTCCCACCGTTCTGATCGGCAACATGCCGGCAGCGGTGATGGGCGACATGTGCGTATGCACCGGTCCGCCCGACACCATCATCTTGGGGTCTATGGGTGTCTTTATCGGCGGGAAGCCGGCCGCCCGCATGGGCGACATGTGTGCGCACGGGGGAACGATCGTGGCCGGCTGTCCCAATGTCCTCATCGGCGAAGCCCTTCCGGGATCGCCTCCCTCGCCCGTGTTGCCGTTACCGGTGAAGGCCGCGATGCAGCAGATGACTCCCGCCACCGCTGCCGTCGCCGACCAGATCTTAACGATGAAAGCGGCTGCAAAAAACGGGACGCCGTTCTGTGAAAAATGTGCGAAGGCGGCGGCTGGAAAAAACAAGGGGGATCAGAATCAGCAAGTTCTATCGGCACTTAAGCCTAAAGATTCAAATCAACCGGATTATCCCACCAATTCAAATCCGGGAATTCCTGATAAAAGGACCCGTTATAATGAACGGTTGGGACTGATTAATAATGCGAAAAATACTGAACCCATTTCTCCGGACGCTGCAAGGGCAATTCAACGTCTGGAGTTGAATAATGAGGCGGTGGAAAGAGCAAAACTGGCCGATCATGTCTACACGTTGAATAATAATACGGTACCGGAAGGATGGATAATGGTCCCTCATGATAAATTGCCACAGGATATAACCTGGGCTGATGAAAAATCAGGGTTCCAGGCCGAAATTTACCAATCGACCTTTACGACGCCACCAAAAGTTGTTGTATCATTTCGGGGAACGGCGAATAAAGAAGGCTGGTTTGCAAATCTCAAGCAAGCGCTGGGTTTCAAGTCGAAACAACATCAACAAGCGATCGAACTTGCACAACGATTAAAAGATCAAGGAATTAACGCTGAGTTTACCGGGCATTCGTTGGGAGGTGGGCTGACATCTGCCGCTGCGCTTGTAACTAATTCGAAAGGATATTCCTACAATGCGGCTGGATTACATCCGCGAACGGTAGAAGCAGCAGGAATCAGTGATGACGATATTGAACAACAAAGTTCAATGATCAAGGCCTTCTCCTCGACCCGGGATCCGTTGACACTGGGGCAGGAGAACAGAGGACTTATTAAAGCATCTTTAGTGACGGCAGCATCTCAAATCCCGATATTCGGTCCCTCACTTGGAATTGGTCTTGGATTATTGTTGTTTGGTGATCCGGATACGGTGCCTAAAGCTGTCGGTGAACAGCATAAGTTGACACCACCCATTCCGGATGAACTGAAAAAGAAATCGAACCTCCTGGATCGTGTCCTTGAGGGTCATGGAATGAAATCAATGATTGCAGGAATTGAAGAACAGAAAACAGAAGACCTGAAATCGCTTGAAAAATCCTTGGTTACTTAATTTATTGCAATTGGTTTTTTAATGAAGCATTATATCAAAGGATTGTTTTTTTTTTACCTTCTTTTGCTTTCACTATTTTCTTCCTGTCATAATATTGCTAAAGAAAAGAACAAGGCTATGCTGATACCGTCTGATTTTTTTGAACAAAGAGCACTCAAACTTGCATCAGCCATTGATAAAGGCCGGTATTCAGATATGACAGCCCTGATTCATACCGGGGTTGATGTAAATACAGTGGGCAAACATGGGATGACTCTCTTGTTTTTTACCTTAGCCAAAAAGGATAAAGAAGCATTGATAATTTTATTGAAAAACGGTGCCGATCCAAATCAACCGTTGGTCGACGGAGAAGATTCCATCCATATCACAGCGATGGCGGCAGGAATGGAAGACTCCGGTTTTTTGAAAATATTGCTCGAGAATGGCGCCGATCCTAATGGTCGGGAGAATGATGAACCTGCGTTGTGGAATGTGATTCTCGCAGGAAACTGGGAGAACCTGGAATTGCTGGTGGCGCATGGTGTTAATTTGAATCTTCAGGATAAAGCAGGGAATACGGCTATCATCAAACTTGCCACCTTTAATCAGTTCCGCATGGTATCTTTTCTTATTGATAAAGGGGCTGATTTCAGTATCCCAAATAATGATGGGGCAACGGTTGCATACAGGGTACAGGAAAGAAAACTGGCCCCCACAGGGGAAGCATATAAATGGCAACAGATCGTGAAGCGACAACTGGTTGACAGAGGGGTCAAATTTCCGGTGACGCCACCCTTTCTGAATAATTTCGGGAAGGTAAAAATTATTGAGGATGTGTTGTACACCAACGTAAAATATATGGTGGATGATAACCCGGATGATTTTTTTATCATTTACAAGGGGGACCCGGAAGATTCCTCCGGAGACATATCCTCCGACAAACCCATCATGAGTATATGGTTCCATGATTCGGTTCTATACCGGCTCTTTCCAAAAACCATTGAATCCCACGATCCGGTTAAATTCAGGATCGGTGAGAAATATTTCTCTTTGTTTACCGGCAACTCTTTATTTAATCTTCAATCGGGCGTGTCGAGAGAGGAAATTGAAGCCATGATGAAGAATGAAATAACTGGGAAATCTGGGGATAAAATCCCGCTGATAGTTATTAAAGAAACAGATTCAGGAAGCCTTCGAACCCAATAATCATGGATTGTAATTGGACATAAGTTCTTCTTTAATTCCACCTGTACAAAGTGAAACCCTTGGTGATAAGCAAGTCTCAAATGGCAATGTTTGAGCAGGATTCATGGAAACGATATAAAGATGAAATGGTGTTACATTGCCGGGAGTTTTCTCCCGAGCTGTGTCAGGTTCTTGAAAATGATCAACTTCACGTCGCTGTTCGTAATGCAATGTCAAGGGCAGCCAATCACGGGTTTACCAACCGGGGACCGATCCGGTTGTTTATCGAAATGATGTTGTTGTTCGGAACCGGGTTTGATAATGACCCTCAATATCCGCGGTTCATGCAAATTTTAGCCGGAGAAAATGACCAAATGATCCGTGCAGACCAATTGTATAATGAAGTCGTTCAATATCAAAAAGAGGTTTCGGGTGACAATGGTGTTAACACGATGAAGGCCTATCGAAGACTCCTTTCATTGAGTAGTCGTACGATGCACTTTTCTGAGGATTCTTTTCAACCTGATATGATCCATGGGATGGCTGAGGTCTTTCCTGAAAAAGCATCCTATCTTGGCGTGAATGCACTTGGAAATCTAATCCGTAAGGGAACCGGAATAGCCGCAGGAGCCGGAATTCCTATGGGGCGTGGCCATGCTTTATTAGTTTGGCTGATGTATATGATGGGTCATGAGTGTTGCAGCGATCCGCTTTATCCCTGGATATCTGCTACATTGAACAGCCAGGGAATGAAAGATGCCGAAACTAGGACGCATCGGCTTGAGCAAAAATGTATTACCTGGCTAAACCAGGTATTGATCAATTTTTCTCCGATAGATCAAAATGAGTAAAGATAAAAAGCCAACACAACCCTGTTCGGAAGACGGCAAAAAGACTGTCGGATCGACTACGGAAAAATGTCCATTGGCACTGAAAACCAATCTGGGAGAGAAAATTGATAAAGCCATTGATAAATGCCCGAAGTTCGCAGAAAACTTGAAAAAACTTCAAAACGAAGGCTGGTCATTTGAATATGGAGAAAAAGGGAAAGGATCCTATTGCCAAAAGTCAGCGAAAAAAATTGTAATCGATGCTGATGAGAAAAATAATACCGCACTTGTGGTCCAGACAATGGCGCACGAGTCGGGACATGCCATGTACAAAGCGGATCCTTATGTGCCACCCGATGGATTGACAAAAGCAGACTATGCATCGAAAAATGCAAATTCCTCCCTTAAGGATGAAGGTGAAGCCACGTTGACCAACATCGAGATGAAAAAATGTTTGAAAGATAACGGGGGAATATCAATCAATGTGGCCGGTGTGAATGCAAAGAAGTATGAAAAAATTGCTGAAAAATATCCGGATTCCAAGGATCGTGATAAAGCAAGGCAGGAGATTGGGGATATTTTTGCCGATGGAGAGCATCCAAGTACTGCGCCGGATAAGACCTACAGGCAAAATTACGAACAACCCTACCTTGATTACTATGACAAATGGAAAAACAATAATAAAGCATAAAGAAGCCGTTCAGTCGTCCATTCTTATTTTATTCAATTATGATCTATCAAACATTTGAAGCATTAGGATTCCTTACCAGGTTAATCGAATCCGATTATTTCTATAAAGGACTCATTGAAGTTGCACTTGGTATAGTTCTTCAGGCTGACGGCGCAAGATCTACCGACTCCATGACATTCTACAGGTATGAGACGGATAAAAACCAATCCGGAAATAGTTATTTCAAAATGGTGGACTTCCGTGTGCCACTTGCTGCTGAAAAACGAGGAAAAGAATTTCTCTACATTGTATTTACTGAAAATATTTTACTGAGCACGGATTCGATTATCAACCGCTTTGGCCACCCTATAAAGATTGAGGTTCCTACACCACAGGAAAGTTCTGGAACAGGTGTAAATGTGATATATGTATATACATTGGGGAAATGGGTGGTGTCCTTTTCCTTTGGTCCAGGACCTCAAGAGATTCTTCGTTCTGTTTCATTTGACTTTCCGCAATGAGATCCTATGTGACAATGAAATTTTCCAAATGTCACTGAGAAACGAATTTATCCTCCTCGACGCCGCCCGCATGGAAGAGGAAATGGAGACGGCGAAAAAGCTGAACCCTGAATTCGATTCGCTGTACCGGGGACGCAGCGAAGAGAACCTGGCTTCGGTGGCGCCGTATATTTTCCGGGTGGAACGCGGAGGGGAATTTGAGTCGTGGTACTTCGAAAAGGGATGGGGTGATGCATGGGGAGTGATGATCCTTTCACAGGAAGAGATGAAAACCCTGCACCGGCATTTCCGGAAGTTTTTGCTGATCCGGACGGAAGACGGGGAAGAGCTCTATTTCCGTTACTACGATCCCCGGGTGCTGAGAATATTCCTCCCGGTGTGCAACCGCGACCAGATCCGGGATTTCTTCGGCCCGGTCGATTACTTCATCTGTGAAGACGAAGACCCCGGCTTTGCCCTGGTCTATTCGGTTGACGACGGCATGCTCCTGCAGGACCGGATTACCCGGGATGCGGCCATGAATTTCGTCCCCGTGGCAAAGAAGAAAAAGTTCTCCCTGTTCTGACCGATGAGCACGCATGATGTACCTCCCTTCCTCCTTCGCCACCCGCCTCTCACCCACGGCCCCCACCCGCCAGCGGAATGCCTGGAAGAACGGATATTATGCCACCTGCCGCATCCACCAGACCATCCCGGCGGCACGGCTCTACGGGGGCGACACCCACTGCCGCGGACACTGGTTCGCGGTCGATACCTATGACCTTTCCATCGAAGATTACCACCGCCAGCTCGCACTGGTCGATCGCGAAGGCAGACCCGTTAAAATGAAAAGCCCCGCCCTGGCCATCTTCCTCCTTCGCGCGGGAGCGGTGTTCAACGTCGGGATCGCAAGAGAACAAGGGTATTACGGAGGAGGGGCATGGCAGTTTGAATACGTGAAAGGAGATGAGCCCGTTCTGATCGAACGGACCCGGGATCCATCAAAAATCAGGCTTTGATCCATTACCATACAAACACTAAAACCAAACAACGATGAAACACAAGATTCTGCTACTCGCCGTTGCCCTGCTGGCTATGACCTCCTGCAACGTACTCAAGACCTACACCGTGAAATCGATCGATATCTACGGCTCCGGGGTCATTCATAAACCCGTGATCGCCGATCTCGAAGTCAGCGAAGACAAGGTGACCGGCACGGCTACCGGAAAATCCGGACTCGGACTTACCGAAATCAAAAAACTGGCAGTGGTCGATGCCGTGAACAAAGTGGGCGCCGATATCCTGGTAGAACCGAAATTCATCACGGAAACGAAAAATGGATGGACCACCGCTACGGTCAACGGCTTTCCTGCCAACTACCGGAATTTCCGGTCGATCCAGGCCGAAGATGTGGAACTGCTCAAGGTAGGCGTGCTGCAGAAAGCCAATGTGTATGTGCCCTCGGAAGAACGGAAAAAGGGCAGGAGATTCCTGGTAGGAGGGGGGGAATGACTTATTACTGTAAAAGTTTGATTACGAGTTGTTTTCTTTCTAGGATCTTTGAGCCATAGCTTTTTGAATCCATCGCTTTTTGTCTAATCTCTTTTGGGGTTAGTTCCCCGCCGCTTGCGGCGTAATTAATATCTTTGTGTGTATGAGTGAAAGCGAATACATACATAAATCACATAATGTAAGCGTACTGTTGTACCATTTT
>Ga0116171_10002315_pt1 | contig 18120 bp, 13 predicted proteins | sample AD_JPNHW2_MetaG_FD_89798 | JGI IMG/M metagenome (GOLD analysis project Ga0116171, IMG submission 89798) | Active sludge microbial communities of municipal wastewater-treating anaerobic digesters from Japan - AD_JPNHW2_MetaG | ecosystem: Engineered > Bioreactor > Anaerobic > Digestate | place... | reverse complement strand
GCCCTTGATGATGGCGATCGCCTCGCGAAGCTCCTTCTCGCTGATGACGAGGGGAGGGGCGAAGAGGATGATGTTGCCATGGGTCTGCTTGGCGAGGAGGCCGGCGTCGCGGAGGGCGATGCAGACGTTCCAGGCCTCGAAGCCCTTCTCGAAGACGACTGCGTTGAGGAGGCCCTTGCCGCGGACCTGCTTGACCTTCGGGCAAGAGATCTTCGAGATCTCGTCCCTGAAGATCCGGCCGAGGCGTTCGGCCCGCTCGTCGAGCTTCTCCTCCTCGAGGACCTGGAGGGCCGCCATGCCGACGGCAGCCGCGAGGGGGTTGCCTCCGAAGGTGGAGCCGTGGGTTCCGGGGGTGAAGACCTTCATCACGTCATGGTCGGCCACGATGGCGGATATCGGCATGATGCCGCCGCCGAGGGCCTTGCCGAGGCACATGATGTCCGGGCGGGCGTTCTCGTGCTGCCAGGCGAAGCGCTTGCCGGTGCGGCAGAAGCCCGTCTGGATCTCGTCGCAGATGAAGAGGACCTTGTTCTTCGTGCAGATGTCGCGCACGGCCTTGAGGTAGCCTTCGGGCGGGACGTAGACGCCCGCCTCGCCCTGGATGGGCTCGATGATGACGGCCACCGTGTTCTCGGTGACGGCCTTCTCGATGGCGGAGGCGTCGGCGTAGGGCACGCGCTTGAAGCCGGGCGTGTAGGGGCCGTAGTTGACGAAGGAATCCGGGTCCTCGGACATGGAGACGATGCTGATCGTGCGGCCATGGAAGTTGCCGTCCACGCAGATGATCTCCTGCTTGCCGTTCTGGACTCCCTTGACCTCGACGCCCCAGCGGCGGGCTGCCTTGAGGGCGGTCTCGACGGCTTCGGCTCCGGTGTTCATGGGCAGGGCCATCTCGAAGCCGGTGAACTCGCAGAGCTTCTTGAGGAAGGGGCCCATCGTATCGTTGTGGAAGGCCCGGCTCGTGAGCGTGACGGTATTGAGCTGCTTCTTCGCGGCCTTGATTATCCTGGGGTGCCTGTGCCCCTGGTTCACCGCCGAATAGGCGGAGAGGAAGTCGAAGTAGACTTTGCCTTCGGGATCCTTGACCTTGCAGCCCTTCGCCCAGGAAATGACTACCGGGAGCGGGTGGTAGTTATGGGCGCCATACTTTTCGTCCAGGGCGATGTAGTCCTGGGATTTCATGGGAAAACCTCCTTGAGTCAGGCGCGGGCGAGAAGGGGACCGCGTTCCCGCGGCCGGCCGCCCAGCGAATGATCGTAGCTAGTATAACATCGACTTCGATTTAGTGCTAGGAATCTCCGACAATTACTTATTTAATAAATATTTAAGTGCCATGAATCTTTATGCGCAAAACCAGGGGTCCTGGCTTCCCCCCGGCGCGCCTGTTGACCTCGCGCGGCAAGGCATCGTTTAATCGCTGGGGTCCGGAAGGGGCAGGAGCCGCAAGGAAATACGGCCCGGCCATCCTTTCGTCGATGTAAGCCTGGACAATGCCGGCGCAAGGTAGTTCGATTGCGGCATGGGGCCCTCCAGGGACAGGATTCCCCACGCAGGCATAGGAGGAAAACGATGCATGTTCTCGAGCCCATCATCCTGGGCATAGTGCAGGGACTCGCGGAATTCATCCCCGTCTCGAGTTCCGCCCATCTTGTCATCCTGCCTTGGCTCTTCGGCTGGACCGATCCTGTCGTCTCGAGCCTGGGCTTCGACGTCGCCCTCCACCTCGGGACCTTGCTGGCCGTCCTTGTCTTCTTCGCTTCCGACTGGTGGAGGCTCATAAAGGCCTGGTTCAGGAGCGTCCTCGAGCGGAAGATAGGCGACGACCAGGACAGGCGGATGGCCTGGTTCCTCCTCCTCGGCACCATCCCGGGGGCGCTGGCTGGCGCCCTCCTCGAAAGCCGGATCGACGGTGCCTACCACAGCGCGCCGATATCGCAGGGCGCCATGATCGTCATGGCAGCGGCCCTGGCCGTGATGGGCGGCCTCCTCTGGCTCGCCGACAGCCTTGCCCGGCATGCCCGTCCCTTCGGCAAGATCGGGATAAGGGACGCCCTCGCCATCGGTTGCGCCCAGGCCCTCGCCGTCATCCCGGGCTTCTCGCGCTCGGGCTGCACGATGACGGCCGGCCTGGCCTTCGGCCTCGAGCGCGAGGCCGCGGCCAAGTTCTCCTTCCTCCTCTCGGCGCCCATCATCGCCGGAGCGGGCCTCAAGAACGCCATCGACCTCATGGGCGGAATCCGGGCCGGCAGCGTGGGCACGGCGGAGCTCGCGGCCTTCCCGATAGGCTTCGTCGCCGCGGGGATCTCGGGCTTCCTCTGCATCAAGTTCCTGATGAGTTTCCTCTCCAGGCACTCGGTGAAGGTCTTCGCCTGGTACCGCTGGGCCCTCGCGGCCCTCGTCCTGGCTGTCGCCCTCGTCCGCGGCTAGGGCGGGGGGCGAGGGGCGGGCTGAGGCCTATCGAGCGCCGGTCCGCTTCCTCGCGGCTTCCCCGAACACGGAGGCCGCGAAGAAGGCCGCGCAGGCGAGACAGACGGCGAAGCCCGTCAGGAAGCCCGCGGTCATCGTGCTCGCCTGGATCACGACCCCGATGAGGAGTGGTCCGGAAGAATGGCCGATGTCCATGATCGAGCTCAGGGCGCCGAGGGAGGCGCCAAGGTTCTCCTCGGCGGCCACGTCGGAGACGTAGGTGCTCGTGGCCACCGTCGAGAAGGAGAGGCCGAGGCCGAAGACTATGCCGATGGCCGTGGCCCCGAATATTCCCGAAGCGAGGGGGATGGCCGCGAAGGAGGCCCCGAGGACCAGGATGCCGACAAGGACCTGGGCCCGGCGGTCCATGCGGTCCGACAGCCTTCCGAACAGCGGCTTCGAGAGGGCTATGGCGAGGATCTGGACCGAGAAGACGAGGCCGATCTCGTAGCTCGGGACTCCCTTGCCCTGGAGGAAGAGGGGCAGGTAGGTCTCGAGCCCGCCGTAGGCGAAATACGTAGCCATCTCAACGAGGGCCGTGCCGAGGAGGCGGCGGTTCGTGAGGAAGGCGCCGAGGCTCGCGCCGAAGTCCCGCAGGCTGAGCCGCTTCACTCCCGAATCGGCGGGCGCGCCGCCGCCCGCTCTGCCTGGGTCGGCGGGCATGAGGATGGAGAGGACAAGGACGGGCAGGGAGAGGAGAAAGGCGGCCGCGTAGACGATGCGGTAGTTCCAGCCTCCCTGCATGGAGGCGAAGAGCGAGATGAGGGCCCCACCCACGAGGGGAGCGAGGCTGCGTCCCACGAGGGTGGCCGACGAGTAGATGCCGAGCTTCTCGCCCTTGGAATCGCGGTACTCGGCGAGGATGATGGCCGAGGCCACGGGGCCGAGTATCGCCGTCCCGATGCCGTGGAAGAAGCGGATGGGGATGAGCCAGAAGGGGTTGCCCACAAAGAGGTAGAGGGCAGGCGCCGCCACGAAGACGGCCGAGGCCGCCACGAGGAGGCGCTTCTTCCCGAGCCTGTCCGCGACGAGTCCCACGGGAAAGCTGAAGAGGATGCCCGCGAGGGGGGATATTGCGGCGATGAGGCCAACGATATCCGCGCTTCCGCCCATCGACTTCACGAAGAGGGGCAGGACCGGGCTCTTCGAGATCGTGGTGGAGAAGATCCCGAAGAAGCCGATCGTCGAGAGGAGGCTGATCGCCGTGAGCCTGGCCTTGCCGCTCATGTCGCCCGGACCGCCCTCAGCCGTTGAAGCGGAGGCTCGCCCTCGACGTGCTGCGCTCGAGGGCGAGGTCGACGAGGCGCGAGAGGAGCCGCGCGTAGGGCACGCCGCCCGCCTCGCACATCTTGGGGTACATCGAGATGGACGTGAAGCCGGGTATCGTGTTGACTTCGTTGAGGTAGAGGGCTCCCGTCGCCTTGTCGAGGAAGAAGTCCACGCGCGACATGCCCGCGAGCTCGAGGGCCTCGTAGGCCTTCACCGCGATCGACATGATGCGTTGCGCGATATCCTGCGGGATCCTGGCCGGGATGTCGAGGCGGGCGCCGTTCGGGTCGGTGTACTTGGCGTCGTAGTCGTAGAACTCGTGCGTCGGCACGACCTCGCCAGGGGCGAAGGCCACGGGATCGGCCCCCGTGTTGCCGAGGACGGCGCACTCGATCTCGCGGGCCGGGCAGAAGGGCTCGACGATGGCGCGTTCGTCCCATTCGAGGGCAGCGGCCAGGGCCTTCCCGAGGGCCGCCGCGTCCCCGGCCTTGCCGGCGCCGACGGAGGAGCCGGCGCAGACCGGCTTCACGAAGACGGGCCAGCCGAGCTCGCGGCCGGCCTCCTCGGCGAAGGCCTTTAGCCTGGACGCCTCGAGGTCGCGCTTCCTCGCGGTCTTCCATGGAAGGACGGGAAGCCCGCATTCCTTCCACACTGCCTTGGCCTTTTCCTTGTCCATGCCGAGGGCCGAGCCGAGGACCGGCGCTCCCACGCAGGGCACTTCCGCGGTCTCGAGGAGGCCCTGGACGGTACCGTCCTCGCCGAAGGTGCCGTGGAGGACCGGGAAGGCCACGTCGCAGCCGAGGGCCTCGAGGTGACCGTCGCGCGCCGCGTGGAGGCCGCCCGAGGGCATGGCGAGGACGGCGGGGCCCTGCTCTACGGGAAGGGGCGAGAGCCCCGCGCGGGCGCTGTCCACGAGGCCCCGGTCCTGGAGCTGCCAGGCGCCCGACCTGCTGATGCCGATGAGGACGACCTCGAAATCGGAGGCCGGAAGGTTGCGCACGACGCTTGCCGCCGAGACCCTCGAGACCTCGTGCTCGCCCGACCTGCCGCCGTAGAGTATCGCGATGCGTTTCATGCCTTCTCCTTGTAGCCGAGCCCTGCGAGCTCTTCCCTCGCGCAGGTGATTTCGTCGTAGGGCATGGCGCCCTTCGCGTAGATGATCGAGTTCTCGTGGCCCTTGCCGAGGAGCATGACGATGTCGCCGGGGCGGGCGAGCTCGAAGGCCTTGCGGATGGCCGTCGGGCGGTCGGGGATGATGAAGAGGTCCTCGCCCCTCCTGCGCTCGGGACAGCCCGCCGCTATCATCTCGAGGAGGGCCTCAGGATCCTCGCCGCGGGGGTCCTCGTCAGCGAGGATGACGACATCGAAGTAGTCCGCGGCTATTCGGCCCTGCTGGGGCCGCTTCTCGGTGTCTCGCTCCCCGCCCGAGCCGAAGACGCAGATCATGCGCCCCCTGGCCCGCGCCCTGATGGGCGGGAAGACGGTCTTGAACGAGGAGGGCGTGTGGGCGTAGTCGACGATGACCTCGAAGGGCTGGCCGCATTCGACGCGGGTCATGCGCCCGAGGACGGGCCTCAGCTTCGGAAGGAGGGGAAGAAGGTCCTCCCAGTCCTCGCCCGTGATGCCCGACACCGCGATGAGGGCCGCGAGGGCGTTGTCCACGTTGAAGGCGCCGGGAAGCTCGATCCGCGCCTCGGCTTTTCGCCCGCCTGCCTCGATGGTGAAGCTCGCGCCCCTCTCGTCGCTCCGGATCGCGGTGGCGGAGAAGTCGGCCGGCCTTCCCTTCGAGGAGAAGACGATGGTTCGCTTCGAGGTCGCGGCGGCGAAGAAAGGCGCGGAGGCGTCGTCTCCGCAGGCCACGCCGAAGGAGGGGACCTCCCGCGCCGCGCCGCGGATCTCCTTGGCGTGGGCCGCGGCGGCGCCGGCAGGGCCCGCGGCTCCAGGGCTGCGGCCGGCCGGCCGGTCGAGGGCCCTGAAGAGGTTGGCCTTGTCGTCGCGGTACTGCTCGAAGCTGCCGTGGAATTCGAGGTGCTCGTGGGTCACGTTCATGAAGACGCCGACGTCGAAGTCGACGTCGCCGAGCCTGTTGAGCTTCGGCGAGAGGCCGTGCGAGGAGGACTCGACGACGGCATACTCGTAGCCTGAGTCGCGCATCGAGGCGAGCATGCGCTGGACGGCCGTGGCCTCGGGCGTGGTCTGGTGCTCGGGATTGGGCTTCTCGCCTTCCCCGGTGTCGGACATCACGGTGGAGAAGAAGCCCGCCTTCCGGCCCGACAGGTTGAGGAGCTGCCAGATGAGGTAGACCGTCGTGCTCTTGCCCTCCGTGCCGGTCACGCCGAGGACGGCGAGGGAACGCGAGGGATGGCCGTAGTAGGCGGCCGAGACGGGCGACATGGCGAAGCGGCTCGAGGCCACGCGGAGGTAGGTCGTCTCCGGCCCGTATTCCGCGAGCTCGCCCTCATGGATGACGGCAGCCGCGCCTGCGGCTATGGCCGCGGCGATGAAGCTGCGGCCGTCCGCGTGGGTTCCGGGCAGGGCGAAAAACAGGTAGCCTGGCTTGACCGCCCTGGAGTCGTAGGCAAGGCCGCGGATGTCGCGGGCCAGGGACCCGTGCGTCTCGAGGATCTCGAGACCTTCGACGAGGGAGCTGAGTGCGGTTGACATGGCCTACCATAGCACCATGGCCATCGAGATCGCAAGGCGGGGGCCAAAAAAGGCCGCCCCCAAGGGGCGGCCCGGAATCGACAATGGAAGGCGAGGCTGAGCCTCAGAGGCCGAGGGCGACCTTCCCGCCAAGGTAGAACACGAAGGGAACCGTCTCGGTCGTGAGCTCCGGGAGGAAGATGCCGATGGCACCGACGCCGAGCCTGAACGACTGTTTCTTCCCGAGCTTGAACCAGGCCGAGAGGTCGGGGAAGAAGACCTTGCCGAAGTCAGCGCTGTTGGCGAGTCCGAAGGCCACGAAGGCGCCGCCGCCCACCTGGGCCTCTATCGCGAGCGGCCCGAAGTTGAATTCCGCGAAGATGTTGGGCCAGGCTATGCTCTCGATGATGAAGGTGAAGCAACGCATGCCCACGCCCGCCTGCAGCATGGTGCCTTCGCCGAAGGTGTAATAGATGGCCGCCTCGGGGAAGGGGAAGAAGGTCGAGGAAAGGGCGGCCGAGGCCGCATCGGAGCCCAGCACGTCATTTCCCACCACGGCGCCGACGCCTCGCGGAACGTCGACGCCTATGTCGAGTCTCCACTGCGCGACAGCCGGAATGGCCACGAGCGCGACGATAAGGACTATCAACAGGTATTTCTTCATCTATGCCCCCTTTGCATGGTATTGATCCATACTGAACAAAGTATACTGCATGGTGCTACATTATACCGGATTTTCGTCACAGGACACAAATCGCCGATGCCGGAGGGAGCATGTATATCGTTCGCGTGGAAGACAGTTTTGCGGCCGCCCATTTCCTGACGCATTACCATGGCAAGTGCGAGAGGCTCCACGGGCACAACTACCGCGTGCGCGTCTACGCAAGGGGACCGGAACTCGACGCGGGAGGCATGCTCCTCGACTTCGGCGTCCTCAAGGCGGCCCTCCATGAGGTCCTTGGCGCCCTTGACCACGGCCTCCTCAACGACGAGCCGGCCTTCGAGGGAGATCCCAGCGCCGAACGCATAGCCGCCCTGATCTTTGCCCGCCTGGCCGAGCGTCTTCCCGGCTCGCCCCTCCATGCCGTGGAGGTCTTCGAGACCGAGAAGAACATGGCGCGTTTCGAGCCCTGAGGCGCCGCGCGCCCGCTATGGCGCCTCGGCCTCGCTGCAGGCCGGGGGTCAGCCGGCTTCCGGCCCTGGGCTCCATGCAAGGACCCTTGCGCTTGCCGGCCTGCCCCGATGCCGGAGTTCGGCCACGAGCTTGCCGATGTCCGCCCTGGGGCCCACCTGGAGGGAAATCCTCGTCAGGTCATCCGCCACGCCGTAGGCCACCTCGAGGAACAGCGCCTTCTTCCTGTCCCTGGGCGAGACGAGGAAGGACCTCCCCCCTGGCAAGGTCCTCTCGGTGAAACCCACGAAGGCCGAAGTCAGCCAGAGCCCCAGGGCCTCGGTCGCATCGTCATCCCGGCTTCCCGTTCCGCGGAAGGGCAGGGCGATCTCCACGCGGATCGAAGCGGGCTCCGGCCTCGAGGACAGGGCTTCGAGGCCCGAAAGGGCGAGGAGCTCGAGAAGCCGCTCCGGCCGGGGGCCATACAAGGCGAAGGCCGTCCGTCCGGTGAAGCCCTCGGGAAGGCCCCACTCCTCCCGGCCAGAGAAGAGGCATTCACGCGCCTCGAAGAGGAGGAGCTCCGAGCCCGGCGCCCCGTGCATCAGCCTGCGCATGAGCCAGGCGCCGAGGTAGGCCTCGGTGGCTCCGGACAGGCCGGGGGGCAGGTCGACTGCCGCGTAGACCGGCTTGAAGGCCGCCTTGGCCGCGGTCAGCCGGGTTATCCGTTCGACGAGGCTCCTGTCAGGCGCCTCGATGCGATGGCTGCCGATGGCGGCCATCGCTTCCCGGTCCGGGCAGGCCCCGCAACCCTTGCAGCCCTCGCCGAGGCAGGACTCGCGGTCATGCCGCGACCTTGCCTCGAGGTACTCATGCCAGAGCACGGCATCGTCATCGGAGAGGAAGGCGAGGGGAGGCCGCCAGCCTTCGCCCTTTTCCCCGAGGAAGGCCGCGTCCATGAGCCCTCGCTTCCTGGCGAAGTCCGCGAGGGAGGGCCATACGCCTCGGGAGAGCGTCCCGTCATAGGCGAAGCCGGCCCCGGGCGCCGACTCGAGCCAGTCGGCGAGGGCGCTCCCGGCCAGGCCGAGGAGCTGGTCGGTCGCGTACTCTCCGAAGTCGGCGGCGAGGCGGAACTCGAGGCCGTTCGCGTCGCAGGAGGCGGCCATCGCTTTCGCGAGGCCTTCGAGCAAGGAGCGGTCGAGGCAGAGGGGAGCATGCTGGAGGGGCGTTCGCGGAAGGCGTACGAGGTAGCCGGCGGAGACGAGGATGCGCAGGCCCTGGGCGCGGTCCCTGCGTACCCCGTCGAGCCGCCTGGCGAAGGCGGCGAAGTCCTCGAGATCGGCCGCCTCCTCCAGGCCCGAGATGATGTAGAAGAGCTTTAGTTCCTTGACGCCGGGACGGACGAGAAGGCCGGTCAGCCTCTCGAGCTCGTCGTCACCGATGCCCTTGCGGTAGTAGGCGCGCATCCGCCGCGAGATGCCCTCGACGCCGAGGGTGAAGGAACGCTTGTCGCCGGCGAGCTCCGCCTCGAGGAGGCCGGGCACCTCCGCGAGGATGTCGAGGCGCTGGCTCATGAGGTTGACGCGCCTGAAGATGCGCCCGAGCTCGAAGATGAGCGAGGCGATCCTCTCGTGGGTGTTGAAGTTGAAGCTGTAGACCTCTAGGCTGTCGGCCCCGGTGTTGCGCTTGAGCTCCCTCGCTGCGGCGAGCACTTCCCCTTCGGGAAGCTCGCGGTAGGGCCGGCGGTCCCAGCCTTCGAAGCAGAAGGAGCAGAGCCCGGGGCAACCCGCGGAGATCTGGAGCCTGACCGTGCCCGAGCTGGCGGAACTCAGGTTCGGGGGATCGACGAGGGGCGGCGGGGAGGTCTTGAGGCGCCTGATGCCGACAGTCCGCCCGGGATCCGACGAGGACCAGAAGCCCTCTACCTCGCGCGAGGCCCTTTCGAGCCGCTCCTCGCGCCCGCCCCCGCCCTCGGCCAGGATGGCGCAGAGCCTGCCTGCGGCGCCCTCGCCCTCGCCGAAGAAGATGCCGTCCACGAAGGAATCCCCGTCCTCGCGCACGATGGCGCCCGTCCCCGACGCGTTGGAGCCTCCGAGGACGAAGATCGGGCAGGGCGCAAGGCCGCGCCGCGCGGAGGAACGGAAAGGCAGGCCCGAGGTCGAGAATAGCCAGGGCAGGTTGACGAGCTCGAGGCCGAAGGCGTTGGAGACGAGGACGAGATCGAAGTCGGCCGCCTGCCTGCCCGAGGCGATGCCGAAGAAGAAAGGCCCGGCCTTCCCCTCCTGCCGTGCCCGGCGTCCGAGGAGGTCGCGGTCCGACCTCTCGGGGAAGAAGGTGAAATCGATGAAGGCCCGGGGCAATGCGGCCCGTGCCTCGGAAAAGAGGAAGAGGTGGGCCTGCGACCTGTCCACGTCCTTCCAGGGCGAGAGCCGGACGATGAGGATCCTGGACGAGGCCTCGTCGAAGTCCGGGTTGCCGAGAGAAACGGAGGCCTCCCCCGGCAAGGCGCGCGAGGCCGAAAGCAGGGGCCCGAGGCCGGGATCCGGAGCTTCAGGAAGGCGTGCCATCGCCATCCTTGCCGCGCCTGCCGCGTTCCCCGTGGGGCATGTGACGCGTTATGCGATCCTCGCGTTTGGCGGGCCTCCGGCCTGGCGCGGAGCCATCGGCGCGATTCCCTCGGCTGGCGGAAGCGCGCGGGTTACGGACCGGGCCCTTCCCTGCGGGCCTCTCCTCGTCCCCGGCTTTCCGGGCCTCGCGTTCGGCCCTTTTCTCGTCCTTCTGCCTCTCTGCGCGCTCGGCCCGCTCGAAGAATTCCTCGGGCATGGGCTCGAGGATCCTGCCGCCCTCGAGGAACTTGCAGCGGAAGACGAAGCCTTCCTTCACGGCCAGCTTCGAGGCGCGCTTCAGTTCCACGCCGTCGGCGAGGATTATGGAGACGCCCTTGGCTCCGGCCCTTCCCGTCCTGCCGGCCCGGTGGATATAGACCGTGGGCTCCTCCGGAAGGTCGAGGCTGACGACGTGCGTGAGGCCCGGGATGTCGAGGCCGCGAGCGCCGAGGTCGCTCGTGACGAGATAGCGCAGCCTGCCCTCGGAGAACTTCTCGAGGGCCACCCGCCTCTCTTCCTTGTCGAGTCGGGCATGGATGCCTGCGGCCGGAAGCCCAAGGGCTTCCAGCCGGCCGGCGACTGTCTCGACCCGGGAAGCCTGGGAGGTGAAGACGAGGCAGCGCTTCGGCTTCAGGGCGGCCTCGAGCCTGCGGAGGAAGTCGAGGCGCTTGCGGCCATCGCAGAAGAAGCACCAGTGCTCGATGTCGCCCGAGATGACGGCCCGGTCTGCCGCGACCGAGACATCGACCGGCTCACTGAGGAAGGGGGAAGCCTTCTCGCGGACACGGTGGGGCAGGGTGGCCGAAACCAGGGCCCGGACGCAGGTCCGGGGAGCCTTCCCGAGGAGGAGGAGGGCGGCGTCCTCGGTCTCGGGAGCGAGGAGGCGGTCGGCCTCGTCGAGGACGAGGAGGCCTAGGCCGCCCAGCCTGAGGGCGCCCATCGCGACGAGGTCGGCGAGGCGGCCGAGGGTGCCTATGACGAGGCCGGGGCTGCCGTGGAGGAGGCCCGCCTGCCTCGAAAGGGGGCTGCCGCCGAGGAGGACGACGCTGCGGAGCTCGATGCCCGAGGCCGCGGCCAGGCGGGACGCCTCCTTGCCGATCTGGACGGCGAGCTCCTGGGTGGGCGCCGCGACCAGGACGAGTGGAGGGCCCTTGGCCTGTTTCGCGGCGAGAAGCTGGAGGGCCGGGGCGAGGTAGGCGAAGGTCTTGCCCGTGCCGGTTTCGGACTCCATGAGGATGTCGCGGCCCGCGAGAAGGGCCGGAATCGCCTCGGCCTGCACCGCGGTGGGAGCCGCGAAGCCCAGGGAGGAAAGGGCCTCGGCTATCGGTTCATCGAGACCGAGACTGGAGAAGCTGTCCATGCCCCTACTTTCGCATGCGGCGGCCCTTCGCTACAAGGCAGGACGCGCGGGCCGGGCCCGGACGAGCCGGCGACCGCGGCCTGGCGGGCCCGAGGTCGTTGCCCAAGGCCCTCCGCCTGGGGTATATTCACGCGCGATGAACCTGGAAGCATTTGTCCTTGGCTGCGGCGGCATGATGCCCCTCCCGCAGCGCGCCCTGACGAGCGTCCTCCTCCGCCGTGAAGGCGAGCTCTTCCTCTTCGACGGGGGCGAGGGCACCCAGGTGTCCATCAGGCGCCTCAACCTGCGCTGGAAGAAGATCACCGCCATCTTCGTCTCCCACATGCATGCCGACCATGTCACGGGCCTTCCGGGCATCCTCATGCTCTCGAGCCAGGTTGACAGGGCCGAGCCCCTCTACATCTTCGGTCCGCCGCGCATCGCCGAGTACATCGAGCAGAGCCGCCGCGTCCTCGACATGTACATCAACTACGAGATCATCGTGAAGGAGATCTCCGCGCCCGGCCTGGTCTGGCAGGGCGAGGGCTTCACCGTGCGGGCCTTCCAGCTCCGCCATACCAAGAACTGCTTCGGCTACGCCATGGAGGAGGAGGAGCGCCCTGGCGCCTTCCATCCGGAAAAGGCACTCGAGCTCGGCGTGCCCCGCGGCCCCCTGTGGTCGACCCTCCAGGGCGGCGAGGACGTGAGCCTCCCGGACGGCAGCGTCGTGCATCCCGCAGACGTCATGGGCGAAAAGCGCTCGGGCCGCAAGTTCAGCTACGTCACCGACAGCCTCTACTTCCCCGAGATCGCCCCCGAGGTCGCCGGCTCCGACCTCCTCGTCTGCGAGGGCATGTTCGAGCATTCCCTCGAGGAGAGCGCCGTCGAGAAGAAGCACATGACCGCGGTCCAGGCCGCGCGCCTCGCCCGCGACGCGGGCGGCGTGAAGAAGCTTGCCCTCATCCACTACAGCCCCCGCTACACGGAACGAGAGCTCAAGCGCCTCCTCGACGAGGCCCAGGCCGTCTTCCCCGCCACCGTGCTGACCCGCGACCGCATGGCCTTCCCCATCGAATACGAGGACTAAAGGGGGACGGAGAGGAAGGTGCAGGCCGGGCCCGGCGACATCGGGGAAGCCGGCGCCGGGGCTTCCGCCCGCCGGGCCTGGGGCCTGGCCCGCAGGATCGGCTCGCCCCTCGCTGCCTGTAACCGTTCCGCTTCTCCGCTGTTTTTTGCGGGAACGCGAAATAGACAGTCTCTTCTGTCGCAGGAGGAATCGTGATACAAGCCGTCGAACTCCGCAAGAGCTACGGCAGGACCGAAGCGGTGCGGGGTGTTTCCTTCGAGGTGGACAGGGGCGAGATCCTCGGCCTCCTCGGCCCCAATGGTGCGGGCAAGACGAGCATCATGAAGGTCCTGACCGGCTACCACTTCCCCGATGACGGAAAGGCCATCGTGGACGGCATGGACGTGACCGAGGATCCCCTCGGCGTCAAGCGCGTCGTGGGCTACCTGCCCGAATCGGCCCCCCTCTACCCTGACCTCACGCCCGCCGAATACCTCTCCTTCATGGCCGACGCGCGAGGCCTCGAGGGACAGGCCCGCAAGCAGGCGATCGAGCGCTCGGTGGACGCCTGCGGCCTCGGCTCGGTCTACCTGCGCCCCGTCGACCAGCTTTCCAAGGGCTACCGCCAGCGTCTCGGCCTCGCCCAGGCTATACTCCACGACCCGGACGTCCTCATCCTCGACGAGCCCACGACGGGCCTCGACCCGAACCAGATCCTCGAAATCAGGTCCCTCATCAAGGAACTCGGCAGGGAGAAGACAGTCATCCTCTCCACCCACATCCTCCAGGAAGTGGAAGCCACCTGCTCCAAGGTCGTGATCCTCAACGAAGGCCTCGTGGCGGCCCAGGGCGCTCCCGACGAGATAGGCGAGGCCTTGAAGGGCGAGGAGCGCCTCAGGCTCAGGCTCAAGGCCAGGAAGGGCGGCCTCGACGCCGCCGGCCTCGGCCGCCTCCTCGGCGCCCTGCCCGGCGTGAAATCGGTGCTCAGGGCCGAGGCGGCCGCCGAGCCCTCGGCCGCCGCCGGCGAGGCCAGGGTCTTCGACGCGGAGATCGCCACCGCCCCCGGCGGCGAGCCCGGCGAGGCCGTCTTCGACTGGGCGGTGTCGCATGACGTGGCCATCCTCGAGATGGCCCGCCACCGCCTCTCCCTCGAGGAGATCTTCGTCAAGCTCACCCAGGAAGGGGGCAGGAAGTGAAAGGCAGCCTCACGGTCGCGCGCCGGGAATTCCGCGCGTCCTTCAACTCGCCGGTGGCCTACGTCCTCATCGTCGGCTTCCTCGTCTTCACCGCCGCCTGGCTCTTCATCATCCAGGCCTTTTTTGCGGTGGGCCGCGCCGACCTTTCGCCCTGGTTCGGCATCATGCCCATCGTCTTCGCCTTCCTCATCCCCGCGGCCACGATGCGGAGCTGGGCGGAGGAGCGCAGGCTCGGCACCTACGAGCTCCTCCTCACCCTGCCATTCCCCGAGTCCGAGGTGGTCCTCGGCAAGTTCCTCGCCGCCTTCGGCATGATCGGCGTGGCCCTCCTGCTTTCCCTCGGCGTGCCCCTCTCCGTCGCGGCCCTCGGCAACTTCGACTCAGGCGTCATCGCGTCGCAGTACCTGGGGGTCATCCTCATGGCCGCCGCGGCCACGGCCGCCGGCGAATGGGTCTCCTCCCTCGCGAAGAACCAGGTGAGCGCCTTCATAGGTGCGGCCCTCCTCATCCTCCTCCTCGTCCTCATGGACAGGGTGGGAACCTTCCTCCACACGACGGGAGCCCTCGCGGCCGTCTTCAACTGGCTCTCGCTCTCCTACCACAACGAGGCCTTCTCGCGCGGCGTCCTCGAGACGAGGGACCTCGCCTTCTACCTCCTCGCCACGACCTTCTTCCTCTACCTGACGGCCTGGAACGTCCGCCGCCGGAAATGGAGCTGATGCCCATGAAAGCCGCAATCGGAAAACGCCGGAGCGCCGTCCTCCTCGTCCTCAGCGTGGCGGTCATCGCGGCCGCCGCCCTCGTCCTCGAGCGCTTCCACGCGACCCTGGACCTCACCTCGGGCGGCACCTACAGCCTGTCCGCCGTGTCGCGCAACCTCTACAAGGACCTGCCCGACAGGATCCACATCACCTACTACGTCTCCCCCGAGCTCGAGGCCCGCCATCCCGCGCCGCGCCAGATCGAGGACTTCCTCAGGAAGTACGAGGCCGTGGGGCATGGCAGGATCACGGTGTCCGTGGCCGATCCCAAGGCCGAGTCGGGCGCCGTCGAGTCCCTGGGCCTCCTCCCGCAGCGGATGCAGGTCGTCGTGAACAACGAGGCCAGGGTGGCCGTCGTCTACTCGGGCATCATCGTCCAGTACCAGGACCGCACCGAGGCCGTGCCCTTCGTGATCGGCCTCGACTCCCTCGAGTACGATGTCGTGAAGGCGGTGAACCGCGCCGTGACGGGCAGCCAGGCCCTGGCCGCCGTCATCGTGGGCGACGGGGACAAGAACTACCAGAACGACTACCAGTCGGTCGACCAGGCGCTGCAGGCCTCGGGCTGGCGGGTGTCGGTCCTGGCGCCCGGTGACCCTGTCCCTGCGGGCACTAAGGTCCTCCTCGTCCTCGGCAACTCGGCCATCGACGATTATGCCGCCTATCGCATCGACGACTACATCGCGAGGGGCGGCACGGCCGTCATGGCCCTGCGCGGCCTCGATGTCCAGACCTCCTACGGCCTCCAGGCCCTGCCCCTGAAGACCGACGCCATGAACCGCCTCCTTGCCGCCTGGGGCCTCACCCTCTCGCCCGAACTCGTCCTCGACGCCTCGTCGCGCACCTTGCCCTTCCAGGACTCGAATCCCTCGGGCGGCGCGATGATCCGCTACGTGAAGTACCCTCACTGGATCGTGGTCCAGGGAGGCGACTGCAACAGGAAGAACCCCGTCACCGCGGCCTTCCCGGGCCTCGACCTCATGTGGTCGAGCCCCCTTTCCGTGAACGCGCCCGCGGGCGTGACGGTCGAGGAGCTAGTGAAGACGACGAAACAGGCCTTCCTCCAGACGAAGAGCTTCGCGATCGGCCCCTCGGATGAGGACCTCTACTACAGCGAGCAGGCCACGACGAAGGGCCAGTACCTCCTCGCCGCAAGCCTCGCAGGCAGCCTTCCCATGGCCTATGCGGGCAAGCCCTTGCCGACCCGGAGCGGCTCGCCGGCCCTTGCCGCCCTGCCGGCGGCCCCGTCGCCCTCGCGCCTCATCGTCGTCGGCTCGGCGGACTTTGCCACCGACCTCATGACGATGACCGATTCCGGCTACAACGCCACCTTCGTCGCCAACGCCGCCGAGTGGGCGGCCTACGGTCCCGACCTCGCGGCCCTCAAGGTCCGCGGCACGCACGACACCTCGCTCTCGAAGGTCACCGATGCCTCGCGGCGCTCCCTCATCATCCTCTTCGCCTTCGCCCTCAACATCCTCCTCATCCCCGGCGGCCTCGCGCTCTTCGGCTTCATCCGTTCAAGGAAGCGCAAGGCCCGGGCCCAGTATGCCGCCGAAGCGGCAGAAGGTCCCGGAGGGAAGGACACCGTCGAGGGGACTGAAGGAGGCGACAGATGATGAGCTACAGGAACAAGGTAATCGCGCTTTCTTCGACCCTGGCGGTCCTCCTCCTCATCTACGCGGCCGGCCTCGTCTTCGCTCCCGAGCGAAACGCGGCGCGGTCCGAGGCAGGGAGGCTGCTGTCGGGCAAGGCGACCGACGTTGCCGCGTTCACGATAGGCGAAACCGCCCAGGCCCCTTCCCTGGAATTCGAGAAAGCCGCAGACGGATGGGCGTTGATGGAAGAGGGCCAGACCCTGCCCGTCCAGTCCGGCAAGATCGAAGCCTTCCTCGCGGCTCTGGCCGACGTTTCCCGCCTCTCGCCCCGTTCCGAGGGGAAGGGCGATCTCTCGGGTTTCGGCCTCGGTGCCGGATCAGGCGTCAGGATCACCGCGAAGTCCGCTTCCGGAAAGCTCCTCGCCGACTTCGTGGTCGGCGACCTCGGCCCCACCGGCAAGGAAGCCTATGTGCGGCTCAAGGGGACGGGGCCCGTCTACGCGACGGCCGCTGACTTCGATTCCTATGTGAAAGAGGGGAGGGCCGGCTGGCTCGATCTCCGGGTCTTTGCCGCGCCGATCAAGATCGACGACGTGCAGACCATAACGACAAGCGCGAAGCTTGCCCTGGGAGCCGGAAGCGCCGCCGGTGCGGCTGGCACGGGTGGTGCTGCCGGAGCGAAGGGCGCCTCGGGCGCCCTGCCCATCGTCGCTGACTGGACCGCGTCCAGGAAGGAGGGGGGCTGGGTCGGAAAGACAGGTTCCTACGACACCGTGGCCGTCGAATCCGTACTTCGCTCGATCGTCAACCTCTCGGGCCAGGATATCGTTGCCATGCCTCCGGCCGACGCCTTCGCCAGCCCGCAGGGCCGCATCGAGCTCGGCCTCGGGACAGGCGGCACGAGAGTCATCGAGATAGGACGCGATGCGGGAAACGGAAGCTGCTACCTCCGCGCCCAGGGCTCGTCCTTCGTATATCTCGTATCCGCTTACTCCCTCATGAACGCCGTGAGGCCCGAATCGGCACTCGTGAAGAAATAGCCGAACGCCGATTCCGGGCCTGAAGGGCCGTCCGGCTTGAAATGCCGGGCGGCCTTTCTTCATTCCCGGGCGAAGGTGATAGCCAATCCCGGCGCGAAGTGCCCGAGGGCGGGGGCTATATTCCCTTGGCGGCGAGGTAGAGGCGGTAACGGTCTGGGTCGGGCCTGAAGGCCATGATGTGCGATTCCGTATCCGATGCCGCCTTCCTGAGCGCGATATCCGCCTCCTGGCAGACGCGGGCGGAATCGACGAGGCGGCCGGCCCGGGACGACAACCCCATCGCAAGGAGGGGGCCGCCCTGCCTGTCGCGGTTTCCCGTGAAGGCCTGGTTGAGCTTCCTGCGGAATTCCTCGGCCATCCTGAGCCCATGGTCGGCATCCATGTTGGGCATGATGACGGCAAAGCCGTCGGGGCCCCGTTCGAAGGCGAGGTCCCTGAAGCTGAAGAAATCGGCTATCGCGCGGGCGGTTATGCCGTAATCGGCCTGTCCTGGCGAGAGCCCTGCGCCGCGGATGAAGAGGAGGGAAAGGTCCTGTTCGAAGGATGCGGCGCGGGATAGTTCCGCGTCCAGGCGATGTTCGAGATAGGATTCCCAGCCCAATCCCGAGAGGGGGGAAAACAGGCCTCCCGGGGCCGCTTCGCCGCCGGCTGCCGCTGACCCGGCATGAAGGGCCGCCGGGCTGTCGGCAGTACCTTGCATTCCGTCATCGGGCTCTTCCGAAAGCGAGGGAACCTCGAAATCCTCGTCTGTCGGAGCGGAATAGGGTGATTCCTCGGACAGGGGCATCATGGCTTCTTCCTTCGAGGCTTCCGTGCCAGCCTCGTCGGCGCGGGATCCGGTTTCGGCGCCGCGGGCTTCGGCGCCGGCAGGCCGCGGTTTCTTCCGATCGGCTATCGACTGACCAAGGAGGAAGCAGGCCAGGACGAAGATGAGGGCAGCGAGGGCGAGGCCGGCATCACGGAGGATGCCGAAGACCTTGACCTGGGGCAGTATGACATAGAGGCCATCCACCGCGAGCTTGCCCGTC
>Ga0116171_10002314_pt1 | contig 18129 bp, 10 predicted proteins | sample AD_JPNHW2_MetaG_FD_89798 | JGI IMG/M metagenome (GOLD analysis project Ga0116171, IMG submission 89798) | Active sludge microbial communities of municipal wastewater-treating anaerobic digesters from Japan - AD_JPNHW2_MetaG | ecosystem: Engineered > Bioreactor > Anaerobic > Digestate | place... | reverse complement strand
CAGGAAGAATGGAGTTGTGATGTAGTTCACATCTGGTTGCACAGTAATAAAGATGTTTTTACCATTTAGCAGCACGGGCCAGGTAATTCCCAAATTCTCGATGAGAGTCTCATTCAAAAAATCTTCCCCCGGACAGTATGGTTGAGGGTAATCTGTACCGCAATATAATGAGGAATCGTCACTTTGATTCGAGACCGAGAATTTGCCCATGGATAAGATATGAGTATCATCCAGAACAGCCCACGCTTCATATTTCCAATGTGCTGGAAGGGAAGGGATGTGGAGACCTACTTGATAATATCCTGAGCTGATATCTTCGAACCACACACCGGATGTTTCATCAAGCGTGTTCGTATCTGTCGGTGTGGAAAGTACGTATTTGCCTGTTGCAACGACAAAATTGTTATTCAGAGCTGAAGGATGACTGATTGTTAATGTAGCATTATTGATATGGGTTGAATCAGCCTCTGTGACAAAATCTCCTGCAAGGATTACGAGACCGCTTGGTGATGATGAAGGATCAGGTATGGGTTCTATCGTAATATAACAGCCTGTTGCCTGCTCGATGATTGATTTGTCCGCTTGGATGGTTATGATGAACGGTTCATCCGAATCGGTGACACTAAACTTTCCGACACTGACAGGATTTCCATCAACAATAAGCCAAGCTTCATAGATAGCAGAAGGTCTGAGATTTTTGAGACCCGATATATTGAATTTCACTTGTCCTGTTTTGTCAGTGACTTTATTTTCACAACCCATAAATATCAGAAGGAGTATCAATAACAGACTGTAAACAACAATCCTTTTATGCATCATACCTCCCATCATCCATATGACCTATCATCACATTAAAATCAGCTATTTTTATTTTCATGGTTTTATTTTTGTCAATGATTTGTTTTTATCCATGCGTCAGAAGCGTAATATATGTATGAACTTGATGCTTCTATGGTTCATATAACAGAGAAGTAATTTATTGTTTGACTTTCAATTAACACGCATCATACTATATAAATAACCATCCGTGTATCCAATAAAAAGGAGAATAAAATGAAAACAACGGTTTGTTTCCTTTCTTTCTGTTTTATTTCCACGATGTTGTTGTGTAGTACCGATGCTTCTTCCATCAATTTGAATTATGCCAAGTATGGCAACCTCATAGAACATCACCGTCATCAATTACCGGATATCAAATCTCATCATATGAATCATAGTGACCTCCATTATGCAGCAAATACAGGTTCGGTGGATAAAACCGGAGAAAGACCCTCAATTTCAATTCTCGTTAATGGCAGTGAATCAGCGAATGTAATTGCCGGTCAGGATCTGGTTGTCACCGTCACTTTTTCGACAGGTCTTACGCAAGCAACCTATACACTGTGGGCGGATGTCAATGATAATGGTCAATACGATAGCGGGACAGATCTTATGATTGAATCTCCTGAAACGATCACTGATAATTCACCAAATGATGAAAATCCAGCTGTAGGTGTTTACCAGGGTACCTATTCCGGAAACAGTGATGGACCGAATACGGTATCGAATCTGTATCTCCTATTCAGGGCAGAAGATACTGAGGAATCTGATGTAGCATCTGCACACATTCTACCATCCGTTTCCTCCTATTCAGTGGCAGGAACAATAACACCTCATATGGCTATCCTCATCGTTGTAGCAGTACCTGTCAATCAGGATGACACCCAATATATGACTTCTTCCAATGCCGATGGAACCTATATCCTGTATGTGCCACAAAATACGCAGTACAATGTTTTCTGCTTCGATCCCCTGAATCTGACACAAGGTTTGATCTGCTCTACCACTTATGATAATCTGACGATCAATGGACATCTAGCGGGCTACAATTTTACCTTTTCCCAGGCAACTTCCTCTATTTCAGGCTATATCACAGACCAGAATAATCTACCTGTCCAGGGGATTAATGTATATGCTAATCCCGAAGAAGGGGGAATGGAGTATACCGGTACTTCCGATAATAACGGTTATTATCACATCGGATTATTGCCCGGTGCATGGGATGTGAGTGTGGATACAGACCCTGATTATAATAATTATCTCTCCGAGGATTCTCAAATGGTGGGAGTTCCCCCTGATACGGATGTTAATCATAATATCCGCATCTATGAGACAAATGGTATCATTACCGGTTCCACTTATCTCGATAATCAACTTGCATCGGGATTACCGGTTTTCTCCACATCCTATTATGGATATTCATCGACTAATTCAAATCAGAACGGCAATTACTTCCTGAAAGTCTCTACCCTTGCTGATAATATGGGTGGGAACAATGTTATTGCGCCATCTTGGAATATGCCGGAAAATACCTACTGCACCGATAATTATCAGGCAGTGCTTTCCGGGGCTGCTGATATTGATTTTCATTATTTCTCGGTATCAGGAGGATTGCAGGGACATGTCTATGATGCCACCACAAGTCAACCTATTGAAGGCGGCGGCTGGATTTCCATTATCGGCAATGATCAATTCTTCAATGCCGATGTCGATAATGAAGGATTTTACAGTATTGGTCTTCCGATGGGAGTTTATGCAGTAACGGTATATTCTAACCAATATTACACCAGCACTATTCAAAACATCAGTATCGGGAACAGCATGCTGACTCTTGATTTTAATTTGACACCGGTGATATTCACAGGATCGATCTATGGTTTTGTCTATGATATCCAGACAAGTCTGCCAATACCGGATGTGGATATTTCCGTCGCCACAAGTAACTTCACGAGTTTTACAGGCTCTGGTGAAGCTGGCTACTATTCAATTTCAGTGCCCAATGGAACGTTCTCGCTGCATGCTTCGAAGATGCTTTACATAGATGTTAGTACCGATAATTTAGTTGTAGCCAACAATACCCTTTTCCACGATATCTATATGACTCCTTTTGTTGATAACGACGATCAGGTTCTACCTTCAACTGTAAATGCCATCAGCTTGATGAATTTCCCTAATCCATTCAATCCTGATACCACAATACGGTTTGGATTGCCTGGTGCAATGAAAGTCAAATTGGAGATCATGAATATTCGAGGTGAGAAAATCAACACCTTATGCAATGGAATAGAAGAAAAAGGCGTTCACGAAGTGATTTGGAACGGAACGAATTCACAGGGGAATTCGGTTGCAAGCGGTGTGTATATGGTGAAGATCACAACTTCTCACGAGCAGATTACCAGGAAGATGCTATTATTGAAATAGTGTTCTTCTACGAAGAGCGGAAGAAAATTTCTTGCCTTGCGAAATGATATGGGGGATTTGACAAAGAAAACTGTCCTTATATTTTATAGATAAGAATACAAGAAGGAGGTATGAATGTTCTTCTGGGGAGATTATACATTCATATTGCTGATACCGGTCCTGATTTTAGCATTCTATGCTCAATCCAAGGTATCAGGAGCTTATAAAAAATACAGTCAGATCCCGAATCGTGTTGGAATGACCGGTGCCGAAGCTGCACGCCTTATTCTCGACCGGAATGGTTTGAAGGATGTTGTTATCCAGCCGATAAAAGGTACCTTAACAGACAATTATAATCCCAGGAATCTAACACTTAACCTGTCGGAAGGGGTGTACAACTCACGTTCCCTTGCAGCGATTACGATCGCGTCTCATGAATGCGGTCATGCTCTTCAGCATGCCTTAGGTTATGCGCCGATTCGAGTGAGAAATGGAATATTCCCACTTGCCAACATCAGTTCGACACTGGCTTTTCCTCTGTTCATCATTGGACTTCTCTTTGCTTCCACAGGATTAATGGATCTGGGAATCCTGCTTTTTGCAGGTGCTTTGCTGTTCCATGTTGTTACATTGCCTGTTGAATATAATGCATCCTCAAGGGCGTTGGCACAATTAGGCGACCAGATCGTCATCGATCCTGAAGAGATGGCAGGAGCAAGAAAAGTTCTGAATGCAGCTGCTTTGACGTATGTCGCAGCCACACTTATGGCTCTGGTGAATTTACTTCGTCTGATCATCCTGAGAAATGAAAGACGCTGATCCAAAAGTTCCCAAGCGAAAATTCCTTCTGACCATAGATTTGAATCGGATGGCAAGATGGCTTCGTCTGCTCGGATACGATGCAGCAATTATTCCTGCCATACCGGTATCGGAACTCATACGTCGGACAATCTCGGAAGAGAGAGTTCTCATCACACGAAGTATCAGGATCTATAAGGACAAACGTCCATTCCCACGTTTTCTCATCCAATCCGACAACCATCTGCAGCAAATAAAGGAATTACTGCCTTCTCTGCAAATTGACGATCAGTTTTTCTTCACACGATGCATCTGCTGTAATCGACCTCTTTATCCCATTGAGAAGGATAAGGTAGCGGGACTCATTCCGGAACGGGCTTTTGCAAAGCACGATGAGTTCTTTGTCTGTCGCCATTGCGGCAGATTCTATTGGGCGGGGACTCACTGGGATGCCATGAAAAAAACCATCACCGACCTGCTTGCATAAATACCATAGCCGTTTTTTCACCATCTCCCAAAAAAGGAAATAACATCAAACAAATGTAAAACCACCCACAACCAACATACATCCATCTCTTAAATCTTAAGGGAGGCTTGGGAGAGGCTTAAGGGATGGTTAAGAGTTGCTTGGGTCAGGTAGTGAGTAGAAATTGGACAGAATATAAACGGTCGGTGTGTGGTAATCTACAACTTACACTGCAAAAAAAATGTCAGTATTGAATTATCAGATTTACCATATTGTATATATAAAAAGGCTGCCAATTGGCAGCCTTCTATATTCATGATTCGCGAATGAAATGAGGCATCTCCAAAGGGATTTCCATGGATATCTCCACCAAACCAGCGATTTGCCCATCCTTGAACCAGGGGGTCTGGTAAATCAACTTCTTGATACCTTTCTTCTCGATCGTATATGCGTTTGTTCTGGCTGTTTCCATCATATCTTTGATAATGGCTCGAGAATGAGGATTATGGCAATCCATCAGATTTGTACCGATCAATGCCTTTCCGCCATCAGAGGCAAAGACTTTGCCTGCTTTGTCATTCATGCTGATGATGACACCGTTCTCATCACTAACCGTAATTGCCACAGGCAGGTTATCGAACCAGGAAAAATTGTCCATTTCATTACTTCCTTTATTTTATATTTGAGAATAAATTATAACAGCTTGCAAAATATGCAAGATAAATAAGATGAAGTTATAACATACTGAAATACAGTGAATTAGCGATAATAAAAAAAGTAAGTAATTCCTTTGACAAATTTATACCTTCCGCTAAAAATATCCATCAGATTCCAAAAGGGGAGAGTAAGCATATGTCATTTGTTCATCTGCATAATCATACACAATTCAGCCTGCTTGATGGTGCCTGCCGTATCGATAAAATGCTCGACCTTGCCAAGGAATTCGGAATGAATGCTGTAGCGATCACAGATCATGGGAATATGTACGGTGCCATCGATTTTTACAATGCAGCAATCAAAATTGGAATCAAACCTATCATCGGAATGGAAGCTTACCTGATCAACAGTGATTATGATCAGCCTGAAGCCCGAACTGACCATAGATATCATCTTGTATTGCTAGCCCAGAATCAGCAGGGATATAAGAATCTGATCAAATTAACCTCACAATCGTTTCTGGATGGATTCTACTATAAACCGAGAATCAGCAAATCCTTGCTTAAAAAATACAATGAAGGACTGATATGTCTTTCCGCCTGTCTTCAGGGTGAAATTCCAATGCTGCTGCTGAACGACAATCCGAAAGGAGCAAGGGAAGCGTTGGAATTCTATAAAAAGACATTTCCCGGTCGATTCTACCTCGAGATCCAGGATCATAATCTTGCTGACGAGAAAATTGCTTTCCCGAAAGTCATTCAATTGGCAAGGGACACCGACACTCCCCTGGTCGTAACCAATGATTGTCACTACCTGAAGGAAGAGGATGCCGAATCCCATGATATCCTCCTCTGTATACAGACTGGAAAAACCCTGTCGGAAGCAAATCGGCTTCAATACGAAACGAATCAGTTGTATTTCAAGAATGAAGAACAAATGCGGCTTCTTTTCCCCGATTTATCCGATGCTTATGAAAACACGCAGAAAATTGCCGACCAGATCGATCTGAAACTCGAATATAATGAATTTCTGCTCCCGAGATTTGATTTACCTGAAGGAGAAACCAACTATACCTCTTACCTCAGTCAGTTGTGTTATGAAGCAATTCCCCATAAATACGGTGAAATAACTGATGCAATTCGGGAACGGATTGAATATGAACTTGGTGTCATCAAGGGTACCGGTTTTGAGAAATACTTCCTGGTCGTGAAAGACTTTATTGATGCAGCGAGGGCGATGGGAGTGCCGGTCGGACCCGGTCGAGGATCAGCTGCCGGAAGCATCGTATCCTATCTGCTGGATATCACCAGACTCGATCCGATGAAATATGACCTCTTATTCGAACGCTTCCTGAATCCAGATAGAATCAGCATGCCGGATATCGATATCGATTTCTGCGCCCAGGGTAGATCCAGGGTGATCGATTATGTGACGGAAAAGTACGGCAGGGAAAGTGTTGCGCAGATCATCACTTTCGGGACACTTGGCGCAAAATCCGTTATCAAGGATGTTGCACGGGTAATGGGTGTATCTCCGATCGATTCGAACAATATCACGAAGGTCATGCCCGGAACTCCGAAGATAACGCTGAAAAAGTGCCTGGAAGAATCAGCTGAATTCAAAACTCTTATTTATAGCAATGCTGAATATGCGACCATCTTAAAACACAGCATGGTCCTCGAAGGCTTGGTGAGACAGGTCGGTGTTCATGCAGCAGGTGTCCTGATCGGACCGGGTGATTTAAGCGATTATATCCCGTTGGCAAGTACGTCCCAAAAAGGGCAGGAATTGTCAGCACTCACTCAATTTGAAGGCAAGATTCTCGAAGAACTGAAACTGCTGAAGATTGATTTCCTCGGTTTGAAGACTTTGACTCTGATACAGCGCACGATCGATATTGTTAAATCATCCCAGAACATTGAAATTGATATTGAGCATTTGGATTTGTCCGACAGGGCAAGTTATGATTTACTTGCACGCGGACAGACGGACGGTATTTTCCAGTTTGAGTCCAGCGGTATGAAGAAGAATCTGATCGAACTCAAACCGAACCAGTTTGAAGATCTCATAGCCATGGTTGCCCTGTATCGACCAGGTCCGATGCAATACATCAGTACTTATATCAAGCGAAAGCATGGACAGGAAGAGGTATCATATGCCCATCCTTTAATGGAAGCTGCATTGAGGGAAACATACGGTGTTATTGTGTACCAGGAACAGGTGATGCAGATCTCCCGTGAGATGGCAAGTTTCACTCGCGGAGAAGCTGATTCGCTTCGTAAAGCCATGGGAAAGAAAAAACTGAATATCATGCAGGAATTTGAAAAGAAATTCACGGAAAACGCACTGGTCAATGGAGTTGCTTTACAGATTTCAACAAGGATCTGGGATGAAATGAAGAAATTCGCTGAATATGCATTCAATAAAAGTCACGCAGCTTGCTATGCCTTGGTTGCATTCCAGACAGCTTTTTTGAAATCACATTATCCGGTTGAATTCATGGCAGCCGTGCTTTCATTGGAAGATGATCCAGTCAAGATCCCTTATTTCATGGATGAATGCAGGAATATGGGAATTAATGTCATACCACCGGATATCAACAAGAGCAGGGATGAATTTTCCGTACATGGAGACTCGATCCTGTTTGGTTTACGCGGGGTGAAGAATATTGGAGAATCGGCAATCCAGGCATTGCTGGAAGAAAGGGATCAGCATGGGAATTATCAGAATATATATGACCTATGTACAAGGGTCGATCCCATGGCTGTCAATAAAACAGTATTAGAAAGCCTTATTGCTGCTGGGGCAATGGATTCACTCGAAGGTACGAGAGCGCAGAAATGGGAAGCAGTGGAATCCATCATCGAGTTTGCTGCAAATCATCATAGGGAAAGGAAGAGAGGGCAAATTACATTGTTCGAGATGCTTGATGACACACAGGAAGAAAATGTATATTTCCCAAAACTGCCTGATGTCCAGGAATGGGGCTTTACCAAGAAACTTGAAATGGAAAAGAGTGTACTGGGGTTTTATGTATCAGGACATCCTTTGCTTGAATATAAGCCCATCCTTGATCTTTTTACCAATGCAAGCAGCCAGATTTCTCCCGACCAGGAAAAGATGCAGAATGATCTTCGCTTGGTGGGTATTGTCTCGGAAGTGAGGAAAAAGAACAAGAACGGCAGGTACATGGCTTTTGTGATGTGTGAAGATATGGAGGGAAGATTCGAGATCACTCTGTTCGATAAAGACTATACCAAGTTTATCGATCAAATGGTCGTAGGTACATTTCTGTTCGTATTCGGGAGAAAATCGACCTATACAAATGGTGATGAAACCCTTTTGCGGATTGTACCGAAGACAGTATTTCCGATCGCTGAACTTAAGAACCACATTTCCGGGGAGGTTCATATTCATATTGATGAAAAGGATGCCACTCCCGCTCTTGCGAATGAAGTGAAGGAAATGTCCAGTGAGGTTGGCGGGCAATTCAATGTTTCCTTTATTATCCGATCGGAACGCTTCAAGCAGATGGTTCTTCGTTCCAATTCCCTGACATTATATCCGGATGCCCGACTCATCAATAATTTACATGGACGTGGATTCAAGGTTTTAGTAAAAACGATCAACTATGTTTAAAACAATATTGAGCCTGATGCTTTTAGTTAACAGCATAGCCTTCCTGGCAGGGCAACAACTGAGAACTGAAAAGGTTGGAGATCTATCAAACATCATTCTCATGCTACCATATTCTGAATTCCACGGAAATGTGGGAACCAATGAATGTCATTATGATTTAAATACTGATATTCAAAATGCCAGGAAAACTATCATCCAGCATCAGATTGAAGAACTGGATTTTATCAAACCGGAAGCTGCGGAAAACGAATACTATCCACTATTTTATAGAACGAATCTTGCACCAGGTAAATATACATTTTTCATGAAACTTCAGAATCGCATACTTGGAGACCACAATGAAAAGAAGTTCACGTTTACGATACCGGAGGAAAGCAAGAAGATAAGTTCTGTAATGCTTGTCGGTGATAAGAAGAATGCAAGGATTTGGATCAGGGATCTTGCAAAAATGCCATCCGATATCGATTCACTGAAAATTGTTGCCCTGGTAAGCATCGTACCGGACAGTGTAAAATTGTATGTGGCAGAAGGGGATTCCAGTCGCGTATATAATTTGAAGGGGAAACAGGTGATTGACGAGGAAATCGGGCGATATCTTCTTCATATTGAAAATCCCATCATCAAACTTCAAGTTTTTTCCCAGAATGTAAAATACACAAAGAATATTCTTTACAATGATTCAGTAAATTCATTTGCTACCAAATACTCACTGGAGGATCAAATCCTTCAATTGAGATATATTATGAATCAGAACGAACTGAATTTTACCAGAACAGTGAAACCGGAGCAGTATAGAAGTTTTATAGAGAATTTCTGGAAATCGAAGGATCCAACACCCGATACCAAGCGGAATGAGTTCAGGGAAACGTTCGAAGAAAGAGTAATGGAAGCTGACAGACTTTATTCAATCAAAAACTATCGTCCCGGCTGGAAGACCGATTTGGGGAAAGTGTTCATTAAATATGGACAGCCTGATGAAGTAGTATCAGATCCGATTCCGATCAATCGGCCCCCATATATCATCTGGTACTATTATACGGAGAATAAGGTTTTTCAGTTTTATGATCTTGATGGGTGGGGAAATTATAAATTAGGAGCAGAATCAGATGAATAAGCGAATCCTGATCGTCCTGCTTTTTTTCACGGCAATCTATTGCTGGAGTGCCACTCTTCCCGTGTCCGTGGATATCAGTCGGTTTCTCGATGAGAAGAGGCATACAAGATTTGAAATCAATTACCAAGTCAAATACAGTAACCTTAGCTTTGAAAATGTGAATAAGAACTACTTTGCAAGCTTAAATGTCAAAGTAGAAGTGCTGAAAGCAGATTCGATTGTGACTCAAAAGTCATTTACCAATCGGATTGGTGTTTCCAATTTGAATGATGCCGGATCAGACCAGAAGTCATTTATGGATAAGATCAGCCTTGTTCTGAATGGATCGAGCTATAAAATAAGACTTACATTCACGGATTCGAAAACACTCGATTCGAAAACATGGACTCATGAATTGATCGGGCTGCCTCCTTCAAGCATGATTAGCGATATTGAACTGTCGAAAGCGATTGTACCTGCCGATACGACACGTTTTTTGGAGAAATTCAAACGAGATGGCAGGGTTTATGTGGATGAACCTTCTCATGTATTTTATCCCGTCAAGCAGGACAGTCTGTATCTTTTTGCACAATTATATTCCTTATCCACATCCGATGATAAGACGTATCCCTACGAAATTGAATTTCGCGTGATCAAGGATAAAACCGTAGTGCGAAAGTGGAATATTAAGGATGTCGCATCTTTATCGACTGCGAATATCACCAGGGGCATATCCATCAAGAACCTTGAATATGGTCTCTATGATCTGGATATAGAGGTGAATTCCGGATTGCGTAACAGCAAGGCATCGACATTCTTCGTTTTGGGAGAGATCAAGGAGGAATTGATCAGTATTCTGCCGAATATTGACGATGAGATCAGATTGATACGTTATTATGCGCCTTCCTCGAAGGTTGGGAATGTCGAGACATTGACCCAGGATGCAAAGAAACGCATGGTAAATCAACTCTGGTATTCCATTGCTGCCGAAAATGGCATGGATGTAGAAAGTTGGACAGATCAGGTTAAGCAGAGAATCAGTTATGCAAATCGCACATTCTCACATTTCAAACCTGGCTGGGAAACGGATATGGGAAGGATATACCTTCGCTATGGGGCACCTGACGATATTCGAAAAGAAGTGACTTCTGACGATACCAAATTTGTGCAGAAGGATTTCCAGATCTGGAAATATAGCACTTCTGATCGAATCTATGTATTTATCGATATCCAAATGAATGGTAACTTTAAAATGATCTATGCGAAGAATGATGACCAGGAACGATCACAGCCCAACTGGCAAAGTTATCTCGGCAGTGACTATGATGAAGATGAGTTGGAAAAAGATAGTTATAACAAACTGAAAGAATAGGCGTTTTCGAGGTGTTCAACGGAAAAATCATTTGTTTTTTCGTGGAAAAATACTAAAATAATATCATATTGAATCATGAAATCGTTATATTCCTGGTGTAATTGAAGATATTGGAAAGCTGTTTCCGTAATGCGTTTTTGTTTGCGAGCGGTTACTGCCTCCAATGCGAGATCACGATTGAGGTTGGTTCTTGTTTTCACCTCAACGAAAATGATATGGGAATGGGATCGCGCAATGATGTCGATTTCACCGAAACGGCTATGGAAATTGGTTTCAAGGATTTCATAACCTTTTCTCTTAAGGATGCCAACAGCAAGTTTTTCGCCCGTGAGAGCGAGTTGGTGAGCCTTCGGATTTTTCATAAAATGAAAATAAAACTTGACTAAAAGATGTCAATACATTATCAATAGTTAAATGAAATTGTAAAAACAGTAAAAAAGATAATGTGGGGGGAATATGAAAAAATATGTTATCTTCTTAACTCTTGTATTGGCTTTCACTGTTCTTCAAGCCATACCCATCAGCAATTTGGGTAACATTCGAGTCCCAAATGCGTATGTGATGCCAGGCAACATGATCACAGTGAATTACGGAAGCTATTTTGCTGCAGACGACTGGCATACCTCAGCTCTTCATATTTCAGACTTGGATCACAAATATCAGTATAATTGGGATGCCATGATCAATGTTGGTCTTCTCAATCATGCAGAAGTCGGTTTTGTAGCTGCGGAGCATGGAGTTTACATGGCAAATGCCAAACTGAAGATACTTGAGGAAACAGTAAGATTACCCGCCATCACAGTTGGTGCTGATAATCTGTTTTCCAAAGTGCCGGAGAAATCTCCAGAGATCACTCAGTACAAACATATCTGGGAATCTGATATGTACGAACGGAACTCATTCTATGGCGCCATTACCAAATCAAGCGTGGTTCGCGGTCTGGGTATTGCCAATTATCTCGAGACTGTCCTGACCTTGGGAGCTGGGAATAACCGTTTTGTTGGTCAAAATGAATTGTCCCATAAGATCAAAGGTGTATTTGTTGCCTTAGAAGTGAAACCTTCACCTACATGGTCGGTAATCGGAGAAATGGATGGTTACAATCTGAATGCCGGTGTGAAGGCAAATTATAAGAATTTCAGCGGTCAATTCTCAATGATGGAGCTTGAACAGTATCAGAGCCTGCGCGTTGCCGTCAATGTCGGTTATACGTTCGATAAATACGTTACCACAAAGAGACCGAATGTTCTGTTTGGTCTTGAAGGCGGACAACAGGAATATGCCGGTCGTAGAACCGTCACCAATCCGGAAGAACTGAAGCAGGGGAATGAACTTTTAGACGAATTGAGAATGATTCGTGAAAAAAGAGAACAAGCGGAGAAGGAATTAGGAGAGATTAAAAAGATACTCCAAGAGCAACAATAAAAGCGGGCCAACATGAAAGCCAGACCTTTCTTGTTACTCTTAGTGTTCCTTTTTTTGGGCAGTTTATCGTATGCTCAGAATGTTTCCGAGGATTCTCTTCGGGCAATCGTTCGTGCTGAGTTGAATCGGTATAATGAGCTTAGATCTCAGATCGATCGCTTATCTCTGATTGCCTCCAAACGAGTTGAAGCCAAGAAGCAATACACCGCCGGCAATACGGCTGCTGTCATACAGGGATATGAAACCGAAGAAAATCAAATCACAAGTTTCCTGAATGCTCATGATGTCAATTCAGCATCAGACAGACTCGGCGAACTTCGACTGATATATCGTGATATTCCTGTCGTTGCCGATCGTATGGTTTACGATAAAGCGATGATTGATTTCAGTTCAGGCAAGTATGAGACCTCACAAACATCCTTAGAGAACTTTATCAGCACATATCCTGATTCACCCAAATTGAGTTCCGCCATTTCCTTGCTTGAGAAAGTCTATATCATCACCGATCAGGATGACAAATTAATCACCCTTGATACGAAGATCACAGCCGAAAAGACTCCCGATCAGGTATTCTGGGCTGGTCAAGCGTATTACAACCTGAATGAATTTGATAAGGCATACTCGTATTTTCATACAATCGTCGGTGATGCGCAATTTGGATTGAGAGCTAAGTCAATGCTTGCTCTCATTACTGCTTCCCTGGATACTCCGGAAGCATCGCTTGCCCAGTTCATGAAGATCAAGGATGAATACACTGCCAACACACCTTATTATGATTACGTCGTCTTATGTATAGCCCGTTTAAATGCGGAAATAGGGAATTTGGATGATGCTCTTTCCTATTATACGATATATACGCAGTTAAATAAGGACGCTTCACCTGCCGAAATCAAGTATGAGATGGCAATAGCCTTGAAAAACAGCGGTAAGTACGATCAGGCGGAAGCACTGTTCACTCAGATAGTCAATGACCCCCAGGCGTCTGAGTATTACACTTCATCTGTATATATGATCGCTTACATGAAAGGACTTCAGGGCGATGATAACGGTGCAAAATCAGTTGTAGATTCATCCAAGAAACTGAACGATGATTTTCTGCAAATGATCAATCAAAAACACCAGGATATTTATCGTCTTCGTGATTTACGGGATCGGTTCTTCGTAACGGATGATCGAGATGCCAGAATTGCAATCGTAAATGAAATGGATGAACTCGAAAAGAGAATTTCTGAAATCGATGTTCAGATCACAACCAAGTCATCAGGTATCAGCCGTGAAGCATTGACCAATCTGCGTAAGATTGAAGAAAAGTATGTTGCATACCAGAACTTGCTCACACAGGAAATCATTAAGATCAAGCAACTGATGAATAAGCCGAACGATGCTGCCACTGCCGTGGTTGATCGGGATATTGCAGATCTTGACTCTACTTACGTGAAGGCTTTGGCATATCATTTACTCTCCAATCTGCCGGAAGTCACCACAACTAAATATGAGTTCGCTCAGTTGATAGCGCGGGAAATCTGGGATGAGAAAAAAGCCCTGAATGATTGGAATCAAGTTGTGGATATGGCAAAGAAAGCCAATAATGCATCTCTGACCGATAAGGCAGCGAATGCTGTTGGGACTTTGGAAGAAAATGTGGCAAGTTTGGAATTAGCAGCAGACCATTATTTCGGAAATTATAGTTCAAATCCTGAACAGGAAAAGGAATTGAGACAGACCTTGCAGGATATCATTTCCACTCGAGAGTCACTAACGACAATACGCGAGGATGTTTCAAAGAACTTCAATCGTAAACTGGCAAGCAAGTTGCTGAAGGATACAAAGAACCGTGTCACGCAGTATGATGATGTATTCAAGATATATGACCAGCAATATACCAGTTTGAACAGCCAGATTGATGTCCTGAATCAGCAGTTTGAATATACATTGCTCGAATTAGAGTATATTCGCACACAGAATAATGATAAACTTCTTCAGAAAGAGTCGGAACGAACTGATCAACCGGATCAGGGGACAGGTAATCAATGAAAAAGGTAATCTTTCTAATTTCGACATTACTCGGCTTCATCCTGTTGCTGAACGCTGCTACGGATGAACAACTTCAGAATAAACTGGAACAAAACCTGACCCTGAAGAGACAGGTCTTTAATGAGACTCTTTCCTTTATCCAGAAGAATCCGAAGCTTCCTGAAGTTGCTTCCCTGTATTCTAATCTTGCTGAATTAAGTGCATCACTGAACCTGACAGCCCCTGATAGTACACTCTATTATTACCAACAGGTATTAAGAGTAGATCCGAATTTCAGAGAGAAGGACAGGATACTATATAATATTGGATATTTTACTGTACAATCTGTTATGAACCGCGTCAATAATGGAAGAATGCACGCTGTTGAAAAGGATCCTTCTGTTGCGATCCATTACCCGGATTCCTTACGTGTCACACTCCGCGAAATGCAGCCGGCAATTGATGCCTATAACGAATTGATCAAGGATTTTCCTACATCTAACTACAGATCGGAAGGAATTTTCCGTCTGGCAGTATTGTATTATCAGATCGGATTGGATGCTGAAAGACCCGTACTCTATTACCAGAAGGCTTCTGAACTTTTCGATATCCTGGCTAATAAATCCAAGGATTCATTGCAGTACATCAGTTTATTCCAAAGAGGGTGGGCAAATTTCTCATCCGGTTTATACGAAAAGTCCTTTGCTGATTTCTGCAAGATTCTTAGTTTAATCACTAATCCTGACCTGAAATTGCAGCGTGTATATTTTGAGGACGCTTCGATAGAAAATGTAGCATACAGCCTGGTGAACATGGATCAAAATGACTATATTTCCAGTTCACAGGGTGCTGTTTATGCTGCTCAGCAATTGCCGAAACAAGTGAATGAATTTTACGGTAAGAAAATTCTACTGAAAGCAGTCCAGTTAAAGAAAGATCTGAATGCTCCCATGCAGGCGGTTGATTTTTACAATACTTATATTGCATTGTATCCGACTGCCATTGAAGATCCTTCGATCATAGATTCGATCGTTTATGTCTATTCAACCAATCCGAACGAACTACGTTCAGGAATGGTACTGCGTGATGCCATCATCGCGGAGAAAGAAAGAATCATCAATAATTATAGTTTCGATTCTGCCTGGTATCAGGCAAATAAAACACAGGATATTTCAGAACCACTTCACATTGTAAGAGATGCCTACTCATTCCTGGAACCCTTCTATTGGAATGATTACGTGAATACCAAATCCCAAGAAGCATTCCTGAAATATGATAATCTGATCAACCGTTATAATGCAACGAACGAGCTCTCCAATCCAGCCAATAATCCGTGGTTGCTTGAAAAGGAACAGAAGATCATCCAGGCGAACTATGACTTGGCAGAGAATCAGCAAAATCCGAAACTTTATTATGATTTGAGTCAGAGAATCTATAAATTCAATCATAATTATCCAGAGAATTCCAGTTTCTTCCAGAACGAGAAGATGGCATTCATATGTATCGAAAAGATGCAGGAGTTGTTGAAGGATAAGTTCGTGGATGGTACATATACAGATCATTCCAGATCATTCGTAGTAGCATCTTCAACTGCTGACAGTTTATATCTGCAATCCGTTGAACGTTACCTGACGGTGTTATTATCCGACAAGAATACGGATTCTCATAAGGATGATGAGATCATACATGCATTATATGGAAGAAGCCAGATCAGGCAAAAACTTGGAGACTATCCGGGAGCCGTTCAGGACCTTCTTTATATTTCAAATTACAATCTTCCGAACAATACCAGACGTGACATCTTTGTTCAATTGGCACTTCTCAACGAGAAGAATAACAATTATGAACAGGCGGCAAACTATTATAAGAAAGCAGAAGCCTTTGCTCTGAATGCAGATGACCGAAAAACAATTCATGATAATTACCTGGCTCAGATGAATAACCAGGCAGAAATGGTTAGATCTGGTAATGATTATTCAAAGGCGGCGGAAGAATATCTCAATCTTGCTGATGAATTCGAAACCACAGACAAGGAACGCGTGATCGGATATAAGATTGAAGCAGAGAAATTATACAAGAAAGCAGGTATGTATCAGAAAGCAATTGATATCCTAATCGATATTACAAAATATAGAAATAACTCAAATGATGCATATCAACTCTATGCAAATGCATGGACAATCTCTGACAGCCTTCTTGCTGATCATGAGCAATCCAATAAACTGAAGAATGACTTTATCGCCAAATACCCAAAATCCATTGAAGCATATCAGACAAGGCTTGAAATGATCAGTGAGGTTGCTCAGAAACCTGAAAGCAAGGAACAGGCTGCATCCATGTATCTCGATCTTTATAATGATGCAGCAGCAGGTAGAGTCAATATCGGCAGTGATTCCATGGAAAACCTGTATCTTCTTGCAATCAAGCAATACCAGGATCAGGGTAATGATGCAAAAGTGACCGAATTAGCACGTAATTTTGGAAAGATGTATCCCAATAATCCCAAAGCACTCTCCATGCTGGATTATGTAGCTGATAAGTATCAGGATAAAACCAGCAGTAAGGATTATGAGCAGTTGGTCATGGAAATTCATGAACGTGACCCGAATTCAACATTATTCCCCAACCTTGCCAATACCAAACTCAAGAAGATATATGATGATGCCGCAGCAGCATATGCCAAAAAAGACTGGACGACGACATTTGCCAAGATGAACGAGTTCAAGCAATTGGATCTCTATTATCAGAAACAGGGTCTGACCTTACCACTCTCCAGCGTATACGAAGATTTTGCTGCATACAAGACCGATTATGATTCTGAAACGGCTAATACCAATTTCCTGAAATCCTTTGATGAGAAGTTGAGAACGATTGATAACAACTTCGTGAAGGTATCACCTGCCATTCTATTGAAAGTGAACGACAAGACAACATGGAAACAGCGTCTCAATGGTGGGGATAAGAGAATCCAGGCTCTCATTGCAGAAGCCAACAGAAACAAGGATGAAGTCGAAAAACTCCTTCGCACGGCAAACGATTTTGATCTTGATACTCCGAGAAGAACCAAGGCAATTCTACTGATCGGAATGATTTATGATCATGCTGCAAGTGTCATGGATACTCAAATCGAAAAGTATCTTTCAGTTTCTTGGGAAATTCAGGATCTGAAAGCAAATAAGGAATATTACAACAATGTCGTAACCACGATCAGAAATACCAAAGATGAATATGTGAATGGGCTTCTCGATGCGGAAGTGGTTTATCTGACATTCATGCTTAAGAACTTCTCGGAAAGTACTGGTTATACCGATGCCAATATTGAAAAAGCAAGAGCAAAACTTACCGAGATGAACAGACTTCCTGCTTATGACATATCAGAAAGTATTCTGGATGATTCCTGGAGAATCACGAATGAATTAAAGACTGACCCGTTATTTGCAGCAAAGT
>Ga0116171_10002311_pt1 | contig 18141 bp, 9 predicted proteins | sample AD_JPNHW2_MetaG_FD_89798 | JGI IMG/M metagenome (GOLD analysis project Ga0116171, IMG submission 89798) | Active sludge microbial communities of municipal wastewater-treating anaerobic digesters from Japan - AD_JPNHW2_MetaG | ecosystem: Engineered > Bioreactor > Anaerobic > Digestate | place... | reverse complement strand
GGGAGATGGTAGTCGTGGATTTCGTCAACGAGATGCCCGATCTGCGCGGCCAGTTGGAGCATGCCGACGGCGTGCCGGAGCCGATCATCGTCGCCATCGTGCACATGCTCGTGGAAATGGCCGTGGCTGCTCGCAGCCGGTGAACGGCTGGGAGCCGCCGCTACCCGCCTGACCTCTGGCGAAGCAGCCGCGGGGGCACGCGCCACCACTCGGTGGCGGGGCGTCCCTGCTCCACCACGGTGACGGTGCGGGAGTTGACGCGGCGCACGGTGCCGTGATGAGGCCGACCCTGACGGTCGGGCCAGGTCACCGGGTCGCCGGGGGAGTAGGCGGTCGTGGACGGCCGGAAACCGGTGCCCTTGTCGGTACCCCGCCGGGCGAGATGCCGTGGCGGGGGCGCGAGGGCGGCGGCCACCGGAGTGTCGAGACGGATATCGGAGGTGAGCTCCTTGAGCCGATTCCACGCCTGTCGCGCCAGACCGCGACCGTGCAGCTCCAGCAGGAGGTCCTGGAAGGCGCGGCCGTGCGTGCGCTGGCGGTGACCCGGCGGACGGCGCAGATGGGCCACCAGGTGGGCGATCTCGTGGACGAGCACGCACGCCAGGCGCGCGCGCGGGGTGTCGCCCCACAGCTCCTCCCAGCCGTGACGACGCATCTCCCGTCCCGAGGTGTCGGTGGCAGCCGGGGCCCCGAGTTGGTGAATGATCATGCGGGTGCCGAGCTGGATGACATGGGGGCCGAGGGGCCGTGCCGGCCGGGGCGGCCGGTAGTAGGTGGCCCACACGCCCTCTCGGACGCGGATGCGGACGTGGTGTCCGACGGCCTCCGGGAGGCTGCGTACCAGCTCGCCCGCGACGGCGGCGGCGACCTCGGCGAGCGAGCGGACGAAGGCGAGCTCGGACACCGGGAAAGGTTACACCGACTGTCACCGGTTCCCACCGGAGGCGCCCGGCGACGACCTTCGCGGTCGTCCCGTCGGCCGTGGTACTGTGCCGGCATGGGCGTCCGGAACACCACCATGCGGCGATTCCCGTTGCCGCGCCTGCCGCTTGAGCGGGTCCATGTGGAGGTCACCAGCCACTGCAACTTCGCCTGTGAGTTCTGTCCCAACCCGACACTCGAGCGGCCCGGCGGGGCCATGGACTTCGTCATGCTCGGCGAGATCCTGGATGAGATCGCCGCCAGCGGGCTGACGCAGCAGGTCGTCTTCCACCAGCAGGGCGAACCGCTCCTCTTCCCACGCCTGGCCGAGGCCGTGGCCAGGGGAACGGAGCTCGGCCTCACCACGTGCGTCACCACGAACGGTGCCCTGTTGGACGATCGCCGGGTCGACGAGCTGCTGGCCTCGAAGCTCTCCCGGCTCGTGGTCTCGCTGCAGACTCCAGACGAGGAGTCCTTCGTCATCCGCGGGGCGCGCGGCCTGTCGTTCCGCGAGTTTGAGGCGCGGGTTGTGCGTGCGGTGCGGCGCGTGCTCGCGGCGGCCGGCCCGACCGAGGTGAGAGTTGCTTTCCTCACCAAGCCGCTGCCGCGCCTGACGCTACCGATCGTCGGCAGCGACTGGAAGATCGTCGAGCACAACCGGGACCTGCACCCCCTCCTGGAGAGCTGGGCCGGGCGGCTGCTCGAGGGGCTCGACGGCGTCCCGGATGCACGGGCCATTCGCAAGGCTGTGCGCCGCACCGGTGTGCTGCATCGCAACGAGGTCCGCCTCCATTCCCGCCTGGTCCTGGAAGCCAGGCCAGTCGGGTTCTGGTCGATGCCCGAGCGCGACTACGGCCGGCCCTGGCTGTCGGCGACGCGAGGTACCTGCCACGGCATCTCGGAGCACATCGCGATCCTGTGGAACGGGGACTATGCCTTCTGCTGCGCCGACCACAACGGGCGCACCTCGACGGCGCGCTTCCAGGACCTGTCGCTGCTCGACTATCTCGACTCCGAGCCGGTGCAGGCGGCCTTCCACGGCTTTCAGCGCCTGCGGCCGGTCCATCCCTACTGCCGGCAGTGCCTGGGTGGGCCTCACCCCGGGATCGTCGCCGTCAAGACGATAGGCTCGGTGCTGTACTTCAAGGTGCTGAGCCGCCTTCGGCGCGAGGCCCGGGCCTGAGGTTCGGAGCGGGACCGGGCTCCCCAGCGACTCGAAGAAAGTCGACGAGCGCCTGGCCGCAGGCCGCGGGTTGCTCCATCGAAGGCGTGTGACCGGCGCCCGGGATGGCGACGAGGGTTCCCCACCGAAGCTCGGCGGCCATGGCCTGGGCGGTGCCGAGCGGCACGAAGGTGTCCTCCTCTCCCACGACCACCAGTGCCGGCACGTCGAGGGAAGGCAGCAAAGGGGTGCTGTCTGTCCGCTGCAGCATTCCGTGCTGGCAGCCTTCGAGGACATGGGCGGGGGTGCCCGCGGCGATGGCGCGGAGCCGGCCAAGCAACTCGGGGCGTTCCTGGTGGCTCGTGCGCCCGACCAGGCGCGGCGTGAACCCGTCCAGGTAGCGCTCGGCGCCGTAGCGGGCGATCTCGGCGATGGACTCCTGGCGGACCACGCGCCCGGGCGGCGGGTCGGCCTCGGCCTTGGTGTCCATGAAGATGAGCCCGAGCAGGCGGTCTGGCCAGCGCGCCGCGAAGCGGAGCGTGACATAGCCGCCCATGGAGTGTCCGCCCAGCACGAAGCGATCCAACCCGATGACATCGACAAGATGGACGATGTCCTCGGCGAGGGTGTCCATGTCGTAGCTGCCAGCCGGTTTGTCGGACAGGCCCATGCCCCGGAGATCGGGGGTTACGAGCCGACACCTCGGCTCGAGCTCGGGCCGGACCGGGTCCCAGATCTGGGACGACAGTGGGAACCCATGCAGGAGCATGACCGGAAGGCCTGTTCCCCCGTCCTGCACCGCCAGCCGGAGCCCACCGATGTCGACGAGCATCGCCCCTCCCTCATCATGCTCGGTCCTGGCGAGCAACCCGTCAATCACCATCTCGTCCAACCATGACCGAGCGGGTTGGTGATCCGCGAAGCGCCTGAGGGCGGGGAAGCCCCCGACTCAGGCGCCTGGAGCCACCACGAGGTGAGGGGATTGAGTGAGCGGTCAGATAGGTCCTGCCGCCTTCCGACCACTCCTTCTGCCGGCGTTGACGCGGACGCGGCGGGGACCTATCGTGGCAGCGACGAGTGGTTCTTTGAGAGCGAAGGTCCGTAGGGGTGCCCCGCACGCGGCGGGGCTGAGATCACACCCTGGAACCTGATCCGGGTCATGCCGGCGGAGGGAACGGAGACGCGTCGGGGGTTGCGTGCGCATCCCCCTTCCGCCCTTCCCCGGGGCCGGAAGGAGGTCGAGATGCGCAGGTGGTTCCCGACGCTGCTGTTTTTTCTCCCAGCCGTGGCGGCCGCGGCCGGCTGGACCGTTTCCGGTACGGTGCGCGATGCCGTGACCGGGCAGGTGCTGCCCCATGCCGTGGTGCGTGTCGTGGAGACCGGCCAGACGGCCGAAACCGACGCGGAGGGCGTCTTCTCCGTGGAGATCCCGGCCGGGGATGCGGTGACGATGGCAGTGACCAGCTCCGGGTACGAGGTCGTGCGCCTGCGGGTGACGCCGGGGGACAAGCCGCTTGTCCTCGCGGTCGCGCCGATGGTGAGCTTCGCCGACCGCATCGAGGTAACGGCGACCCGTGCCCGCGAGGGCACCGACCCGGTCTCCTTTACCAACCTCTCCCAGGAGCGCGTGGAGGAGGCATACTGGGGGCAGGACCCGGCCATGCTGCTGGCCGAGACGGTGCCCGGGTTCTACGCCTACAACGACAGCGGCAACGGCATTGGTTACTCGTACTTCGCGGTTCGAGGTTTCGGTCAAGCGCGGACCCGCGTGACCCTCAACGGCGCCCCGCTCAACGACGCCGAGTCGGGTGAGCTGTTCTTCATCGACCTGGCTGACTTTCTGGCAACCGGAGGCGACATTCAGCTCCGCCGAGGTGTCCATGGCCTTTCCGGGATCGGCGGGGCGCTCGACATCACCACTGCGGCCGCGGCGTCCGAGGCATCGTTCCGCCTTCATGCCGGCTTCGGCAGCTTCGGCACCCGGCGGTTCTCGGCCCGCTTCGACTCGGGTCTCATCAACGGCACGTGGGCGCTCACCGCCCGCTACTCCAAGGTGCAGACCGACGGGTACCGCGACCAGTCCTGGGTCGACCAGTGGAACACCTTCATCTCCCTCACCCGGTTCGGGGACCACTCGCGTCTGAGGCTGGTGCTGTTCGGCGGCCCCGAGAGGACGCATCTCGCCTACGCGGGGGTCTCCAGGCGTGTGCTGGAGGGTGGTCTGACCGGGGACAGGGACCGCGACCGCCGCTTCAACCCGCTCGCCTTCCCGGGAGAGATTGACCAGTTCACGCAGCCCCACTACCAGCTCGTGCACGAGGTCTCGCTGGGCTCGGGCACCGAGCTGTCCCAGACGCTCTACGCTTTCTCAGGCGAGGGTTTCTACGACGAGCTCAAGACCCATCGCAACCTCACCGAGTACAACCTGCCACCGATCACCCGACCCGACGGCACCGTCGTCACCAACACGGACCTGGTCCGCAGGCGCAACGTCGACGAGTGGGACTGGGGGTGGACCCCCACGCTCACGCGCACGACTGGGGCGTGGACCTTCACGGTCTCGGGTGAGGCGCGGCTCCACCACGCGCACCACACCGGGGAGGTGAAGTGGGCCCGTGACTACCCACCGGATGTGGCCCCGGATCACCGCTACTACGACTACCGCATGGCCAAGCAAACCGCCGCCCTGAGCCTCGCCGCCGCGTGGAAACCAGTGCCACGGCTGACGCTCTCGGTCGGACTCCAGGGGACAAGACAGCGCTACGCGATGTCCAATGACCGGATCAAGAGCGTAAAATTCACGGAGACCTACCACTTCCTGCTCCCGCGTGCGGGTGCCGTGTGGGCGCTGGGCGAGGGCCGTGAGGCGTACATGGCCGTGGCGCGGGGGATGCGGGAGCCGGCCTTTCGCACCATTTACGACCCGCAGGATTACTGGGGTTCCCGGGTGCAGCTCGACCCCGAGGACCTCTGGGACTGGGAGGCGGGGCTCTCGCTGCGGCGGCCGGCCTGGAGGCTGCGCACCAACGCCTTCTGGATGGACTTCCGAAACGAGATCGTGTGGGCCGGAACGGTCGACAGCTCCGGGGTGCCGGTGTACGGCAACGGCGCCCGGTCACGCCACCGGGGCGTGGAGCTCGACGGGGCGTGGGAGGTTGTTACACGCCTCGGGCTCGAAGGTACCCTGACCCTGTCGCGCAACACCTTCACCCGTTTCCGCGAGCGTGTCGACCTCACGACGACGAACGATTACGACGGCAACCGCATCGCCGGCTACCCGGATCTCATGACCTCGCTCACGGTGCGGACCGAGCTGGCCGGGGTCCACCTCGCTCTCACGGGCCGCCACGCGGGCCGCTTCTACCTCGACAACAGCGAGGACAATCGCCGCACGCCAAACGAACGGGAGGTGCCGGGCTACGTCGCGCGAGTCAATCCGGCCTTCACCGTGGTGGACGTCTCGGCGCGGCTCCCGCTGCCCCGGGCTTGGACTGGCGCCGTCGGTTTCGGCAACAGCGAGCTGGAGCTGCGCATCTCCAATCTCCTCGACCACCGGTACACCACCTTCGGCTACGTGGACTGGGACGACGACCTGGGGCGACTGGACCCACGGTTTACCCCTGCGGCCACCCGCTCGCTCTATCTTGGGGTCGACCTGGGACTCTAGTCATTCCGATTGGGAGGCGTCGCCCAATCGCGAGAGGTCACGTCACGGCGCCGTCCAGCACCTCGCGGACCCGGCGAGCCAGGACATCGATACCGTACGGCTTGGCGATGAACGGTATCCCTTCCTTGCGGACGAAGTGGTCCTGGGCTGCACTCTCGGCGTAGCCCGAGGAGAAGAGAAAGAGGATTTCGGGGTGGGTGGTACGCACGCGCTCCCACAGCTCGTGCCCGCCCATTCGGGGCATGACAATGTCGGAGATGATGAGATCGACCGGCTCGGCATCGAGCCTCTCCAGGGCCTCAGCCCCGTCGCAAGCCGCCCGGGCCCGGTAGCCGAGCCCCGACAGCACCTGGACAAGCACGGAGCGAACCTCTGTCTCGTCCTCGACGACGAGGATGTGCTCACTGCCACCCGTCACCGGTGTCTCGATCTTGCTACCGATCTCCATCGCGGGCCGCTCGACGACCGGAAGGTAGACCTTGAACGTCGTCCCCTTGCCGACCTCGCTGTAGACGTGGATCAGGCCTTCGTGCTGCTGGACGACCCCGTAGACCGTCGCCAGGCCCATGCCTGTTCCGTGGCCAGGCTCCTTGGTCGTGAAGAACGGCTCGAAGATGCGGGACAGCGTCTCCTGCGACATGCCCTGACCCGTGTCAGTAAGGGAAAGCAGGACGTAGCGGCCCTGCTTGGCCCAGGGGTGGGCCGCGACAAAGGCGCCGTTGACCAGCACATTCTCGGTCTCGATGGTGATGATGCCACCGTTCGGCATGGCGTCGCTGGCGTTCACGCAGAGGTTGACGAGCACCTGCTGGATCTGGGTTGGGTCGACCTGCACCGTTCCCAGGTGGTGGCCCAGGATGTGATCGATGCGAATCGTCTCCGGGATGAGCCGGCGCAAGATTGACAGCTCGGTGCGGATCATCGCGTTGAGGTCGAGGTCGATGGGCTCCAGTACCTGTCGGCGGGCGAACGCCAGGAGACCGCGGGTCAGATCCGCCGCGCGATTGGCTGTCCGCAGGATGGTCTCCAGCTCGACCGTGCTGCCCTGGTCGATGGACTGACGCCGGCCGAGCAGCTCGCAGGAGGTCATGATGGCGGTGAGAAGGTTGTTGAAGTCATGCGCGATTCCACCCGCCAGTTGGCCGAGCGCCTCGATCTTCTGCGCGAGACGAAGCTGTTCCTCGAGCTTCTTGCGCTCGGTGAGGTCGGTCATGGCGCCGACCACCCGCACGGGGGCTCCGGCCGTATCACGCACCACCAGGCCGCGATCGAGGAGGATGGCGAAGGAGCCATCGTGGCGCCGCAGGCGGTACTCGGCAAGGGTCGTTGTTCGGGTGGCAAGGTTCTCGTCGATGGCCGATCGCACCTGGACAAGATCGGCCGGGTGAATGCGGGCCAGCCAGGCCTGACGATTCGTTCCCATCTCCTGGGGAACGAGTCCCAACACGGGGAGCGTGTTCTGGTTCCAGAGCACCGTGTCGGCCATAACGTCCCAGTCATACATCACTTCCTGGGCGGCCTTGATCGCCAGTTGATAGCGCTCGTCGCTGGCGCGCAGCGCCTCCTCGGCACCCTTGCGATCGGTGATGTCGAGAAGGTACCCGTCGAAGTGGAGCACCGACCCGGATGTGTCCCGTCCCACCACCGTCACATCCAGGACCCAGCGAACGCCCCCGTCCCTCCGCACCAGGCGGTGCTCCTGCTCCCACCGCTGAGCGCCCGTGGCCAGCGCCTCCTCCATCACCGTCCGCACCCTGGCGGCGTCGTCCGGGTGGACGAAGGTCGAGGCGAACACCGCGTGAGTGGCAAGCAAGTCGTCGTCGCTGTAACCAAGCTGTGAGACGTTGGCGGACACGTAAGTAACGGGCTCGTCCCAGCCCGTCCAGCGCAGCAGCACAACCGGCCCCTGGGCAAACAGACGCTGCTCACGGTCGATGGTCTCCCGTGAACGACGGCGTTCGGTGACATCGTCGATGAAGGCGATGTCGGCGGGTCCGCTTTCCCACTCCATGACCTGCCGCCGCACCTCCACCCATTGCTCCTCCCTCCCGGAGCCCAGGAGCTTCACCTCGGCGCGCACGGACCCCCAGGTTGGGCTCTTGTTGATGCCAGTATCGGGATCGTGCAGGAGGTGGCGATGGCTCGGGTCGATGAACTCGACCAGAGTCTTTCCCATCACCTCCGCCATTGGCACGCCGAGGAGCTTGGCGAAGGCACGATTTGAGAAGACAATGACCCCGTCGACGAGCATCACGAATGCCTGGGGCAGCCGCTCGACCAAGAGGCGGGAGCGTCGTTCGCTGTCAGCCAACTGGTCGGCGAATGCCCGAGCGGTATCCGAGCTGACCTGCGCCCTGTGGAGCGCCGGACGGAGAAGAAGCCGGCCGCCAAGGAGCAGCGCCCCGGCGACCGCGGTGACGGCGACAGCTACCAGCTCGCGAGTCTCCAAACGGAAATGGACAGCCTCGATCTCGGTCAGGAGCAGCAACGGCAGCGCTGCGAGGGTCAAGGTGCCGGCCGTCACGATCAGATACGGCCCGCGAGCAGCGCCCGGAGCAGCCAGCCTGACGGCCGCAACCGCGGCGGCCAGGATGAGCGCCAGGGTGAGCACGAACAGAAGCGCTGCAGCGGTCATCCTGCGACTCTCGGAAGGTCGTGCATTAGGCGGATTGTAGCCGACGACCCAGACCATTGGAATTTTCGGAGGGAAGGCGGCTCGCAGACAGTGCGAGGCCCCGGCCTGGGGCCTCGCATGTCATTGGCCGGTATGGAGACTGATCCTAGTGGGCTCTCTGGAGAAGGACGTCGAACACCCAGTAGTCGTCGTACCCCTCCTCGCCATGAGCCAACGAGTGGCTCAGGACGTAGTTGCCGTGTGGATCGGCAAGGCCGAGTGGTACGTCGGCCAGGTCGATGGTCTGGATGTGGAGGTCGGCCATGGACGAGACCTCTCCCGGATCAACCTGGGCATTGTGGTTCCAGTCCACCCACAGACGAAGCGACACCCAGGCGGTATCTCCCCGCGACAGCACACCGTCCTTGTTGCCGCCGTTCTCCGGCTGGTCGTACATCGCCAAGGCGGCGAATCCGCTCCTCGGCAAGCCCTGGGAGGCCGGCGTATTGGTGCCGAAAAGCTCCTGTCCACCGTCAATCTGACCGTCGTTGTCGAGGTCGAGCCAGAAGAAACCCGTGTCCGCATCTCGCTGGACCCAGGTCACCTGCTCAGCACCAGCAATGCCGTCGAGGTCGAAGACGATGACATCGTCGAGCCCTGTGAGATTGAGCCCATCGCCGCTGGATTCCTGCACCACTGGGCGCAGCAACGGCTCCTTCTTCTTCTTTCCGGCAATGAGACCCTCCGTGTTGACCGCGGTGAGGAAGCCGAAGAGAACGGCCGCGAGCATGGCGCCCGCCTGCCGCCAGCGCTTGGCTGGAAGGACGCTCGTGATTGACATGACTACCTCCTGTCCTGGTCCTCCGGGGAACCCGTCGGGTGATTGTGTCTGGAAGGTGCCCTTGCCGTCCCTTCGACATCGGGCGCCACCCGCAGACGCCTAGGTCCAATCCTGATCGAGTGAACCCTCCCTTCTGCTCCCGCGGCCAGGTGCTCGCCCTCTCTGCGCAGGCACGGGGACGTGTTCTCGATCCACCAGCCTAGCCTAGGTTTAAGCTTTTGTTTGGTATCGACCTCCGCACGGCAGAGCTCGAGGGCTACCTGACCCACCGCCGCTGGTCGGGTGTCAGCCTGCTGCTGCTGCGCGGGCGCAAGCCAGCTCTGCGCGGAATCGGCGTGCCACGCCCGCATCGTTCCGCGCGGCCTGCTCGAGGTCAGCCAGTGCCCGTTGGGCCAGGGCGGGCCGTGCCGCCGCGGGTGCCGCCTCAGCCGTCACGAGGCGCAGGGCCCCACTCACCGCCAGGGAGTCGGCAAGGCCAGGCTCTTCGGAAAGCGCCCGACTGGCCAGCTCGAGTCCGATCCGGATGTCCTCGCCGACTGATCCGCCGTGATTGACCCACCACGCAGCACGGCGCCAGTGAACCTCGGCCGCCAGGACGAGGGCGTCAACATTGGAAGGGTCACCTTGGAGGAGCGGTCGGAGCGTCTCCTGGGTCTGGCGAAGGAGAGCCAGAGGTGAATGTCCCTGCCGGATTTCCCAGCGAGCCTCCAGCATGGTAAGGGCGGCTCGGGTGTAAGAGCAAGTCGGATCATCCGGTTTGAGCGCCCGCGTGCGCTCGAGCGCTTCGCGTGCCGCGTCGAAGTCGGCCCCTGGCGAGCGATCCTGCTCGAGGAGCCAGCGGGCGCGGGTCACAAGCGCTCCGGCGAGATTGCTGAGGGCATTGGCATCACGCGGGTCGATCGCGAGGACCTCGTGCACGCTCGCAATGGCCTCATCAAGAAGAGGAATGGGGTCGTCGCCGCGGTTGATGGCGAGATCGGCGCCGGCCCAGAGCGCGGTCGCCAGGTTGGCACGGACCGGGGTGAGCCTGGGGTCGAGCGCGGCCGCCTTGCGGTAGGCGTGGATGGCGGCAGCGAGGGATGCCGAGGCTTCGAAGCCGCGGCGAACCTCATACTCGGCCTGGGCCTGCAAGGCGATGCCCTGGTTGTTGAGGGCGCGGACGAAGTTTGGGTCGAGTGCGAGCGCGCGATCGAAAGCCGACACGGATCGCATCAGCGAGTTACGCGGGTCGAAGTTGTGGCTCGCCTCGTGCTCGGCGCGCAGGTACCAGGTCAGGCCGAGGCTGTTGTAGGCAAGCACGCTATTCGGGTCGAGTGCGACGGCGGCCTCGAAGCTCTGCCGGGCCTGCCCGAGGGACGGGAGTGGGTCGTCTCCACCGTCGTTCGCCGCTTCGGCCAGGGTCCACTGTGCCAGGCCCAGCTCGAGGTGGGCCTCGGGGTCCCGTGGCGCGGCGCGGACGGCCTCGGCGCCAGCCGTCAGCGCGGCGGCAATGGTTGGCGCGGAATCGCCTCCGTGGCGGCCCAGATAGCCGGAGTACTGCCAGTGGAGGTGGGCCTGCAGCGTATTTGGTCCACCGTCATGTGCCCCTGCCTGGAGGGCTCGACCGCACGCCTCGATGCCCCGAGCATAGGCCAGCGACGGCGAGCTCCCGCGCCGCATGTCCAGGTCCATCTCGCGAATCTGACGGGAGCACTCGCTCAGGTACAGTCCGCTGTCGCTGCGGGCAATGGCGAGCCCCTGGGCATAGGCTTCGCCTGCTTCGGCAAGCTTCTGTGCCGCCGTGGTGTATTCGCCGCGATCCTGCGCCTCGGTGCTGGTCGTCACGAGGACATCTCCCTCGAGCTTCTTCGCCTCGTAGGACCAGGGTGCCAGGCGGAACGCGCGGCGAGCGCCATCCAGGGCATCCTGGTGACGCCCCTCGAGCAACGCGATCAGGCCCTCGGCGTGATCCAGGGATTCGCCTGCGGCACCTGCCCCGATTTTCAGGTAGCCAAGGGCCGGGACCCGGAGCGCCGCCTCCGCCCGGCGCACCATGTCATCCCGCAGCTCCTTGATCGGAGCTCGCTGCGCGCTGTCGAGGGCCTGCTGGTAGAGCCCAGAGAGCGCAAGTCCAAGAGAAAACGCCACTTCTGGCTCCCGGTAGCCGGCTTGCCAGGCCGTCTCGAGATGGAAGCGCGCCTTGGCATACCGCCGCATGGCGAGAGCACCGCGACCGAGGGCGTACTGGCCAGGCCCCCTGGCGGTGCGTCCGAGCCTTGCCGCCTGGCGCTCGATCTCCAGCAATCGCTGCTCCACCACGGCCATCTCCCGGCCCGTGTCGTGGAGGGGGAGCAAGGCCGATGTCCGCACCAGCCCTTCGATGTCCTTGATCTGCTCGCCGAAGCGGCGGGCCGCAGCCGCCTGCTCGCGGGAGCGGACGAGGGTGGCCAGGGCAAACGAGCCGGCTCCAACGGCGACCGCCACGGCCAGCCCGACCAGGGTTGCTGCGACCCGATGCCTGGTGAGCATCCTGCCAAGCCGGTAGGCGGCCGAGGCGCGCCGTGCCAGGATCGGCTCGCCATCAAGATAGCGGCGCAGATCTTCGGCCAGGGCTCCCGCGGACTCGTAGCGCCGGGCTGGCGCTTTCTCGAGGCACTTGAGGGTGATGGTCTGGAGGTCCGGGTCCAGGTCCGGGGACACCTCACGGAGCGGCTTTGGCTCTTCGGCCAGCATCTTGACCAGTACCTCGAGGCCCGAGCTGGCGACGAACGGCGGTCGGCCTCCGAGCAGCTCGTAGAGCACGCAGCCGAGACTGTAGACATCGGTGCGGCGGTCGATGCGGTCGAGTTGGCCGCGGGCCTGCTCCGGGGCCATGTACGGCGGCGTGCCGATCACGGCGCCCGTCAACGTCAGCTCGCCGACCTCGGCATCCCGCACCAATCCGAAGTCCAGCACGAACGGCATGAAGCTCCCATCCTCGTGGCGCTCGACGATGATGTTGGAGGGCTTGAGGTCGCGGTGGATGAGGCCGGCCAGGTGGGCCGCATGCACAGCCTCCGCGACCGAGCGCATGACCCGGACCTTCTGCTCGAGGCTCATCCTGGCTGCGGCGTGGTCGAGAGTTTCGCCGTCGATGAACTGCATGGCAATGTACCGACTCCCGTCGACCTCGCCGACCTCCCATACCGGACAGATGTTGGGGTGGTGCAAGCGGGCCTGGGCCCGGGCCTCCCGAAGGAAGCGCTCGACCGTTTCCTCCTCCTGCCCGATCAGGATCTTGACGGCAACATACCGGCGCAGTGTGGGGTCGAACGCCTTGAAGACCTCCCCCATGCCCCCTTCGCCGAGCTTGCTGATGACCTGGAACCGCTTCCATCCGCTGAGGTTGCTCGTGGAGGAGCTGGTGGTCTGACCGGTGACGAGCTGCGGGCGACTCGAAGGCCCGTCCAATGCTCGTGGCGCCGACGCGGGCTCCTTGCCTGAGGTGGCCCTCTGCAGCTCGCCGGCGCGTCGCTTGACCTCTGCGGTCAGAGCAGCGGCCGTGTCCTCGGTGACGACGCCTTCGCGGATCAGGGTGTCGAGCACCTCGTCCCACGCCGGTGCCAGTCGGGGCCCCTGAGCCGGTCTTGGGGTGCGCATCACACGTTCCAGGCGTTCGGGCGCGACCAGCCCGCGCGAGACCGCCAGGAGGACGGTCTGCCGGTTGGTACCCTGTGACGACGAACCCCCCAAGCAGCCCCCTTTTCGAGGATTATCGGACCGGGGACGCGGTCTGACAATCGGCAGCGCCGGGCGGGACCGTGGCCGCGTCCGAGGACACCCGCTTGAGAGGTTTCTCCGCCGAGGGCTGTGACCGAGGCAGCGAGGGTGCGGCGGCGGCCATTGGAATGGGTACCAAACACGTTCGAGGGCCATCTGATCGCTGGCCTGGCGGGGGCGGGGTACAATCGGCAACCGATGCTCGCGCCGCGACCGTGAGATGTCACACTGATCTTCCAGGCGCCTTTCCGAAAGGGGGTATGGCCATGACCATGGAGCGCACGAACCTGATCGCCCAGTGGGCCTTCAACACCAGCCCGATCCTCGGCCGCTTCCATCTCTGGCTGGAAGACGTGGAGGAACGCTGGACCCGGCAGGACGATGACGAGGAGTTCTCATTCGTCGGCTCGGCGATGGAGGATGCCCTCATCATGACCACGGCCGTGACGGCCCTGGGCACGCGGCTCTTCGGGCGCTACGGCGAGGGCAAGGGTCTCGACAAGGCGGGCATCAACCAGGTCAAGAAGGACGCCGATGCGGTGTCGGCCTACGCCATGAGCGAGGCCCTCTGGTACCTCACCCGCCGACTGCCCGAGAACCACGCGATCATGGTGAGCCTTGGTGAAGGACTCATGCCCAAGGCCGGCGAGACACCCGAGATGGGGTCGAACCCGCTACTTGGGTTTGGGCGCGTCTATGCGCGTCCCGGCGTCGCCAAGTTCCTGGATCGCCGCGTGCACCGCATGATCAACGATCCGGAATACCACTGGGATGAATTCTGGCAGGAGATCCGCGCCGCCGGGCTGACAGTCTGGGGCGCTGCCATTGACACCCTGGAAAATACCTCCCGCTTTGCCAAGGGCTCACCGACCGGACCGCTCGCGGTCCTGCACGTCTTCGATCAGCCGCTCCAGGTTGCCCTGCCCTACGAGGGGTACATGGGGAGCCTGACCCTGCCCGACCATGTGGTCCAGGCGGCCGAGAAGCGCTCGACGCTCCTCAACTACCTGACGCCACGCGCCCTGATCATGCACGCCATCCGGGATGCCTACCCCTCGATCAAGCCCGCCAACGTGCATATCTGGACGCTGGGCGGCAAGACGAGGGAGGCGAGGCTGGCTTCGCTGTGGGAAGAGTGGAGGGCCGTCGGGGCCCACGTCGTGGAAGACGGCTGGATTCTGCCCAATGGCATGGCCTCCTTCAACGAGTCGGGCACTTACGCCCCCATGTATCGGGTCGGTGCATACCACGACGAGACGGGCGAGGAGCACCTCTTCATCCTGGACGGCTACGCCGCCTCGGCTGAGGCCATCCAGGCGGCGTCCCTGGATCCGATGTTGGGGGTCACGACCTCGATGACCCTGTTCTCCTCCAAGTTCGACGTGAGCTGGGCGCGGGAGGTCAACATCCTGCACCTCGACCCCGACTCCGACGACTTCGCCCGCCAGCTCGACAAGGTGCTGGGACGTGAGGTTCCCCCTCAGGAGGTGGCCGAGTACCAGCAGATCATCGGCCACGCCCGGCGCGCCGGCATGCCCTGCGACGCCCCCACCGTGCGCGTCGACGACTTCTTCCCCAACAAGAAGTGGCGGGGTCTGGCCTTGGCCGGGCACATGCTCCCCGACCCCTACTCCGGCAACCCCGGGGTGGAGCAGGTGCGCCAGGGCGTCTACCGCGTCACCAGCCGCGCGACCTGCGAGCGCGGCGTCCGCGAGGTGGTCTTCACGCTGCGGCTGAAGGAGACGTTCGAGGAGAGCCGACAGGTCTTCTCGCCGTTGCTGGACCGCTTCTGGCGTGGCCAGGACTTCCGCACCCGGCCGGTCAAGATCTCCGACTCGGGGCGCATCCGCAACGAGCTCCAGACCTGGTGCTCCGAGGCACTCGAGTACTTCAACGACGACGGCATCCGCCTCCGTCTCGACAGCGTCGAGGACGCCGTCATCTCCCCCGAGAAGAAGCGCTTCATCCGCGAGGTCCTGGCCTGGTACAAGGAGAACCACCCGACGTGGTTCCGCTGGCTGGAGATCTGCTGACCTCTTACCGACCGTAGACCGTCACCACCACGGGCCGGGAGCGGACGCCGTCCGCGCGGACCTGGAAGCGATGGGCGCCCGGGCTCAGCTCCCACCGGGAGGCGTAGGGGGGGCTGACGCGGGTGTGGGTGACGCCGTCCACCAACCAGGTCACTTCGCGCGGATCGCCCGGCACGGCGCAGCGCAGCTCCAGGCTCTGGAAGCGGCGGGGCAGGTCGGGGCTGAGCACGAAGGCGTCGCCGTCGGCCGGCGTCAGCACGGCCAGGCGGTCCCCTGCGGCGGGCGCTGATGCGGTCGCCACGGTCGTCCGGGTGCTCAGCAGCCCCTCGTCGGCCGCCCAGTCGCGGTACAGGGCAGGCCAGTGCACCACGACGTGCCCGTCCGCCAGCCGCTCGTGCCAGGTGCAGGTCCGGCGGGGAGCCTGTCCGGGTCGCAGGAGCTCGCGGACGACGCGCGGGCAGGCTGGGGACGGCGTAAGACCGGACAGGGCGCACACCTCCACGCGCCCGAGGCCGGAGGGCCACGGCCCCAGGGTGTCACGGGTCGCCAGGTCGAGGCCGGGATGTGCAATCTCCGCCCAGGCCAGCATGACCTCCCGCCAGGTGGTGCCGGCGCCGGTGATGCCGGAGACGTTGCCCATCGGGGCGCGGTTGAAGTTGCCGGCCCACACCCCGACGACGACCTCCCGCGTCCCACCCACGCACCAGTTGTCCCGGAACCCCTCGCTCGTGCCGGTCTTCACGGCCGCAGCGAACGGCAGTCGCAGCACGCTCCACAGGCCGAACGCGGGGGCACGAGCCTCGGGGTCGGCGAGGATGTCCACCACCTGGGCCGCCGCTTCCGCCGAGCACACCCGGACCTCCGGCCCGGTGCCAGGGCGACGGAGCACGTGCCCTCCCGCATCGACCTCTGCGCGCCACGCCGAGGGCGACACCTGTACCCCGCCGCGCAGCAGCGCCCCGAACGCCGTCACCAACTCGACCAGGCTCACCTCGCCCGCTCCGAGGGTGAGGCCAAGGCCGTAGCGCTCGGCGCTCTCGCCGAGGCTCATCACCCCGGCGCGATGCAGGAGATCGAGCAGCTCGTGTGGGCCGACCTGCTGAAGGACGCGGGCGGCAGGCACGTTGACTGAGCAGGCGAGGGCGGCGCGCGCGAGGAGTGGGCCGTGGTAGCGCTGGTCGTAGTTGCGGGGGGTCCAGGTTCCGGTCGCCCAGGTGAAGCTGGAGGGGATGTCCGCCAGCACGGCGGCCGGTGAGAGGCCGCGGTCGAAGGCCGCGGCGTAGGTGAATGGCTTGAGCGCAGAGCCGGGCTGTCGCAGGGCACGTGCCCCGTCGAGCTGGCCGTCGGGAGCTGTCCAGAAACCCCCGGAGCCCTCCCACGCCAGCCACTCGCCCCGCCGCAGGTCGGCCACCACCACGGCCATCGACGACATCCCATCGGCGGCCAACCCGGCAAGCTGGCGCGCCACGATGCGCTCCACCCGCGCCTGCAGCTCGGGATCGAGGGTGGTGAAGACGCGAGTCGCGGTGGGCTCCAGCCTTCCGATCTCGGCCTCGACCCGTGCCAGGAAGTGGGGAGCGGTGTAACGCCACGGGTCGGAGGCCAGCACCGCCGGCTCGGCCAGGGCGGCGGTCAGCGAAATGGCATCCAGCCACCCCAGCTCACCCATGCGGCCAAGGATGGTGTCGCGGCGCGCTTTGAGCTCCTCGCTGCCGCGCCAGGGATTGGCGCGCGAGGGGGCGCGGGGGATGGCGGCGAGCAGCGCCGCCTCGGCCGGTGAGAGCTGGGACGCCGGCTTGCCGAGATAGACCCGTGCCCCAGCCTCGAAGCCGACCACCCGGTTGCCAAGGGGGGCGCGGGACAGGTACGCGGCCAGGATCTCGCGCTTGGACAACCCCAGCTCCAGCCGCAGCGCCAGCCTGATCTGGGCGAGCTTGGCGCCGGCGGTGCGAGGGCGCGGGTCGAGCAGGCGGGCAAGCTGCATCGTGAGGGTCGAGCCGCCCGAGACGACCCGCCGGGCCCGCGTGTCCTGCCAGGCGGCCCGGACCAGGGCCAGGGGGTCAACACCTGGGTGGCGGAAGAAGCGGCGGTCCTCCGCCGCCAGGACGGCGTGCACGAGGTGTGGGCTCACGGTCTCGGGGTCGACCGGCAGCGCCCGGATGCCATCGCCGTCGGGCACCAGGCGCAGCAGACTGCCATGGCGGTCGGTGAAGCTGATGGCCGGTCTGGAAAGAGACAGGGGACAGGGGACAGGTGGCAGCAAGACCGCTGCCAAACCCGCCAGGAGGAGGAGAGCTACCGATGCCAGCAGCAACCCGAGCCGATTGACTCGCGGCCCGGCCGGCTGGGAGCCGTGTCTGGGCAGGCCCGGTCGCCTGGTTGCTGGCTGCCCCAGCGGGCCGGTGCCATGCCGGCCTGGTGCCAGCCTTGCCATTCGCCTGTCGTCCCTGCTTTCGAAGCCGTCAGGCCACCGCGTCCCAGACGTTGAGCCCGGACGCCGCGAGACGCGAATGACGAACCTGGCGCCGCCTCGACCGTGGACATGCGAGCGCCTTCCCATCTCACAGTCTCCAAAGGCGTATCCGCGCGCGGAGCGCCCGGGCGGCGCCCGGTGGGCGCCGATGCGCCGCCCGGAGGTCCGTGCCCGCCCCTGGTCTGCTCGTGGCCATCTCACCGCCCGGGCAGGGACACCTCGAAGGTGCCGCCGCCCACGGTGCCGAAGACCTCGGGAGCGTACATTTCCTCGGCGTGCGCCGGGCCGAGCACGAAGGTACCCGGAGTGGTGGCACGGCATCGCACCTTGGTCGTGGTGGTACCGGGAGGGAGCTGGGTGGCGTAGAGCAGCACGCGATCGTCCCGCAGCTCGACGTGGTCGAAACCAGGTCGCCACCACAGGCCGTCCTCGTCATCCGCCGAGCGCTCTTCATGCTCTTCGGAGGGCTCGTCGTGGCGCGTCGTGGTGGCCAGCTCCGGGTCGAGCGCCTCAAGGCCTGCCGGCAATGGCACCTCCGCCGCCACGAAGCGCCGGGTGGCCGGGCAGGTCACCGAGATCTCCATGGTGATCTCGTCCCCGGCCGGCACGCCGGCAACGGCGCGGCCCCGGAGGTCGACGAGGCGCCTGGCGATCTCCAGCCCCTGCGCCAGGGGTGGTCGCGCGGCTCTCGG
>Ga0116171_10002309_pt1 | contig 18150 bp, 15 predicted proteins | sample AD_JPNHW2_MetaG_FD_89798 | JGI IMG/M metagenome (GOLD analysis project Ga0116171, IMG submission 89798) | Active sludge microbial communities of municipal wastewater-treating anaerobic digesters from Japan - AD_JPNHW2_MetaG | ecosystem: Engineered > Bioreactor > Anaerobic > Digestate | place... | reverse complement strand
GTCTCGATCTTTGATTTTGCCGGTAAGAAGATACGGACGCTGATCGTCCCGACGACCAATACCAATATGATCGAGATTCCCTGGGATCTCAAGACCACCAGTGGTACAAAGGTTGCCAGAGGATCATACTTTGCCCGTATTGTCGCATCCGATGGCGTTAACAAGATTGAAAAGTCAATCAAGATCGCTGTCAGATAAGGGAGGATGAAATGAAACAAACAAACCTTATGACTATAATGAAGAAAGCAGTCCTAATGTCGCTCCTGACCCTGATTTTTATCAGCTTGTCAGCCGAGGATACAGATAATTCCGCAGCCGCCTATATCCGTATGGGTATAGGCGCGCGGATCATTGCCATGGGTGAAGCCGGAACAGCCACGACCAAAGACGTGACCTCCGCCTATTGGAATCCAGCCGGATTGATGGAAATGAAGGATATTGAGTTCTCTTCGATGTACAACCTTTCCATGAATCATGATCGCAGCTACAAGTATGCCGCCTTTGCCAAGCGCTTTGGTTTTGGAGTGTTGGCTTTAAACTGGGTCAATGCCGGCGTCACTGATATCGATGGTTATGATGATCTGGATCAGCCAACCGGCTTTTTCGATAACAACGAACACAACATTGCCATCAGCTACGCCAATAAATACAAGAAATTCAGCTTCGGTGTCACGCCCAAGCTTTACCTTTCTTCCATGGATGGTGAAACTGAATCAGGCTTTGGGCTGGATATGGGCGTCAAATACGACATGAACCAATATATCCAGGTCGGTCTTATGGCACGTGACGCTGTTGGTACCCTGGCCGGAGACCGCATCCCCACCCAGCTTTCTTTGGGTGTGGCTGCTCAGCCGTTCCTGGGTGTGACTCTTGCCGGTGATCTCGTTTGGGAAAGTCCTGAGAATCCTACCCTGAACTTCGGTGCGGAGTACTGGACAGCTATCGGTAAAGACCCGGAAGCCGATTCCAAGGTCTCCGTAGTGGAAATGAGCGAGCAGAGCTCCTGGGATCAACTGCTGTCCTATTCCCAAACCGGTCTCAGACTCGGCTTCAATGAAGGAAGATTCTCGATCGGTACAGGTCTCAGATTCCGCAGCGTTCAGCTCGATTATGTCTATCGTTTCGGTAACCACGATATCTTCAGTGATGATCATATCATTTCACTGATCCTCAAGTTCTAAGCTGAGGTAGCGTATGAAACATTTTAATAGGTCAGAAATCCTGCCGGGTTTGGCACTGCTGGTATTGCTCACAGTCTTGTCTCCCTTGCTGGCGTTACAGGGTGAACGTTATGCCCTTGAAGGTATGGAATACTACCAACGGGGAGAATACAAGAACGCCATTGAGCAATATCTGCTTGCAGATAAATCGGCTAACGGCAGCGTCCCGAACTACCACTACTGGCTTGGCAGATTGAACATAGCGGTTGGAGACACGACCAACGCGAAGCTTTGGCTTGATAAATACCTTCAAAGCGGTGAAAAACAGCATAGTACACAGGTACAGAACTATCTCGATATTCTCAGCCGTCAGAAGAAGATCTTCAGCCAGATGGATGTTAAAAACATGCCGAAGTACATCTATAGCTGGAATTCAGATTACGGCGCGATCCTCAGCCCCGATCAGAACTACGTATATTATACCTCTCTGAGTCCCGCTAAGTTTGAGAAAGAGAATATCTGGCGTGCTGAGAAGTTTGATTCCGGGTGGGGTAAGCCCTATCTGGTGGAGAGCCTCTCATCTGACAAGAACGAAGCTTTGGGATCATTCTCCCAGGATGGGAAAACCGCATACCTCTTCGGTAATTTCGAGAAGGGTAAACTCGACGGCGACATCTACACTTCGCGCTTCGACGGCAAGAAGTGGGCTGAACCCGTCAACCTCAGCCAGGTAAATTCGAGCCAGGTTGACGTGCATCCCGCCGTCTATAACGATAAATGGATGTTCTTCTCCTCCTCACGGAATGGAGGTTTTGGCGGCATGGATATCTGGGTAAGCGAATTTCGCGATGGGATGTGGTCTCTTCCGGTTAATCTCGGACCCACGATCAACACCAGCGGAAACGAACAGACACCCTTCATGGATTATGATGGCAGAACCCTGTTCTTTGCCTCAGACACACATCCCGGTTTAGGGGGATATGATCTGTTCAAAGCCGTCAAATTAAGTGGTGATTGGACCGTGTGGTCATTACCCGAGAATTTGGGTATTCCGGCTAATTCGATCCGCAACGACAGAGCTTTCTTTCACTCGAAAGATGCGAATACAGGCTTTATTACAACAGACCGCAAGGCCGATAACTTCGAGAAGTTCGTCGCGATCAATTTCACCTTTACGACACCGCCGAGTTATTTACAGAAAGATCCGGTCACCGGTGACATTATCTCCACCGATATCATCGGGGATGGAATACCCGGATCCGGAGACCAGACAGATAACGTTTCTGTCAACATCATTCCGGTAAAGCAGGAGATATCTGATGTGACGGGAAGGCTTGTGGACGAAGATGGAAACCCGGTGCAAGCTGAGATCACTTTTAAAACAACCATTGACGGAGAAGAGATCACCAGAACTGTCGTTCCTGATTCTCTGGGCTATTATAAGATCGATCTCCCCCATTCCGCCAGCTATTCTGTGGTTGTGAATAAAGAGGGCTACAACCTTCTGAATCAGGAATTCAAACCTGTCGTTGGCGATAACACACTCAACCTCACGCTGCAGAAACTAGCCGTGAAAAAGGTCTTCGTGCTGGAAAATGTCCAGTTTGAGTTTGATAGCTCGAGGCTTACGAACGCCTCCCTGGAGATATTGAACAACACTGTGATCACTCTTCTGAACAATCCAGAGATCAAGATCGAAATTTCCGGACACACCTGCAATATTGGAACAGCCGAATACAATCTGGGCTTATCCCAGCGTCGTGCAAAAGCTGTCTATGACTATCTCGTGTCGAAGGGCGTCGAATCATCCCGTATGACCTACAAAGGCTATGGACTTACCCGCCCGATGGTTAGCAATGCCACCCTAGCCGGCAAGATCAAGAACCGACGCGTTGAATTCAAGGTCGTAGAATAGAAAACGCGATCTTTTAAATATCAAAGAAAAGCTCAGCCGGATGGCTGAGCTTTTCTTATGATCGACTACTAAGCGTTAGTGCCCTTCACCCCAAATGAATTCGATCTGTCTGCCAAAAACATCGATCAATATCTGCTTGTCCCCCAGGATCTCCCTGTCGTAATAAAGGTAGCCTTCTTTACGACCCCCTCTGACGAGACTGCCAAAGCTGAGATAGCTATTGATCAGGTTCAGGACCTGTTCTGATTGCTTATCCAGTTCGCTGGGAAACACACTCGGTGATTCAGTAAAGTCGTTACTGACCGGTTGACTTAAGAGGTAGTTGGTACTCATATCCGCAAGTATATATTGCAGAGGGATATAATCATACTGCTTCCCGTCGGATAACACCGAAAAGCTGTTCTGCGGCAACTGATACTGCTTGTCCCCAATGTTGCGGATCTGAAACCAGATGCTGAAATAGCTGCCGTTATTACCGCCCACGCTTGGTGGATAAATGTCAGGACGGACAGCTATTTCCAAGCTGTCCGTCCTGATCACTGCGTATTTTTGTTCGATGCTGATCCCGTCCGCCGGCGTGGGGACATAGTATCTGGGCACGCAACCCAGCATCCCTGCCAGAAACAGGAAGAGCATGATGTATTTATTCTTCGTTATCTTCTTCAGTATCTTCTTGCTCATTGATCATCTCGTCATCATTATCGAGCAATTCTTCATCTTCATCAGTTGTCGCTGGATGCATTTCCAGAGGAAGAGCCTGTTTCAGCTTATCGACTTCGGAATCTATCTCGGCATCATCCGGCTCGCTCGGTACATAAGTGATGTCCCGAACTTTGTCATCGTTGTTGAGATGGATAAGGCGCACGCCCTGAGTATTTCTGCTGATGAGCGAGACTGTATCCACTTTCTGTCTGATGATCATACCTTCCTGAGTGATGATCATCAGATCGTCACCGTCTTTGACTTTCATCAGACTGGCAAGATGACCGTTTCTCATCGAAGTTTTCAGGGTAATAACTCCTTTGGATCCACGCTTGTGCGAAGGATATGAATCTGGAGGAGTACGCTTGCCATATCCGTTCTCACTGATTGCGAGTATGGAAGGTTGATTTGCTCCCTCTTCGAGATCATCCGGTTTGATCAAGCTCATGGAGATCACGAAGTCTTTTTCTCTGAGACTGATACCCTTGACACCCTGGGTGAATCTGCCTGTCTCACGCACGTCTTTCTCGATAAATCTGTTGCAATATCCGTTTCGCGTCGCGAGCAGGATATCATCAGAACCATCCGTGATCCGGGCATCGATCAATTCATCATTCTCCGTAAGCTTTATCGCCAGGATACCGATCGAGCGAGGTCTGGAGAATGCCGTCAGAGGTGTGCGCTTGACCAGTCCATTGCGGGTACACATGGTAATGTACTGCGAAGGACTGAATTCTTTCAGGGTCACGAATGCCTTGATCTTCTCCTGTTCCTGGAACTGGACCAGATTGACGACAGCTTTACCCCTGGCGGTACGGCTCGCCTCAGGTATCTCAAAGACCTTGATCCAATAGCACCTTCCATGATCTGTGAAGAGCAGGATGTAGCTATGAGTCGAGGCTACAAAGAGGTATTGGATGAAGTCATCCTCCTTGAGGTTGGAGGCAGAAAGCCCCTTGCCTCCTCTTCCCTGCACCTTGTAGGTATCGACCGGGATACGCTTGACGTAACCGTCATGCGTGATGGTGACAACGACAAGTTCATCCGCGATCAGATCTTCCATATTAAATCCTGATCCATAGGCTTCGATGATGGTCGTGCGACGGGAATCGGCAAATTTGCTTCTGATCTCCAGCGTTTCTTCCTTGATCAACTGCATCCGCAGATCTTTGCTGGCAATAAGTGCTTCCAGACGGTCGATTATCTTCAGGAGTTCCTGATATTCATTCTCGATCTTGTCGCGTTCGAGTCCGGTCAGTCTCTGAAGTCTCATCTCCAGAATTGCCTTCGCCTGAATTTCGCTGAGTCCGAACTTCGCCTGCAACTGCTCACTTGCCTCCGGAGGTGTCTGAGAAGCCCGTATCGTGGCGATAACTTCATCAAGATGATCCAGGGCTATCTTGAGGCCTTCCAGGATATGCAGGCGGTCTTTGGCGTTTCTGAGCTCAAACTGCGTCCTGCGTAAGACCACTTCATGTCGGAAGTCGATGAAGTTGGTGAGCATGTCCTTCATAGGGACGATCTTGGGCACTCCATCGATCAGACAGAGATTGATGACGCCAAAGGTACTCTGCAACTGCGTGTACTTGAAAAGCAGATTCTTGACGACGTTGGCATCGTGATTTCTTTTAACCTGGATCACCAGACGCATACCGTCACGACCGGATTCGTCTCTGATATCGCTGATGCCTTCAATTCTCTTTTCTTTGACTAATTCGACCATTTTCTCGATCAGCAGGGTCTTAGCCAGTTGATAGGGGATCTCCCTGATAATGATCAATTCCTGATCACTGGGAGTAGTCTCGATCTCGACCTTACCCCGCATGATGACCTTGCCTCTTCCTGTCTCAAAGTACTCTTTGATCCCTTGCATACCGAGGATGAATCCTCCCGTGGGGAAATCAGGACCCTTGATGTATCTGAGCAGATCGAGAGGTTGAAGCTCAGGATCGTCGATCAATGCGACCATCGCATCGCAGATCTCACCGATATTATGGGGTGGCATATTGGTCGCCATACCGACAGCGATACCGGAAGAACCATTGATCAGCAGGTTCGGTATCCTGGTCGGAAAGACGAGGGGTTCCTTACGGGTTTCGTCGTAGTTGGACTTGAAATCGACAGTGTCTTTCTCCAGTTCGTCCAGCATTTCCACTGTAGCCTTATGCAATCTGGCTTCAGTGTAACGCATGGCGGCAGGCGGATCACCGTCGATGGAACCGAAGTTCCCCTGTCCGTCGATGAGTTGATATCTCATCACCCAAGGCTGTGCCATACGCACGAGAGTCGGATAGACGACCTGCTCACCGTGAGGATGGTAGTTACCGGAGGTGTCGCCCGCGATCTTGGCGCATTTACGGAAATGACCGCCGGGGGAAAGATTCAGCTCGTGCATGGCATAGAGAATACGCCTTTGCGAAGGCTTCAGCCCGTCACGGATATCCGGCAGGGCACGTGAAACTATGACGCTCATGGAATAATCGAGATACGCCTGGCGCATCTGATCTTCGATCTGTACGTTGATTATCTTATCAGACATATATCTACTCCGTTAAATATCAAGGTTCTGGACATATTTGGCGTTATCATGGATGAACTCACGACGCGGCTCGACTTCGTCACCCATAAGAATAGTGATCATTCTGTCTGCTTCGATCGCGTCTTCCATCTTGATAGAGATCATAGTGCGTCTTTCAGGATCGAGAGTTGTCTCCCAAAGCTGTTCGGGATTCATTTCACCGAGACCTTTGTAACGCTGGATAAAGACGCCTTTTTCGCCGAGTTCGGCTATTGCCGCGTCACGCTCTTCCTCGCTGAAGACATAGTTCTTCTGTTTCCCCTTGCGAACCAGGAACAGAGGCGGCTTGGCGATATAAAGGTGCCCTGTCTCGATCAGAGGACGCATATAGCGATAGAAGAAGGTCATGAGCAGAGTGGCGATGTGCGCGCCGTCAACGTCCGCATCAGCCATAATGATGATCTTGTTGTAGCGGATCTTGGTAATATCAAAATCCTGTCCGATACCGGCTCCCAGCGCCAGAATGATCGGCTGGATCTTATCGTTGTTCAGGACTTTGTCAACCCTGGCTTTCTCCGTATTGAGCATTTTTCCCCACAGGGGCAGTATCGCCTGATAAGCACGGTCACGTCCTTGCTTGGCACTGCCACCGGCGGAGTCTCCTTCGACCAGGAACAGCTCTGTTGTGAGGGGGTCATTGGACGTGCAATCCGCAAGCTTACCGGGGAGAGAGCCGCTTTCCAGAACGGATTTGCGCCGGGTAAGCTCTCTGGCTTTACGCGCGGCTTCACGTCCACGCGCAGCCATGATGCTCTTCATCGTGATATTCTTGGCTTCCGCGGGATGTTCCTCAAAGAAGGTCATAAGCTTCTCATAGACAGCGGAATTGACCACGCCTTCGACATCAGAGTTCTGAAGCTTGGTCTTCGTCTGACCTTCAAACTGAGGATTGCCGATCTTGACGGAGATGACAGCAGTCAGACCTTCGCGGATATCTTCACCTGAGGGCGAGACCTTCTCATTCTTGAGGAGGTCGGCGTTCTTGATATAGGCATTGACCGCACGGGTCAATCCGCTCTTGAACCCGGAAAGGTGAGTTCCACCCTCAATAGTATTGATGTTATTGGCAAAACTGAAGATGTTCTCCTGATAACCCTCGTTATATTGAAGCGCGACTTCAAACTCCATACCTTCCTTCTGGGAAAAGATATGGATCGGCTTGGGAAACAGAGGTTTCTTGTTCTGATTAAGGTATTCGACGAAGCTGTTGATACCGCCGTCGTACTTGAAATCGTGCAGTCTGTCCGAACGTTCGTCCTGAAGCATGATCCGCACGCCCTTATTCAGGAATGCCAGTTCACGCAGCCTGGTGGTGAGATAGTCAAAGCTGAATTCGACCGTCTCAAAGATCGCCACGTCCGGCTTGAAGGTGATGACCGTACCGGTGCGGTTGGTCTCTCCCAGGATCTTCAGCTCAGTGACCGGGATTCCCCGCTCAAAACGCATAAAGTAGATCTTCCCGTCTTTGTGGATCCTCGCCTCGAGGTATTCTGACAGTGCATTGACCACAGAAACACCCACGCCGTGCAAACCACCGGAGACTTTGTAGGACTTGTTGTCAAATTTTCCACCCGCGTGCAGAACCGTGAGCACCACTTGAAGCGCGGGAACGCCTTCATCCTTTTGAATATCCACGGGAATGCCACGCCCGTTGTCATCGACTTCCACAGACCCATCAGCCTTGATCACTGTCTTGATCAGGTTGCAATAGCCTGCCAAAGCTTCATCGATGGAGTTGTCAACCACTTCATAAACAAGGTGATGCAAACCACGCTCACTCGTGCCGCCGATATACATGGCGGGACGCTTACGCACGGCTTCCAATCCCTTCAGCACTTTGATACTAGATGCTGTGTAGTTAGAATCTTGCATAATCTATTATCTCCTAATTAGTTATGACTTAATAACGAGGCAATTCCGCAAGCCGGCATGATCTATCTCGCAGAATCGTCGTTATCTGTTTGCAAATAAAATCGATACCCTATATTTGTCAAGAACAATCAGTCCTTTTTTTGCGATTTTATCTTGCTGTATAACAGCGACTTATGGAGTCGGGAAAAAGTCATTTTTCTGCCCCTGCCTGATAGTCCCACGATTATAACTGTTTTGTAGGCTCGAAATGCTTATCCATTCAGGATTATGTCCGGTTATTCAGAGCCTCTCTTTCTCACCCCGATCTCTTCCCCATACCCGAGCTTGAAATTCTGCTTTGGCGACAGGATGTCGCCCCTACTCATCTTGCTATCCTCTCTCTATCATCTTACGTCATGACATAAGATGATAGAGAGAGGATAGCAGGATGATGCTGATTTGATACCGTGCAGCTTGCCTGGAACGTGGATCAAAGACCGAGCTAATCTTCCCGCGTATTCACTGATCCCGGAAACAACCCTCTCATGATCCTCTCATGAACCTCTGATCATCCTCTCATGGGACCAGGGGATGATAAGAGGATCGTCAGAGCTTGATCAGGTATCTGTTACCTGGATGAAAGCAAAAACACCGGCATCAGAGAGATGCCGGTGTAGGAGTATATGTGGGAATCAGATCGATGAGCGATCGTTGATTCTAAGCTACTTTCCGTGCGTCAGGAGCTTTTCTACGAGAGTATTGATACGTTTGATCCTGGTTTCCGGACGCTTGGCGTCGTTGATCCAGCTAAGATCCTCTTTCTGATGAGAATAGGAGAAGGCGTCCCAGGCTTTCTGTACATTAGCCTTAGAAAAGGCAATGGCAACGTCTTCCGGAAGCTCGACGACTCGCGGTTCAAGATCGCGCTCAATGGTCATGTGGACAATATCGCCGGCTTTGTATCCGGTTCCATCCCGCAGTTCCGCGTTGAAGACCATCATGTACGCGCCGGCATAGAGTGACAGAGAGCGCCTGAACTTCTTGCCGTCGATGGTCAGGACGACCGGAACCCTGGCCTTGGTGCCAAAGATGGCGGGCACGTCAAAATCAAAGATCATATAGGCTGAAGTGGGGTATTCTTCACTGTGGAGTAGAGGTACATCGAGACTGATACGATTGGGGAAGGCGCTGAAATCCTGATTCTTTGGCATCTAAAGCTCCTTAAAAGCTGACGTTACCGATAATATCGCACAGGTTATGTTGTTTTAACAGCAGATATCGATCAAGTCCCTCAAGGCAATCGGTCACGGCGTTGGGGTTGGTAAAATTCGCCGTTCCCAAAGCTATAGCGGAAGCTCCGGCATAGAAGAACTCCAGAGCGTCCTGCCAGGTGTTGATCCCTCCCATGGCAAGGATGGGAATGTCCACTGCCGAGGCGACCTTATATGTATTTGCCAAGGCTATGGGTTTGATCGCCAAGCCGCTATACCCGGCGATACCTTTCCTGATCCTGGATCTGCCTGTGAGCGGATCGATCGCCATACCAAACATGGTATTGATCAGAGCCAGGGAATCTGCCCCGCCTTCCTTCCCTGCCTGAGCGATGGCTACGATGTCCGTGACGTTGGGAGAAAGCTTGATGATCAGCTCTTTCCCGGTCAGTTTCCGCAGGGCTTTAGTTAGGTGAAAGACGGTCTCCGCCTCAACTCCAAAAGCGATGCCTTCATTCTCCACGTTGGGGCAGGAAACATTGACTTCATAAGCATCCGCGCCGCTACATTCTTCAAGATATCGGAGAACCCGGCAGAATTCCTCAAGGGTAGAACCGGAAAAGCTGACTATGAGGGGTACCTTAAGCATCCGGCGGAGTTCAGGGAGGTGGTTCTCGATGAATTCCTCAACACCGGGATTCTGCAAGCCTATGGAATTGAGCAATCCCGCTTCTGTCTCGAACAGCCTTGGAGTCGGGTTTCCTTTCTTGGGAAGCGGCGTTATAGTCTTTGAAGTGTAGGCACCAAGGCGATTCAGATCAAAGAATTGAGCGTATTCAGTCCCGAAAGTGCCTGAGGCAACAGTGACGGGATTGGCAAGAGAGAGCTTTCCCAGCCGGGTTTCCAGCCTGTTCATAACAGCTCCCAGCGGATAGTCTCCGCATCGAAGACAGGACCTTCCTTGCAGACACGCAGGTAGTCCCAGTTATCTTCGGTGCCGACCGGGATCGCGCATCCGTGACATACTCCGACAGCGCAAGCCATATAAGCCTCCATCGAGGCATAGTTCTTCAATCCCTTGTCTTTACACATCCCTGCGACTGCTTTGAGCATGGGCTCTGGTCCGCAGGAATAGACGATATCTGCTTTGTATTCGTTAAGGTAATTCTCCAGTCCCTTGGTGACATAGCCCGTCCGGGCTGTGCCTTCTTCCATGAGCCAGTTCTCTTCCGCCTGGATAGTGTCTAAAAAAGTGGTTGCACCGTGCAGATGGATGATCTGGTTGCGTGGAGCGAGGATGCCGCGAAGATAGAGCAAGGGTGGGTAGCCGATCCCCCCGCTGACCAGAACGACTCTGTTGTTTTCAACGAGAGGAAATTCGTTACCCAACGGACCAAAATACTCGATCATGTCGCCTTCGTGGAGGTTGCACAGACTCTGTGTCCCTGTGCCTACGTTCTTGATGATGAAGCTGATCAGTCCATCGTAGACCATGCTGATGCTTATCGGTTTGAAGAGCTTGTGTTCTGAACCGCACATGGCTGGATCACGAAGCTCAAAGAATTGCCCGGGTCGGCATCTTTCAGCCAACCCGGGGTCATTTATGGTCAGTGAGGTATAGAGCGAATTGATGATGGAAGCTCTGTAAATTGGGCTTCTTTTGCAGGTGAGTTCGGGCATTTACGCTTCCCAGGTTACCCTGCCTCCGCAAATGGTCTTCACGATCCTGCTCCGGAGTGTTTTACCCAGCCAGGGTGAATTCTTGCTTTTGGAAGCGATATTCTCCGCCGAGAAGTTGCTCTGGGCTTGGAGATCGACGAGAACCAGATCGGCGGGATTCCCTTTGGCTATCTCATTGTCAGGAAGATTCAGCAGCTTCGCTGGAGCGGTGCTCATCACTTCAACGAGACGTTCAAGGGTCAGCTCTGACTTCTGAACAAGCTGATCATAGAGAACCGGGAAGGCAGTCTCGAAGCCGATCACTCCGAAGGGAGCATGATCGAACTCACGCTCTTTCTCGAAATCAGCATGAGGAGCATGGTCTGTAGCGACGCAATTGATGTGGCCGTCGCGCAGGGCTTTGACAAGAGCGTGGCGGTCTTTCTCCGGCCTCAAAGGTGGCTTCATCTTTGCGGAAGTATCGAAGGTCAGACACGCATCCTCAGTCATGGTCAGATGATGAGGAGTCACTTCGCAGCTGATATCCAGCCCTTCCTTCTTCGCCAGGCGAACCAATTCGATCGATCTGGCAGTGCTGATGTGGGCAACATGTAGTCTGGTCTTAGTGCTATGAGCAAGCATGATGTCCCGTGCGATAATGATCTCTTCTGCCAGAGCTGGTATTCCGGAGAGACCAAGCTGAGATGCAACCTTACCGGCATGGATCTGTCCCTTCCCAGCCAGATTGTAATCCTCGGGATGAATGATGACGGGAAGATGGAAGTTTGACGCGTACTTCATACATGATTGCATCAAACGGGCGTTCTGCACGCAGTTCCCGTCGTCGGACACGGCGATGATGCCTCCGTCCTTCATGGTCGCCATTTCGGAAAGCTCTAGTCCCTCCAGTTTCTTGGTCATGGCGCCGATGACATAGACGCGGCAAAAGCCAAGATCCTTGGCGCGGCGCTGGATATATTCTACTGTGGCGATATTATCTACTACTGGCTCGGTGTTGGGCATGGTGCAGACGCTGGTAAATCCGCCTTTGGCTGCGGCTTTCGTACCGGTGATGATGTCTTCCTTGTATGTCTGCCCGGGATCACGGAGGTGGCAATGCAAATCAACGAATCCGGGGAAGACGTGCAAACCGGAGGCATCAAGAGTTTCAGCCTCGGTGCAATCGATCTTGGGTGCAACTTCGAGGATGAAGCCACCCTCAATGAGGATCTCCATAGGCTTGATCTCGCCTTTGAGGTAAACTTGCGCGTTTTTAATAAGTGTTTTCATGGTTCCTCCCTTTAAGCCTTTCCACCGAGAATTAAAAACATCAGTGCCATACGCACGGCTACTCCGTTCGCAACCTGTTCCACGATGATGCTCTGCTGGCTGTCGGCGATCTCAGGCAGGATCTCAATACCACGGTTCATCGGACCGGGATGCATAATCAGGGCGTCCTTCTTGGCAAACTTGATGGTGTCCTTTGAGAGGACATAGTGCTTGGAGTATTCCTCGAGGCTTGGGAAGAGCCCTTCTGTCTGGCGTTCGAGCTGCATACGCAGTCCCATGACCACGTCCGCGTCCTTCAAAGCTGTTTCCAGATCATACTCGACCCTGCATCCATAGATCTCTTCCATAGAGCCGGGCATCAGCGTTCTGGGTCCACAGACAGTGACCATGGCACCGAGCTTTTTCATCCCGATAAGATTTGAGCGCACCACCCGGCTATTGAGGATATCGCCTACGATGGTCACTTTCAAGCCTTCAAGACTTCCCAGCTTTTCCCAGATGGAAAAGATATCGAGGAGAGCCTGAGTCGGATGCGCGTGTCTGCCGTCTCCACCATTGATCACAGGTTTACCGGAATACTTGTGTACGAGCTGAGGACTGCCGGGGCTGCTGTGTCTGATGCAATAGAGGTCGATACCCATAGCATTCAGTGTATAAACTGTATCCTGCAGGCTTTCGCCTTTCTGCAGGGCTGAGATTGATGCCTGAAAACTCACTACGTCTGCCGAGAGACGGCTGGCTGCGAGTTCGAAGGACATTCTGGTGCGGGTGCTGTTTTCGATGAACAAGGTACAAACAGTCTTGCCACGAAGGGTGGGGATCTTTTTGTACTCACGAAGGTTGATCTCTTTCATTCCTTTAGCTGCTTCGAGGATATACATGATCTCTTCAGCGGAATAATCATCAAGATCGAAGACATTACGTCCTAAGAATTGTGGTGTGTCTGTCATATTCACTCCTTTCCACCTCTCTGGGTCAGATTAAAGGCTAGATTTCTTCCCACTCTACAAATCACCGCATTTAGTCAAGCTTAATTTCAGACGATCCCTGACTGACAATTTTCTTGACTGATTTGCCTTATCCAAATAGAATGAGCGAAAGTATAATTCACATAGGAGTAAGTTATGAAATATGCCGTTATTCTGACTTTGGCAGTTATGCTTGTGCTCACAGCTTGTGCCGCGCCCCGCCAGAAGCTCAGTCCCCAGGCGAATGTCGCGCTTAAAACTGCTAACGTCTATTACGCTCAGAAGGACACAGACAAGGCTCTTACCTATTACAATCAAGTCCTTGCCGACAACCCCAACTATGTCATCGCCCTACGCCGCGTTGGCGACATCAATCTTTATATGGGCGAATCCATTCCTGACAAATCCATAGAATACAATAAGATCGCCTACGAGAACTATAAGAAAGCCCTCGATGCCTATGCCACTTTCACCGAAACCACCGATAATGACGTCATAGACAAACGTGACATCTCCAAGCGGAAAGACAGCGCCTGGGTCCGTATCTTCAAGGCTGCCGAAAGCCTCCAGACCGCCGGTAGTTCCAGAGAAGCCCTCGCTGCCTATGACACCGCCTATCAACTCGACAAGACCAGATACGAGCCCCTCGTAAAGATGAAAGAGATCTATGTCAAAGACCTCAAGGACAACACCAAAGCCGAGCAGATCATGCTCCAGCTCTATCAGACCAAGCCGGAAGATCCCATCATCATTCAAGAACTCGCTGCTTTCTATTATAACTCCCAAAGATACAATGACGCCCTCGTGTATTTCGAGAAAGCCCGCAAAGCCAATCCAACCGACGTCAACAATCTGATGAACATCGCCTTCTGCTACACAGAGCTCAAGGACTATCCCAACGCTTTGATCGTCACCAACGATATTCTCAATATCGCTCCTGATAACGTCGAAGCTCTGAGCAACGCATCACAGATCGCCTTCATGATGAATGACGACAACGCCAGGCTTGACTATCTCAAGCGCCTGCTCTACATCCGCGACAACACGGACGATTACACTGCGATCTGCGCTCTGTTCAGCAAGAATAAACAGTATATCGACATGCTCAATTATGCTGAAAAGTGGTACAAGTACGATTCCACCAGCAAGTATGCCGTTCAGTTCCTGATCCTTGGCGCTCAGCAGACCAAGAATAAGACTCTTGAAAAGAAATACTCAGACATTCTCAAGAATATGTAATCCGAAAGGATAGATTTGATAAGCCTGTCCTTGTTCACACGGGGACAGGCTCTTTTTTTATGAATCAACGGCTCGCGTACTTCTATACAGCATTGACCATCCTGGCATGGTCGACCGTTTCCACCGCGTTCAAGATCAGCCTGAGAACCCTGACGCCACTGGGACTGCTCTTCATCTCATCCTTATCAGCGGTGACCGTGCTGGGTATTGCCCTTTATTTCAGGAAACCAAACCTCGGATCAAGCGAAGATCCCGGTCCCTGGAAAAACCTGAAAATGTCCCTGATCCCCGGGCTTCTGAATCCTGTCCTCTATTACCTGATGCTCTTCGCCGCGTATTCTCTCCTGCGTGCTCAGGAAGCACAGGTTCTGAACTACACTTGGGCGATCGTGTTGTCGGTAATGTCCGTGATCTTTCTGGGTGAAAGATTCCGTATGAAGGACGTCCTGGCTTTGCTTCTGAGTTTTCTTGGTGTCATCCTCATCTCTTCTAAGGGAAGTTTTAGCGGGCTGGCATTTGATAATCCGCTCGGTTCGCTTCTGGCGGTATCGACCTCGATCGTTTGGGCAAGCTATTGGATCATCAATCTCAAGGACCAGCGTTCTCCGGCAGTTAAGCTGTTCTACAATTTCCTGATCGGCTTGCTGGCAATTTCCTTGCTGGTCATCGGTAAAAGCATCTCTGGTTCCTGCGAGCTGTTTGTGAACCCGGCAGGCTCACCTCTGATCGGTATGATCGGTGCGGTCTATGTCGGTATCTTTGAAATGGGACTGACTTTCCTGCTCTGGTTCAAGGCACTTTCACTCACGGAAAACACCGCCAAGATATCCAATTTGATCTTCGTCACTCCCTTCGTATCCCTGATCTTCATTCAACTGATCCTCAAGGAGCCGATACATCCCGCGACACTCGCCGGATTGATCCTGATCGTAGGCAGCAATCTCTTTCAGAAACTGCCCCGCTGAGCTAGAACAAAGTAAGCTGTTGATTCTCTTCAGCTTCCGTCGTTGCCAGTTTGTTCACCCCCAGACCCAACAGCCTGATCTGTCTGCTGCTGTCCCAATGGCTGACCAGGAGTTGCTGTCCGAATTTGTATAGTATCTCAGGATCGTTGGTTAGTTGGGGTAAGGGACAGATCCTGGTAATGTATTCGAAATTATCATACTTGAGCTTCAAAACGATCGAACTGCCTGTGATACTTTTGGTGAGCATTCTCCCCGCGAGTCTCTGAGAGATGGACTTCAGGGCTTCGAGCAGTTCATCGATGCTGCTGATATCCTTATCGAAGGTATGTTCGCAGCTGATCGATTTGGGTTCCCAATAGGTGATCAACTCACGGTTATCGATCCCCCGCACGACCTGATAGTAGAACATCCCGACCTTCCCAAACCGTTTCAGCAGATCTTTGAGCTCCCACTTGAAGAGGTCTGCCCCGTTCGTGATCCCCAGCTTCTGCATTCGTGCCGCGGTGACTCTCCCGATCCCGTGAAACTTTCCGATGGGCAGGGAAAAGAGGATCTCCTGAGCCCGTTCAGGGGGGATGAAAACCAAGCCGTCAGGCTTTTCCAGATCCGAGCCGATCTTTGCCAGAAACTTGTTATAGGAGACGCCTGCCGAGCAGGTCAACCTGGTTGTTTCCAGCACTTCCTGTTTGATCCTTCTGGCGATAACCACCGGATCTGCTTCGCCGATCTTATTCTCGGTCACATCCAGATAGGCTTCATCCAGAGACATCGGCTCAATGATATCCGTATAGCGCGCAAAGATCTCTCTGATCTGAGCCGTGATCTCCTTGTATATTCCGAAAGTGGAATGCACGAACACCGCCTGAGGACAGAGCTTCCAAGCCTGATGCGAGGACATTCCGGAATGAACCCCGAATTTCCTGGCTTCATAAGAGCAGGTCGAGACAACCCCACGCCCGTTCGGGTTTCCTCCCACGATAACGCACTTGCCCCGGAGTTCCGGATGTTCCCGGATCTCGACCGCGGCAAAATAGGCATCCATATCGACGTGAATGATCTTTCTCTGCATCCGGGCAAGCTCCGCGGAAATCGCTTTGAAGTCAAGCGGAATATAGCATCATGACCGTTAATACCAACCGGATCATCGATGCGGTTCTCTATACTTCCCCCCTCATGCCTCTGGCTACGGTGACCGTATGCCTCCCGTACGATCACCGTATGATACCCGTACGGAATTCGGGAAGGATACAGAATGAGTTCAGGATGGATACAACTATGATATATCGTAACGAAAGGGAAGAGACAGATTCCGGTTGAGGACATTAGCAGATATGTGATCAGCAAAAATGAGACGCGCGCTCTCCTCAGATTCATAGGAATAGAAGAAATGTGAGCTCCTGACCGGGTAGTTCACACCAATATAAGAAAGAGCCGTCCGGAGACGGCTCTTTTAGTATAGGGCTTTATTAATACGAGTTATCTCTTTTTGGTCAGGTGTTGCAAGGACGTCTTTTCTTTATGTGTGAGCTGGTATGTCTCGACGACCAGGTTGCTGGCAACGAAGATCGAGGAGTAGGTACCGAAGAAAAGACCCAGGCACATGGCAAGAGCAAAGTCATGAATAACGCTGCCGCCAAAGATATACAGGGATGCTGCCGTGAACAATGTGGTCAGGGATGTGATCACGGTACGGTTCAGAGTCGTATTGATGGCTTTGTTGAAGACTACGTGATAGTCATCCTTGCGGTTGGCTTTCAGATCTTCACGGATACGGTCGAACACCACGATAGTGTCATTGATCGAGTAACCCACGATCGTGAGTAGCGCGGCAATAATTTGAATCGTGATCTCCTTTCCCGTGATCGCGAAGATGCCCAGAATGATAAAGACATCGTGGAACAAGGCAAGAATTGCCATAATACCGAATGTCAGCTCGAATCTGAACCACACGTAGATGATCATCAGCGCAAGAGAGATCAGCACAGCAAGCAGGGCTTGGGTGCGAAGTTCTCCTCCGACTTTGGGTCCAACCACGTAAATTTCCTGGATAACATCCTTATTCATGTCGCGACCCTTGACGTATTCGGGCAGCGATGCCTTGATCGTGGAGATCAGGAGATTCTTGGTCTCTGTGGATGTATCTTTCTTGGAGTCACGGCTCTTGATCTTGATCTGGAAGATGCCGTTCTCCATATCTCCAATATTCTGGATCTCCGCGTCTGCAAATCCCTTCTCCTTGAGAATTGTACGCAGATGATCAATATCCAGAGCCGGAACTTGGGGGTCGGCGCTTTTAAGATTGACTGTGGCGGCGACACCACTGGAGAAATCGATGCTCCAATTCAAACCATTGACGATTATCCCGACCAATCCGGCAAGGATGAACACCAAGGAGAAAGCATATGCATAGTAGCGGCTTTTAACGAACTGTATGTTAGTATGTGCAAATAATCTCATTTCTCGCTCCTCAAATGCTCAGGTTCTTTTTAACGCCCGTAAGGATGAAGGTATCAGTCATCCAACGGACAAAAACGATCGCGCAGAATATCGAACCAACGATACCCAGAGCAAGGGTGACGGCAAATCCACGGATGGGGCCGCTACCAAAATTG
>Ga0116171_10002308_pt1 | contig 18160 bp, 15 predicted proteins | sample AD_JPNHW2_MetaG_FD_89798 | JGI IMG/M metagenome (GOLD analysis project Ga0116171, IMG submission 89798) | Active sludge microbial communities of municipal wastewater-treating anaerobic digesters from Japan - AD_JPNHW2_MetaG | ecosystem: Engineered > Bioreactor > Anaerobic > Digestate | place... | reverse complement strand
GGGCCGGCGGTCGCGTTCGCGACCGTCCGCCGGCCGGTTTTCATCCCGTGGGCGGGATGACCAACTGGAACGATGGGAGTCATCCCTTTGGGTGGGGCCGGCAGGGTAGCGGTTGGAGCCGCCCCGGGGGTAATCCCGGCCTGGCCGGTTGTTACCCGGCGTGTAATTGCCTCCCCGTGAGCCTTCCTGGCTGGGTCCATCATGTCGGGCGTAGGGCCGGGAGGCGTGGTCGCGTGGACCGCGACGGTCGGGCTTGCCACGCTGGTTGTTCTTATCATCAAAGCTGTTCATTTCATTTCCTTCTTCATGGCCGGTTCCCGGGCGACTGGCTGGGCGCCAACCCGTGATAATCGCTTTTTGTCTCATTTTTTCGGTCAGCCCCTTTTCCACAAACAACGCTTCGCCGGTGAAGGGGTCTTTTTCCGTGTAATACATCAGGCTGGCGTAGGTTGAGGGGGTTGGGGTGAATATTTGGACCTGTTCGGGCAAGGTGTGGAGCTGCTGGCTGGCAAAATCGCGCAGGGCGAGCATGTCTTCCTCGGCGCAACCCGGATAGGCGGCAATCAGGTAATAGGTCAGGTACTGCTCCTTGCCAACCCGTTCGGATACGCGTTCAAACTGGCGCTTGAAGGCCAGCAGGCTGTTGGTTCCCGGTTTGCGCATGCGTTTGAGCACCTGCGGCACGGCGTGTTCCGGTGCGAGTTTAAGCTGACCGGACACGTGCTCGGAGACCAATTCCTGCAGGTATTCCTCGCCGAAATTGCCATCGGCCATCACCAGGTCGTGCCGGATGCCGGAGCCGATGAAGACCTTGCGCACATCGGGCAGTTGGCGCAATTCGCGCAGCAGTTCCAGGTGGGGCTGGTGCGTGAGCCCAAGCAGGGGGCAGACCTCGGGGTAGATACAACTTTTGTCCTGGCAGGCGCCACGCAGGCCCTTCACGCGGCATTCATAGCCATACATATTGGCCGTAGGGCCACTCAAATCGCTGATGACGCCCTTGAAGCCCGGGTGCTGGCCCATCTCCGCGGCCTCCGCAACAATGGATGCCTGGGACCGCCAGCTCACCCGTCGGCCTTCATGGACGGCAATCGCGCAGAAATTACACTCACCATAACAGCCGCGGTGAGTGGGGATGGCGAAACGGATGGTTTCCAATGCGCGCACCTCGCCCTGGGCAGCGTAGAAAGGATGCACGGCGTTTTCAAAACGCAGGGCGTAAACCTCGTCCATTTCCTCGGTGGTCAACGTCCGGGCGGGTGGGTTTTGGACCACGTACCTGTCGGCGTAGCGCTGGGCGAGCCCTTTGGCCGAGATTGGGTCGTTATTGTGATAAAACGTGTCGAACATGCGGCGGAATTGGTCAGGGTCCGCGCAGACCTCTTCATAAGCAGGCAGTTCAAGATAGCCTTCGGGGACGGCATGCGCAAGGTAACACAGGCCGCGCAGACCGGTCACATCCCCACCGGAGCGGAGAGCCCCGGCCAGCTCCAGAATGGTGAGATCCGCCATGCCATACACGAGGTAATCCGCCTTGGCGTCCAAAAGCACGGAACGGCGCAGGCTATCGGACCAGAAATCGTAGTGCGTGACGCGCCGTAAGGACGCCTCAATCCCACCGAGGACGACGGGAACAGTTTGTTTGAAATAGCGCCGGACCAGGTTGGTGTAAACAATGGTGGCGCGGTTTGGCCTACGGTTGTTCAACCCGCCAGGGGTGTAATCATCGTACTTGCGGGGTTTGCCGAGGGCCGTGGTGTTGGCGACCATCGAGTCCACCGCGCCGGCGCTGATGCCCCAAAAAAGCCTGGGTTCCCCCAGGCGGGTGATGTCATCCGGGCTGTTGACATCCGGCTGGGCGATGATGCCCACGCGATAACCCGCGCGGACAAGCTGCTTGCCAAGCAAGGCAATGCCGCTAAATGGGCTGTCGATATAGGTATCACCTGTAACCAGGATGACATCCAGCGCGTCCCAGCCCAAAATCTTGAGTTCTTCGGGTGTTGTGGGTAAAAACATGGGTTAATCATACCTTATAAAGCCAGTGAGCGGCCTGGTTGTACTTGAGGGGGCGGAAAGCGCAAAAAAAGGCGGGCAGATTGGTACCTGCCCGCCAAACGCGCACACCTGGGTTAGTTGCCAGGGTCAACACAAGACACCCAGGTATCCCCGAGGAGGAATCCCAGGCTGTCTTCCTGCCTGGTCATGCGGTAGCTGGCAAGGGCGGAAGCATGGTCGGCATAGAGGGTATTAGCACGCATGCGTGGCCAGGTCCAACCAGTCCAATTCGATGCTTTCTCATCCTCAGTTTGGCGTGCCTGCCGGCAGGCCAGCACTTTGCCAAGCGTATCCTTGAGGTCCTTGGGCAGGGTGGGATCGTCATAATAACGGAAGAGGGTTGGCACAGCGTCTTCGCCATTTAGGAAGTTAACCAGGTAGGTTGGGTCGAACTCCTCGCCGTTGATGGCCCGGTCCAGGTTCCGGTGGGCTATGAGCGCGTCCACGTTGAGCGCCGAGAGCGTGAGGCTAAATGCGAAAAGGGCGATGAAGAGCACAAGGGCCATGCGCTTGAGGGAGTGGGTCCATTCCAGGAGCATGCTCGAGAGCAGCACGAGGCCGAGGAAGACCATCATCACGTGCGCCACCAGGCGGTCGCGGGTGAAGCCATAGGCTTGTTCATAGAGGGACAGGCGTTGAAAAGCTGAGACCAGTACCAGCCCAACCTGCAGGATGAGCAGGCTGGCAAGCAGGGAGAAGAGGAAGCGCTGGGCGCCCTTTTCCCGCTTGGTGAGCGAAGACAAAGCGTAATGCAGCAGCCAGGCGATGAACGCGGCGGCCAGGAGCTCGAAGAAACCGCGGCGCGCGTATTCGGCGTAGGTGAAGCCCTGCAAGGTGATGTTGGCCTGGCCGGCGAAGAAATAACGGAACTGAACGAGCAGGAAAGCGGCAAAGAGCAGGTTGAGGCTAATCAGTACGATGGCGCTCTCGGTGAGGCCGAGGAAGGGTTTGATGAGCGGTTCATCCAGCTCAGGGACCTTGCGCTTATCCGTGTGGGTGATGAGCATCCATAGCACGCCGAAGAGCGCCCACGTGAGCACGAGGATAATGGCAAGCTGGCGAAGGACATCCTCCAGGTTTTTGGGTGAAAGCCAGGAGACCAGGCCTTTAAGCTGTTCCCCGAAGACCAGATCCGCGGAGCCCAGCAGCAGGGCAAAGATGAAAAGAAGCGGGAGCGAAATGAGCACACCCCGGATGACGGCTGCCGCGGCTCGCCGGCCACGCTTGTGGTCCGCGGCCTGGTCCGTGGGAAGGTTCTTTGAGCCATCCGTCAGGCCGATGGGCAGGCCGATGAGCGCCGATAGAGACGCGTCCAGCGCGCTGAGCACGTATTCGCGCACACGAAACCGGGCCCACTGCCCGTTTAAAAAACTACCAGCCAGCAGAACGAGCGCCACCAGACCAAAAAGGACCAGGGACATCACGGTATAGCCCTCACCCCGGAAAAGGGTCAGAATGCCACTTACCCCCAGCATCCCCGCCAGCACATAAGAACCGGCTGGGACAGACCTCTTTTCAATGAAGGCAGCCAGCAGCGAACCGCCGATTGCCAGCACAACGAACAAGGCCCACTGGATGCCGGGCTGCTGCTTGTAGCTCACCAGGTCCAAAACCACGGCGGCTGCCAGGGCCACCAGTAGCAGGAACCAGGGATGGCGCAGCAGGGGGCTGGCCGGCGCTTTTTCCGGGATTGGTGGCCAGGTGTTGGTGTTGGTTTCAGTTTTTGGGCTCTCCTGCGCTCGCGCCTCAGCCGCGGGTATTTCCATTGGGGCCGTAGGCTCAACGGGGGCGGTGGCTACCGGCTCAGCTTCTGGCGCAGGCACGGCAGGTTCGAACTCAGGCTGGGGGGCAACGGGTGGTTGGCCTGGCATTAAATCTTCTTCAGAATTGGATTCCATGGGTCGATTTCCTTTCAGAATTTATCGGATTGTACACAGCGCCAACCATCAAACGCTCTCACTTCCTCTCAGAAATGACGAGAAATTAGTTGCAGAAAGTGTTGGTCTGCCCCGTTGTAATCCAGGGAAGGCAGCCCAGGGGGTCCATTTGCCTGCCAACGGAGCGTAACTGGCGTTATACCGCCAGAAAAATTTACAACTTCCATTATGTTATACTACGCATAACCTCCGAAAGAAGTGAAAGGAATCATATTATGTCCAATGTGACGATTGTTACCGATTCATCCGCCTATCTTCCCAGGCAATACGTGGAGCAGTACCAAATTCCTGTGGTCCCACTGACGCTCCATTGGGAAGGGGAATCCTACCGGGATGGCGTGGACATCCAGGCAGACGATTTTTATACCCGCCTTTCCCAGTCCACCACGCTCCCCACCACCAGCCAGGTGACGGTTGGTTATTTTCTTGAGCTTTTCAAACCCCTGCTGGACGCCGGCCGCGACGTGATTTACCTTGGAATCTCCAAGGGCATTTCCGCAACCTACGATTCAGCCATCCAGGCCTCTCGCGAACTGGGCGACCCCGCCAACCTTGTCATCGTGGATACGCAACTTGTTTCCATGGCGCTCTCGCTGTTGGTATTGGAAGTGGCGCGAGCGGCGGAAGCTGGCGCTGACCTGGCACAATGCAAGGCTCTGGCCGAAGCGACCCTGCCAAAAATCGGTGTTTTCTTTACGGTCGATACGCTGGAATACCTGCATCGCGGCGGACGGATTAATTCCGCCAAGCGCCTGCTGGGTTCGGCCTTGAACCTGAAGCCCATCATGGAAATCCGTGACGGCAAGATTGAACTCGTCGAAAGCGTGATTTCGCGCAAAAAAGCCATCAATCGCATGCTGGACCTGGTGGAAAAGGGCGTGAATGGAAGGACGCCGGTCCGCCTGGCCCCGTTCCATGCCCTTTGCGTGGACGACATGGAAGCCATGGTCAAGATCGCGGAAGAGCGCTTCCACCCCCTGGAAGTCATCCGCTCGGAGGTGAGCCCGGTGGTCGGGTCCCATGTGGGCCCGGGCACACTGGCTATCGCCTACATGGCCGGGTGAAGTTCAGCTTAATCAAACAGAAGGCTGGGAATTTTCCCAGCCTTCTGTTTTTACCTGTTGGGTTAGGGCTGTGCCACCCGCCCCAAGAAGAGCAACGTACCCTGGCACTCGATGGCGAAGACAAAGGGATGGTCAAAGGTGATCTCGAGCACTTCCGAAGGCATGGAGGTCGTCCCGACAATCACCGCGGTGGCGGCGGCCGCCTCGGTGCCTTCTTCGTTGACGTCCACATAGGCCTTATGCAGCACATCCTGGATGAAAAGCTTGTCCGCGGCGGTCATACCCGAGAAATCCGCCAGGGTGGGGTCAAAAGCGTTGGGCATGCCCAGGCTTTTCAGCATGTCGCTGAGTGAAAAGCTGGCGTCGAACGTGAACTTGGGCAGGCCGAGGTTCACGGACGCGGAAGAACTGTTGAGCTGGCTCATCACATCAGTCAGGGACTGCGCGCTCAGCCCCGTTTCAAATTCCGCCAGGCTCCCCTGCGTCGGCATAAGGATAATCATTGCGCAGTCGCCATTCTCGTAGGGCAGGCGGATGGCGGTGAGGTTGCCATTTTGGATGGCGCCGGTGGTGAGGTGCTGATGCATCATCGCGACGTCAGTGGCAACACCATCGGCGTTGTAGAACGGTTCATTCCGGGTGGCCTGCGTGTTAAACTGGCTGCGCCAGGCGCCTTTGAAATAGACCGCGTTGGTTAGCACGAGGCGGGTCATCTCGTCCAGGACGCCTGCCGGGATAAGGTCACGAATTTTGTCGTTCGTCTGGGCGGCAACCCAGGTGTTGATGAGCGCGCGGGCCTCCTCCGGCTTGGAGAAGTCCACGAGGCGCAGGCCCGCGGCATAATTGGCCGAGAGTGTATCCAGGAAGGCTTGGTCGAAGCTGAAGCCGGCCTGGCCCCACAGCGCATTGGCGATGGTCAGGATGAGTGGTTGCGCGCTTGGGTCAGCAGCCTGTTGCTGCTTGAGCAGGCTGGCGTTCAGGGCATTCATGGTAGCGTGAACGCTCACGTCGGTGATTGGCAGGTAAAGCGCCGCGGACATCTGTTCCGCGGTCACTCCGGCCGCGCCGGCGTAGGTCATCATCAGCGCCTGGAAGATGCTATAGGGCGAGTAAAACAGGTTGCCCTGCGTGCCGGAGAGCTGGTGGTAAAGGCCCAAGGCAAACGCGTTGGACGCGTTGGAAAGCGCGGTAATATCTGCTTCTGCTACGACCGGGTTTGGCTCGTATGGGAGCGTACCGGTGAGCACGTCTCCACTCGCGTTTTGCCCCGGCACCGTGGGCTCCGTGGGATAGGGAGCCGGCGGGTTTTCGGGCGAGACAATTGGCGCGCAGGCGGCCAATAATAGCGAAAGCGCCAAACCAGCTGAAATTAAGTGTTTGAAGGGTTTCATGCTTACTCCTTTTATCGAAAAACTGCATATTTATGATTTAGACGCCGTTTTGGGGGAGGTTGTTCCCAGGTAGAACAAAGCCCGGTAGCTCTGGGATGCTGCCGGGCTGAGTCCAGGAGTTGTTCTTCGCTGATAGAGGGTCAGCGACTAAACACGCGTTAAAGTACTTCCTTCAGACGGTAGTACATGAGGCCCGCGTATTCATGCAGGATGGCGACGCTGCGTTGAAAGGCGTCGGCCCTGGGCATGAGGTTCAGCGCGATGGCCTTGGGGTCCCATTTCATCAGGGTTTCCCAGGTCTGGGCGGTCACGGAGTAGTCCGCCGGGGCGGGGATGACGGTGAAGCCTTCCCTGGTAAAGAGGAAAGCGGCACGGTCCATCATCGCCGCGGAAGTGACCAGGATGATGTCCTTGACCGCTTTTTCGGTCAGCAGAACACCGGTAAAGCTCGCGTCATCGGCGATGCTGAGGGACTTGTTCTGGGTGAGAATCGCGTCCGCGGGCACCCCGAACTCCGTCAACAAGGTGGCCACCTGGGCAGTTTCTTCAAAGCCACCGGTCACCAGGATTTGTGGGGCGGCCTGCGCTTTGAAGAGGCGCACCGCGTAGAGAATTCGGTCGGCTGAGCCATTCACTTCCACCATCTGGCGCGGGGATTCGGCTGGCTCGGCACCGCCGGCCATCAGGACAATCATGCCAGCTTTGGGCGTCTCCTGTGGGGGAACATAGCGCCATTCCATGGAGCGGGCGAGGAAGGTGGAGAAGTAAACATTACCCAAAACACCCACCAACAGCAGGGAAATCAACACCAGCCAAACCGCCGCCTTTGGTTTTTTGTGGATGAGCAAGAGGGCAATAAACAAAAACGCAGCCACCAATGCCAGGGGCTGGGCGAATTGACTGAGAACTTTACCCGCGTATGCCAACATTTTGAACTCCTTCACATGCCGTTCTTAGGAGTATAGTTGCAAGAAACGCGCCAAATCAGGGTTGGCGGAAATCCAGGCAACGGGTGGGCATCCACGGCGGCGCCGATACCGAAAAACAGCTAACCGCGAATGGGCAGGTGGTAAAGGAGAGAAATTTTGAAACGTCAGGACGTGGCAGGCAAATGCGGCAGGGTACCACGCTTATAAGGCGCAAGGCTATATAATTAGCTTTCAGCTGGTTTTGTTTGAGTAGGGTGACTGTGGAAAAATGAATCGAACTGAAAAATTGTCACGCTCCAAGTTTAGGCACCTTCCGCTGCTTTTCGGAATTTTTGGCATCGCGCTGCTTATCCGCCTGGTTGGGCTCAAGTTTGGTTTCCCATTGTTGACGCACCACGATGAAATATTCATCATCGACCCGCTTATCCGGATGTCCAAGGCGCATTCGCTTGATTCAGGCCATTACAACAAACCCACGCAAATCACGTACATCATCCAGTTTGTGTGGCTGAACTTGTTAAGCAAACTCAAGTTTCATCAAAACATGGGCTGGGCGTACACCCAGGATCCGCTGTTCTTCTATTTCTATGGCCGCCTGGTCTACGCGGTGATGGGCGCGTTCATCCCATTGGTTGCCTGGAAAATCGGCAAATCCTTCAAAGGGATTGATTTTTCGCTCCCGGCCGCACTGCTGACCTGTTTTTATCCGGCCTTCGTGGACAATTCGCACTACATCGGTGTGGATGTTTCCATCACCTTATTCACCCTGCTGATTATCCTGTTTTGTTTGCTTTACCTTCAAGGCGGAAAGACGCGCTGGCTCGTGCTGGCTTGCGTTATGGTGAGCATAAACACGCTGGAAAAATACCCGGGTATTCTTTCCCTTTTCATCCCGATTGTGACCATCGTCATTCAGGCTTTCTCCAGCCAGGGCCCGTGCCGCCCTCACCGTTTACGCTTTATCCTTGGGCATGTAGGCCTGGCTTTGGGCATCACCGTCGCGGCGATGTTCGTCATCGCGCCACATCTTTTCATCAAGTGGCAGGCAGTCCGTGACGTGCTCATCTATGAAAGCCGGTCCAATCACCTTGGCGCAGACAACCTGGACTGGGCTGGGAATCTGCTTTTCTACCTGCAGGTTTTCATCAAAAATGGGGGTTGGATGACGACGGCGTTTGCCCTGGTGGGGCTGGCAGTGGCGGTCAGGCGCCGGCAGCCTGCCTATTTGCTGCTGTTTTTCGGCGCTGGCTACTGGGTAGCATTGAGCAAGCTGGGCCTGCACTGGGAGCGCTGGTCCTTGCCGATGGTAATCACCCCGCTCTTGCTGGCCGCGATGGGGGTGGCTGACTGTTGGCAATGGACAGCGAAAAAGAGGTTTTGGCGGGCTGCCCTCGTTTTGGTTTTGAGCATGGGCCTGGTTCTCATCGCGATGGATGGACTGACCGCATCCATCACCATGGCCTGGCCGGATACCCGGGTGGCCGGCCTGAACTATGCCGAAGCGCACCAAATCACCCCAGAAAACACCCACGCGGAAGGTTACAGCCCCTACCTTGCACGAGTATTCAAGACTATTTTTGATACAGACCTTGATAACCCCGGCGGGAAAGATTACGTCATCCTCTCTTCCTATATTTACGGCCGTTATGCCGCGGAACCGGAACGGTACGCCAAGGAAAACGCCTTTTATGCCGCTGTGCGGGAAGAAGGTGAATTGGTGTACGAGATTTCCCCCTCGCCGTTGCCCGCGAATTACCGGCAACGGTTGGATGTGTTAGTCGATTACTTCAGGCACCTGGTGTGGGGCACCGACATCCGGTATTCAATTGGGCCGGTCCTGCAGTTCTACAAACTCCATTAGCCCCGCGGAACACCGGCCGGTTCAGACCGGCATAATCCGGTTGAGGGCGGCGGAGGCCCACTTTTCAACCATTTCGGAAGAAAGGGCATTCGCCCGGCAGATTTCTGCGTAGAGGTCCACGCTTGGCCGGCGAACGCGCGCCTGGGTTTCCTCGTTCAGGCCCCAAAGACCGAAGCGTTGGGTCCAGCCGCGTTCCCACTCGAAATTATCCACCAGGCTCCAGTGGAAATAGCCCTTGATGGGGAAGTTGAAATTCACCATGTGCCACATCTGGTGCACGTGTTCCACCAGGTACTTGCGGCGGAAGTCATCCTTCGAATCTTCCGCCCCGTTCTCCGTGATGTAAATCGGCAGGCCAAAGCGGTTGCCCCATTCGATGCACTGCTTAAAGCCTTCGGGGTCGTTGGCGAGAAAGCCGCCTTCGGAGAGCTCCAAATCCTTGCGGAAAAAGCGCCGCGTGTACATGTCCTTGGAGCGGGTCAGGTCAAAGCGGATGGTCTCGCGCGTGTAATAATTGAGCCCGATGAAGTCCTGCGTGCCTTTGGCCTGGGGAATGGCTTCGCGCAGCATGCGCGCGTCGAACCAGCCGGTTTGCAGGGCCTGGGCAAAGGAATTGTTGAAAACCTGGTCATAAAGCCGGACCGCCTGCCTGGTGAGCGGGTTCCAGTCCCCGGCGATGAAGCCACGCCAATGGTGGGCGACCCCAACCTGGGCGTTGGGCTGGATTTCATGGATGACCTGGTAGGCAAGCGCGTGGGCTTTCACCAGGTTGCTGAGCACTTTTAGGGCGGCCTTCATGTCGTTGCGGCCGGGTGGAAACCCTCCCCCCAGGTAGGCGCCGGTGGCATAGACGTTTGGCTCGTTAATCGTCACCCAAAGGTTGCAGTGGGGTGCCAGGGCCTGCACCGCGCGCCGCACAAAAGCGCCAAAAAGGGTGACCGCTTCGTCATTTTCCCAGCCGCCCATTTCCATCAACCATTGGGGGTTCGAGAAATGGTGCAGGGTGAGCATGGCGATCATGCCGCGCTCTTTGAGGCCCAGGAGCATCTCGCGGTAGCGGTCCAGGGCGGTTTCATCCCAACGGTCGGGTTCCGGCTGGACGCGCGACCACTCCACCGAAAGGCGATGCGCGTTTTGGAAGGTTTCACTCGCGCGGTCAAAATCCTCGCGCCAGCGGCGGCCGGCCCACCAGTCACAGGCTTTGCCGGATTTATCCCCGTTGCGGATGTTGCCCTCGCCCTGCTCCCACGCCCACCAGTCGTTGTTGAGGTTGTTGCCTTCCACCTGGTGCGCGGCGGTAGCCGTACCCCACAGGAAGCCGCTAGGAAAGTTGAAGATTGCTCTGGGCATGCTGCGCTCCATTCGGAAATGATTTTTTGGCTCCAGCGATGCTGGACACGTGCCTTGATTTTATCAAATCCCAGCCCGTTACCATCTGGAAAGGCAGTAAATGCCAGCAAGTGTACGGCAGAAAGGCGAGGTCTTGTCAGATGGGTGTCGCTTCAGAGAATGGCATAAGTTCTCATCTGGAGGAAGAGCCGGCGGTGTGATACCATTCTGGGCAGAACGACCTTTTCAATACGAATAACCAACACGAACGACCGAGGATAACCGATGAACACTTTACTGACACATTGCCAGCTTGTTTTACCCGACCGCGTGGAATCCGATGGCATGGTCCTCGTTCGAGATGGAAAAATCGCGTACGCGGGGCCCAAGAAAGACTGGGACGAGATCGTAGACCAACAGCTGGACCTGGACGGGCTCACCTTGGCACCGGGGTTTGTGGATATCCACGTGCACGGCGGCAATGGCATTACCTTCGGCGAAGGCGACCTGGCGGCCAACACCCGCGCGTATTCAGCCTGGGTGGCGGGCAAAGGCGTGACCGGCTACCTGATGTCCGTGGCTAGTGCCGACAAGGCCTCGCTCCTGGACATTATTGGGGCATACGTCCCCATCCTGGAGAATCCACCAGCCGGTGCGGAGCCGCTTGGGCTGCACCTGGAAGGACCATACCTGAACCCCAAGAGGAAAGGCGCGTTTAACCCGGCCTGGCTGCGCGAGCCCAGCACGGCAGAAGCCCACGAATGGATAACTGCCGCCCAAGGTTGGATAAAGCAGGTTACGCTGGCGACGGAGCTCAGCAATGCCGGGGAAATCGCGCGTGAATGCCGTGAAAACGGCGTTGTGCCCGCGCTCGGCCACACCGACGCAACTTATGAGATAGCCCGGGCGGCCCTTCAGGCGGATTTCACGCATGTGACCCACACCTTCAACGCCCAACGCGGGTTTGACCACCGCGAGCCGGGGGTGGTGGGCGCGGTTTTGACCTCGGAATCGGCCACCGCGGAAATTATCGCGGACATGAAACACGTTCATCCGGCCGCGGTCAAATTGCTGTGGAAGTGCCTGGGTACAGAGCGCCTGGTGGGAGTGACGGACGCCATGTCCGCGGCTGGGCTGGCGGATGGGGAGTACGCGCTGGTGGGCAACCCGGTCTGGGTGAAGGATGGCAAGGCCACGCTGGCGGATGGCACGCTGGCGGGGAGTATCGCTACCATGGACCAATGCCTGGCCAACCTGGTCAACAAGGTTGGCATGTCACTGCCTGAGGCCGTCAGAGTAGTGGCCACCAATCCGGCACGGGTGATTGGGCTGAGAGCGCGCCTGGGGACTTTGGAAGCAGGCAAAGACGCCAGCCTGACAGCTTTTGACGGTCAGTTCACGGTACGCTGGACGATGGTCAGGGGTGAGGTGTGTTTTGGCACCCTGTAGGTTTGGTAAGACAATCCTGGTTTAGAGGCTGCGTCGCAAGTCGCTCAATTTCCACATCAGCTGATTCGTCTGCTGGTACAGCTCGCGGAATAGCTGGTAGAACGGCGTATAGCGGGCGTAATTCTCCGGTGAGGGAATAAACGCGCGATTGTGCTTGACCCAGCGATTCACATCGCTGAGGGCGGTGAACCTGCCGATGCCCAGCCCAGCCAGGAAGGCATCGCCATAAGACGCTCCATGCTGTTTTTCTGGTATTTCAATTTTTAAATTGGTAATATCCGCGATGATTTGCATCCAGGCCTGGTTATAAGTGGCGCCGCCGACGCCCAACACGCGCCTGGGGACGGCGCCTTCAGCCGAAAGGGTGTCGATGTTGTGACGAAGCCCATATCCTACACCCTCAAGCAAGGCGCGATAGACATCCGCGCGTGTGTGTTTTAGCGTGAGCCCAAAGAGCACACCACTGGCGTCCGGGTCATAAAATGGGGTGCGTTCCCCTCCGAAGTAGGGCAAAGCCACCAGGCCTTTGGCGCCCAGCGAGGATTCATTGAGCAGGTTCCCCAGGGCGGCATACGCATTGGGGCCGCCAGCTGCTTGCGCGGCGACTTCTTCAGGGGAGAAGTTATCCCTGAACCAGCGCGTGAGGCTGCCAAGCGTGGCCATGCCCCCAACCAGCGCGAAGGTGCCAGGCCTCAACCAGTTGAGCCCCCAAAAATTCTCACTGCGAACCCAGTGGTCCGTGCGCAGGATGAGGGAGTTACTGCTGCCGAACATCATCATCATGTCGCCTTCGTCCGTCAGCCCGGTGCTGATGGCTTCAGCGGCAGCATCAATGGTGCCGCCTATCACAGGGGTACCGGGAAGCAGCCCCGTTTCAGCGGCAGCCCTGGTGGTCACATGGCCGGCCACATCCGTGGTCCAGATAATCCTGGGCAATACCGCGCGCGGATTTACCCCAAGGATTTCCCCTTCCAGCCAGGCATTGTTCTCCACGTCCACAAATGGCGCGACGCTGCAGGCAGAGTAGGCGTCAATCGTCACGTCACCGGTCAGTTTGAGCACAAGATAGGATTGGCAGGTGAGGAACCAACGCGCCCGCTCGAAGACTTCAGGTTCATTGTTCTTAATCCAGAGAATCTTGGGGCCGGCCGAGGAGGAAGAGAGGTTGGAGCCGGACATTTTGAAAATTGCTTCCCTGCCCAACGCCTCCTCGCATTGCTGTATCTCAAGCTTGGCACGCGTATCAATGCCATAGAGAATGGCCTGGCGCAGGGGATGACCTTCCGCGTCCACTGGCAGCACGCAGGGTCCAATGCCAGAAACGCCCACCGCTTTGACTTCGGCGGCAGGAATGGCGCTTTCATTCAACAGGCTGCGGCAGATGCGAACGAATTCCTGCCACCAAATCCCCTCCGGGTCGTGCTCGACCCAACCCGGTTTGGGCATGGAGAGGTTGTGCTCGATAACGTGTGAGGAAACGACATCGCCCGTATCCGCGTTGACCAGCACCCCCTTGGATGAATAAGTACCAATATCCACACCCAGCAAGTATTCGTTAGCCATAGCCTTTTCTTTCCATTCCTGAACAGATTTCAAAAGACCCCAGTCGCGGTGGTCGCCACGGCTGGGGTTGGGTTTGAGCGAGTGGGTCAGCTGTTTATCAGCTTGACGTAGCGTGCAGTGATTTCCTTGGGGCGCGTGATTGCCCCACCGACCACCACGGCCGTGGCCCCGTTATCCAGGGCCTGTTTGACCTCTTCAGGGGTATGGTAACGGCCTTCACCAATCACGGGCACCGTCAGAACAGCCGCGAGGCGCTTGATGAGGTCCAGGTCCGGGCCTTCCAGCTTGGTGCTGTAATCCGTGTAGCCTGAAAGCGTGGTGGAGACCATATCCGCGCCGGCCGCCTGGGCTTCAACGCCTTCTTCGAAGGTGGAGATGTCCGCCATCACCAGGCAATCGGTCTGTTCGTGGATTCGCGCGATGAAATCCGCCAAGTCACCTTCGGGATGGGGGCGTTTGGTGCAATCGATGGCGATGATATCCGCGCCGGCTTCGGCGATGGCCATGGCATGCTTCAGCGTCGGGGTGATAATCACAGGCGTGTCCGGCAGCACTTCTTTGTAAAGGCCGATGAGCGGCAAATCAACCTTTTCCCTGATGGCTTTCACATCGGGCGGGGTATTGGCCCGGATTGCTCTTGCACCGCCTTCCGCGGCGGCCATGGCCATTTTGGCCATGATGTCACTGCCGAACAAGGCCTCAGTACGCATGGCCTGGCAGCTGACGATGAGTTGCTTGTGGACCTGGTCCACAAATTTTTGTAAGCGTATGGAGCGGTCTTCTTTGGTCATGTTATTTTCCTTCAAAAGCGCACGCGTTTAGAGTTTGACCGGCAGGCCTGTTTCGATGGACTTCAGGGCCGCGCTGACCATGTTCAGGGCCACCAGGCCGTCATGTCCGCTGACAGGCACAGGTTTGTCATCCAACACGCAATCCACGAAGGCGCGGTCTTCTTCAATGAGGCCAGGCGCGGTGGAGGGGAACTTGGATTCCGTCTCGGTAAAGATTTCGAGACCCTGGCGTTCGAGGTCCATGTTGAGCGAGCCTTTATCTCCGCTGATGTCCAGTTTGAAATCACGGCCAGCAGGGTGAAGTTTGGGGAGGTTCCAGCCGATGTGCGCGCAGGCAACCACACCATTCTCAAAATGGATGATGGTGAAGGCTTCATTTTCCTGGGGGAATTTGCGCGGGATGCTGGTGGATGCTTCAGAATAGATGCTGACAGGTTCGCTGCCAACCATCCAACGGAGCATGTCAAAATCATGGATGCCGAGGAAATGTAGAACGCCACAACGCCCACCGATGCGTTCGGCCTGGGTGATGACGTTCAGGCGGCGTGAGAAAATGCTGATGAGCGTACCCAACTTACCGGAAGCGACTGCGCTCCGGGCCTGGATGTAATGGGGAATGAAACGCAGGGTGAAACCCACCATCAACTTGACTCCCGCGGCATCCGCGGCAGCAATAATGGCCAGCGCGTCTTCTTCAGTGGTGGCAATGGGTTTTTCCACCAGGATATGCTTGCCGGCCTGGGCCGCCTTGATGGCAAAATCACGATGCAGGTGATCCGGGGTGGCAACCACCACAGCATCCAAGCCGGGTGTCTGCAGCATTTGCTCGTAATCCGTGAAGGGCAGGGCACCGAATTTGCCTGCTGTTTTGTTCAATAGTTCAGCGTTGGTATCCGCGACAGCCAGCAATTTCGCTTCCCGGATTTGTGCCAGCACTTCGCAGTGTTTTTGTCCAATCGCGCCAAGTCCGACAACCCCTACATTTAATTGTGTCATTGTTTGCTCCTTTATTTCAAAAAATAGTTACAAGGTCGCTTTTCCGACCAGGTTTCGATGATAACGTATCAATATTAGGTTTGAGTCATTTCACCCAGGGAAGGGGGATGCAGCTCATTGCCATCATATTCCAGGAAGTCCCATCAAAATCAAGGATGGTATACGAGGCATTTTCGAAGCGGAACGCGTTGGCGGTATCGATGGGGACATCCAACACACAGCTTATCAAGGTACGCAGGAAGTCACCGTGCGAGCAAAGCATGGTCGTTTTGCCCATCCCTTCAGCCATGACATGGGCCAAAGCCTGGCAGGCCCGGGCACGGACCTCGTGCAGGCGTTCGCCACCTGGTGGGGCCAACTCTGAGACCTTAAGCTTTTGTTCTTCCATCAATTGGAGGAACCTGCTCGCGGGCCAGCCATCCCATTCACCGCAGTTCCATTCCCGCAGCAGGGGTGTGCCTTCCACCGGCAACTGGTGGTAATTGGCGATAGCCTGGGCGGTCTGCATGGACCGTTTCAGGTCACTGGAGATGATTTTATCCAGGGCGATTGGGGCAAGCAGCGCACCAAGAAGCGCGGCCTGTTCCTGGCCGACTTCGGTCATTGGGTCATCACTCGCGCCTTGCAGGCGATGCTCCCTGTTGGCAAGCGTCTGGCCGTGACGCACAAGGATTAATCGCAGGTGGTCAGGCAGTGGAGGGTCACCCAGGCGAGGGTCAGTCGCGGTAAGTGTCAATTAAAAGCCCTCCTTCAACTTTGCGTCCATTTCTTCGAAAATGGCTGAGATAACGGTTTCCACCACACCAGGGCGGGCGCCGAACATCAGTTTTTGGCCCACCGCGTTGAGGGGGTATCCATAGATTTTCACAGCAATCGGGCCAGGCCCGCTCACGGTAAAGGAGAATTCCAGTTGACTGCGATCACCCAGCACCTTGCCCTGGAGTTTTTTGTCCATCAGGGCTTTCATTTGCTTATGCTCGGGGTCGTGCACGGCAATCTTGCCGCCCAGCTTCTTCACCGTCAGGTAGGCGGATTTGTACACGTTTTCAAACGTGTCGTTAAATTCCTTGGTTTTGGTCAATTCGAATGGCATTTCAACCTCCCCTGGTTGTTGTTGGTAAGTTTTGTTTGGTAGGCTTTTTTTGCAGACCCAGGATGATACCAACCAGGGCGCCTATCGAGGTGGTAAACACGATGACAGACGCTTTGCCACCCCAAATCTCAATTTGCTTGCGAAATTCCAGCGCCATGAGGAAAGTACCATAGAGGAGGAACATCTTGAGTAAATCCAGCAGAAAAGCTTTAATCCCTGGTTTGCTTTTAATGGAGCGGATAATCACTGTCACCAGGGCGGCAATGAAGCTCCAAATCAACACTCTCACGTACTCGGGTTCACTGACAGCCCCCCTATATGTGATACCGTAATAAAGCCCCAATCCCGCCCCTATCAGCAGATAGGTCATGTTCAGGCGGTAGGATGGGGTTTGGTTTTGAGGATTGGTCATTCTTCTTCCTCAACCGGCTTGTTCAGGTGGTCAACAATGACCTGGGCATCGGTGGTATGGGCCAACATCTCGGCGATGGATTCGTCCTCGACCACTTCAGCGAGGTTTTGTAAAACCTTGATATGCTCATCGCCCACGGCCGCGATGCCGACAACCAGGTAAGCGATATTGCCTTCTTCCCATTCCACGCCCTCAGGCACCTGCAGCACGGAAATCCCCGTCCGGTTAACCAGCTGCAAATCGCCAAATTCTCCATGCGGGATGGATACACCGTTGCCAATAAATGTGGACATGGTGAGCTCACGGGCCAACATGCCCTTCACATAATCCTTCTCCACGCACCCTGCGCGGACCAACAGTTCACCAGCGCGGGTGATGGCTTCTTCCTTGGAAGAAACGTGCGCTTGTACTTCCACAGTTTCCAGAGACAAAATATCAGCCATGAGTAACCTCTTTTAATGGGATAAACGAATAATAAGTCATAGCCACCGCCAGGCAGGGTAAAAAAAACCCTCTGGATGGTAGTGGCTCAGGGGGTAGCGATTCTGTGGAATCACTCAGAAATTTCGGTGCCTTCTTTAAAAGCGGTAATGATTTTGTCAAAAACCGGGTCATTAAAGAAGAAGTTGAAACCAACCACCACCGCATCGGGTGCTTTGGCCTTAACAGATTTCTTGATGCCATTATGGCAAATAATCAGCTTGGCGTCGTGGGGGACCACATTCACAGCCTTGTGTACCACGTTCACATTGCTGATGTTGGCTGCCTTCATTTTCTTTTTGAGCGAGTTAACGCTCATCAGGCTGGAGCCAATGCCGGCTTCGCAGGCAAAAATGATGGTGGTGACGTCCGAAGCTTTGATCGATGTTGGCATAATACATTTCCTTTCTTAGAAAAGGAGGGTCTTGTCAGTCCTGACCAAGACCCTCCAAGCCCTTACGGTTTAGAGACCAGGAACAGATTCGAGCTCTTCTTCCTCGAGCTCTTCGGTAACTTCCTTAACCGGGAAGCGCTTCAACAGCAGCCAGCCAGCGAAGAAGGAAGCCACAGCGCCGATGAGAACACCCATCAACACCTGGAAGTGCCAGCCCTTGGGGGTCATGGCCAGGTAGGCGAAGATGGAGCCCGGGGATGGCGTGGCAACGAGGCCAGCATCGGTGATAACCCACCAGAGATCGGCGAGGATGCCACCAGCGTACATGGCCAAAATCATGATGGGGTGAGCCAGCACGTAGGGGAAGTAGATTTCGTGAATGCCACCAAGGAAGTGGATGATGATGGAACCCG
>Ga0116171_10002307_pt1 | contig 18164 bp, 16 predicted proteins | sample AD_JPNHW2_MetaG_FD_89798 | JGI IMG/M metagenome (GOLD analysis project Ga0116171, IMG submission 89798) | Active sludge microbial communities of municipal wastewater-treating anaerobic digesters from Japan - AD_JPNHW2_MetaG | ecosystem: Engineered > Bioreactor > Anaerobic > Digestate | place... | reverse complement strand
TTCCGCAAAACCGATAGAAGGAAAGATGTTACTGTGCCTTATTATATCGATTACTATCCTGTAAAAAGTGTCAGGTTTCCTTTTGCGTATCTTATTACAACAAGCGACCCTGATGTTTCCGGTTTATTGCGAAAACATGGAATTGTTGTGGAAAAGCTTTCTGTTGATCTAAAAGCAGAGACAGAGATGTTTGTAATTTCAGAGGTTAAGGGCTCCACGAGACTTAACCAGGGGCATTATACAAATACTATTAAGGGGAGGATGGTGTCATCGACCATAGATTTTCCTGCAGGGACGATTGTCGTAAGGAGTGCCCAGCCTCTTGCCAATCTTGCAGCTTACCTGGTTGAGCCGCAATCTAATGATGGCATGATGACCTGGAATTATTTCGACAGATATCTTGTACCCCAGTGGGGACAGGGATATAACATATTCCCTGTTTACAGGTTGATGAAACCGATGGAAATTAAAACAACCAGAGTGCCATAGAGCCTGCCACAATCATTTCCGGGTCCATTTGTCGAATACTGTTATCACAGGCAGAACATTCCCTTTCTCGTCGAAGAAATCACGCGTTGATCGTCCGCCCATGGTTGCAGGTTCCCACCAGAAAATTCCTGCTCCGAGGTTGTCGGGGGTATTCATCACAACATCGTTGACGGCGTCGAGGAATTCTCTCTGACCTTCGGGTGTCTCCGGAAATGGTGCTGGCTTCTTCCTGTATTCAGTGGGTGAGGAGCAGTAAGCAACTTCAACCAGTATGATTGGTTTTTTATATGTTTTTGCCATGAAGATCATGTTATCACGCAGATTGAGCAGTGTTCCATGCCACCAGGGATAATATGACTGGCCTATATAATCGAATTTAATTCCGTACGACAGAAGCTTGTCGAAAAAATATTTTGTATTAACGATACTGCCTCCCTGGTCAATATGGATCATTATGTCAGGTGTATAAAGGGGATTGCATCCTTCAAACACACCGTTAATACCTGCATTGATAAGATCAGCGAAATTATCCCAGTTCTCCGGCAGTTTTCCGTCGGGCCAGAGCATACCGTTAATAACCTCATTCCCAATCTGTACCATATCGGGAAGAACATGTGCATCCCACAACGATTTCATTGTAGCCTTTGTATATTCATATACAGCATTAACAAGCTCTTTGTGCGAATATTTCTCCCATGCTTTAGGAATGTATTGCTTCCCGGGATCGGCCCAGGTATCAGAATAGTGAAAGTCGAGAAGGAACTTATATCCCATCTCTCTTGCTTTTTTCGCGGTTGCTATTGTGTACTCGAGGTTGTTGGGAAGCTGTGTCGGAGTATGAAACAGACGCAGTCTGATCCAGTTATACCCGTGGTCCTTAAAGATATGAAGCCCTGCCTTCGTTGAGTCATTCTCCCTGAATGAAAATCCACGGTCCTCAGCACTTTTAAGGAAGGAGAGGTCGGCCCCGATTGCATATTCCTGGGCATTTGCCTTATTAAAGGCACTGATGATCAGTATTATCCAAATAAGAACGATTCTGCTGGTTACATTTAAAGGGATTGCTTTTCTCATCTTACACATTATTATTTGAACAAATGTAATCCTTTTTTCATTGAACATGGTGCAAAGCTTTATCAGCCTGTAAACGCAAATACTTATTACAAAAATACTTCCAATCGTTCGTCATATTCATCTAATTTTAATAACATTGCAATGGATTTGAAAATTAATTTTTTTACATACTGAAGGAACCTGATCATGAGAAAATGGCGAGTGGAAGATTCTGCAGAACTCTACAACATTAATGGATGGGGAGTTGATTATTTTTCCATAAACGATAAAGGGAATGTAACAGTCACACCCCAGAAAGATGGCAGCACTGTCGACCTGAAAGAACTGCTTGATGAACTTATGCTGACGGATGTCTCGACTCCTGTTCTGATAAGGTTCCCGGATATTCTTGATGACAGGATTATCAGCATTTCAAAATGTTTCCAGAAAGCGTCCGAAGAATATAATTACAAAGCCCAGAATTTTATAATCTACCCGATAAAGGTAAACCAGATGCGTCCGGTTGTTGAAGAAATAGTAAGTCACGGGAAGAAGTTCAACATAGGGCTGGAGGCCGGGTCAAAACCGGAACTTCATGCGGTGATAGCCATCAACACTGACCCTGAATCGCTTATTATCTGTAACGGTTATAAAGATGAAGATTACATCGAGCTTGCTCTATTGGCCCAGAAGATGGGCAAGAGGATCTTTCTTGTTGTTGAGAAGCTCAATGAACTAAAGCTTATCACAACAATTTCTAGACGTCTGAAAGTAAAACCAAACCTTGGCATCAGGATAAAACTGGCAAGTGTCGGATCAGGTAAATGGGAAGATTCCGGGGGCGATATCAGCAAATTCGGACTTACATCAAGTGAGCTTCTTGAGGCTATCGATTTTCTTGAGAAGAATAAAATGAAAGGATGTGTCAAACTTATTCATTTTCATATAGGTAGCCAGGTAACCAAGATCAGAAGAATAAAAACCGCTTTGCGCGAAGCTTCACAGTTTTATGTGCAGATGAGAAAGCTGGGATTCAATGTTGAGTTTGTCGATATTGGCGGCGGACTAGGTGTTGATTACGACGGAACAGCTTCATCGAACAGCGAGAGCAGTATGAACTACACGCTGCAGGAATATGTTAACGACTCGGTGAGCACATTTGTAGATGCAAGCAATAAAAACAACATACCCCATCCGAATGTAATTACAGAATCGGGCCGGTCGCTTACTGCCCACCATTCAGTACTTGTCTTTGAGGTCCTTGAAACGGCAACCTTGCCTGTATGGGACCCTGAGGAAGCCATTAATGAGAACGACCATGAACTGGTAAAAGAGCTATACAGCCTGTGGGATAACTTCAGCCAGCCCAGGATGCTTGAGACCTGGCATGATGCCCAGCAGATACGCGAAGAATCACTCGACCGTTTCAGCCTCGGACTTGTTGACCTGAAGACCCGTGCACAGATTGAATGTCTCTTCTGGTCAATAGCACGAAGGGTTTACCAGACAGCCAACATAAGCAAACATGTTCCCGTTGAGCTGAAACAGATATCAAGGATTCTCTCAGATAAATATTTCTGTAATTTTTCCTTGTTCCAGTCGCTGCCCGATGCATGGGCCATCGATCAGATATTCCCGATAATGCCTATTCACAGATTGAATGAGGAACCAAATGTATTCGCAACAATCCAGGATATGACCTGCGATTCCGATGGCAAAATAGATAATTTCATATCAACAAAGAACCTGTCATATCACCTCCCGGTGCATTCCCTGAAAGGACGTGAACCATATTACCTGGGAGTCTTTCTGGTTGGTGCTTACCAGGAGATTCTTGGTGATCTCCATAATCTCTTTGGCGATACAAACGCTGTTCATGTCTCTGTAGATGAAGAGGGCTATAAGATCGATCAGATTATTGATGGAGAAACCATTGCCGAGGTGCTCGATTATGTTCAGTATAATCCCAAGAAAATGGTCAGAACGGTTGAAACGTGGGTAACTTCTTCAGTTAAGGCGGGGATCATTTCACTTGAAGAGGGTAAAGAATTTCTTTCAAATTACAGGTCAGGCCTTTATGGCTATACATATCTTGAATAGAATTAAAGTTTAATTAAATTTGCCGGGAGCTGTAATTAGTCCCGGCTTTTTTTTATGAAAAACTGGTTATTTTCAAGGAATATTCTTATAGTCCTGATCTACAGGATCATCCTTGTTCTGCTTTTATTTTCGCTGTCAAGGATCGGATTTTATTTTTTTAACCTGAAAATGTTCCCGGGTATAACTCCCGGAGAGTTTATCTCAATTCTCAGGGGAGGAATAGTATTCGACATTTCTGCTGCTGTATATATAAATATGCTGTTCATCCTCCTGCAGATAGTCCCGTTCGATTTCAGGTACAGCAAGATCTATGAGAAGCTAAGCATGTGGCTGTTCTTTGTTACCAATGGTCTGGCTCTGGCAGCCAACAGTGCAGATTATGTTTACTACCGGTTTGTATATAAAAGGGCAACTGCCGATATTTTCGGAACATTCAGCAACGAAGAGAATATTGGCAGAATGTTCTTTAAATGGATGTTCGATTACTGGCCTGCCGCTCTTACCTGTATTATTTTATGGATTGTGATGGTATGGCTTTACAAATTAGTCAGGCCTCGTAAGCCAGATCCTGTGAACAAGCTGGTTTATTATTCCATTAATGTATTGTTCATTCCTCTTGTACTGGCATTGGCAATAGGAGGAGCAAGAGGAGGTTATAAACACTCAACCAGACCTATAACAATAAGCAATGCAGCCCGTTACGTTTCGAATCCACGGGATGTCGCGATTGTCCTGAACACTCCTTTCAGCATCTTCAGGACTTATGGAAAGAAGAATCTGACCAGGTATGAATTCTTCAACAGGGAAAAACTCGATTCAATATATAATCCACACTATAAGCCAGTTTCTTCTGCTCCATTTCGCAGCGACAACGTAGTTATAATCATTCTCGAAAGCTTTGCCCGTGAATATATCGGAAGCCTGAGCGGACATCTTGAGAACGGCACATATAAAGGCTATACCCCTTTCGTTGATTCGCTCATCAGTGCAGGCCTGACATTTGAGGTCTCGGTAGGGAACGGTAAAAAGTCAATTGATGCAATGCCTTCTATTCTTGCATCGCTGCCATCACTTGAAACTCCATACATAATATCGCATTATGCTAATAACGATGTCAACGGAATTGCCGGTCTTCTGAAACGTAAAGGATACTATACAGCATTCTTTCATGGTGCACCAAATGGCTCAATGGGATTCGATTCTTTTTCGAGAATGGCCGGTTTTGATAATTATTTCGGACTTAATGAGTATCCCGATAAAAACGACTTCGACGGTATGTGGGGGGTATGGGATGAACCATTCTTTAAGTTTTTTGCAGAAAAGCTTAAAGAATTTCCACAACCTTTCCTGGCATCAATCTTCTCTGTTTCCTCTCATCATCCTTTCAAAGTGCCGGAAAAGTATAAGGATAAATTTGTGAAAGGACCTGCTCCAATTGTTGAGGTTGTTGGCTATACCGATTTTGCTTTACGTAAACTCTTCGATGATATTTCAGGCGAAGAATGGTTCAATAATACTCTCTTTGTGATCACAGCCGACCATACTAACGAGTCAATCCATAAAGAATTTCAGAACAGTTTCGGTTCTTACAGTATTCCTTTGATCTTTTATAAACCCGGGAGCGACCTGAAAGGACTTAAGAACCGTATTGCACAACAGGTTGATATTATGCCTACTGTATTGAGTTATCTTAACTATAATGAGGAATATATAGCTTTTGGGAATAATCTTCTCGATGATTCATACGAGTCTTTTGCTTTCAATACCAACGGAAGCACATACCATCTTTATATGAAGGATCATCTGATGGAAATGATAGATATTAAGCCAGTAGGTTTATATAACTACAAGTCAGATATATTTCTTGAAAAGAACCTTTTAGGATCTGAATCAGAACTCACCACGATTATGGAGGAGAGGTTAAAAGCAATAATACAGGTTTATAACAGCAGGCTTTTAGATAATAATCTGATCGTCAGAAGCAGATAGGAGAAATTTAATCCTTCCTGATTTTTTCATAAGAGTCTTCAAAGGTTCCCCTCTGGATAATGAGCTTGTTGTTTATAACCGTTACCGGACGATTAACGGGAGGATTTTCAAGGATGAGAGTGCCGAAAAGATCATCTATTTTGGAAATGGTGTATGTAGTCTGAAGGAAGACTGTATCCATGTGTTTCTCGATATAGGCTCCATTCGACCGGAATTCTATTGTGGCATATTGTACTTCCGATGCATTTATGCATGAATAATCATTATCGCCTTCACCTCCGCAAGTTGATAGCCAGCGCCAGGTTCCCGGTATATCATCGACAGATGATACATCGATTATCTTTTCACCACATGATGCAGTAAAAAGGAGGATCACAAGAATGGGTAAAAATAACTTTGACCTCATAGAACATTGTTTTATGAGGTCAAAGATAATCAAATTGAAACATTAACCGGGGCATCAGTCGACCATCCTGATGTCAACATTGCCTATGCCTCCGGTAACATCGATATAGAGACTATGCCTGGTCTTCCCGTAAAGGTTATTTGTATAGTTCCGGTTCTCTTTATGCAGTCCATGGGCATCAACATCTCCTAGTCCACCGGTGATATTTATTTTAACACCGACTTTCGATGGAACCAGTATTTTGAGATCCCCGACACCTCCTTTTATCTCTGCGTCAAGGTCGTTATTCCAATCTCCGGAGAGGTCTATTTCAGCTTCACCGGCAACAGCCTTGAATTCAAGGAAAGGGACTGATGTATTTCTGAGGTTTATCTTTGATTCTCCGGCGACCATAACAAATTCAAATCCGTCAAGTTTGCAGCCTTCAAGGTCGATATTGCTTTCACCGGCAATCATTTCCAATTTGATATCATTTCTTGTGTCCCTGTCAAAAGCAATTATCCATTCATTTTCGTCTGAGTCGTCATAATCGCGGCGATCCCTGTCATCTTCAAATTCAATATCGAGGTAGCCGGTCCCCGATTCTTCGTAATATGAGATTTCCGGTTTCCAGAAATCATGACGATATTTATATATTCCCTCACAGAAAGATTTGGCATTTGCACTGATATACAGATTCCCTGCGGGGAAAGTAATTTCTGTTTTAACCCTGTCAGCTTTTTGCTTTTCCACTGTTCTCCTCAGTTCCTGTGGTAAATCGCGGAAACCAGCCAGCACTATCAGGAAAAGTGCCATTACCGGCATAAAATAGATGTAATACTTTTTCATTCTACCTGTTACAGTTGGTTTTCTCAAAGACGTATTATGAATCCAAAAGTTGCAGATTTCTGAAAAATTATTTTTTACATTCTACGATAAATTCTTTAGAATCATGGTTGAGCAGCTTCCCACTGTAATCGCCTAAAATTTTATAATTCTTAAAATTCGACCGTTCAACGAGATGTTCAAGTTCGTACCTGAAGAAGTACCTCAATGGTGTTGACCACAGTTCAGTGAATTTTTTCCCATCCTCTTCCCATTCCATAGTGAAAGTTACATTTATGACCTGGTTCAGGAGATCAGGTTTTGTTGATACAATTCTCCTGACCTTCTTCCCTGGTTCATATTCTCCTTCAAAGTCGGTCACATTGGTCATACCATTGATCAGTGCACCCAGGTCAGGGATAAATGTGTCGAAAATAAACTTCCCGTTCTTATTTAAATGGCTGAAAGCATTATTGAGTGCTTTCAACTGTTCAGTTTTATCTGCAATATGCATCAGAACCCTGAAAGGTGCAATAATAAGATCAAACTTGGAATCGAACCTGAAAGTTGTCATATCCTGAAGGCTTACCCTGTAATGTTCTTTCCGGTCGAGTTTCTGATACAGGATATCCAGCATATAATCACTTATATCGATCCCGTATATGTCAACTCCGTTATTCAGCGCATTCATGAATAACCTTCCAGTCCCCACACCTATCTCAAGCACTTTGCCTTTTGCATTTACAGCTTCGTTCTTAAAGAAATTGAGATCTGTTGAGTCCCTGAGATTATGATAGATGAGATCATAAAATCTTGCGAAGTTCTTTGGGTATTTATCCATGATATCGAATTTGTATTGTTAATTAATTAACACTGAGGCTGTGGTTAAGAATTGATATTTGAATTCAGGTGACCCAGTCTGTTCATTCTGATTCAGATTCATGAATCCAGTTCTTTTATGAGGGTCCTGATCTGTTCATAAGACTCTTTCACCTTTTTTGGGAATGAATAATCTTTCATTCTTATGCTGGCTCCTGATTTGGAAGATTCTATCCAGATTATGTGTAATACATTAATTATAAACTTCTGGTCGTCCGAGTCAGTTAATTCGATTAAAGTGTTCTTCATTGTAAGTATTATTAAGGTTAGAATATCAAAGCGAATAATTGAAATTTTCTCTGTATGCTTTTACCAGGTATTGGTCAAGCCAGTCATAAAATTCATTAATAATTTCAGGTCTAAGAGCTTTCCCCTTCATACTCTGAATGAGTTCTGATGTCTTTCTGAATATTTCTTTTTCGACCTCCTGTATTACCTGAAGATATCCGTTGTTTTCATTGTTTATTACCGCGGCAATGTTCAGATAATTTGTTCCTCTGTCATACGTCAGGGGGAAACAATCTTCCTTGAACCTGAGTGCAGCTTCACAGATGGGAGCTTTGAGGCTGTCAGACATGGCAACACATGCAGGCAGTTTTTCTGTGTTTGTCAGCCATACCGGGACTGCAACAGTGGTGAGAGGGAATCCAAGAAGGGTCCACATCATAGTCTCAGAAGCCTTATCTTTTGATTCAGCACCCACGATCATTACTGCTGATGCGGTTATGTTTCTTGGTATATAGTCGATAAAAAACCTGTATGAGATATCAGTTCTCTTTTCAGGAATATTATTCTCAAGGTCGGTACCCGTAAGTGAATGTTTCAGACTCCGTGAGATATTATTAATAAGGTATTGCGGTGTAAAATTCTTATCAGCGTATGCCCTGCTGAGAGCCATTGATGCAGTGTTATAACGGCAGAATCCATAGCCCTTTGTTATATCATAGCTCATGGAATGGTTCGTCCTGACAATTATTCCGTTTGGTGTAACTGCCTGGTCGTTTGCATCAAATTTAATGAATTTGTAATTTCCTGTTTCGTAGAATGCGGCTCCCCCGAGTGCATCTATTACTCCGAAGTTTGCATCAACACCCAGTGGTTTGGGTAATGTGTTGAGCAATTGCTCAAAATCTTCGAGAGTACTGCAATTCTCCAGGGCGAGCTTCATCAGGACACCTTCCTGATCCTGTAGCTTTGTAGTATCACCAAGGTTATTGTTATAAGCAGCTGAATTGATTATCGCGAATCCCTTTTCATTATATCCTCCCCATACATTTTTATTCCAGTCTTCATTTCCGTCTACAAGACCGATGAATTTATATTTTCCCCCTGAAAAGAATACAAGCGCGTTCTGCATTTCATCAGTGTCGCGGTTCTTATATAAAACAGATCTTCCATCTGGTGTATATTTACCTGATATTATGAATGTTGTACATGCGTCAATGTCGGCACTTATGACAATAAGAAACCAGATTAAAGCTATCTTTAATACTTCATATTTCATGATTGGGTTTTTAAGCATGTGAAAGTTATAGTTTTTATTTCAGATTACTTTTCACTGGACGAACAGTATTTTAAATGGTATCCTTATAGCTTTCAGCCTGTACACATCAGGATCCATTCTCCCGTTAATGCATGTTTCAACACATTTGCCATAACCGTTTATAGAATAGGTTACAAGCAATTCTTCTTTCCTGTTATTGAATTCGGGGTGCGCCAGGGCTATATAGAAAAACGGGGAGTGACCATTCAGTGTATCATCGACCAGCCAAACTGAATGTTTCCCTGTGAAAGGCCCATAAGGATTATCACTGACTGATGCAAAGATGTTCTTTCCCTGGTCACAATCAACACTGAATTCAGTCGTAAGCATCACATATTTATTCCTGATCCTGCAAACAGAGAATGACGAAGTGAAATCGTCGAATATCTTACTAATTTCCTTTATATTCCCTGACCATCCTTCTCCGTTATAATATTCCCATCGTGACCTGATATCCCCGTTTCTTATCCTGGCAACGTAAACATTATTGCCGAAACCGTTTGATTTAATGCCGAATATCAGCGTAAACCTTCCTTGTCTGATAATAGATATACCGAAATTAATACCGTCGCTTCCGGGCAGGAGGGAATAAGTGATGTCAGAAAGGTCATTAGCGTTAATTTTTGCAACATAGTTTGAATCCACGCCTTCAAATCCCCACATGCCTGGCTCTCCCGTCGACATTATCCGCGACTGGAAAACATAAATTGTATCCCCGTGAATAAATCCTGATGAGGGCCAGAACCAGTATTTCCTGTCTCCGCCAAGGTGAAAATAAGTGGGTGTTCCTTTATAATTTTTCAGTGTTGACTGTTTTCCAGGGTTTTCGATATCCATAACCAGGGCTGCATTCCTTGCCTGGAAAAGGCAGGGAACAGTTTTTGTATCAGAATGAAAACAATCGATATAGCTGTCGCCAAACAACCAGATAACTTTGCTTCCTTTCACTGGAATGCTATATCCTCCGTCACCCGCAATCAATCCTTCACTGCGCCTGAACAACTCTGTGAATTGAATATCCTTGTACGTATCCCGGTACTGTCCTGATGCATTAGTCGAAACAACCAGCAGCCCGAGAATTATTAATATCCTGACCATTTTATTTTTAAAGTATTGAGCCGAGAAACTATATTATCACTTTTTTGACTGGAGTTCTTACCGCAGATTCCTGTTAAAGACAATTTTTACTGGCTGTTAATGGTTATCGCAGATTCAGGAAGGTTCTCAGACCTTACCTTAACTATGATTTTTCCACTTGTCCGGTCTGACTGAACTATAGCGAGCGCTTTCCCAAAGCAGGTTTTTACCTGGTTACCGTTGAAACTAACTGGTCTTCTCAGGTCGCCGCTGTCTAATCCTTTCAGTTTTCCGTTTCCGGAAACTTCCACAGTAATTATCTGATCGTCTACAGGGACGATTATTCCTTTTTCGTCTGCTATCCTGATAGTAATATGTGTCAGATCCTGTCCATTTGCTGAAATTATTGACCGGTCTGCCTTGAGAACAAGACTTACGGATCTTCCTGCTGTTGTCAGTTCATAATGTGCAGCTTCTTTCCCTTCGTGAAAACCTTTTGCCCTTATTATGCCTTCACGGTACGGTACGTGCCATACGATAGTGTTGTTTGAGAAATCGATGGTCTTTCTTGTCCCCAGAGTCTGGTTGTTAACCAGAAGCTCGACACTGTCGCAGTTAGTAATAGTCTGAACTTCAATAATATGTCCTTTATATTGAGGAAAATTCCAGTGATCTGCAAGGTGAGGCCAGCTCCAGTGGTCTTTTCCAGGATCGATATCGAGTGATTGATCGGCTACTGCGATCCGAACGATTGGTTCCTTATTCCAGACAGCCCGGTGGAAAGCAGCCCTGGGTTTTTCGAACATGCAGATATCAAAAGGAGAAGTGGGCCATCCTTTGCTTGGCCATCCTGAGCTCTCACCGAGATAATCAACACCCGCCCAGATAAACTGACCAAAGACATAATCATTTTTTTCAACGATATACCATGGATTGACAGGTTTGTAATCCCTCAGGCTGTTATGGCGTCCTGTATAGAACGGGAAAGCCTCGGCAATGTACATGATACGTCCCGGGAATCTTTTTTTGTCTCTCTCAAGCCATGGTTCCTGGTAGTTATACCCGACAATGTCGAGAGCTTCATTAAAACCGTTTTCATTATATGGTCTTTTACTTACATCGGAGGGTGATATTGCTGCAGTAACCGGTCGTGTAGGATCTGATTTGTGGACATAATCCAACATCATTTTTGCCCTTGCAGTGCCTTCACCCGACATGTCGTTCTGCTCACTGGTTTCATTCCCGATACTCCACATAATTACCGAGGGATGATTCCTGTCGCGCAATACCATAGCATCGATGTCTTTCTTCCACCAGTCGTCAAAGTAACGACTGTAGTATCCATAGAACGCACCTCTTGTCTTCCACTTGTCGAATGCTTCATCGATCACAAGAAATCCCAGAGAATCACACATATCCAGGAATTCAGGGCTGGGTGGATTATGGGAGCACCTGACTGCATTGCAGCCATATTCTTTGAGTATCTTAAGGCGGCGAAGATATGACATGTCAGGAACAGCGGTGCCCAGCGATCCGGCATCCTGGTGAAGATTCACTCCTTTCAGTTTCATATTTTCACCATTCAGGAAGAATCCTTTTTCAGCATCGAATCTTATCTGACGAATACCAAAAGGTGTTCTGTATTTGTCAACACTCCTGCCTTTAATCTTCAGAGTCGTTTCAACCGAATATAAATATGGATTACTAACCGACCACAATTCAGGATTGTTTATAGTTATGTGCTGTTCATTTGTTCCCTTCTTACCCTTTGCCAGGAACAGTTCAGATCTTCCGGTGCCAGCCTCCGTTCCATCAGCATCAATTATCCTGTTTTGCACCATGATGTTTTCGTCGCGGGCAGAGTTGTTGTCAATGGATGTAACGATCTGTATCTCAGCACTTGTACCAGTGATTCTGGTGGTAGCAATATAAGTTCCCCACTGGGAAACATGAACAGGACTGGCAAATACCAGCCATACGTGTCTGTAAATTCCGGAACCTGAATACCATCGTGATGTGGGGCTGTTACTATGGTCAGCTTTTACCAGAATGGTATTATCTCCACTGAAATTCAGGTATGGTGTCAGGTCATATTCAAAACCTGTATACCCATATGGATGGAATCCCAGGTGTTTGCCATTGATGAAGACGTCACTCTGATGGTAAACGCCGTCAAACTGGATATATACTTTTTTGTTTTTAAATTCAGCTCCAATTTTAAAGTTCTTCCTGTACCATCCGGTTCCTCCTGGAAGAAACGCCATGCTAGGACCATTCTTTTCATCGAAGGGGAGCAAGATACTCCAGTCATGAGGCAGCTGGATATCCATCCATTTTGATTCGTCATAATTTGGTGAAGAGGCTTCAGCCGAGTCATTTAAAATGAATTTCCAGTCAAAATCAAAGCTCGTCCTGATACGCTCTTCTTTCTGTGAGTATGACATAGTGGCTATTAATATGAAAATAGCCGAGGCTAAAAATCTGTTATAAGCTTTATTCATGGTATTTCTTCTTCATATCAGCTACCGATCTTTGAATAATTCTTTCGAGCACATCCATATTGATCTCATTGAGTTTATTTATATAGATGCAGGAGCCTGAACTTATCTTGTATTTTCCAAGCCCGTCAAGAAGATCCTTATAATTATTGACCCCTGACATGATATAAACTGCAATGTGCTGTTTGCGAGGTGAAAACCCGGTTAATGGCCAATCGCCTTCCTGTTTGCTTCGGTCTGATTTGTAGTGATATGATCCATATCCTATCATGTTATTATTCCATAAACAGGCTTTCTCCTTCAGGATATTGTCGAACAGCTTTTTCAGTTCTTTGCTGTCTTCCCTTTTATTTTCCAGTTCCACGGAAGCCAGAAATTCATCAATATCAACGCCGGTAGGTTTTGTTTTAATAACGCTCATATTTTATACTCATTTTATGTTTTTCCCCGAAAAGATAGGTAATTCCGGAATAATTTCGTTGATAACATGCGGTTTTATATGGAGCACCTGAAGATTCCCGGATTCCGGAATTTTATCTGTGAAATCCGGCAGTATTTATTGGATGGCCCTCAGTTTCTTATTTTCCCTTTAGGACAGACACTTACACACAGGCCACAGATACGTTCATCGACGTTAAGCATTTTCTTTGCAAGCTCACCGCATTTCTCCCTGCACTTACGGGCATCAAAGAAAAGGTCCCTGTGTATGCCTGTATTCCAGAGTAAACCATTAGCAGCCTGAGCAGGATATTTTATTACACATAAATTACAGTCTCCGCATTTGCTTTCTTCTACAGGAAGTTCCTGGCATCCCGGATTTTGTTCCAGTAATATTGTAGTGAGCCTTAGCCTGGGGCCGAATTTAAATGAAATCAGAAGATCCGTTTTACCGATCCAGCCGAGGCCGGCCCTGGTAGCAACCAGTTTGTGTGAAATATCATAAGAAAGGGTTTTCAGGTATCTTTTGTATTGTTCCGAACCTATCGAGATGGTCGGGATTACAGGGAATGAAGGAATATTATTCCTTTTGAGATCAGCATGAATCATTGCACTCATTTCAGAGAGCTCACGGTTTACCTGGTTATAATGAAAGTAATACTCAAGAGTAGGACCCTTTTTCAGATTATCTGTTATTGTGTCATCGAGTTTCTTTCCTATTGAAATTCCGTAATGATAATGGGAGTATTTTCGTGGCAAAAAGCCTGTTAGGTTTGCAAAACCAAAGATATATTCATCACGGTGGGAGAGATGGCTTTCAATAATACTTCGGATCATATTCATTTCTTTTCCTGCAAGAATGTGAGCTTTCTCTAAACAATACCAGATTAAGGGTCTGGAAAGAGGATGAACTAAATGTCATTTTTCATATCCTCAGCATTCCCCTGAATCCCCTGACACCATAATACGATTCTGCACCATTGTGATACACGAATACCTGCCCATACCGGCGATCACAAAAAAGTGCACCACCGAGTTTTCGTATAGCTTCAGGTGTTTTTACCCAGCTTGAAGTTTTTTTATCAAATATACCAAGCTTTTGAAGTTCCCGGTATTGTTCCTCTGTCAGTATTTCAATACCCATTTCTTCGGCCATTCCTACAGCGCTGTTTTCGGGCTTGTGTTCTTTTCTAGCCTCCAGTGCCTGGTGGTCATAGCAAATACTTCTGCGGCCGCCAGGGCTTTCTGCGGAGCAATCATAGAAAATATATTCATCCGTCTTATCATCATAACCGACTACATCAGGTTCTCCTCCGGTCCTTTCCATCTCATTGACCGACCAGAGCCTGACGGGATCTGAAATCAGTTTTTTCCTGATGGCTTCCCATTTGAGGCCGTTATGACGGACCTTATTGATCTCAAAACGATTCTTCAATGATTCAAGCAGCTCGTTACACTGTTCCGGATTTAATTGTTTTCTGGTTGCCAAGTATATAGAGTTTTAGTCCGGGTTATTAATATTTATAGTAACAATTTGCCAGGAGATTTGTTACGACATGCAGATTCTACTGCCTGGATGTCAGGTCAGTAATCCTGATGATACATTAATTCTTCAGGGTTTATATCTGTCATTCTTTTTATAATTCCTTAACATCTTTCCGAAAGCTTTATCCTTCTTCCTTTTTTCAAACAGAGTAGTATTAAATCTCTCCTGTTCCTTCATGATTTTTTGAAAATTTTCAAAAGAATTTCTTTCAATGATACCTTTGTTAAGTGCTTCAATTACAGCACATCCTGTTTCATTTATGTGTCTACAATCAGGGAATTTGCATTTTGCGGAGATGTCAATAATGTCTTCGAACGTTGTTCTGATGCCCACCTGATCATCAGTAATTCCAAGTTCTTTCATTCCCGGTGTATCAATAATTATGCTTCCATTTTCCAGGACAAACAACTCACGGTGATCAGTTGTGTGTTTTCCCTTATTGGTGCTGGAGCTGATCTGTCCGGTTTTCAGCAAATTCTTTTTTAGCAGGTTATTAATCAATGTTGATTTACCGACTCCGGAGGAACCGACAACACAGTATGTCATGTTTCTTTGCATTAATCCGAGTAACTGGTCAAGTCCGGTTAATGTTATGTTGCTAAGCAGAATATACTTTACTTTTTTCTCTCTCTTTTCGAGTTCGCTGATAGATGCCGCTATCTCTTCTTCACCCGCCAGGTCTGTTTTGCTGAGGACCAGGACTGGTTCAATGTTTGATGAATAGCAGATTGACAAGTATCTTTCAAGCCTGTTTATATTGAAATTATTATTTATTGCCTGAATGATAAATGCTGTATCAATATTTACTGCAATGATCTGTGAATCACCCGGTTTTCCTACTGCCTGTCTTTTGAGAACCGTTTTCCTTGGAAGTATCTCATGAATGATTGCCAGGTCAGAGTCATGAATTTTCATTGCTACCCAGTCACCGACGGCAGGGAAGTCAGTTCTTGATTTTGCAGTGAATCTGAGATTACCGGTAATTTCGGCTTCATACTCTCTTTTACCGTCTGAGACAATGTATCGTTCCCTGTGTTCCTGGGTAACTCTTCCTGGTGAAAAGTCTGAAAGCTGTTTTTTTTTGAAGTACTCAGAATACTCTTTATATATGTCTGATTCTTTCACAATCATATCAGTTTTCTATTACCGATGTTTTATTTCTTTTTGCATAATCTTTTTCCACGAGCGATCTTTTGTTACCAGATCCATGCGAAGGAAGGAAGAGTTCACATTCTGTTCTGAGCAATTTTCCCCAGCTTTCTAAAAGTTTATCCTGGTCCGATGCAAAGGGTGGAAATACACTCCACCAGAAGATTCCGAACATTGTGTCTCCGACTAATGCAATTTCGTTATCGATTATTATACTTATTGAACCCAGAGTATGTCCGGGTGTATGCATTATATTTCCCTTAACACCATATCCTGACAGGTCAAATGAATCATCGACGGTCTGGTCGCAATTGCAAGCTGAATACTTTCCGATAGCCTGAAACTTTTTCGATATTAAACTAACAATGAATCTTGTAAAAATATTTGTTCCTTCAGGAATAATATTGTCTCCCGCACTCAGATACTTCGCTTCAGTCTGATGAATAATAATCCTGGGTTTAAAAATGTCTTTAATTCTTGCGGCATTTGCGGTATGGTCGAAATGTGAATGCGTAAGAATCAGCAGGTCAATGTGTTTAACCTGAAGTTTTTCCAGTCTTTTCTGAAAGAATCTCCACATGAACTCCGTGCTTGTATCGACGAGGATATTTATACGGTCGGTCGAAATAAGAAAGACATTACTCCGACCGGAAAGAAGCCGCACGATTTTATAGCCTCCTTTTGTTATCCATGTTTTCATATGAGTTCTTTGCCTTTCCTGATTCCATTACCTGAGTAACCAAATCCTCAATGATGTTTATATTGTTCGGATAAGGGTGTTTAGAGCCCGGGAAATTTCAACAATCTTTTCACAATCGACAATCTCAGGATTGTCTTTTTTAGTATGGGTAATATCCTGATCGGCGATATTATCTATGAACCATTTCGATGAAACTGCGATTGCAGGAATGCCGTACTGCAAAAAAATACCATGATCACCCTGGAACCATTGGACACCTTCGCTTATTTCTTTATAATCACCGATAACCTTTCTTGCCTGCTGAAGGATATTTTCGGGCAGATTGAAAAGTGAAAATGCAGATGGTCCTTCCTTATATCCGGCTCCATCTATATTTATGTTCAGGATCATATTTTGGAAGCTTTCCTGATTTTCTGAAATATAGTTCATCTGTCCGGGCACCGCGTAGTAGTCCTCACCATTAAAAGCAACTATTTCAATGAATTTGTTTCCATTGTAATCTTTAAGCAATTCTGATAGTAATATCAGGGTAATTACACCAGTTGCGTTATCGATTGCTCCTGGAGTACCCTTCTTGGCATCAATATGGGCTGAGACCACTATCCTGGGAGAGTTTTCATCGCCTTTCCTGCCGATTACGTTATAGCCTTTCGCTGGTATTCTCGTTGATATGGACTCCAATATAATTGTCTTACCGATTTCAGGAATAAGTCCAGAGCCTTCTTCTTCTGTCATGTATACCGATGGGATATTAAAATCTCCATCTTCGATCAGCGGGAAAGGGTATACACCACCTGCTAACGCGGCGTTTCTGCCTGTCGCACATATTATTGCTTTTGCTCCGCTATTCTCAAGAAGCGTTATTATCTTTTTATGTTCTTCGGGATTATAAAAGATAAAATTTTTGGGCATCAATTGTTCTTTTGCAATTTCTCCATGAAGGAAGATAACCTTATTCCCCGCATCGATTTTTGATAATTCTTCGATTGTTGAAGCTGATACTAATGTCCCTTGACCTCTGAATCCGTTGGAATATGGGCTGACAAGTGCATTGATAATTAACTCACCCGATTTGATCTTAGCCCCGTTCTCCTCCCAGTCAATTGCATCGAATTCATTCATCAAAGTTTCCCAGCCACGCGATGATAGCTCTTTCTCGAGGAAGAATGTAGCTTGCCTGTTACCCTCACTGCCTACACAGCGTTCAGCAATATCAACACAAAGAGTATTAAGATAATCCTTGCATTTTTGATGGAGAAAACTGTCTCTCATTGAGTATAAATCATTCTTTGATTATTACTCACAAATGTAATGATTCCGGATGAGTAAGGCGAAAGAGTACGGTATAACCTGGAATTTAAAGATAAGGGAAGACTATAAAAGAGCTTTCTAATCTTAATCAGCCTGAGATTTTTTTGTATTTACTCTTATTTTCCTCGACTCTGAATCTTACGATTTCCCTTATGAGGTTATATGGTATTGGTTTATTAATG
>Ga0116171_10002306_pt1 | contig 18168 bp, 18 predicted proteins | sample AD_JPNHW2_MetaG_FD_89798 | JGI IMG/M metagenome (GOLD analysis project Ga0116171, IMG submission 89798) | Active sludge microbial communities of municipal wastewater-treating anaerobic digesters from Japan - AD_JPNHW2_MetaG | ecosystem: Engineered > Bioreactor > Anaerobic > Digestate | place... | reverse complement strand
TACTAAATTTTCGATCGACCACTTCAAACCCATTTCTTCGTAAAAATCCCACCGCTTTCTCCTCACCCCAATCCCCTATATTTTTATTATGCCTATCCTCCATAAAAAACTATCTTTTAGGCGAATATTTTTCTCGCATCTGTTTTTCTTCCTCAAACTTGCGAATTTCTGGAATTCTTTTCAACATATAACGCATAGTAGATAAAGCACTGGAAACAGCAAAAAATAAAGCTAACAACCACCAAAAACGCCAAGCTAAAAAAGGAATATGTTGTTGACGAAAGAAAAACCAAATAACCAAAAATATAGACAATCCTACCAAAATATTTCCAAAACGTTTAAAAATTTCCGCTTTAATTTTATCCAAAGTATGTTTTTGTAAATATTTAAAAACAAAACCGGCCATAATCAAAGCCAAAATAAAAATCAACCAAACCCATTTTGCTCCACCATATATAATATATGGTTGAGAAAACCAATATTCTATTCTTAACAAATTAAATATACTCATAACTTATTTTTCTATCTATTTATTAGTTCCCTCTTCTTTTTTAAAAATTAAACAAAAATGATAATCACCTGGCAGAAAATTTTCTTGCAAAATAAAACCATATTTTTTTGCTATTTCTTCTAATTCTTTCGGATCAACCATTTTATTTTGATCTGGACCTAATTCTTCATTAAATTTCTTAGCCCAATCTACTATCACTAGACTTGAACCATTTTTAAGTAAACGTGAAGCTTCAGCAAAAGCATCGGCTTTATTCTTTAATTGAAAGAATACATTAATAAAGAACCCGGCGTCAATACTCCCCTCTGGAACTCCCGCCCCGCCAACTTTTTCTATATCTGTCCAAATCGGTAGAATATTATGATACCCTTCAAAACGACTACGATTTTTGATACTTTCTAAAACTTCTTTTAAAATATCCAGGGCATAAACAATACCTTTATCCCCAACTACTTTAGAAGCTGTAAATAAAAAATGCCCTGTACGACCACAACCAAATTCAACAACTTTCATTCCTTCAACCAAATCTATTTTTTTATAAATAATTGCTGGGTCCAAAAGGGCCGTTCCTGCATGTGACATATAATTATCTAATAAATATTTTTCCCAAGGTTCCCATTAAAAAACCTTCCCACATACCTGTAATCAAAAGAAAACCGATAAAAATAAAAATTAAACCTAATCCTTTGTAAGCTATTCTACTTCCACCTTCAACATCCAAATGTTCTTCGGCCCAAGCTATCCGACCAAAATTTTCCATCAACCATTCAGTCTTGGCAACAAAAAATACTCCAGCAACCACTAATAAAATTCCTATAAAATAATGCATAAAATTCAATGTGCTCAGAAGAGGACTCGAACCTCCATGACCTTGCGATCGCTACCACCTCAAGGTAGTGCGTCTACCAATTTCGCCATCTGAGCTTTTATTAAAACATTCTATTTTTACCTACTATCATTTCTATTTTACTTTTAGCTAATTTCAATTTCAAACTTATTTCTTTTGTTTGACGACCGTCAGTCTCAACCAAAAAGGCATTTTCCCCAATAATTTCCATTTCTTCAAACGGAAATATACTTGGCTCCTCATATTTATAACCGAACCACCCACTCTTTGTCAATGGTCGCAAGAATGCTTCAAGTTTTCCATCTTGTGGATGAACTACTTGAATCTCTTTGTCTTTTTTATCTTTTTTCCAATAAAAAGGCTGAAAATTACAGACTACAACTTCCATTTTATCCACTGCTGTCACTTTAAATTTGCGATCATAGATAACTTGAACTTTAGAAGCCATTACATGTAATTGTGAAACAAAAAAACGATTATTTACTAAACCAATATCCATTTTTTCTTTTTTGCGCTTAGCCAAAACTTCCACACCTTCTTCATTAATAGGAATTCCGAGTACTGGAGCTACGGTATTATTTTCTGTACCTATAGGTAAAAAACCAAATACACAATCACTTCCCGCCCCACGACTTAGTACTAATCCAAAAGTTTTGTCATTCCCCACAATCACAATATTTTTTGCTCCACGTCTTATTTCATCATCAATGATAGGTTTAGCATCAATAAAATTATTCAAACGCAAAATTTTGCCGGAAATACCATAATCCGTCAATCTATTTTCTATTGCCTTAATAATACTAGTATATTTTCTTTGTTCTAAAAAACTATCGTATAAATAAACGTACATAACCGTTTAAAATATTTTAACCAAGATATTCTTCATTTTGAGATCCAGCCACTTCTTCTGTTTTACGACTACGACGACCAGATTTTACTTCTACTCCTTCAATTCCTGGCATAGTAATTTTACCAAAAACTACTGCTCCAGGTTCTACAGATAAAGTCTTTACTTCAATATCACCTAAAATTCTAGCTGTTGCGGATAATTCCAAAGAATCTTTAATTTTCATATTTCCACGAACTTCTCCGGCAATCAATGCACTCCCTGCTCGAACATTAGCAATAATTTTAGCTCCAGGTTCTACAGACAAAACTCGACTAGTATGGACACTACCTGTAACCGTACCTTTGACTATAATATTACCTTCAGAAGAAAAATCACCTTCTACGTTTACTGAAGGACCAACCACTGTATCAATATTATCCTCTGTTTCTTGGATTGTCTCTTCAGTATAAATTTCTTCCACTTCTACATTTTGTTTACTTGGTTTTTGAAAAATCATATAAAAATTAAATTTATAATTTATTATTATGTGTATATTTTACCTTATTTTTCTAAAAACAACAACTACCCACTTTTATCTTAAAAACAAAGCTTTTTTACATTTCCTCCACTGTATCAATCGACAAAATATTTAATGCATTTTGTAAAACAATTTTGGTTGCCAAACACAAAGACAATCTCGCACAACGAATTTTTTCATCATCTGTCTTCAAAATACTAACTTTGGTATAAAAATCACTAAACGCCTGAGCAGTGTCAAAACAATATTTCACAATTACCGAAGGATTGTAATTTTTAAAAGCTTTTTCTATTTCAAAATTAAAATCTGCCAAATGTTTAATCAAATTTTTCTCTTCAGCATTTTTCAAATAAGCATAATCTGCTTTTGCGATTGAACATTTTTTTCCTTTGATTAATAAACTATTTATACGTGCTACTGTGTACAAAACATAAGGACCGGTAAAACCATCAAACGAAACTGCATCATTTGGATCAAACACAATACTTTTTTGTGCTTCATGTTTCAAAATATCAAATTTAATAGCACCAAAGGTAATTTTTTTGACATTATCTTCTATTTTTTTCTTAGGCCAATCTCCATGACGTTTGATAGTCTCTTTATAAACTTCAGAAAAAACTTCATTGTAAATATCTTCATACAAAATTACTGTGCCTTCGCGAGAAGACATTTTTCCACTTGGCAAACTTACCAAACCATAGCCGATATGCGTCATTTTATATTTATAACCAGAAAGTTCCAATATTTTAAATAACTGTTTAAAATAAAGTTTCTGTTCTATTCCAGTCAAATGAATACTTTCGGTTGCTTTATATTTTTTATTTTTTGCAACTGCTAAACCTAAATCTGAAGTAAGGTAAAGACCACTACCATTGCTTTTTCGTAGTAATGCTATATCTAAATTATATTTACTCAAATCTACAATTATCGCTCCCCCTTCTCCCACTTTTGCAATTCCTTTTTGTAAAAGTTTATCCACCATTTTTTGACCAATATGTTTAGTTTCTCTTTCACAAAAAACAGTTTTATGAATTACTTTTAATTCTTTAAAAATCGGAGTGAAACCATCAATACTCCATTGCCGAGTTTGTAAATATAAAGGCCAAATACTTTTATCTTTAGCTTCCATTTTTTTCTGTATTTCTTTTACTTCTTCTTCAAATTCCGGATGTTCTTTGAGATAACGACTGGATTCTGCATAAATTTCTCCCAACCATTTTTGACGATTTTTTGGTGCTTTGTCTTTACTGTGAAATTTTTTTAAACCCCACAAACATTTAGCCACATGTGCTCCAAAATCATTGAGATAATTTACCTTAGTAATTTTAAAACCATTTACCTCAAAAATATTAGCTAGAGCATTGCCTAAACAAATATTACGCAAATGACCAACATGAAGTTCTTTGTGAGTATTGTTACTAGGATATTCAATCAAAACTTTTTTATTTTTACCGTTTTTATTAACACCATAATTTTTACCTTTTTTTACAATTTCATCCAAAATTATTTTTGCATATACTCCCGTATCAAAATAAAAATTAATATAAGGACCAAAAGCAACAACTTTTTCTATTACTTTGATAGGTTTTATTTTGGAAATCAATTTTTCTGCTAATTCTTTGGCAACTTCTGCTGGATTTTTATTTTCCAATTTAGCAATTTCAAAACAAGCAAAAGCCAAATCCCCCATCTCTGCTTTTGGCGGAACGGTGAAATTGATTTCATTTTTTATTCCTATTTTTTTCAGTAAAACCATGAGTTGTTGCTCTGTTTTAAACATAACGAAGGGTATATAGTATTAAGTATCCAGTATTAAGTATAGATACTTATTTCTTAATATAATTAAATTTTTTTAAACCATGAATTAATTTACTAACCTCAACTGTTTGTTCAGCTAATATGTCAAATTCTTCTTTTGCTAAATATTTTACATCTTTAGCTATTAAAATTTGATTTTGCAGTTCGGTCAAAGAACCTAAGGCAATATTATAAAAATTTGCTTTGTCCTTGATTGATCCTCTGCTAAAACCTTCGGCTATGTTAGAGGTAATAGAAACAACACATCTTCTTATCTGGTTAGTTAAACCAAAAATTTCTTTATTTGGAAATTTCTCCGTGTACTTATAAGTATCAATTACCAATTTATGACCAGCTTTCCAAGCCAATAAACCAGTGAACGACCTAATTTTTTGTTGTATTAAACCCTCCATACTTTATACTTAATACTAAATACTACAAAATTTTAACAAAGAAACGACTTCCTTTTTGGACTATATCCCCTTTCTTAACTTCCGTTTTAATATCTTCTACTTTTTGTTCATTTATTTTTACTCCACCTTGAGCAATATTTTGTCTAGCTTCTGAAGTACTCTTACAAATTTTACTTTCAACAAGTACAGTGACTATATCGTTCTTGCTTGGTTTAAATTCTGGAATATCTGTTGGAATTTCTTTTTTAGCAAAAGTTTTAATGAAATATTCTTGAGCTTTTTTCGCTTCTTCTTCGTTATAATACATTTTAACCAAACTTTGTCCGAGTTTCATTTTATAATCTCGCGGATTACCACCTTGCTGTATTTCTTCCTCAATTTTTTTTATTTCTTCCATTGAGACATCAGTCGCCAATTCAAAATATTTTAAAATCAAAGTGTCTGGTATGGACATAATTTTTCCAAACATCTCTTCTGACTTATCAGTAAGTCCAATAAAATTTCCATATGTTTTACTCATTTTCTTTTCTCCATCCAAACCCTCCAAAATAGGTACTGTAATGACATCTTGTTCTTTTTGATCGTATCGTTTTTGTAATTTTCTACCCATCAATAAATTAAATTTTTGATCCGTTCCACCTAATTCTACATCGGCTTCCAAAGCTACACTGTCATATCCTTGCAATAACGGATACATTATTTCTTGCATGGCAATATCCGAACCTTCGGCTAATCTTTTTTGAAAATCGTCACGTTCCAAAATTCTCGCTACAGTAATTTTGGAAGAAAGTTCCATAAATAGACGAGCAGAATCTGGTTTTCCATACCATTCGCTATTATGTCTTAATTCTATATTTTTAATATCAATTACTTTAGATGCCTGCTCAACGTAGGTTTCCATATTTTTTTTAACCTGTTCTTGAGTCAAGGGTGGGCGTGTTTCATTGCGACCAGAAGGATCACCAATGGTCGCAGTGTAGTCTCCAATTAACAAGATAACTTGATGTCCAGCTTTTTGAAATTGACGTAATTTTTGCAACGGCACCGCATGACCAATATGCAATTGAGAGCCTGTCGGATCAATACCAAATTTAATTCTTAATTTTTTTCCAGATTTAAGTTTTTCCTTCAATTTTTCTTTTTCAATAACTTCACTTACTCCTCTGGTTAAAAGTTCGTCGATTGTTTTTTCATCGGTAAATACCTTCATATTTTTAAACTAAATTTTTTAATTGATTTTTAAGTTTATTTAATTTTTCTTCCGCTTCTTGCATTTTTATTTTTTCTTTTTCTACTACTATTGCTGGTGCATGGGCGACAAAATCTTGATTACTCAATTTTCCTTGCAAAGAAAGGAAATACTTTTCTGTTTCTTCCAATTCTTTACCGATTCTCAATTTTTCTTTTTCTACATCTATATCACCAAGTAAATCAAGATAAATTTCTATGTCAGAAACTACAAATCCGAGATATTTTTTTGGTTTTTTAGCTTTAGTTTTGACTATTAAATCTTCCAAACGAGCCAATCCTTTTATCACTTCCAAATTTTTGGTAATAATTTTTTTATTATTACCCGCAGAAATTATTGCTTTTATTTTTTTAGCTGGTTCTACTTTATTTTCTGCTCGCATTGCCCGAATTTGAGTAATCACATCTTTGATAATTTCAAACTGATGCGAAGCGTCATCCTGAGTCCCCTGGACGAAGGATCCCTTGTCGTTTGAATTATTACCTAATTTATTGTTTAAGGGATTCTTCGCTTCGCTCAGAATGACAGTACTCACTACTTTATTTTTTACTTTAGGCCAAAGTTCTACCATTAGCATTTCATTTTCTCCATACATTTCCTGCCAGATAGTTTCTGTCACATACGGCATGAAAGGATGCCACAATTTCAAAATCGTATTTAAAATATAATTCAAAACTTCAAATTTACGGACTTTATCCGGCGTAGCTTTAGCGAAGCCGGATTCGATTTTTGCAATTTCCAAATACCAATCAGCGAGTTCTCCCCAAGTAAAATCTCGCAATAATTCTCCGGCAAAAGAAAAATTATATTTTTCCAAATTATTGGTAATTTCTTGAACTGTTTTTGCCAAACGGTTCAAAATCCATTTGTCCGCTTGTGATTTTCCTTTTGGTTGTTTAATATTTTTTTTCGGTTCAGGAATATTGAGTAGCATAAACCGAGAAATATTCCATAATTTATTGGTAAAATTTCGAAAACCAGCAATTTTTTCCTCAGACAATTTCAAATCATTTCCCGGAGTATTACCGAGTAAAGTGGACATCCGAGTAGCATCTGTACCATATTTTTCAATCATATCAAGTGGGTCAATAGAATTGCCGAGTGATTTACTCATTTTACGTCCTTGATCATCGCGTACCATGCCATGCAAATAAACTTTTTCAAAAGGAATATCTCCAAGTGTATAGGTAGTCATCAAAATCATGCGAGCTACCCAAAAGAAAATAATATCGTAACCAGTTTCCAATACTGATGTTGGATGAAAATTTTTGAAATCAGCTGTTTTTTCCGGATAACCCATAGTAGAAAAAGTCCAAAGTCCAGAACTAAACCAAGTATCCAAAGTATCAGGATCTTGCACCACTTCCCCACTACAACATGGACAATTTTTTACAGGTTCAACACTCACAATCGGCTTTTTACATTTTTTATTTAACCGTTGCGTAGCAACACTTTCATTGGAAATTGGAAATTGGAAATTGGAAATTCCCTGTTTACAATAGTAAACAGGAATCTGGTGTCCATACCAAATTTGACGTGAAATACACCAATCGTTTAAATTTTTTATCCAGTGAAAATATACTTTTTCAAATCTGTCAGGAATAATTTCAATTTGTTTATTTTCTACTACCGTAAGCATCAATTCTTTGAGTGTTACTTCGTCTCCGGTTTTTATCCCTTTGATATTTTTACCTTTAAATTTAAATTTTTTATTTACTGCTACAAACCACTGATTGGAAGGTAGTGGCTCTATTGGAGTGGAACAACGATAACAAATAGAAAGATTATTTGGAATTTCTTTTTCTTCTATCATCAACCCAGAAGCTATCAAATTTTCTACAACTTTTTTTCTCGCTTCTTTAACCGAAATTCCTTCGTATTCTTTTCCTGCTTCTTTGTTCATTTTTCCATCTTCATCGATAATTTTAATAATTGGCAAATCATTTTTAATTGCCATTTCATAATCTACTTTACTGTGTGCTGGAGTAACACCTAGCGCCCCAGTACCAAAAGTCATATCTACCGCTGTATCTCCAATAATTTTTATTTTTAAATCCGCTCCGGTCTTCGCTGAAGCTACGCCCGGCAAGCCTCCAAAATTTTTTATCTCAAATGTTTTTCCGATATATTGTTTATACCTTTCATCGTCAGGATTTACAGCAATAGCAGTATCCCCTAGTTTGGTCTCCGGACGAGTAGTAGAAATAGCAATTGGAAAATCAACACTGTATCTGAAAGTGTAAAATTTTGCCATTTGTTCTTTATATTCCACTTCATCATCAGCCAAAGTACTGTGACATCTCGGACACCAATTTACCATTCTATAACCACGATAAATCAATTCATCATCATACATTTTTTTGAAAACTGTTTTTACCGCCAAATTTCTTTTGGCATCTAGCGTAAAAGCTTCCCGGCTCCAATCTAAACTAGAACCCATTTTTTTACTTTGATTATTTATCGTATCATGAGATTTTTGCGCAAAATCATTTACTTCAGCCAAAAATTTTTCTCTACCCAATTCTACTTTTGGTTCTTTTATTCCTTTTTCCATTAAAAGCTTTTCTACTTTTGTTTGCGTAGCAATCGCCGCATGATCAGTTCCAGGTAACCACAATGTTTTTTCACCTTTCATCCTGTGATAACGCACGATGGTATCTTCTATAGCAAGCATGGAAGCATGGCCCATATGCAAAATACCAGTCACATTTGGTGGCGGCAATACCATAGAAAAAGCTTTGGCATTTTTCTTACAAACACCTTTTTCTACACAAACATCAGGATTAAAAAATCCTGAATCCTCCCATTTTTTATAAATATCATTTTCAAACTGTTTTGGTTCGTAAATTTTAGCTAATTCTTTCATAAATAAACAAAATATACACAAAAATTTTCCGAAATGTAGTCGGAATCTCTTTTTTGTAATTTTACCGTAAAATTGATGAAAACGCAAGACTTATTAAAAATGGTTTTTCTTTATTTAAATCATTGAAATTATCCTTATTTTTCAGTATAATTACTTTTGTGATATATATTTTTATAAACGTCACCTTTTATTATGTCAAAATTTCTCAAAATTTTTCTTCTATTCTACAATTTTATATTTATTCTTTTTGTAGTTAGTAATATATTTGACCCTGATTTTGGATGGCATTTGCGTTTTGGTAAAGAGTGGTTTGAAAGCGGATCTTTTCCTTATTTAGAAACTTACACTTATACTCATTTTGGCCAACTTTGGATCAACCATGAATGGGGTGGTGACCTACTTTATTGGTTAATCTACAAAAATTTTGGTTATTATGCTTTGACTTTTATTACCCCTTTGGTAATTTTGAGCGCCTTTTTTGTCACCCAAAAAATATATGGTAAATATGGTTTAACAGCGGTACTTGTAACTACTTTTTTGATTTGGGCCAACCAACAGATTATGACAACGCGATTAACAATGTTGTCTTTGTTATTTTTTGCACTAATCTGGTATTCAGTAAAAAATATTGAGGAAAAGAAAACTTATTATTTTTGGCCCATATTTTTTTGGATTTGGGCATTTTTACACGGTAGTTTTACTTTAGGCTTTATTGTTATTGGTATTTATTTCTGTGGAAATTTATTAAATACCTTTTTTCTTCATTACTATCCTAAATTTTCTTTAGGTAAATCGTGGACTAAACAAACTTATTTAAAAGTTGTTTTATGGGGAGGATTATCAGCTTTAATTATATTATTAAATCCTTATGGTTTAAATTTATACAAAGAAGTATTGTCTTATTTTAGTTATGATTTTTACAAAGGACATATAACTGAATGGCTTAACATGGCTACTTTTCCAGTTTATTGGAGAAGTGCTCTTTTCGTAGCTCCGGCCTCCATCGCATTTTTTTGGAACATAAAAAAGAAACTGTTTTCGTGGCCAGAGTTAATACTTTTTTGTTGTTTATTTTATATCGCTTTAAAATATAAACGCCAAGTCATCTTTTTGGCTTTATTTTGTCAACCATTTTTTACTACTTTTCTACAAAAAGCTGAAGAAGATATCGATTTTGCATTGAAAAAAATAAAAAAGTTATACATTGCGCGCACCATACGTTATGCCTTTTTTTCCTTTATTTTTATTACATTTCTCTTGATAACTACTAATTATTTGTTTGATATAAAAATTTACAAAGACGTATGGCCAAATATAAAATATATGAACAATTATTTTCCTGTTGACGCCATAACTTTTTTACAAAAAAAAATAAATCCAACTAGTCATGTAAGAATTTTTAATAATTTTAACTGGGGTGGCTATATGAATTGGACACTACCTCAAGCTTTATTGTTTTTAGATGGACGTGGCGCTGGCACTTGGAAAACCCACGGATCTACGATTACTTCCTTAGAAACTTATTACGCCTTGATGGATCAACAAAATGGTTTGCAAGAACTTGAAAAACAAAAAGTACAATATGTGGTTTTAGAAGACTTAACAAACTTTACATTAGAGATAGATTTTGTTAATCGATGGTTATTTCCTATGATTGATTTAAAAAAAAATATCAGTACAACACCTAGACAGTTAGAAAAATCATTACGTCAAAGTCAAAATTGGCAAATAATTTATAATGATGGAAAGGTTAATATTTGGGAATTTATTTCTACTACTCCGCTCGAAACAAAGTAAGTGCCCAAACTTCTTTTACCCCTGCTATTTTACAAATTCTAGCTGCTTCTTGTAGAGTAGCTCCGGTAGTAAAAACATCGTCTACCAAAATAATCCGCTCTGGTGGATTATTTTTTATTACAAAAGCATCTTTGATATTTTGCAATCTTTGTTCTTTATTTAATTTGGCTTGCTGTTTGGTTGGTCTAATTCTTTTTAAAACATCTAGCACAATAAATTCTTTTTCTGGATTTTTTTCTTTTGCTTGTATTACAAAAATTTTAGCCAAATCTTTCGCTTGATTAAAACCACGCCATCTTTCACGAAGTGGAAAAAGTGGAATAAAAACAAAATAATTTTTTTCCTGGCAAAAAAAATTTACTTTAGAAAAAACTTTACTTCTACCCGCTATTTCCTGCCATAAATTTTCTATATCTTTAACAAAACCATATTTATAATTATGAAGAAGTTCCGACAAAGGCGAAGGATCAAAAAAAGAAGTCAAGGATATTACTCCGTCAAGTGAAGACTCTTTTTTACAACAGGCACAAGTCGCCCCAGTTTTATTTTCTACTTTACAAATCGGACAACGCCAAATCCCGTCATTATCCAAAAAATGGCGGTGCTCTTTACACCACCATTCTCCTTCCATTCCACAATCAACACATTTTTTTGGAAATAATAAATCTCTAATAACTATTAAAATTTTTATAAAATATTTTTGTTTCATATTTTAAAAATCCGTCCCGCCTTTTTTTAGACGAAACGGATTTTTTATTTTTATAAATTTATTTCCATTTTATATCATCTACTAACCAACTATTTCCATTACGTACAAGTGTTACTTCAGCTTCTTGATTATATTCTCTTAGAACATTTTCTTTATTTTCTTGTCTAATTGAAATAATATTTACTATTGACTTATCGTTTTCATAAGAAACTATTGAAGAACTAAAAGCTCTTGTAGTAACCCCTGTAAATTCTTTGCTTGCAACCATACTATCAATTTTCTTTTTTAATACATTCCATAAATCAACGGAACACAAAACTTGTAAATCTTTCAAGTTCTGACCTGGATTATCAGTAGAATAAGAACCATATCTTTCAATAAAAATTTTAGCTATATTTTCTGAAGCCAATCTCATTTTTTCTTCAGTCGTTTGTGGTTTTAAAACTAAATCCTGACTAACGACTGTTGGTTGAATACTTGTATTAAAATTTTGATTATTATTTTGTGTTTGCTGATCAACATTTTGATTCTCTCCTAACGCTCCTTCTTCTGTCGTGTTATTTTGTTTAAAAACAACAACTAATGTAATGCTTATTGCTAAAATAATCAAAACAACAATGCTAATAACAATAAAAATTCTGGCACGTAAAGTTAAATTCATATTATTTTTTTTCACTTAATAATTGATCTTCGAATTCCCTTTTGGCTTTTTCTATGGCCAAAAGTTGTTCTGGGTTAGTTGTTACAATTTGATCTTCGAAATTGGAAGCTAATACTTGGATAGCTGCATGTTTATTTCCTGCAAAGAAAATACCTTGTCCAACTGAAGAATTTAATAAAAATTGACGTTCACTACTAGTCAAAGCAAAAGCTTTTTGCACAAGATCAATCGCAGTTGGAGATTGTTTGAGCAATATCTGCAAAGCAGAGTTTGTCACAATCGGCTGACCGTATTGCGAACGTAAAAAGTCATTTACATCTTGAGTAATAGTGGTAATACCTAAATAATATTTACGGCAACGTTTAACCAATGCAAAAATAAAACTTGCACTGTCTTCGTGTTGCATCAACCACCAAGCTTCATCAATAACCAAAATTCTTTTCTTACGTTCGGATCGTACAATATTCCAAATAAAATTAATAATCGTATAAATAGCCAAAGGACGTAATTCAGCTTCTAAATCACGCACCCCAAAAACCATCAATTGATTATTCAAATCCACATTGGTTGGTGAATTAAACAAACCGCTAAAAGTTCCTTCTGTGTATTTACTTAATTTTAAAATTAAATCTTCCGAATTTGTCATTCCTTCTAAAATTTCTTGCAAATCTTGCATGATAGGCGCTTGAACTTTGGTTAAGTCTGCATCACGAGTAATATCTTTTTTAGCATAAGTTTCAAGCAATGCCTTATCAATAATCGAATCCTGTTGTGGAGTTAACCCACCAAGCATAATTTTAAGCAAACCTTTGGTAGTAATAATACCACTACGAATAATATCTTCGGTACTCATATCTAAAGAACTAGATTGTCGTGGCAAATCAAAAGGATTAATCTTGGCTTCTGATGATAGAGATATATTTACATAAGTACCTCCAACTGCATCTGACAAATGTTTATATTCCATTTCCGGATCAATTACTATTACATCGATACCCATCATAAGAGTTCGGAGAATTTCCAATTTTATCGCATAACTTTTACCAGCTCCAGAACTAGCAAATACTACCATATTGGCATTTTGCAAAGAAAAACGATCAAAAATAATCAAACTATTATTATGTAAATTTACACCGTAAAAAATACCATTGTCTGAAGTCAACTCTGCAGAAACAAAAGGAAAAGATGCTGCAATCGGAGAAGAATTTAAATTGAAAGGAATATAAAGTTCATCGCTACCAAGTGGTAATGTAGAATTAAAACCTTGTTCAGCTTGATAAAAAACTTTGTGGGTAATAATAAGTTTAGAACCAAAAATACCTTCAATGTCTTCTGTTAATTGGTCTAATTCTTTTTTATCTTTAGCATAAATCGTGGCATAAAAACAAAATTGAAAAAAATGCTCTGTACCTTGAGTCAAATTATCACGTAATTGTTCAATATCTCGCAAAGCAGTTTCACGCAATGGATCACGTGGGGCCCCTTTTTCTCTATCTGCACTAAGTTGAGCTTCTAATGCACCGACTTTATTTTTTAATTGTTTCAAAATTACTGCAGATTTAACTGGATAAAAAAACATTCCCACATCCATAGTAGTAGCTAAATTTATAACTGGAGAACTCCAACCAACACTAATATAACGAGGATAAGCAGAAATAAAAATAGTTCGACAAAAAATATCCCCTAATTGTATAAAATTACTTTCCACTTTAAAAGCCGTAGGAGAAACTAAATCACGAATAGTCACTTCGCTTTCACGATAAAATCTCTCTTCTTGAAGAGTGACCAGTTCTTCTTCAGCCCGTTTTTTTAAAACTTCTTTTTCACTTTCATAAATCGTCGACTGTTCTTTGTTTGTTTTTCCAATAATTGGTTTAAAAGCCATATTTTTTTATTTACATTTCAACTCTCATATAATCCGTTGGTGGCAACATCTGACTTTTGGCAATATCAGGATTATAAGTAGAATAATAAAGTTCAATTAATGCTTGGGTATCCAAACGAACAACTTCCAAATTCATACCAGCTATTCCACTGGCTACTAATCTAACTCTACTATCTAATTCAGCTTTACGACGTTTAAAAGCATCCTCTTTTAAACGAATCAAATTTATTGGATTCAAAGCATCACTCAATCTTGACCAAAACCCTTTTTTCTTATTAGTCATCGGATCATAGGGTATTACTACATAAAATTGTTTACTGGTTACATTGCGCATTGTTACTGTTTCATTAATAAAAGAAATGTAATCAGACATTTGCGTTTTCAAAAGTTCATTTTCTATGTTATCACGACGTTCTTTAAGTCCATCTAAATAAGGACCGATATTTAATTCTCGTGATTGAATACAAATTTGTAATGGATGGTCTAATGAATTTAAAAAAGAAACATAGGATGAAATGATGGCATCTTGTTCTTCTTCGTTAAGCAAACCAAAATTAATACTACTAACCATCAAAACAGCTCTTAAAGTTCCATCTTTTAACACAACGGTGTCATTTTTAATTTCAGCAATAGGCACATGGGCTTGTGAAGTTGGAATAGCTTTTTTCTTTTTTATAACTTGTTCATTTTTCATATTTTTTTCTAAAACTGATAAAATTTATTTTTCCTCGTCTGCTCCATAATAACCCCCAGTATTTACAGCCAAAGAAAGTTGGCGAATACGACTATGGCTGGTTTTATGAATAAACTTTTTCTCTGTAATTGGAGCTATTTTTTTTAACTCTTGAATATCTTTTAATTCTTTGTCACTGTAGCGACGATCCCAAATACGAATACTTGGACGACGTAAAGTTTGAAAAATATTCAATAAAAAATAATGAAACGGCTGTCCATTAATTTTAACAAATGCCAAAATTAATGCAAAACCCCCAATAATACAAAGTAAAAAAATAAATAAAGCCGTATCTGCTAATTTAAAAGCGATGAAAATAATCAGGGAAGCAGTTAATAAAATAACAAATTGTCTGGTAGTTACAGGGCCAATAATTTTATCTTCTACATCAATAAATTGTGGGACAACAAATTGATTCATACGTTTTATAAATCTTCTTCCATTTTTATCAAAAGTTTTATCTCTTCTTCGTTTAAATCATCTTCTTTTTTAACCAATTTTGATAAAGGTAAATTTTTATTTAAACTTTCACAAATACGTTCAATATATTTTTTATACAACGGACTTTGTTGCCAAACTTCAAGTGCTTGTAAATAAAACAAAAAAGATTCTTCTTTTAAATTAATAAATTTTTGATATAATCGTGATATTGCTTCTTTTTTATCTGAAGACAATCGACGAAAATCTGTTACAGTAAAATTTTTAATCTCTTCAATCGGTCCAAAATTAATATTTTTTGGCGGTACAATATCCTCAATCGTAGTTTTAGTTGATTTACCAAACTTTAGCATCTTGCTAATATTTTCTTCCACTGGTTCAACTTTGTCTATCAATTCATCAAGAGATTTTATTTCTTTTATTTCTTTATTAAAAACAGGCTTATGAACAAAAGAATTAAACGGTGCAGACGTTGCTGGTAAAATCTCCCCTTCTTCCATAGGTAAATTTTGGTCAAGTTTAATCTTTTTAAAAGATCCCGCTAAATTATTTTTTGTCATTATAATATTGGAAATTTTATCTTTAGAAATTTTCAATAATTCTCTTAATTGTATATCGTTTAAATCCGCTCCACCTAAATAAACAGGTTGACGTAACAAATCTTTTAACTGATCTTCGCTTTTAATATCTTTTAAGAACAAGACTAAAATATTTTTAACATTTTTTTCAGCTTGATCAATCAATTTAAAAGACAAATTACTTATGATTTCAGCAACTTCCTTATCGCGTTTATTAAAAGTATTATGATCTATTGTTTTGATTTCTTCATCTTCCAAAGGACTCCGTATGTCTTCTTTGGTTAATTTACTACCTTTCTCTAATTCTTTTTTTTCTTCTTTAAAAACAGTACTGGATTTTTTTTTCAAATCAGAAAGTTTCATTTTTACAAATGTTCCATCTTTCTTTTTGACCAAGATTGTTTTTTCTTCAGTCATAAAATTATTTTGAAAAATCAAGCATTTGCTCTGCTGCTCTTTTTACTTCTTCATCAGTTAATTTATCTAGAGCTTCTTTATTAACATATCCTGTATCAATCAAGGTTTGGCGTAAAAGTGTAGGATTGGCAAATAATTGTTCTTTGGTTAATCCTGAAACAGTGGAGGTAGCTGTACTAGAGGTATTTTTACTAATGTTAGAAATTTGTGTATTTAAAACACTTTCAAATTCAATAGAACTAAAAATTTCTTCTCCTATGGCTTTTATTTCTTCATCCGTAAGACCTGCTAATAAACTTTCTTCTATGCCTGAGGATATTAATAATTTTTTAAGTTCTTCTGGATTATTCAAAAATTGTTCTGGACTAATAATCGTATTATCTGGTTCAGGATTTTTTATCCAACTTTCTAAAGTTTGAACGGGCAAATTTTCTGCATTTTGTTTATCGCAAGCTGTACCTTCCGCACAAACAGGATTTCTACCTTGGCTTATTTCTTCTTTATCTTTTACTCCATCACTATCAGTATCATCTAAATAAGCAGATGTTCCATAAACGTAAATTTCATCAAAATCATTTAATCCATCTCTATCCGTATCGCGATAATGAAGAGCTTCTGTTGGATCACTAAATTTTTCCTGAACCAAAAGACTTGGCACACTATTGGTCAAAGCATAAGGACGGTAAAGATTATTTCTAAGTTGAAAAAAACTCAAAACTAGAAATAAAATAGCAAAAATAAGCAAAAATACAAAACCGAACTTTTGCTCTACTGTTAGGCTAGTTTTTATCGGATTTTCATCCATAATCTATATAATTTTTTACTCTTATAGTATACCATTTTTCTACTTTTTGAGATAGTGGATAAGTGACGCGAAGCGTCATCCTGATCCGCCTAGGCGGAGAAGGATCCCTTAAACAATGCTTTTAATAAATAAGTTTAACTTTAAGAAAACAAAATCTACCTTTTAAGGTAGATTTATTATTGAAAAAAGTTTTAACCAATCTTCTACCGCAAGCTCTTGGGCGCGGATATTGTTGGAAAATCCCATTTTTTCAAATGCTTTGTCTATTGTTTCTTTATTTTTCTTACCTAAATAGTTTTTTAAATTTTTTATTAATAATTTACGACGATTAATAAATCCAGATCTGACAAAATCAAAAAACTTTTTTTCATCTATTTTTGGTAAATTTTTTTTGATAATTATTTTAATAACTGCCGAATCTACTTTTGGTGCAGGATAAAAATCTTTTCTAGAGACAAAAGATACTATCTCTGGTTCTCCGTAAAATTGCACTGACAAACTCAAAACTGACATGTCACCAGGTTTAGCACAAATTCTCTCCCCTACTTCTTTTTGCACCATAATTACCATACTTTCTGGTTTATTTTCTTGCTCCAAAAAAAATCGAAGTACTTGTGAAGTTATTTGATAAGGCAAATTAGCTATGACTTTATACTTACCTATTTCTTCTAATGACTTTAAGGACTTTACAGACTTTATAGACTTTTGACTATTCAACACATTTCCCCAAATAATTTCCAAATTTTTATATTCTTTTACTCTTTCTTCCCAATAAGGTTCAATTTTCTTTTCAATTTCATAAGCCAACACTTTTCCGGTCTTTTCACAAAGAGGTAAAGTCAAAACTCCAAACCCAGGACCAACTTCTACTACTATATCTTTTTTATTTATCTCTCCGGCTTCAATCATTTTTTCTATAACTTCTTCATTTAACAAAAAATTCTGCCCGTATTGTTTGCTTGGACGAAGACCATATTTTTGACATAAATATTGAAGGTAATCAGGATTAAACAGTTTTTCCATATTTCACATAATAATTAAGATATCGACAATCCCAAGTAATTAAATTTATTTTTTTATATTCTATTATTCGCG
>Ga0116171_10002305_pt1 | contig 18183 bp, 9 predicted proteins | sample AD_JPNHW2_MetaG_FD_89798 | JGI IMG/M metagenome (GOLD analysis project Ga0116171, IMG submission 89798) | Active sludge microbial communities of municipal wastewater-treating anaerobic digesters from Japan - AD_JPNHW2_MetaG | ecosystem: Engineered > Bioreactor > Anaerobic > Digestate | place... | reverse complement strand
AGCGCGTCACCGGGCCGGAGGCTTTCCGTGAGCGTGCGGGAAAATTCGTTTTCGATGCGTTCGGCGCTGATTTTTACAAGATCGGGCGCATGGCGCCGGATGGCGGCGCGGGTGGCCGGTTCGATTGCAAAGCCGAGTGTGTGCGCAAAGCGGACCGCCCGCAGTATGCGCAGGTGGTCTTCGGCGAAGCGCCGGTCCGGGTCGCCGATGGCGCGGATTATTTTTTTTCCGAGATCTTCCTGTCCGCCGACGTAGTCGATGATGCGGTCGTCCAGCGGGTCATAGAACATGCCGTTGACGGTGAAGTCGCGGCGCTTGGCGTCTTCTTCGGCGCCGCAGAATTCGACGGTGTCGGGCCGCCGGCCGTCCTGATAGCCGCCGTCGGCGCGGAAGGTGGCGACTTCCGTTTCGGTGCCGTCCTGTACGACGATGATGACGCCGAAGACTTTGCCGACGGCCACCGTTTTCGGGAAGAGGGCTTCGATCTGGTCGGGGGTGGCGCTGGTGGCGATGTCGTAATCTTTCGCGGTGCGGCCCAGCAGTTTGTCGCGCACCGAGCCTCCGGCGAAAAAGGCGGTAAAATCCGCCTTGCGGATTTGCTTCAGGATATTTAACGCAGTATGCTCAGGCCGGTTCATATGGAGGCAGTCTGAAGTGTACCTATGAAAAAGTTAATTCTTTTCTCGTTTCTTCTTCTGACCGCGCTGACCGGCACAGCGCAGACAGCCGTGCAGACGGCACAGTCCGACAATTCCTGGCGGAAGGCGGTTTCTCAGTTCACAGTGGTCCGCACCGGAACCGGCTACATGAACGAAGCGGACTTTACGGAATTTCTGGACCGTGCCGAGGGAATGCATAAACGGCCCGGCATTTTTAAGATGTTTACGGCGCGTCCGGTGAAATTTTATGAGCGGTGGGGGATGTGGCCGACGCTGGCTCTGATTCTGTTCGGCGGACTGGCATTGAATCTGACGCCGTGCGTCCTGCCGATGATCCCGGTCAATCTGACGATTATCGGTGCCGGAGCCCAGTCGGAGTCGCGTCGCAAAGGGTTTGCGCTGGGTGCGGTTTATGGACTGGGTATCACCGTTGTTTACGGAATTCTGGGGCTGGCAGTTGTGCTGGGCGGTGCAAAATTCGGGGCGCTGAATGCCAACCCGTGGTTCAATCTCGGTATCGCGGCGATATTTCTGGCGCTGGCTCTGGCCATGTTCAACGTGTTTCACATTGATCTGACAAAACTGCACCGGCATCTGAACCGCCGGCAGGTCGAAGAAGAATTTCTGGCCGCCTTCAGTATCGGCGGACTTTCCGCACTGCTGGCCGGAGCGTGTGTGGCGCCGGTGGTGATCGCGGTGCTGCTGCTTTCCGGCAATCTGTACACGAACGGCGTTCATGCCGGACTGGCGCTGCCGTTTGTTCTTGGTCTCGGAATGGCGCTGCCGTGGCCGTTTGCCGGGGCCGGGCTTTCATTCCTGCCCAAGCCGGGACGCTGGATGGAATGGGTGAAGCGCGGGTTCGGTGTGCTGATTCTGGTGCTGGCAATTTATTACGGAATGCTGGGCGGCCGGCTTCTTATAGCGCGTCTGGCACCGCCGGGCGGCGAAGAACATCTGGTGTTTTGTAACGGTCAGAATACCTGTTTTCACGATATGCTCAACGAGGCCTTTGCGGCCGGTCAGCCGGTTCTGATCGACTTCTGGGCTGACTGGTGCAAGAACTGCCACGCCATGGACAGCACCACGTTTGAAGCCCCGGATATAAAGAACCGGTTGACGCAGTATAAGGTGCTTAAATTCGACGCTACAAACTACAAAGAATCGCCCGCCAAAGAAATCCTCGACCATTTCGGAGTGATGGGTCTGCCCACGTACATCATTTTGAAACCCGTCAAAGGCGAATGAAAACGCGATTTGCAGGCAACGCCGTATTTTACCTGACAAAATATTTTATGACTGTATACATTCCGTCACATGAAAGGGGTTTGAAATGAAAGTCCGTGAACTGCTCCGTCTCCTGTTTTGGCCGCTGATTATTCTTTGTTTCCTCGTCGGTGCGCAGACCTTTTTTGCTCACTACACGCAGGGAATGTCCCGGCTTCTGGATTATTTTAACGGTATCATCGACATGCGCGAAGAACGCACCGTCGGAACCTGGTTTGAAACTCTTTTGTTTGCGCTGACCGGAATCTCCTTCTTTCTGGTAAGCCGCCATCCGGCTCTTCCGAAGTTCGGAAAAACGTTACTCATACTGATGGCGCTCGGTTTCTGTTTTCTTTCAGCCGACGAGATGCTGTCCCTGCACGAATTCATGGGGTACGAGTTTGAACAGGCGACCGGAATCGTCAAAGACACCCGCCTGGATCAGCGCGGTTATTCCTGGGTGATGCTTTACGCTCCGGCGGCTTTGATCGTTTGCGGCCTGGTGTCCAGATCGTATTACCGGATGACGAAAACATCGTGGAACCGGTCAGCCAGCATCTGCTATCTATTGGCCTGGCTGGCGATTGAACTCGTTGTGCTGTGCGAGATGATTGACGGCTGGAGCATCATCGAACGGGTCGATCTGAGTCTGGCTCCCTGTTTTGAAGAGTCATTAGAGCTGGTGTTTATTATGCTCTTCTACAGCGCCAATCTGCTGATTGCGGAAGATGCGGAGTTATAAAGACCCGGTCGATCCCATCATTCTCTTGCCCAGTTTTGCCCCCGGGATTTCCACCCAGCGGTGCAAGACGACGGATAAGCCGAGCGATGCCGGGAAACTCAACACAACAAGAACGGCCAGCCAGCCTGCTTTTGAGAGCTCCGGGTATTTCATCGCCACCAGTGTGCGCACGGATACGATTACCAGCGCATGCACCAGATAAAAACTGTAGGAAATCCTGCCGAAAAACTGCATGGGCTTTGAATTGATCCAGCGGCTCAACGCGTTGGACACGATGTCCAATTTCCCGAAATGCACGTCCAGCAGCATCGAAAAAAAGATCAGCCACAGGCTGACCGGCAGCCACCAGTCCGATTTCGCCAGAAAGATTGTCGTCGGCAGGAATAATTGTTTGTACTGAGGAAACAGCAGCAACGACAGCACCACCGCGCCCGCAGTCAGCGGAACCGGTATTTTGATTTCCCGCTCCGAACAGGCTTTGACGATTTTATACGACAGCGCGCCGTAGAAAAGATACTCGATATGAAACGGCAGGAAGGCTCCGACCGGAACCTGAGGCAGGTTGTTCCTGAACCAGACGGTCGCCGCGCACAACAGGCCGTAGAAGATAAAGCGGCCGTGCGAACGGTTGAACAGAAACAGCAGCGGAGCCACGAGATAGAACTGCCAGACATACGAGACAAACCAGGCCGGCGGCAGAAACGCAAAGGTCGCTTCGGGCGGAGCGGCCGTTTTCGGAACAACACCATGGAGCATCACCGCATGCAGCCCGATGTGCTTCCAGAGATTGCTGAACCAGCTTTGCAGGTTTGCAACCGGCTGCCCCAGCAGTTCGTTGCCTTTGAATTCCAGCAGGGCGACGGGGATGCCGATCAGAAACAGTACGATATAAACCGGGTAGAGCCGGAAAAACCGTTTGCCCAGATAGGTGAGGTAGCGCTCCTTCGTGTGATCCAGCAGGAACCACATCGAAAATCCGGTGATGATGACAAAGAGGTCTACCGCATGCCAGGCCGCGCGCCAGAACTCCAGCGGACCCGGCAGTTTCGTCGGATAATTGGCGTAGAGAATCGAGTGGCAGACGAAAACCCAGAGCGCCAGAAACCCGCGCAATCCGTCGATTTCGGTAATCCGTTTTCCGTTCATAGGACCTCTATAATTTTTATCACCTGTCCGGCGGCCTGCGACCAGCTGAGCCGCGCGTTGTAATCGTCGAACGCTTTCATCGCCAGCGTGCGGTATTCGTCCGGATTGCTGAAGAGCCGTCCGATGCATTCGGCGTAGCGGCCCGTCGCTTCCGGATCAAAGCAGTAGCCGTTGATGCCTTCATGCACGGCGGTCGGAATGCCGCCGGTGTTGGAGGCGACGACGGGCAGGGCGAAACTGCTGGATTCCGGAAAGATGTGGCCGAAACATTCCGCGCGGCAGGGTTGAATCAGAAAGTGCGCTTCGCGGTAGAGTGTTTCCATCCGGGCGCGTTCGTCCGGTTTGGCCGGCGAAAGGAAGCCGGCACTTTTGACAAACTCAGGAAGGTTCTTCATGTGCCTGGCCGGATCGGTTCCCAGAAACGTAATCTCGGTGCGGATTCCCTGCGCGTTCAGAATTTCCACCGCTTTGATGGCGGTATCGCCGCCTTTGCGCTTCCACTCTACGCCGGTAAACAGCAGGCGGCAGACGCCGTCGAACGATTTTTCAGCCACCAGTTTTCCGGCGTCTGTCCGCGAGAGGCCGGAGGTCAGGTTGGCGCCGTACGGCACCACTTTCACCTGTTCCGGCGAAGCGCCGTAGAGTTCCATCGCGCGTTTTGCGGCCCAGTCGGAAGCAAAAATCAGGCGTGCGCAGTTTTTGACGGCCGCGCGATCCATTTCTTGCAGATCGCGCTGAGTCCGCCGGCAGAGTCCGGTGAAAGTCTGGTAGTAATCAAACAGTCCGCCGTAGAGCGAATCCGTCCAGACGACGACGGGCCGGCCGGTTTTCAAAAAGGCGGCGTGTTTTACTTCGGTGCAGAGTACAGCGTCTGCCGGACAGTCTTTCAGTTTGCGCGCCAGCTGCCTGCCGTAGCCGCGGCTCAGCGACGGTTCGGCCCAGCCGTAATATTTTTCCCGCGTCAGTTTCTGACAGAGCAGAATCCGTGCGGCCGCGGCCGGCGAGCAGAGGTTGTGCAGCGGTGCGAGATAACGGAATTCTTCGCAGGCTTCTTTCAGGTGGAGTGCGATATTTTCCGCCGCACTGTGAATGCCGACCGCGCCGGGCTTGCGCGCCCGGGCTTTTTTCTGCAAATCCAGATGATGGGCAAAGGCCAGTTTCACCGGTTGATCTCTCCGCTGGTGGTACGCGTATCGCGCCAGACTTTCTGAAGTTTTCCGCGGCAGAGCATGTTAAGCGCCGACAGAAACTGGATGGAGTCGAGCAGGATGTGAATGGCCAGCAGCGGCGCGTAAGCCGCTTTTTTCGGCGAGCTGAATCCGCGGAAACGGATGAAGCGGGTGGCGATCAGAATCCGGTAAATACGGATGTAATCGCGAGTTTTGATTTTATCGGCAATCAGGCGGCGCGACCAGCCGGGCGCGGTGCGGTTGAGATTTTCAATCAACGCCGCCGCATCCGGCGCTTCGCTCTGATGCTCCTGCAGATATTCCCAGATCCAGCGATGAATGACGTAGCCTGCGATCTGACGGCGGTGCGTAGCCAGTACGTCGGGCAGGCGGGTGTAGGCTTCAAAAACGTGCGAGGCCGTTTCGGCAATCACCAGCCGCCGCGCGGCATCTTCGGGTTCGGTGAGGAAATTTGAAACCGCCATTTTTTTGATAAAGCCGTCTTCGACGATAATTCCTTCCGGAATCCAGAGCCGGCGCAGCCAGGCGGCGCGGGCGCAGTAGAGCTGGCCGCAAAGCTGGCCGGAAGCCGACTGGTTGATCCGGGCGGTGTGCATCGAAATCTGGTCGAGCAGACTGTAGTGCTGTTTAAAAACGATGTGTTTAACCGGCAGATCGGTGCAGATAAATGCCTGCGGATTTTGCATCAGTTTGGTCAGCATATTGCTGAGCGTGTCCGGCATGTAGATCTGAATGTCCGCATCCACCATAAAAATAACGTCGGCTTGCGGATCGCTCAGTTCGTGAATAAATACATTCCACGCATTGGTCTTTCCCGGCTGTTTCAGTTCATGCACCCGCCAGCGCAGATTTTCCTGATAATTCAGTTTTTCGGCCGCAGCCAGCATGGCTCCCTGAGCGGCCAGTGCCGTGTTATCGGTGCAGCCGTTCGGTACACAGATGATTTCAACCCGATGTCCGGTTTCCCGCAAGTTGCTGATGAGGCTTTGCGAAAAGACACTGTGGATAGTTGAACGGATGCTGCTTGCTTCGTTCCACGCCAGAATGCCGATGCTTATCTTCATGGGTTAAAAATTCCGCAGCACCACCGGTACCGGCGGCGCTTCAGAAACTACAGCCGCCGCATAACCGGAATCAATTTCCAATGTCTGGAAAAACCATTTTCCGGACGGTTCAATATTCGGAGAAAACGGCTTTTCTCCGACCGGCACCGCAAAACTGTTGAGGTCTTTATAGATGCCGACGCCCAGCGCCTTCACATAGGCTTCTTTTTTAGCCCACAGTTCAAAAAATCCGTCCGCCGGATTTGCGATGGTTTTAAAAAACTCCTGTTCGGCCGGAGCGAACCAGCGTTTTGCGATGGCGGCCATGTTCAGCCCGTCGCGCAGAAACTCAATATCCACGCCAACGGTGCGTCCGGCGGTAACGGCAATCAGCAGGCGGTCGCGCGAGTGGGATACGTTGAACTCCAGCTCGCCGCCTTCCAGAAACGGTTTGCCGTGCGGGTTCCGGTTGAATCGCAGGGCGGAAGGAGTGGTATTCAGGCAGTCTGCCAGAATCCTGCGCAGCAGTCCCCGGCCCAGAACGAATCCTTCTGCATCGGCGGCTTTCCGGAATTTTGCGGCGCGCTCCAGTTCTTCTCCGGCCAGCAGGCCGCGGCAGAGATCGGTGTCTCCGTGGTGATCGGGCAGGTGGATGTTCCAAACCGTGATCGAGTTTTTAAAAGTTTCCATATTGTTCTTCATCAAAACCGGCGCTTTATATACCATCCTGACCCAAGTGATGCGAGTGCCGGATACTTATGAATTTGAATGCCGACCAGACATTGATTGCACGGATTATTGAACAGGCCGCCAAATATCCCGATGCCGCTGCTATCCGCTGCGGTAAAGTTTCTGTTTCCTATGCCGAACTGAACCGCCGCTCGCTTGAACTGGCTCAGGTTCTTCGTATTCACGGTGCCGGACGCGATGTTCCGGTTGCGCTCTGCATGGACCGTTCGCCGGAAGTGATTATTGCGCTGCTGGCGATTCTGCGCGCCGGCAGCGCCTGGCTTCCTCTCGATCCGGTTTATCCGCGCGACCGCCGCATCTTCATGGTTGCCGATGCCGCGGCACCCATCATTCTGGGTAAATCAAACGACGACCGGACACTTTCCCCGAAAGCGGTTTTTATTGCGCTGGATCAGCCGACGCCGAAAGCCGGACCGGTCCGGATCGAACTGCCGTCTGCGGACAATCTGGCCTACATCACCTATACTTCCGGCTCCACCGGAAAACCGAAAGGCGTGCTCTGTCCTCATCGCGGCGCACTGAATATGCTCGATGATGCCCGGCGGCGCCAGCCGCTCGGTCCCGGCGATACCTGCAGCTGGTGGGCCAGTCTCAGTTTCGATGTCTCAGTCTATGAAATTTTTTCACCGCTCCTTTGCGGGGCGACGCTGGTTATTGTGCCGGACGGAATCCGGCTGGATGCGGCAAAGCTGACGGACTGGCTTTGCAAAGAAAAGATAACCTCGGCGTTTCTTCCTCCTTCGATGATCGCCGATCTGGAGGACTGGACCCGCGAGCATCCCGGACAGAGCTGTTTGCGCCGTCTGCTCACCGGCGTCGAGCCGGTTCCTGAACGGCGGTTGATGAATATCGCCCGCGCTGTGCCGGGGCTGTGCATCATCAACGGCTACGGCCCGACCGAGGCGGCGGTTTACTGCACCTGTTACTGCGTGGACGGTTCCTCCGGTGAAGTACACCGCAATACACCAATCGGCAAACCGCTCGACGGGGTTGAAATATATTTGTTTAACGAAAAAGGCGGGCCGGTTGCCGACGGGCAGGACGGCGAAATTTATATCGGCGGCGTGCAAGTCGCGCGCGGTTACCTCAACTGTCCGCGGCTGACCGCTGAAGCCTTTCTGGACACGCCGCATGGCCGGCTCTATCGCTCCGGCGACCGCGCGGTGCGGCTGCCCGACGGCAACCTGATGTTTATCGGCCGGGTCGACGATCAGATTAAGTTTCTCGGTTACCGTGTGGAGCCGGGCGAAATCGAATCCGCGCTCTGCCGGGTTGAAGGCGTCCGCGAAGCGGTGGTTGTTTCCCGCGAAGACATTTCCGGTATTCACCGGCTTGTCGGCTATTACACCGTACAGGCGGGACGGACGCCCGCCGTTGACAGAATACGGCAGTCACTCGAACGCGATCTGCCGCAGTATATGATTCCGTCGCTGTTTATCCGGCTGACACATATTCCCCTGACAGCCGCCGGAAAAATCGACCGTAAAGCACTGCCGCCGCCTGCGCCCGGCGATCTGGCGCAATTGCGCGCAGCGGAATTTATAGAACCGGTTTCAGCCACCGAAAAAACGGTTGCGGGATTGTTTTCCGCGATCCTTAAAACCGGACCGTCCGGATTGAACGATCACTTTTTCATGCTGGGCGGTCACTCGCTGCTGGCGACTCAGCTGGCGTCAAAAATCCAGACTGAACTGCAGACCGATGTTCCGCTGAAAGACATTTACGGAAATCCGACGGTCGGAAAACTGGCCGCGCTGGTTGATCTGCTGCGCAGCGCCGGAACGGTGTCCAGCGAAATTCCGCCGGCCGCCGGGCGGACTTCGTATCCGCTGACTCCGTCGCAGCGCACCATGTGGATGCTTCATCAGTCCGACCGTTCCGGCATTCTGTCCAACATTCCTGAAGTGATTTACCTGAACGGTCCGCTGAATGTTGACGTGATGGAGCAGGCCTTCAATGAAGTCATCCGCCGCCACGACTCGCTGCGCATGGTCTATTCCATGGAAAAAGGCGAAATGGTGCAGCGTCCGCTCGCTAAGGTTTATGTGCCCGTCAAACTCACCGACCTGAGCGGACTGGATGCCGCGGAACGCGACCGCCGGGCGGCGGAAATGCGGCGGACGAACGGTCTGCATGTTTTCGATCTTTCCACCGGTCCGCTCATCCATGCCGAACTGGTCAAACTGGCTCCGAACCGGTTTCAGCTTTTCTTCAATATCCATCACATCGCTGCCGACGGCTGGGGCATCAGCCGGTTCACCACCGAGTTTGCCGAGCTGTACGAAGCGTTTCTGGACAGACGGCCTTCACCGCTGCCGCCGCCCGGGCTCCAGTATTCTGACGTCGCGGTGTGGATTGACGAACGCATCAGAAGCGGGGCGCTTCAGTCTCAGCTCGATTACTGGAAAGACAGGCTGGCCGCGCCGCGTCCCGATCTGCATTTTCCGCTGGATCACAGCCGCCCTGACGTTTCTTCGCACCGCGGCGCGCGGCACGCCTTTATTGTTTCTCCCGAGCTGACCGGCGCGCTTACTGCGCTGGGCCGGCGCGCAAATGCTTCGCTGTTTATGGTGCTTGCCGCTATCTGGCAGACTCTGCTGCACCGCGCAACCGGCTCGACCGATGTCATAACCGGAACCGCTATCGCCAACCGCAATCACCCGCAGCTCGAAAACGTTATCGGCACCTTTATCAACGCGCTGGCATTGCGCACCGATTTTTCCGGCACGCCGGAATTTTCCGACGTGCTCGACAACGTCCGCCGCACGGCGCTCGAAGCGTATGCGAATCAGGATATACCGTTTGAAAAAGTCATGGAGGTCGTCGGTGACGGAACGAGGTATCCGGTTTTCCGCAACTCGCTCATTCTGCATAATATGCCGCTGCCGACCAAAAAGTTCGCCGGCCTGACGCTCACCGACGACGAAATCGGCAACGACACATCCAAGATGGATATGCTGCTCTATTTCATTGAGCGCGAAGGGCAGCTCGAAGGGCAGCTGGAATACGACGCCGAACTTTTTGATGCGGCGACTGCCGAGCAGACCGCAGCGGACTTCCTGATGCTGGCGCGGCAGATTGTCAAAGACCCACACCGGCCGCTCGGCGACTATTTGCAGGCTGGCGAGGAAGAAGCCCCGACCTGTTTTGTTATCGGCGAAGGTTCGCTCTGTCTGCGCTGCACCGAAGTCCTGCGCAAACGCGGCCTGCGGGTGCTGGGTCTCATTTCGCCCGACGCCGCCAACCGCCGCTGGGCGAAGGAGAAGGGCATACCATGGCACCATCCTTCGGAAGGGTTTGCCGAAATTCTTTCCGCGCAGCCGTTTGATTTTCTTTTCAGTATTGTCAACAGCTGCATTCTCAAACCGGATGTGCTGGCCTTGCCGCGCCGCTATGCCATCAACTACCACGACGCGCCGCTGCCGCGCTACGCCGGGGTCTATTCCACGGCATGGGCGATTATCAACCGGGAGCGGTTCCACGGCGTCAGCTGGCATGTGATGGCGGATGAGGTGGATGCCGGCGACCTGCTCAAACAGCGCACGGTGGATGTATTCGAAAACGATACATCGTTTACGCTGAACGCCCGCTGCTATGACACCGCCATTGAAGCGCTCAGCGAACTGGCTCTGGAACTGGTCGAACGGCGCGAAGTCCGCACGGCGCAGGATTTGCGGCAACGCACTTATTATCCGCTCCATAAACGGCCCGCTTACGGCGGCCTGATCGACTGGAGCCGTCCGCTGGCCGAAACCGATGCGCTGCGGCGCGCGCTCGATTTCGGCAATCAGCCCAACGATCTCGGCCTGCCGAAAGTTCTGCTCGGCGATGATCTGTATGTACTGAAGTCCGACGGCGACATGCTTACGCTGGACGGCGATCCGGTGGAGCTGCGTTTTTCTCCCGTCGGTGAAGCGGCGGACTGGATTGTCAATGAGCCGGCGTTTTCAAATCTCGGGAAAAAACTGGATGCACTGAATGCCGAGCTGGCCCGCCATGAGCGGTTCTGGGTGCGGCGGTTTGAAAATTTCCAGCCGCTGGAAATTCCGGCAGGCATTGACCGCTCGATTCACCGCTACACACTCACCGACCTGCCGCTGTTCCTCTGTTTTCTCGCCCGTTTCTGTTCGCAGGAACAGTTTACCGCCGGCTGGAAAACAGAGACAGCCGTGCCGGAATTTTTCGCCGATACGGTTCCGCTTTACGTCGAACTGGATGCAGGTGCATCACTGGCGGACAATATGTCCGCCGCTGAAAAGGCGCTCGGAATCTGCCGCAAGCACAGAACTTATGCGCGCGACCTGTTTCAGCGCTTTCCGTCACTGCACAAAAAGCCGGTCTATTCCGTTGTCCTGTCCGAAAATGAAGTGAGCTGTCCGGCCAAAGTGTGGGAACATTTCCGCGCTTTCCGCCACAATGCCTTCCTGAGCCGGCCGCTTTTTTCGCAATCTGTTCTGACGGTTCGCGACCGGAACGAATTGGAAAAATTCCAGGCGTGCACACCCGGATTCGGTGAAGCCCGTTGCATTCATCAGCTTTTCGAGGCGCAGGCGGAAAAAACGCCGCGCGCAACGGCTGTCGAAGGAATCGATGGTAAACTGACCTATGCCGAACTCAACGCACGCGCCGATGCGCTGGCCGTGCAGCTGCAGGAACTCGGCGTTAAGCCCGATACGCCGGTCGGACTTTTTGTAAACCGTTCTTTGGAGATGTGTATCGGCATTCTCGGCATTCTCAAAGCGGGCGGCGCGTATGTGCCGCTTGACCCGGAGTATCCGGCGGACCGGCTGGAATTTTTCATGAACGATACCGCCATGCCGCTGATTGTCACGGTTGCGGCGCTTACCGGCCGTATCAGCTCTGCCGAGCGGAAAACCATTTGCATCGACCGGATTAAGGCCGGTGACACCAAGCCGTCGGCCTGTATTGCAAACTCGAATCTGGCGTACATTTTTTACACATCGGGTTCTACAGGACAACCGAAGGGTGTGATGGTTGAACACCGTAACGTGGTGAACCATTGTCTGGCTTCGATCCAGACGTATGGTATCAGCGATAAAGATCGCGTTCTTCAGTTTTTCTCCATGAACTTCGACGGCTCGGTGGAAGAACTGTTTCCGGCCTGGGCATCCGGCGGAACGGTGGTTTTACGCAGCGGTGAACTTTCCAGTTCAGTTTCGGAATTTGAGAAATTTATTGCTGCCCGGAAAATCACCGTTGTTGACCTGCCGACCGCCTACTGGCACGAATGGGTACGTAATCTGCGCACGGTGTCGGACAAGCTGCGGGCTGTTATCATCGGCGGTGAAAAGGTTTCCGCAGAACTCTGCCGTGTCTGGCTGCAGAAAGGCGGCAGTGCGATCCGGCTTTTCAATACCTACGGCCCGACCGAATGCACCGTGGTTTCCACCGTTCACGAGCTGACCGGCGCAGTCACCGGCGAAGTTCCGATCGGCCTGCCGATTGCCGGAACGGCGCTTTATGTGGCAGATACGCGGCAGCAGCTTGTGCCTGTCGGTATGCCTGGCGAACTGCTGATCGGCGGCGAAGGCGTCGCCCGCGGCTATTTCAACCGGTATGATCTGACTTGCGAAAAATTTATTCGTAATCCGTGGGGCGAGGGAATGCTCTACCGCACCGGCGACTCGGTCTGCCGTCAGTCCGACGGACGCATCAGTTTTATGGGCCGTGTCGACAACCAGGTCAAAATCCGCGGCTTCCGGATTGAGCCGGACGGAATCGCGGCGACCCTGGAACAGCACAGCGGCATTGCGCAGGCGGTGGTGGCGGCACGCGATGATCTTTCGGAACAGAAAGAGCTGTCGGCCTATTATATTGCGGAACCGGGCCGGTCACCGTCTGTCAGCGAACTGCGGGATTTTCTTTCCTCCAAACTGCCGGAATACATGATCCCGGTCGCCTTTATGGAGCTGGACGAGTTTCCTGTTGCGCCGGGCGGAAAAGTAGACCGCAAGGCGCTGCCGTCGCCCGTTAAGAATGTGATCCGGTCGCGTGAAAACTATGTTGAGCCTGCGACGCCGCAGCAGAAAACGCTGGCGGAAATCTGGTCGGCGGTGCTCGGCATGGATGCCATCGGAATCCATGATAACTTTTTTGATCTCGGCGGCCATTCGCTGCTGGCGATTCAGCTGGTTGAACGGATTCTCTCGTCCGGACTGTCTCTGACGGTCGCGCAGCTTTTCCAGTATCCAACCATCGCGCAGATGGCCGAGGTGGCGAGCCTGCGCGGCGATTCCGAATACAAATCGCTGGTCTGTCTCAAGGAAGGTGCTCCGGGCCGCGTACCGTTCTTCCTGCTGCACAGTGCGCCCGGCGACCTGCTGGGGTATTCGAATCTGGTGCATAATCTGCCGTCTGACCAGCCGGTGTACGGTTTTCAGTCGCTTGGTCTGATTGATCCGGAAAAAGTTCATTCCACGATTCCGGAAATGGCGGCCTATTACGTTTCCGTACTGCGCGAGTTTCTGCCTGAGGGACCTTATCTGCTCGGCGGCTGGTGCTATGGCGGTTATGTTGCCATGGAAATGGCGCGTCAGCTGATGGCGCAGGGCTGCAAGGTAAACCTGCTTGCGCTGATTGATGCGTGGGCCTATCCGCCGGCCGAACGGCGGCTGGCCTTTTACTGGCGGCGGATTCAGCTGATGCGCATCATCGGTTTCCGGCCGTGGTTGAAAATCATTCAGGAACGCATCAAAAACATATTTCGTGACGATGCCGCCGATGCGGTCAAAATGCTTGACGGTATGCAGGCGAAAGAAGGTGTGCTGGCCAACCGCGAAGAAGTTTACCGGCGCAACCGCGAAGCTGCGCTACGGTACAATCCGCGGTTTTATCCGGGCCGCGCAGTGCTTTTCCGTTCCGACGAACTGGCTTCCTGGTTCCTGCCCGATATGACGATGGAATGGGCTGCACTCATGGAAGACCAGGATATTTATCTGGTTCCCGGCGGACACCGGGATCTTCTGCGTGAACCGGCCGTTAAGGTGCTTGCCGCGCACCTTAACGCCAGTATCGAAAAAGCAGTTGAAGGCTGATTAAGTTTTTCGGCCGTATTTTGATGCAAGACGGGGAAAGCAGGCTAAGATGTCGCGTGTTTATCGAATTCCGATGAGAAGGAAAGGCTGACCGTATGGCAAAGCTTGTATTGGATCCTGAATCGCCGAATCCGCGTCTTATTCATTTAGATAAGCCGTCAACACTCATAGGAACGGCATCCGATGCGGATGTATCCATCAAGAGCGAGTTGCTGTCGAATCACCATGCGCGGATTGAACACAAGCCGGATGACGGATACTACATCATCAGTCTGGCAAATACACCCGGCGTTTTTGTCAACGGAAGCCCGGTTACGTTCCAGCGGCTGAAGCACGGCGACAAGATTGAAATCGGCGACGTGAAAGCCGTGCTGCTGCTCGACAGCGCGGATGAGTCGGAGCACGACGTCCCGGGTCATGGATCGCCGGTACAGGAGATGATGCTGCCTGCTTCGATGATGTCCGCCGGGCTGACCACCATACCAAGAGGACCGGCCCGATGCCCGCAATGCGGCATGCCGCTGATGCCGGGTCTGCCGTCCTGTCCTCATTGCGGCATGCCGTTCTCCAATCTCCCGGCCATGCCGATGAATTTCATTCCGCCTCTTCCGGCAAGCCAAATCGGGCCGGGCATTCTGCCGCTGATCGCATTTCTGGCGGCACTGACAGTGGTCGGCGCACCGATTGCCCTGGTGCTGGGTCTGATGACGCTGTCGATTATCCGCCGTCGCGGAGGAACCGCGAGAGATCAGGCTCTGGCAAAATGGGCCATCGGACTGGGTCTGGTATGGCTTATGGCGGGAGCCGTGGCAGCCGGCGGGCTTTTGCGGCAGGCCCAAAAGCGCAAACAGCTCGAAGTTGTGGCGGTTCACGAAGTCAAAGTGATTCATGCTCTCAAGAATCTGGCGTGCGCAGAAAAGTACGCCCAGACCATCGAGTGTTTTGATGCCGATGCGGACGGGCAGGGCGAATACGGCACGCTGTCTGTTCTCGCGCAAACCAAGTCCCCGTTCTTCGACACGGGTCTGGCTAACGGAGAAGCGTACGGATACCGGTTTACGATCCGCGGCGCGGCGGAAAGTCAGTTTTTAGCCGTAGCCGAACCTGTCAACTATGGCAAAACCGGCATCCGGACGTTTGCAATTGATCAAACCGGACAGATCCGCGGCGGGGATACCGAAGGAAAACCTTTCGGGCAGGGTGCATCGGTGCTTCCGGTATTGCAGGGGGAGCGGAACGCCTACTATGAGATTGATGACGAAATTGCCAAGGATGTTCTGAATTACGTCAAAACTCTCTCCTCAACGCTGGCTGATCAGGAAAAGAAACAGCGGATTCTGAAGCGCTTGCACGACGAATATGCGCTGACATCAGTCGGGCGCGAATTGGGCGGTATGGAAGCGTCGGTAGACCGGTTTGTGTCGGAACAGCAGGCGCAAACCATCTATCTGGACGCCAAGGCCGCTCTGGCGAAGGGCAGCCAGGATGTAGCGCTCGCCAAGCTGACGGAGATTAAAGAAAAACATCCCTCCTTTTCGCAGATTGCCGCCGTGGAACGGGAGCTGGGCGACTTGCGTTCAGTGATCGCACAAAAACGGGAGCAGGAGGCTCAGGCCCTGCTTATCCAGGCGGAGGCGCTCGAGCGCCAAGGGCAGCGTCCGCAAGATGTGCAGGACATGTATCAGCGGATTGCGAAACTCTACCCCGACACCGACGTGGCTGCCCGCGTTTCGTCTCTGAAACCTGAACTGCAGCGGCAGTTGCGCGAGCGCGATGCGGAAAAAATATTTTCCGATCTGATGGAACTCTCGCCGGAGCGGGACTTTGACGAAATTCTGAACCGGGCCAATCAGTTGCGGCGCAATTACAGCGACACGGATCTGCTGAGCAAAGCGAAAACGGAGCTGGCCGAGAAAGAGCGCAAGGCCCGCGCGAATTCATGGCGGGCCAAGACCGAGCAGAATATGGCGGCCGGCCGCATGCGCGGGGCGCTGGGACAATTAGAATCAGCGGCGCGCGAAAATCCGGATCTGCTGTATGATCTGCGGGATCTGTGCATCCAGCTGTACCGCAGTGTTGCGGACTCTCTGGTGAAAGAAGGCGATGAACGCAAGGCGCTGGAATATTACGAGAAGTTGAGCCGGCTGCTTCAAGCGTCGGGCTCGAAGGATCAAGTGAGTCCCGATCTGCTGGCGAAGCTGCATATCGATGTCGGGCAGGCCGATTTTGATCACAAGGATTACAAAGAAGCCCGGTGGCATTTGGCCAGCGCAGCATGGAAGTATCCGGACGACGCGCAGTTTAATATGAGACTTGGTGCAGCAAGTTTGTATACAGGGCTCTATCGGCCGGCGGAGGAATCGCTGACCCGGGCGCTGAGCGTGCAGCCGAATCTGGTATCGGCCCGGTTGTACCGCGCCTATCTCAATATGCGGGTTGAACTCTCGTCCGAGCGTGTCCTGGCGGACCGTTTCAAACAGGAGGCGGCTCCGGCGGAAACCGCAAAGGCCGTGAAGGATGAATCCGCATCAGGCAAACCCCAGCAAACGAGCAGCAGCAGTATCAGTATCTCCGTTGCCGACGAAAGCGGATCGGGCGATGGAGTCGTTGTTAATACCGACGTCGTCGATGGAGATTCCGGTATTGCGGCGCCAAAAAGTCTGGATGTGAAATCCTCAAACGTCGGGGCCGGCTGGTTTTCCCGGTTTGCGGAAAATGGGCAGACTGCGAAGTCGCCTGTGCCGGAACCGACAGACATCGCTCCGTTTCTGAACTTCAATTATCAAAGCAGCAGCAGCATTTTGCCCGGCATCATGCAGGTTTTAGATGACCTGCAGCGGCAGAGAGCTGAAAAAGATCTGGCAGCAAGCACTGGGAGAGCCAAGGCGGCTGCCATGTCGCAACAGTCAGCAAGAGACGATATGCGCCAGATGGGCAAGATGTCGCTCCGAGTGAGCGAACAGAAAAATATTGTTGCGTATCACACTCAGCTGAGACAGCTGCGCGCGCTCCACCTCAAGGATGCGGACGCTCGAAAAGAATTGTGCGACATGATGAATGAAATGAAACAACGTATCAATAGCGCCCGGTCCGACATACAGACGGCAGGCCGGCAGCAATCGCGCATTCAGTCGCTGACTGAAAGCGTCCTGTCACAGATCGATAAGAAATACAGGCTTTTCGATAAAGCCGAGACGTTGATTTCCAGCTGTATGGAAGATGAAAGCCAAACGCGCAAGCGGATGCTGGAGCTGGCCGAAGAAATGTTGATGAAGTATAATTCCAACAATGCTTCCGACGTTACTTCTTTTGATAAACAGATCGCTAATTTCAGAAGCAAACTCCTTGATGAAGACGGCGTCTTAGAGATTGACCGGGCTTTGCGGGCTCTCCGGGATTCGATGGATGTGCGAGTGGATCTTGATGCCATCCTCCGCGCGGCAGAGGGGAATGCGCCGGGTGCCGCAGGAGAATAGATCTGCAATTATGACCGGATAAATTGAGTCCGCGAGAAACATGCCGGGGACTTCACTTCGCGTTGTGGATTTTTGGCTCTTCCTCAAAGACGGGGGCAAGGGCGATCTCTGACTGCTAAAATAGCAGTTGGTTAAAAAAGGAGATCGCCATGCCCGAGAGCAAGATAGAGTTCGTTGGACCGCACATCAAGGTTTATTCGGTGCCCGGCTGCGGGCCGGTTGTTATTCAAGGGGAGTATACCGGCCCGGTCGGGTGTCCGGATTGTCAGTCACAGCGTCTGCGGACGAAGGATCTCATTGAGCGCAAGGTGCGACATGCCAGTATGGGTGTCGAAAACGTCTGGCTGCACCTGACGGTTCGCAAGTACCATTGCCGGAACTGCGGGCGCTATTTCCGCGCCCGCGTTCCCGGTCTGCTGCCGTACCGGCGAAGCACGGAGATGTTCCTCCGGGAGATCTTTGTCCATCACCGCGACGGCATTTCTCAACAGCAGCTGCATCGAAGCCGTAAAATCGGTTCGGCAACCGTGGAGCGCTGGTTTCACGACTTTCTGGAACGTAAGGAGAGGCGTTTTCCGACAGACTGTGCCCGACCGTTCTGGGGATTGATGAGCATTTCTTTTCCCGGAAGGAAGGCTATGTGACCACGTTCTGTGATCTGTACAGACACCGGGTATTCGACTGGCCAAAGGACGTTCGGAAAACGCCCTGCATGCGGCATTGATGCGCATGAAGGGCCGGGAGCGGGTATCCAATATCTGTGTTTTGACGGCGTTTTCGCTGGTTCCAAAAAACACCTTGATACGCAGATGCTGCTTGATCCATTTGAAGAAGAGTTCGATCTGCCAGCGTCCCTTGT
>Ga0116171_10002304_pt1 | contig 18189 bp, 17 predicted proteins | sample AD_JPNHW2_MetaG_FD_89798 | JGI IMG/M metagenome (GOLD analysis project Ga0116171, IMG submission 89798) | Active sludge microbial communities of municipal wastewater-treating anaerobic digesters from Japan - AD_JPNHW2_MetaG | ecosystem: Engineered > Bioreactor > Anaerobic > Digestate | place... | reverse complement strand
GTTCCGGAGGTAAAACCGGTACCCCCGGCAGCGCCTGTGAAGGCGGAAGAGAAACCCGAACCGGTTCCGGAGGTAAAACCGGTGCCCCCTGCACTCCCGGTAAAAATACCTCTCACGCCTGAAAAGGTGAAGGATGTACCAAAGGCGACAGGCCCGAAAAAACCGATGCCGCAGCAGACCATGATCATTGCAGGAATCGTTGTTCTCGCCCTGCTGGGCGCACTCGTGTATTTCATTGCACTGCCCATGATTACCGGGCCCGCCGCGACATCGCAGAACCAGCAGGTACCCGTGGTAACGATGGCCCCTGTCAGTTCTTCAGCCACTCAGGCAACCCAGGCGGGAACCAGCCAGGCTTCGACCGTCTCACTTACTCCCGGTCCAACCCAGGTCCCCCCTTCGAACCGGGTTGTGATCCTCGATGCTGAACGGGATCCCATCTCTTCCATGGTAAGCGTGACATTCAAGGGCGGTGAAGGACAATACGGGGTCAGTACGATCGTAGTCACCCTCACCCGTTCCGATGGCAGTACTGAGACAAAGTCCTTCAAGCCGGTTACAATCGGGAGCGGTGTTACCTTCCAGGGTACCCCCAAAACAGATCGTCTCGAAGCGACCTCATATTTTTATTCCGGTGAACAATATAAGATCATCGACCAGATCTTCGAATATAAAAAACGCACCGGTTAATCCTTTTTTTGCCATGATTGCTTCCTGTGAAAAAAAAGAAAAGACCGGGAGGCGATTACCCTTCCTGCGATGAGGAGAACGCCCTGATTTTCTGGGTTACCAGCATCATCAGATCCTCAACCGATTGTATCCTGCTCAGTTCATCTGCGGAAATAAAGAGGCTCCGTGCCTTCCGGTTGTGAAGGAAGACTGCAGGCAGCGGGGTGAGCAGTGCCCCGAATTCCTCCTCGTATTCATCGTGGTGGAGGAACCGGGCAGGTACCTTAAGTTCCTGAATGTACCGTTTCCAGCCTTTTTTTATGCCAACCGGGCTTGATATCAGGGAGAGCAGGGTGCATCCGTGAACCCTGTCATCGTTCTGTGTCTGCGAATAATCCTTGATAGCAGAGAGGTTTCCCCGATCGCAATTAAAAACAAAGATCAGGACCCGGCCGGACCACATAGTACAGATCTCTCACGCTGCAAGGATTAAGGATTTCCGGCAGCTCCCTAAAATGGGTTAACGCAAACATCCGTCATGGTCCGTCTTTGTTCGAGCACCGTCATCCGTGGGTAAAACCCGGACTTCCGGTAAAACGCCCTACAGCCTTCTGCAGTTTGCGGGGGATACCCGCTTCCTGACTCCATTACAGGAATCCATCCGCGCAAGTCAAGCGGGTACAAGAACCGCGCCGATACCCGCGGACCGGTATGTCTTACCCACAACCCGGGAATCCGGCATCCCGGCGCTTTCAGCTGATACGGTACTGACACACTTCCCCTTCTGTTCCCCCGTGGCAGCATCGGCTGCAGGATCCAGTCGCAGCTGCCCCGACTCATGGTTATGAGAGAAATGCAATTTCCGCTCCTCAATGGCCGGCCTTTCGTAGTGCGTGATGAGCTGGGAGGCATTTGCGTGGTGGCACACAATGAGCTGCTTCCAGTAAGGCCGGATGAGATCAGTCGCGCTGATACCGGTTGTCCGGTATGCAACTGCATGCATCGGTTGAACATAAGAATTAAAACGATAAATTATGATGGGTAATAATTGATAGTAGTGCAGAAATGACAGAGCGAAGGTTATTTTAATGCTTGACATCAGGTTCGTCCGGGCGCACCCCGAATTGGTAAAGGCGGATTTACAGAAAAGAAATGATCCTGAAAAGATAGGGTGGGTAGACGACCTGCTCAAAAAGGATGCACGGTCCCGGGAACTCAAGGTGGAAACCGATACCCTTCGCCAGCGGCGGAACACGATTGCCCGGGATATCAATGCAGCAAAAAAAGCAGGGAAAGATGCAACGGACCTCATGGAGGAAGCAGCTGCCCTTCCCCGGAAGATCCGTGCCTGCGATACCGAACAGGAAGAGATCAGAAATACCACCCATAATTACCTTATGCGCCTTCCCAATCTCCTGCACGAAAGTGTTCCGGTGGGGAAGGACGATTCCGAAAACGTTGAGATAAAACGGGTCGGCAACCCCCGCACGGTTGACTTCGGGATAAAAAACCATGGCCAGCTCGCAACGGACAACAACTGGGCGGACTTCGAGCGGGCAACAAAAATTGCCGGCGCCGGGTTCTATTTCCTCAAGGGAAGTCTTGTCCTGCTGGACCTGGCACTCCAGCGGTATGCGCTCGATCTGCTGGCAGGAAAAGGTTTCACCCCCGTCATCCCCCCCTATATGATCAACCGCTCCTCGTACGAGGGGGTCACGGACCTTTCCGATTTTGAGAAAGTGATGTACAAGATCGACGGGGACGATGCGTACCTGATTGCCACCAGCGAACACCCGATCGGGGCAATGTACCGGGACGAGATATTCGAGGAGAAAGATCTCCCCCTCCGCCTTGCCGGCATCTCCCCCTGCTTCCGGCGCGAGATCGGCGCGCACGGCCTGGATACCAAGGGTCTCTTCCGTGTCCACCAGTTCACCAAGGTGGAGCAGTTCGTTTTCTGCAAACCGGAGGATTCGTGGACGATCCATGAGGAACTGCTGGCAAATGCCGAGGAGATCTTCGCAGGACTCGGACTGCCCTACCATGTTGTCAACATCTGCACGGGGGACATCGGGACCGTTGCCGCCAAAAAGTATGACATCGAGGTATGGATGCCGCGGGAGAACGCTTACAAGGAAGTGGTCTCCTGTTCGAACTGCACATCGTACCAGGCCGTACGGCTGAACATCAAGGTCCGGGACAAATCCGACTTCGAATCCAAACAGCACCTCCACACACTCAACTCGACGGCAGTTGCAACGTCCCGGGTTATCCGTGCAATCCTTGAAAACAACCAGCAGGAAGACGGATCCGTGGAAGTTCCCGAAGTCCTCAGGCCCTACATGAACGACCGCGAATTTTTGTAATGGAAGGACAAATCATCAGACAGAATCCGGAAATCCTTATCTGCTGATACCAGCGTATATATAATAAGAAGGTGGTTGCTTGAGTTACCCAGAACTGTACAGCGATGAGAGCGTTGTTCTTCAGGCGCAGAACGTAAAAGTGAAGTCCGTGTCGTTTGAGGTCGTCCTCACTACACGCCGCCTCGTCCTCATTGATACAAAAAAGAATTCCCTCCCTCCCCAGGAGATCAATCTTGCTACCTTAAAGGATGTCGAAAGCGGCGAGAATGCCATCCGGGATCCGACGATTACCATCTCCATCATCACGATCAGCGGCAATACACGCCAGATGGTCCTTACCTTCTCAAAAACCAGCGGCGGGGAACGGAAACGCGAATGCGACGACTGGGTCAGGGCGCTGAGGCAGAATATCACTTCGACCGTCTACCACCCGGTAGGTCAGGCATCCCCGCCCCGGGAAGCGGAAATCGCACCGGCAGCACAACCACCGGTATCTGCCCCCCGTTGGGCCGAGATCCCCAGTACCCCGCAACAGAAGAAGCGGATTGAGATTGCCCGGCCTGTCAACAAGATCGTGGAACCTGCCCCGGTCATGCCCGTTCCCATTGAGACATCCTCCCTTCCTTCGGGTTCGTTCTGCAACCGGTGCGGTAACCGTGTTCCCCCGGAGTCCGCGTTCTGCAACCGGTGCGGAACGCCGGTTGTCAATGAAACGGACTCCTCAACTGTACTGTCGGAAGTGGTTGCCGGTTCGTTCGAGCAGCCCGCACCGCCCGACCAGCAGCCGGTCCAGGTATCACCACCCCCCATGGCAACAGACCGGAGAGACCGCCCGATTGAAGAAGTAATCCACTCGATCGAGCCCCTGATAGAAGATTCCGTGCCCCGGACTGCCCCCTCCCCGCTGATCCCGGCAAAACAGGTGTATTACCCTGCTGAGACGGCGGAACCTGCCAGCCAGATCCCGGCTGCAGCGGACGTCACTACAGCTGATACCTCAGCGCAGCCGGGTGAGGTGAAGTGGCCGGTCCTGTCGCATTCGGCCACACCCGATATTCCCGCAACACCTCCAGGCGCCCCGGTTGCCCCTCCGTCACCGGGGCCGCTGCCCCCGTCCCCCCCGCGGAAGATCTCGTTCAGACTGATCGCGGTTCTCGCACTTGTTGTCCTTGCGGTGATTGCCGGTGCGTTCGTTTTTATGCAGGGCCAGGCCGAAACAACCAAGATAACCCCTACTCCCGAGATTACGGTTCCTGCAACAACCGCCTCTCCTACAACGGTTGCGACCGTTGTTACGACCAGGACACCGACACCTGCCCCGCAACAGGTAACAACGCCCTCCACGTCCGCCCTCCTGACGCCGACAAGCGGCGTCTGGGTCAAGATCATGTATTCCAATAAATATTCAGGTACCGTAGGCACGCCGGAATGGTCGAAGAATGTGGCAGACAGCGGGGACCAGTTCTACCAGATCTCAACCTCCAATGGCCCGGTTGTCGTATCCATCCAGAAATCCGACGGGTCATCTGCCGAGCTGGCCGTTGACGTGTACAAGGATGGCACGCTCATGAAACATGCGGTGACAACCAGCCCGAAAGGAATTGTCGAGTACCAGGTATCCTTTGCGGCAGCTAATACCACGGCAACAGTTTCACCATAACCGGACCCGGGCTTCCTTTTTTCCGGCAAAACCGCAGTCTTTTATTTTTAAAATAAAAACCGTCCGGTACATATCCTCTGAATCATCCCTGCGCTCTTTTCTGCAGCCATGCCCCTGCCTCACGGGGTTTCACCCTTTCCAGCAATTATGCTGTGTCATCCGGATGCAACCGTCGGGAAATTGCATACCGGGTCGTGGCAATGCGCCCCCGCTCCCCGTGGGGCAGGTACAAGAGAGGAGATCGTCACGTGAAGGAGATCTCGTCAGAGCAGAAAAAGGAGTGCGTTATTTCCGTTTTACCAGGAAAAAGACGATTCCGAGTAGTGCAATAATCCCGAGTTCTGCCCCGAGCGGCGATATGGTTTTACGGGCCGTTGCAACAGTGGTGGGGATGGTAGTGATTACGGTAGTCGTTGTTGTGGCAGGGGTGAGCTTGGCAGACAATGACGTTGAATCCCCGTATACCACCTCGGTTGTCATCCATTCTTCATAACCGGTAAGCCTGACCCTGACAACGTGTCTCCCGTTCTCAATGTTTTTCAGGGTAAGCGGCGTCAGTCCCTTGTACTCGTTATCGAGATAGATATTTGCACCGGAGGGATAGGAGGATACAAAGATACTTCCTTCCGGCGGTACCGGGGTGGTATGGGTTGTTACCGTGGCAGTGGTAACTTGTTCAGTAGTTGCAGTGCCCTGGTAGATGGTGAAACCCAGGTTAAGCATGCCGGTATCCTGAGGCCAGGTATGACCCGCGGCATCGGTGAAAGGAGTGTTGACGTACACGTGATACTTGGCAGGGGTCTGTCCGTTGAGGGAAAACGTACAGGTAATCGACGTCGGGCTCCAGGAGACAATCGTGCCATATATCGTGGCAGGGGTATCAGGTGAAGCTAAATCTACCGAACTTTCGGAGCTAAAACCGGTACCCGTGATCGTGACCGTAACATCACCATGATTGGGCGCGGTTGCCGGGGAGATACTGGTAACAGTTGGTGTAGCGGTGGCCGGGATCACGGTGACTGCCAGCAGGAGGATAAGGCCGACAAAGAGAGTGGATCGTTTCATGCTCGTACTTCCTTATTGGTTTTTTAAATGCGGAAATTTGGTGCTGGTATCTGATATAAGTATGGTTAATTTCCCCCTTGATTGTCGTAAGAAACTGCCGTCCTGCCGGGAACTTCCTCCTGGTAATTCAGACCCCCTCAGCCGTTGATATTATTTCAGGATCCAAAAATCCTCCGGGATCCTTTCCTCTGCCATGCAAAATGACTGGCAAAAAACCTTGTACCCCCCGATAAAAATCCACTCATATCCGCCGGAGCGGGAAGGAGTGTGAGAGGATATGACCAACGATGAACCCGGGGAGATTCACGAAGCGCGGGCAGAAGTAAAAATCTGTTTTGATGAGATGGATGCAGGTAATGCAGGTGCAGTGCTCGGAACATTCGGTGCTAACGCTGCACAGACTGCATCAGCCTGGTAAAAAAAATCGCCTCATAACTCATTTTTTCTGCTTTTTTGAAACAGTCAAACGATTTTTAAGGTGTACTGCCGGCGTTTCTCATGGTAAGAGTATTACTTTCGCAGGGTCTGGTAAACCCCAGGTCAATCAGGAAAGGTCCCGCAGTAGTTGATCGTCGAGAGCAACAAATACTTCGCCGGATCATCCGTCCTGCTTTTCCAAAGGAGACTTCCGGAGGGATCAGGTTCCGGATGAGACCGTCACCCAGAATCAGAATGCTGCTATGGGGATTCCGGTTTTTACATCTGTTTTCATAATACCCTTATGTCAACCAGTTTTTTATGGTTTCATGGGGTCTGATTACTGCTCTTTACCGTCAGAGTATCCCCGATATCGAGATACTGGCCTTGTTCACGGGTGTATTTAGGCCAGGTGACATTCAGCCCTCCGTTCGGGTTGCCAGTCTTCGCGAACCGGGTCCAGAGATCCATCATATTCTCCGAGACCCTGGTGCTCGCGGGATCCGGAAATGTACCGGGTGGACGGAACACCATGGGGAGCTCGCTGCTATGGAATGCTCCGAGCGATTGATTGGGCAGTTCATAGGAGTACAGGTAAAGGTACGTGCCCGGGTGGATGTCTGCCATCGATCCCGCCGCATACTTCGCGGAATTTGTAAAGTCGTAGTCGGTCATAAGGTGGCTTAACTGCAGCTGGACCTCACCGGGGGTACCGGCAGGGTATGTTGCAAGAACTGCATCTGCCTCCTTTCCAAAGACGTTCCGGATGAATTCCTGGTATTCCGGAACAGACATGTTTGCATTCGCGGTAAGGGTAATCCCGTCATTGGCATTGCTCCCGATGATCAAGGGTACCGGGTTCTCACGGTGCTGGAGAAACACAGCGTCCGGGGAGTCCGGGATAATCCACCCGTCAATTGCCGGCTTGAACCGCAGGGTGTGTATGCGCCAGAACGCTGAGTCCGGCCACGGTGTTTTATTGACCAGGTCCCCCGCACTCAATTTTCGCATCTGCCCAATTGCATCCGGGCCCTCATATCCGAGACTTTTTGCGTACTCCTCCCCGTACCGTTCAGCATCGGCTTTTGAACTGTAGATATTCAGGATAGTCCCGTTCGTCCAGATTGGGCCGCTTTCCACGATGGCCTGCTGGTAAAGCCCCTTGCTCTGCGGACTTACGAGATGTACGAGGATGCTTGAGCCTCCAGCCGATTGCCCGAATATGGTCACCCGTGACGGGTCTCCCCCGAAATTCCCTATGTTTTTCTGGACCCAGTGCAGGGCAGCCTGCTGGTCAAGGAGCCCGTAATTGCCGGAGGTATTGGTTACGGATTCGTTATCCAGCTGGGGATGGGCGAAGAAACCGAGAGCGCCCAGCCGATAATTGAATGTGACGACGACCAAACCTTTTTTGGCAAGCGCGGACCCGTCAAACAGCGGGTAAGAACCTGTCCCCTCTGCGAATGCCCCGCCATGGATGAAGACCATGACCGGGAGTTTCTCGTCAGCACTTTTCGCAGGTGTCCAGACGTTGAGGTACAGGCAGTCTTCACTCATACCCCCGCCAGGGGTGTTTGAACGGGATGGCTGGGGACAGAACGCAGAAAATTCGGTTGCGTTCCTCGTGCCGGTCCACGGCTGTACCGGTACCGTTGGTCTCCAGCGTAAGTCCCCGGTAGGGGGTGATGCATAGGGTACGCCGAGATACATCCGGAGCCCGTTTGCGTTAATTCCTGAAACAGAGCCGGCCTCAGTCTTCACAATGGTCGTGTCTGGTACCTTCTGGGTACATCCGGCAAGAATTAAAAATCCGATGAGGATCAGGCAGATTACCAGAACATAACTTCTCAGCTTATACCTTTTCACAGAATTCCCCCCCGGTATCTCACCGAAACAAAGAGCAGGATTCCGGCACGTCCGGTGTCATCGGCGGTTTTTACGTCAAAGCGTTTGTGAGATTATTACGCTGCCATGGTTTAACGCTTCGGATTTACCCGTCCGAAAACATCGTTTCAGGGTTCTGTTGCGTTGGCAGTTGATTTGATAAAATCAACGAGGTAAAGAATTGGCGATCAACCGTAAATTCAACAGTACCGAAATAATAGCCTTGGGTGCAGGATTTGTTTTCTGGATCCTAATATACCCGCTTAAATGGTAATTATTTTAATTCCCAAAAGTCGCAAATTTTCAAAAGAGACGAAAGAATCTCTACTACTTCTCGGAACGCCCCGGCCATGACTTTGCTTATGGCTTGCGCTTTAAAAAAAACATGAGAGAATCAAACCACCGGTGAAAAATGCTGCTATGGGGATTCGAACCCCAGTCGCGGGCGTGAAAGGCCCGCATGATTGGCCGGACTACACTATAGCAGCGACGTGTTCATACTGATTTTACCTCACGTCATAAATAGGTTATGGAACCCGGTCACGGGAACGATCCCCTCAGGGTATCCGTATTTTTACTGTTCTGTGATGAGAAAATACCATTGCTCACCTTGTAGAGTAACCACCTGCAGTGGCGGCTTGCGTCAATGGCAGTATTCAGACACCCCGTGAGTGATGCGCTGAAGTCTGCTCTGATGATCCTAAAAAAGTTATTTCTTATGGATGGGATATCCTTCCGTTTCCGTGACCCGTTTGAACGCGGCCATCAGCTGCCGGGTCACCGGCCCGGGCTTCCCGCTGCCGATCACGCGGCCGTCACACCAGGTTATCGGGGCAACCTCAGCAGCAGTTCCGGAGCAGATAAGCTCGTCTGCAGTGTACAGGTCGAAGTACCCGAGATTCTGCTCCTTGACCGTGATCCCGAGTGATTTCGCTATCTCGAGAATAACCATCCGGGAGATCCCGCGCAGGTTGTTCAGGGTCGGGGGAGTGATGATCTCGCCGTTCTTGACAACATACAGGTTGTCCCCGCTGCCTTCCGAGATATACCCGTTGGTATCGAAGAAGATCGCCTCGTCGCCTCCCTTGTAGTTGGCCTCGATCTTGGCAAGGATATTGTTGAGGTAGTTCATGCTCTTCACATTGGGGGGGAGGGCACAGGCGGGGTTACGGCGGACAGAGACCGTGATTGCCCTGAGTCCCTTCTCATACAGGTCGCCGTACATCGCACCCCATGTCACGGCAATAACCACGACCGAAGGTTTCGGGCATTTGCGCGGGTCAAGGCCGAGATCGCCAAAACCGCGGCTGAAGATGGGGCGGATATAGGCATTGTCCAGCTTGTTCCGCCGCAGGACTTCGCAGATGACCTCAGCCATCTCATCCTTGGTCAGCGGGGGAGTAAGATCGATCGTCTTGGCCGAATCGTACATCCGGTCCAGGTGCTCTTTCAAGCGGAAGACTTTCCCGTTGTAGGCGCGGATGCCTTCGAACACGCCGTCCCCGTACAGGAAACCATGGTCAAAAACCGAAACCTTTGCCTGGTCGTCCGGAACGTACTTCCCATCAAGGTAAATGATCATATCTGTTGATGCGATGCAGAGGTTCTTGTAGTTTTTTCTTTTGACTCTGGCAGTGCACGTTGGTGCACCGCATCCCGGCATGGCAATCCTTCAGACCCTGATTGGATCGGCACGGGATCCTGAAATCAGCGGGCGCCCGAACGGGGTCGTCCCTGCCCGGCCCGGCAAAGCGCAACGAAATGCCGGAACATCCCGGTGCCCGGAACCGGGTGCAGGTGAGTGTAGCTGCCCAGGGTATTGTTGATAACCGCGCCGTCGTAATTGTCCCGGATGCCTGTCCCCCGGGAAAGACGGTAGGCAAACCGCGTGTCCCGGTCAAGCACCACTTCTGAATAATGGAATTCATGGCCCCGGAACAACGCGCCTCCCATGGGCGAGGCCGCGTCCGATGTACCTTCCACATAGCTGACCACGCGGCGTGCCGGCATCCGGGTCTCGCCGCAAAAAACCCCGCACATCGCCGATGACTGATCGGCAGCCGAGCCCTGCCAGCCTTTCTTCAGGATCATGCGCTCCGTCAGGTACATCAGGCCGCCGCATTCTGCGTACACGGGAACGCCGTTGCGCGATACCTCTCTGAGCGCCTCCCGCATGCGGTCGTTTGCCTCCAGTTCCCTGACAAAGAGTTCGGGATAGCCGCCACCGATGATGTACCCGTCCGCATCCGGGAGCCGGTCGTGGACCGGGCTGAACGGGATATAATCGACCCCCAGGGAATGGAGAATGTCGAACAGGTCGGCATAATAAAAATTGAACGCCTCGTCAAGCGCAACGCCAATCCTTACGTCCCGCGGCGGGGAGAGATCAAAAACGGGGGACCGTTTGGCGGGCAGGGCACACTCTTTCATGAGCGAGACAAAGCGGTCCAGGTCGACATACCGGCCGATCAATTCCGTAATGGTCGCGATGCGGGCGTCAAAATCGCCGCGGCCGGAACCTTCGCGGTAAGGGACAAGGCCGAGATGGCGCATGGCAAGCTGCATCTCTTCCATCCGGGGAATGGCCCCGATGACCGGAACATTGCAGTAATGCTCGATGGCAGCCGTTGCCTTGGCCCTGTGCGATCCCCCCTTGATATTGTTGAGGATGACACCGGCAATCCGGACCTGCGGATCGAACGCCTGGAACCCCTTGACAATCGCAGCAGAGCTCCTCGTGATACTCTGCGCTGAAACCACGAGAACCACCGGAAGGTCGAGCGTCTTTGCAATTGCCGCGGTGCTGCCGGTATCGGTGAGTGCCTCCGCGCCTTCGTACAACCCGCGGACACCTTCCACCAGGGCCATATCGGCACCGCGGCACCCGAACCGGAAAATATCATGGATCTGCGCATCCGTGTGGGTGAAGCTGTCGAGGTTCCGGCAGGGACGGCCGGAGACTGCCGACAGGTAGGAGGGGTCGATATAATCCATGCCCACCTTGAAGGTCTGGACCCGGTTATGGTGCGAGAGCAGGGCCGACAGGGCGAGCGTGATGCTGGTCTTGCCGCTGCCGGAACGGTCGCCCGTAACGAGGATCTGCCTCATGCCAGGCTCCGGAGCACGGCCCCGAACTCGCTCTCAACAATATTTTGGACCCCGAGCGTCTTCGGGTGCAGGTCTATCTCCACCATCACGTGCTCGTGACCGAGCGCATGGAGCGGGGCTACCTGCCGGGGGCCGTTCGTTATGGAGAAGCACTCGACCCCCTGCGTATACTCCTGAGGGATGGCATGCGGGACACCGGCAATCAGGGCAAATGCCGGGGCGATTCCGGCGATCCGTTTCCCGAGATTATCCCCGTTCGCGCCGTACTCGTCCAGCGCCCCGGCTAGTTCCGGTTTCACGCCCCGGGCAGTCATCTCATTTAAGATAATCTCCGCATCCAGCCGCGTTTTGGGAAGCCCGCGCTGGTCAAGGTTGGCGATATACGTGATATCCGCATCCGGGCATGTATCGTGCAGAGCGACCAGTTCGTCGGCAAACATGTAGGCGGTCTCTTTCTTCGCGTTCAGGATCGCAACCCCGCGCTTCCCGCCCCGGGCAAGGTGGAGCAGGCGTTCTGCGGCCTTGTGCTTGAGGTCTCCCCGCGAGGGTTCGATATAGGACTGGCAGGCGGCGCCCCGCAGGCGCTCTACCTCGGTCGCTTTTCCCATCATGAACCGCTGGCGTTCGAGTTCCTCGCACGTGATCCAGCCGGCCTGCTCGGCAGCTTCCAGCGTAGAGAGCACCCCGGCAATGTTCTCAATGTATCCGGCATGGATGTCGACTGCAATCGTGGGGGTCGTTATCCCGGCCCCCGCGATGGCAGACAGGAGATCCTCGCCGATGATCATCGCCACGCACGTGCCGATAACCGCCATGCGTTTTGGCAGGAACATGTCCTCTGCGTACCGCAGCACGTCCTCGAGGGGCTTCTGGCCGCCGAAGATAAACTCATTGTCGGCAAGCGAGGTCGTGAGGACCCGCATCCCGTCCTCCTCAAGCAGGCGGGCGTGCTTGAAGGAGCAGCCGGACGGTCCGTGGAGGATGGCAACATCGACATTCAGGTCGCGGGCAGTGTAGAGCGCGGCAACAATCGAACTGGGGCGCGGGTGCATGTACTTCATGATTCAGTTATCTCCAGGTTTTTACCGACAGGACAATCGGGCCTTTCTGCGCCATGCGCAGGGCCGTATCCCGGCCTTCCTCGAGGGTGGTGCAGATCGCATCAACTTTCCCCTCCAGGGACTCGTACGGGCCGGTGCCCCTGTCAGGATACCGGCCAACCCAGACCGTGCGTGCGGGCCGGACCCGGTCGATCGCATCAGCGATCTGGCTAAAGGAGAAGCCTTCGCAGACCGCCCCGTCGCCCTCCGCCTGCCCGATGACAAGGGTCAGTCCGCCGGTACGGGCGCAGTGCCGGGCATACCGGGCAGCACAGAGCGTTGTCTCTGCGCTGGTACCGCTGTTGGCGTTATCGATGATAACACGATCGTGCTCATGGCTTACGCTCATGCGGCCCGGCAGTGCGGCGAAATGGTTGAGCGGGGACGGGTCCGCGTGCAGGATCATGGCAGCAGCGGCAGCAAGCATGAGCGGGGTACGGTAAGGCGGGAGGAGGAAGAGGGAGTTGGCAAGAATGTATTTTTTCCCTTCCATCTCGACCGTGCACCGGTCAGCATTGCACGTGGCAATATCCTCGACACCGATGGCATTTCCGGATGCGCAGGACACCCCTTCGGCGAGCAGCACGCGCTTTGCGTGCCGTGCCGATGCGATCTTCAGGTCAAGGGCGTTCTTCTTCCCGCCGGCAAACGGGTAGGTATCCGCAGACGTGATGATGGCGAGGTCGCCGGCACCCGTGACACCCAGCGAGATCTCGGCAACGAGCCAGCCCGGCATCCGGCTGGCATACCGGGCTGCAGGAATCTCCGATGCAGGGGTGATGCTTTTTTTCCAGAGCAGGTGTTTTTTCGGGAACATGTACGTCCCCGCGGACGTATGCAGGACGCCGTTTCCGCAAAGGATATGCGCAAGTGCATGGGCCGTGGTGGTCTTTCCCCGTGACCCGGTGATCTCGATCATCGGGTGCGGCAGGTGTTCCCCCAGCAGCTGACGCACTGCGTCATGGTGGGTGATGACCGGGACCGTGCGGCCGGCAAGCAGCGGGTGGCCGGGGTCAAGGTGGACCGGTGCTACGACAAGGTCGTAGTGCCGGTGCCGTGCACCGTGCAGCTCAACGGGCGTTGTACCGCGATAGATATCCACGACATCAGCGGAGTGGCCGGCCTCCCGATAGGCCGCACCGATCTCGTTTCCGCCGTGGATCGTATCCAGTACCAGGACCTGCATAGAAAAAAATCAGAGAAGGGAAAGAGCTTTGTTCGCGTTCTTGACCATCAGTTCGGCCAGGAGCGGATCGCTTCCTATCGGGTCTGCGTAGAGGAGCGGGACGGACTTCCCGTTCAGGACAAAAACGCCTTTTTTAACCCCTTCCGCAAGGCCGATCTCCCCGGGAATGTCTTTTTCTATGTGGACGCCTTTTGCTAGGAACAACGGTACGACCACGAGCGCTTCGATCGGCTCGTGCCGGAACGCATCCAGCGATTCCCTGATCGTGGGCTTGTTCATGTTCATGAAACCGCATTTCACGATATAGCCGGCATTTTTTGCCTTGATGAATGCGGCAGTTTTCTCCACGAGTTCCTGATTGTACGGCATGGTGCTCCCGTGCCCTACGAGTAACATTCCCTTTATACCCATGTATGTAACTCCAATTAATGCATTCAGGGTGTTTTTACCAAGGTCCGGCCCGGCCGATCCTTATGCATCTTCCCCAATGTATGAAAAATAGGGTCTGATAGTAATAATTTTTATTGCTATGATACCGGATATCGTAACACCGCAGGATCCACCATGAGACCGATTTATCGGTGGAACGATCTCGGTTTTTTTCCGTTCCGGATACAAATGGTCTGAATCCCCAAATTCCCTGCCGCAGAATCTCAAAACACCCCCGGCAGGGGAATGCCCGGTCTGCAGGTTTCCTGTCGAATCGGTGCAAGGCTGTTTCAGGAGGTTTACTCAGCCGGAGGATATCTTCATCTTCTTTTTTTACATCCTGCGTCACATGACTAACCGATGAGTGATTTTGAACGGGAGATCGTCAACTGCCTGAACTGTTTTTTTAAAACGCACCATATCCCGGGGTTTGCCTACCGTACCAGGCAGCACACGGTCAAGGGCGGGTGTACAGACGTCCTCGTCGATTCGCCCCATCCTTCCTATTTCCTCTCGATCACGTGCAAGTCCATCATCGATAAGAAACTCTACTTCTCCCAGCATTTCCACACGGGAGAAGAGAAGGTCCACCGGATGGACGCGATCGCGGATTTCCTGAAAACGTCCGGGCGTGCCGGTTTTCTCGCATTGGAATTCCGGCAGGGCCCGGGAAAGGAAAGCGAGGCGTTCCTGATTCCCTGGCCGGTGGTTGCTGCCCATTTCAGGGAAGATACCGGGATCGCCATTGACGATGCCCGCTCCGGTATCGTTCTTACTCGGTCAAAGGACGGTTACCGGCTCGACTCACTGAATGCAAAGTAATTTGTTTGAGTACTGTGAACGGATATGAACACATGATGAACGCTTTTGAACGTTTCGGTCTCCTGATCAACGACCGGATCGTCAGGACGCCGGTCGGCATTGCATCCATGGCCGGGATCGTTGACGCCTCGTACGTGCTCGACCGAGCCAAAAACATCGGTTTTGCGTTCATCGGCGGATATTCCATAGACCCGCAGACCATGGCCGCTGCCAAGTCCCTAGCCGCCGGAGGGGACCGGAAAGAGTTCCTGTACGGGGACCCGGTGGCGGAACTGAAAAGCCAGATCGCGCTAGCGGAAAAAAGCAACGTGGTCTTCGGCATCAACCTCCGCGGGAGTTCCCCGGAATCCTTCCGGTCCCTGGCAAAGGCCCTCGGAGACACGGTCATCTACGAGATTGACGCCCACTGCCGGCAGCCGGCCATGGTTGCTGCCGGGTGCGGGGAATATTACCTGAGAAACCCCGATAAGCTGGTTGCCGTTGTCCGGGCACTGAAAGAGGAGGCGGTCTGCGTCTCCGTAAAGATCCGGGTCGGTGTTGCCGGCGACGACCGGGCGCTTGCCGCGGCCCTCTGGAAAGCCGGTGCCGATATCCTGCATATCGACCTCATGGATGCCGGGTCTGCAAAACTCCGGCAGATCCGGAACAGCTGCCCCCTGCTCATCATCGCCAACAACTCCATCACCAGCTTCGACCGCATGAAGGAGATGCTCCAGCACGGGGCCGACCTTGTCTCGCTTGCACGCCAGTCCGACGAGCGGACCCTTTCCGGGCTGGATGCCGCAATCACCCGGTATGCCGACGAGGAGGGCTGGTACAATTCACCAAAACAGCTCTGCCGCGGGGGCGATATCCGTGCGCTTGCGTTCTGCTGCATGCCCGTCAAGGAATGCCCGCTCATCCCGACCCTTGATCGCATCGGGATGCCGCGCGAGGAGTATATCCGGATGAAACTCGAAGCCGTCAGGGGAACGCCGCTCGAAGGCGGGAGCCAGACCTGTTTTGGCAGCCTTGCGTGGTGCTGCAAGAACTCCTCGCCCTGCATGTTCCGGAATATGACGTTAAAGCAGTACGGGATCAGCCCGAAAGAATATATGCGTCTGAAACACGAGCTCTCAGAAACGATCATGAGCCGTGTATTTCAATGACCTGCCTTCGCATGAGCAGTGCCGAACGGGCACAGCTGGCGATGATGCTCGAGGTGACCGCCTACCCGAAGCCGGGGAACGTGGACCGCTGCCATGACTACCCGGAGACCCGCCTCGAGCACTTCCTCGCGTCCACGATCTTCGCACGTCCGGCGCTCGAGGAGGCCGGGCAGGGGAAAGGGAGGATCGGCGAGATCATCCGGCACGCAGTCCGCGACACCAACTGCCACAAGGGGGGCAATACCCATTTCGGCGCATTCATCCTGCTCATCCCCCTGGTGTACGGCGGTGACATTCCCGGTGCGATCGCTGCGGTGGCAAAGACGGACACGTCCGATGCCGTTGCCTTCTACAGGGCATTTGCCATGACCGCAGTGAAGATGAACGCAACCGATGAACTCGACGTGAACGACCCCCATACACTCACCCTGATCCGCGACCGGGATATGACACTCCTCGATATCATGCAGCACTCCGCGGCCCGGGACATGGTCGCCCGCGAGTGGGTGACCGGGTTCCCCCTTGTCCGGCGGGGCGCCGATCTCCTGCACCAGCTCGGGCCCGGGCGGCAGTCGATCGTGGACGCGTTCCTGACCCTCCTTGCAACCGAGCCGGACACGTTCATCATCAAGAAGCACGGTGCTGAGGTGGCACGGGAGACGATGCAAAAAGCCCGCGAAGTGATCGACGGCAGGGTCCCGCTCCGGGAGTTCGACGAGGACTGTATCCGGCAGGACATCAACCCGGGCTCCATTGCCGACATTATTATCGCGTCCATCTACATTGCGCTGGGGGAGGGATGGTCATGGGACTTTTAAGAGGCGGCATCAACGAGGTGATTGCCACCACTGCGCTCAATGCGGCCCCCATCGGGATCCATTACCGGGAAAAGAAATACCGTGCGTTCCTGTATCTCGGGAGCCACACGGCACAGAATATTGCCCGGGACGGCTGGGTAGTCGCCAATCTCATCCACGACCCGGTGGTATACGTGAAGACCGCGTTTACGGACCTGCCGGAGGATCAGTTCATTGAAGAGCCGGTGAACCATAAGACCATGCACCGCCTTGCCGGCGCAGATGGCTGGGTGGCGTTCAGCGCAACCGTCGAGCACCGGACTGCAGAGACCATGACGGTCTCGCTGCACCTGGAAAAGGAACTCATGGAAGAGGCAGCGATTTACCCGGTCAACCGTGGCTTCAACAGCCTCATTGACGCGACCGTGCATGCAACGCGGTACAGGATCACCCGCGATCCCGGTCTGAAAAGCCATATCGAGTACCACGCGGCCATCGTGCGGAAGTGCGGCGGGAAGCGGGAACTCGAAGCGCTGGAGATGCTGAACGGATTTATCGGGTGACCCTGAATTTTCCTGCCGTTTTTCCCCAAGGCACCAGCACCGGACGATTCCCTTCCGGCTGCCGGCCCGGATCATACCGTGCACCACGGGACTGCAGGTGATCCGGCATCTGCGGCAGGGATCCCCGGTGTAAACTCTCCCGCAGCGGTATGAGGGCGCAGCGGCACTTCGTGAAGGAAGTAGATCTGCGGGTTTGAAAAACGGCGGCGTTTCTACGGGGCCTGTCCTGCCGCGTATCTGCCGGGGGAATGCCCGCACCGTTCTGTTATTTCCACCCGAAAACGGGGATCATCGGTTTGAGCGGGTCGAACTCTTCGCCGGATGCAGAGAGCATCGTGGATGCGGAGAACGACTGTCCCTTCTCGTTCGAGTACGTAACAACCGCCTTTACCTTCTCGATCATGGAAACGAGCGGGTATTCATGCGATCCGTCCACCGCAAGGGATTCAATGTCATACTCGATATCCATGGGGACGAGGGCAACGTGGATCCCGCGTGCAGGAGAGTTTCCCGCATTGGTGATGACGATAGCTTTGGCATCCTCCCGCAGTTTCACGGTAACCTGGGGTAAAAACGTGGTATCCTGCATGATGATGAGGGACATGACAAGAGCGACAAGGATGATGAACGCGATCCCCGCAAGATAGATATTGACAAGGAACAGGATGAGTGTGACGAGTATCCCGGCTGCAATGACCGCGGTTATTTTTTTATCCATAGGATTCTTTCGTGCTCCCTCTTTTTTTTCTTAACGGTTTGATTTCAGGGGCTCCAGCATATCAGGACAGGTCGTGGATCTTCCGGAGCCGCGAAATTAAGCCGGTGGTTTTTTTCCCCGGTTTCCTCATGCTGTATGCAAACCGGGTCCCGCCCAGCGCGTTAAAAATGTTCTGCACTGCCAACCCGTGCGAAGGACCATAGCCTCCTTCCAGCACGAGCGCAAGCGGCATGCCGGTACTGTCAAGGACAAGCCCG
>Ga0116171_10002303_pt1 | contig 18194 bp, 18 predicted proteins | sample AD_JPNHW2_MetaG_FD_89798 | JGI IMG/M metagenome (GOLD analysis project Ga0116171, IMG submission 89798) | Active sludge microbial communities of municipal wastewater-treating anaerobic digesters from Japan - AD_JPNHW2_MetaG | ecosystem: Engineered > Bioreactor > Anaerobic > Digestate | place... | reverse complement strand
TGAAATAACAACCCCTTTATCATAATTCTTAACCCTTTGCGCAGGTGCTCCTATATCAAAACATGCAACCGGATATTTAAGCATCATTGCTTCTGCGGTTGTGTAAGAAAAAGTTTCGGGCCATATTGACGGAATACACGTTTTAGAACATCTTGGTGGCGGAGTCGCACCCTGGAACATCAACAACTACAATTTCAGTATAAAAGAAGAGATTTTACTTAAAGAAAAAAGCACTTTAAGAGAGAATAAAGTAATTTTTTATCACTTTCATTCGGTAAAAATAGACAAAAAGGGCAGAATTGACAGAAATAAGATAAATTTTTACAGAGTCACATCAGAAAATTTCAAAATATTTTATAAGCCCTATATTAAAAAATTAATCGATATGAGCCCTAATTTACATCAAATTAATCCCATTATTAAAATAATTAAAAAACCTAAAATAGATTTTAAAAGTGAGTTTAAAAAGTTAAGAAAAAAAATCATTAAAATACGATTTTCTTCAAAAAATCCGGAACTTATTATTTTTGGTATCAGAATTATATAAAATTTGTTTATGATAAAATCATTTTATGAAAATTTCTGTAATTACTGTTTGTTATAATGCAAAAAATGACATTGAAGACACTATTCAAAGTGTATTCAAACAAACAGCTTTGGAAAATATTGAATATATTATCATTGACGGAAATTCTACAGATGGCACGAAAGAAATTATTAAAAAGTACAAAGATAAAATTTCTAAATATATATCCGAGTCCGATACGGGTATTTATAATGCGATGAATAAAGGAATTAAACTTGCGACAGGGGATTTTATCCAATTTTTGAACGCGGGTGATTTTTATATTAATGAAAAAGTTGTGGAAGACTTTTTACCCCATTTGCAAAACGCAAAAAGCGAAATAATTTTCGGGAATTTGTTTGCATTTAATAAATATAACGGTGATGTTGTCAGAATTAATGAAAATATTATCGATAAATACTTGTTCAATTATCAGTCAATCCCGCATCCTTGCACCTTTTTCAGGAGAGAAATTTTTGAAAAAGTTGGATTGTATAATGAAAATTACAGGATAGTAAGTGATTTTGAATGGTATTTGAAATATTTCAACGAATATGGCGGCAGTTATCTTTATGTTGATAAGTACGCTATAATTTTTGATTTAAACGGAATATGTTCAAGTGCAAAATTTGCCGATATTCACAGAAAAGAACGTAAAGAAGTAGTGAAAAAATATTACTCGGGACTTGAGCATTTTATATATAAAGTTTCAAAAATAATATTTAAAAGACAACATAAGAAAAAATATTTCAGAAAAATGTTAGCAATTATAAAATTGAATAAATTTTATAAAAAAGAAAGCGAAAATTAAATTATGCCAAAAGTTTCAATAATAATTCCTTGTTACAACAGCGGCGAATACCTTGACGAGGCAGTAGAAAGTGTTAAAAATCAGACTTTCAAGGATGTTGAAATTATAATTGTCAACGATGGTTCTACGGATGTAAACACCATTGAGCAATTAAAAAAATATTACAACACAGATGTAAAAGTCATAAACACAGATAATCAAGGAGTATCTCAGGCAAGGAACACCGGTATAAAAGAAGCAGGCGGGGAATATATTCTCCCGCTTGATTCGGATGATAAAATTCATCCAGAATACGTTGAGAGTGCAGTCAAAATCCTTGATGAAAATCTGCAAATAGGAATTTGCTACTGTGAAGCCGAATTTTTCGGTGATATAAAAGGAAAATGGAATTTGCCAAAATTTGAATTGAAAGATTTTTTGGCAAGAAACTGTATTTTTTGTACGGCTATGTATAGAAAATCTGCTTGGGAAAAAGTCGGTGGTTATAAAAAAGAAATGGATAAGGGGTTTGAAGATTGGGAATTTTGGCTTTCGCTGATTGAAGCAGGGGGGCAAGTTCACAGAATCCCCAAAATCTTATTTTATTACCGTCAATCGGAGTTTAGCCGCTCGGCAAATTCGGCAAATAAAAATCTACCCGAATTAATTAAAAAAATAGTAATGTTTCACCCAAAACTCTACGCCGAAAACCTCGAATATTTGCTTATTCCATGGATTGACATTTTTTCGAAATCAATTTTACAAAATAGTAAAATATACAGAATAAAAGCAAAAATGAGCAAGAAGTTTAATATTCTTGTTATGTTAGAAAAAAGATAAAATGACCGAAGCTAAAAATATAAAAATTGCATGTGTTTTCAATGACAAAAAGATTTTTGACGAAGTAGTCGGGCAAAATCAAAACGTCAAAGATTTTGAAATAACAACTTTTGACAATACCGTTGAAAATATCGGAATTTCAAAAAGATATAACAGCTATTTGGAAAAACTAAATAAAGACGATGATTTTTGGATTATTTTTTGTCATCAGGATTTCGGGTTTGAAAAAAATCCTTATAAAAAAATCAATTCGCTTAATAAAAAAAATATTTACGGTGCAATCGGCACAAGCTTTTATTACAGTCCAATCAGGGCAATAAAGAAATTTCTGATGAAAAAATCGGATGAGTATTCTCCCTTTAAGCGAAAATTTTTCGGTCAAATCAGGCAAGGTCAGGGTGAATTGGGTTTCAAAGATTTCGGAGAAAAAATCTTTTTTGAGAAATCTGTTTCGACTCTGGATTGCTGTTGTATGATAGTACATTCATCACTTATAAATAAATATAATCTCAGATTTGACGAAAACCTTGACTGGCACATGTATGTTGAAGATTTTTGCATAAATGCCTCAAAAAATCACAAAATAAAACTGAAGGCAGCACAGTTTAATTGTTTTCATCTGGGAGAAGGCAGTTTAAACGAAGATTTTTTTAATTGCGCAAAATACGTGAAGAGAAAATATTCCCTTAAAAATTTGTTTACCACCTGCCTTGACGGCTAAACGTGAGAAAAAAGCTTGTCTTCAACCATTTTGCAAATTACGTGTCCCAGCATCATATGCGATTCTTGGATAATAGAAGTCTCTTTTGCAGGGATTTTAATTAAAATATCACAAAATTTGTCCATTTCACAGGGTGTAATTCCTGTAAAGCCGATTTTGATTAACCCCATCATTGATGCTGTTTTCAAGGCTTCAATAATGTTTTTTGATTTTCCGGAAGTGGAAAAGGCAAATAAAATATCGCCGGGTTTTCCGATAGCCTCAATTTGTCTTGAAAAAACCTTCTCATAGCCAAAATCATTTGATAAAGCGGTAATAAGAGCATTATTTGAGGCAAGAGAAATAGCGTTAAAAGCTTTTCTTTCTTTAAAAAATTTAGACACAAACTCAGTCGCCAAATGATCACAGTCGCTTGCAGATCCACCATTTCCCACAAAAAGAAGCTTGCGGTCATTGACTAGAGTTTCTACTATAACCTCACTCATTTTTTCGATATCTTTTAAAAGTTTTTTGTCCTGAAGTATTTTTTTCTTTGTCTCAATTGACTGGATAATGTAATCTTCCATTTTAGCTCCTTGCTCTTTGTATCTGACATTATATCACATAAAAATTTAAGATTAAAGAAGAAAAGACAAAAAAAAGCCGACCATTCGGACGGCTACTAGACTTGGGGAGGAGGTTAAGAAAAACCTTTCGGTTCTTCATACTTCCTTTATCGTCAAATTCTTTCAAAAACTTTAAAAATCTCATCCAAATGGTTTACATTTCTTTATGAGCTTTCAGCCCTTCACCCATTAATCTTTTCAGCTAAATACATTTACCCCTAATAAAGTCTTTCGTTGGTTTTTTTATCAAAAATCAAAATATTTTTGGCATCAAAATTAAGAATTAAATCTTCGTCAACCGAAAATTCAGGCGGAAGTTTTACACTGCAACGATTTTGACCTATATAAAAATAAATTATTTTTTCGCTGCCTAGCATTTCAACCATATCAACTTTTGTGCAAAATCTTATTTTACCGCCTTCTGAGGTCATGTTTTCGGGACGAATTCCAATTAATACCTTTTTTCTGTCGCCGACTGCAGAAATTTGCGCTTGAGTCATAGGAATTGAAAGCTCATTTATTTTAATACTGTTATCTGCAATTTTTCCTTCAAGAAAATTCATTTGCGGAGAACCTACAAAACCTGCCACAAAAACATTTTTAGGGTCATTATAAATGTTTTCCGGAGTGTCAATTTGTTGAATAACACCTTTATCCAGAACTACAATTCTATCACCCATAGTCAAAGCCTCTGTCTGGTCATGGGTTACATATATGAAGGTCGTCTGAAGTTTTTGGTGAAGTTTTTTGATTTCAGAGCGCATTTGAACCCTTAATTTTGCATCCAAATTGGAAAGAGGCTCATCCATCAAAAAAACTTTAGGCTCTCTTACGATTGCTCTGCCAAGTGCCACACGTTGTCTTTGTCCGCCTGAGAGCTGCTTGGGTTTTCTATCCAGATAACTTTTTAAATCAAGAATTTCGGCTGCTTCTTTTACTTTTTCGTCGATAACTTTTTTTGAAAACCCTCTCATTTTAAGCCCGAAAGCTATATTTTCATAAACAGTCATATGAGGATAAAGTGCATAACTTTGAAAAACAAAAGCAATATCTCTGTCTTTTGGGGCAACTTTGTTTACTTTTCTTTCTCCTATGTAAATGTCACCTGAAGTTATTTCCTCAAGCCCCGCTATCATCCTTAAAATCGTGGACTTTCCGCATCCTGAGGCCCCTACCAGCACCAAAAATTCTTTGTCTTTTATTTCCAAATCAATTCCGTCTATGACGTTTTTTTTGTCATAGGCTTTTTGAATGTTTTTCAAAATTACTTCTGCCATTTGATGCCTCTGTTAAAATTTCTATTCTTGATGAAACTTCTCAGCCGGAATTATAAAATTGTAAGTTGTTCCCTGCATGGATTCAGATTCAACCCAAATGTCTCCGCCAAGAGTTTTTACAAGATTTTTTGCGCTTGCAAGAGCGATTGATTTTACTATGTTCTTTTTATTTGGCTTATCAAGCTGAGCATAAGGCTCAAAAAGAACCGCCAGTTCATTTTCGTTAAGCCCAATTCCTGTATCTGTTATTGAAAACATTATGTAAGATTTTTCGACTGCATCTTGGGGCACATAAACATCGTGCTGGAATACAAATTCCAAATCAGGATGATGCGCTTTAATTTTAATCGAGCCTATATCTGTTGATTTAATTGCAGTTTCTAAAATGTTTTGCAAAATCACTTTCAATGCGCCTTCATCGGAAAAAATAGTACGCTTTACAATGTCTTCCGTGTCAAATACCATATTAAGATTTTTTTCTTTAACCGTAGCTTCGTTATTTTTGATTATCCCTTGAACTGTATTGATTACATCAAAAATCTGAAAATCGTATTCAAAAAGATTTGATTCTGTTTTTGAAAGTTCGACTATTTTGTCCATAAGATAGAGCATATCGTTGGAATTTTTATTTATAATTTTTATATATTTTGCCTGTTTTTCGCTCATATCTCCGCCCAAGCCTTCCACCATAGCCTGCGAAAAGCCCAAAATCGAATGCACAGGAGATTTAAGCTCGTTCGAAAGCTTAACCAAAAAAGCGTTTTTGTCTTTGTTTATTTTTTTTGAGGCTTCATGTTCTGTGAGAATACCGGCGACGGTTTTGTAGCTTTGAGTTACATCCCGAATTGAAAGCAGATAATAATCGTCTAAAATTCTTCCCGTTATTTCAAGAAAAAGTTCTTTATCGGCAGTTGTTCTTGCCCTTCCGACTGCGGATTTTGCATTTTCTACAATCTGTTTTGTTAAGTCAAGTCCGCTTTCGATTATTTCGTTTATATTCGCTTTTAAAAATTCGTTCTTTGAGATGTTTAAAATAATACACGCAGTATCGTTTACAAGTTGAATTTTGCCCGAAGTATCAATAAGAATTACTCCGTCTGCAAGGTTTGACAATACATCAGCGTCTTTCACCTTTAATAAAAAATTCCTGAAAACCATTTTTTATGCCCTATTCTAACTAACAAGAATATATTAGCATAAAATTTGATTTTTCATATACACTACAATAAGGATTTTATTAAAAGCTGAATGGGTGAATAGGTGAATGGCTGAATAGTTCAACCTCTGTGTCATCCCGAAACATGAGTTTTTGCCATTAAAAATGTTCGCCGCTTTTCGGGATCTATTATATGAATAATTATTTAACAGATCCCGCAACTCGCTTTGCTCGTGCGGGATGACAAATTGCTTTCTCTCCTGCCCTCTTGCCTTCTATTTACTATTTACACCCTCAAGAAGCTTTTTTGTAGAATTTTTCCCAATACTCTCTGTTTTCTTTTGAGTTGGAAATTTCAAACAAAAGGTAATCATCAGGCCTTGAAGGTCTTTTAATAAGCTTCATTCCGGCTTCTTTGGGTGTTCTGTCAGCTTTTTTCTGGTTGCACTCCTTACAGCAGGTTGCAATGTTTTCCCAAATATCAGGTCCGAGTCTTGATTTTGGATAAACATGATCTAAGGTCAATTCCGATGAAGGGAATTTTCTTCCGCAATATTGACAGGTGTGTTCATCTCTTACAAAAATGTTCTCACGTGAAAATGGCAGTTCCAAATTCGGAACTGCCACATCATAAGTTAATTTTATTGTTTTAGGAATGTAATACTCGTCTATCTTAATATAATTTTCTACATCTTCAAGCTTTTCTATATACTCTGCCTTGCCCTTGATTAAAAGTACTACCGCCCGCTTCCAGCTCGTTATATGAAGCGGCTCGCAGTCACTATTCAGCAAAAGAACCTTATTCATTTTCTTATTCTCGCTTGCAGAAAAATTGTTTACACTTTTATTATTCCACTTTGGGCTTAAATTATAACCGCTGTTTGAAGTATAAAGGGCGTAATGTTAAGAAAACTTAACATTGCGCCCTTTTATTATATTCATTGAATTGTTTATTCTTGAATATCTTTTATGCTCAAAGCAATTCTGTGTTCTTGCGGAGTGAATTTTTTAATTAAAACTTTCACTTCGTCACCGACTTTGAACAAATTAAACGGATTAACGTTTTCATTGCTCATTTCTGCAACAGGAAGAAGGGCTTCAACACCTGGGAATATATTAATAAAAGCACCGAAACTTGTAATTTTATTTACGGTTCCGTTTATAATCTGTCCTTCTTTAAATTCTCCTTCGATTTGCTGCCAAGGGTTTTCGCCCATTCTTTTTAAGCTTAAGCTGATACGTTTAAGTTCGTTATCAATTTTGATTATTTTAACTTCGATTTTTTCACCCAAAGAAATAATATCTGACGGATGTTTAATTCTCTGCCAAGAAATTTCTGAGATAGGAAGAAGCCCGTCGATTCCATTGATGTCAACGAAAGCTCCGAAATCTGCTATTCTTACGACTTCACCTTTTACAACCATATCTTCGCTCAAAGAAGCAAGCACATCGTCAACAACCTGATCTCTTTGATCAGCCACCGCTTGTCTTTGAGAAAGGATTAATTTATTTTTCTTAGGATCGGCTTCAAGAACTTTAACCTCTATTTTTTGATCAATAAGCCCATCAAAAGGCGTCCCTGTTCTAAGTTGGCTTGAAGGAATAAATCCTTTAAGGTCTGCAACGTCAACCAGAACCCCGCCTTTAACAAGGGATATAACTTTTGCAAGAATCGTATCGCCCGAAATTTTAGCATCGTTAAGCTGCATCCAAGCTTGTGCACAAGCAATTCTTTTTAATGACAAAAGCATCGGCTCATCATCGTTTTCTTCTCTTAAAACATAAAATTCTTTTACATCACCAACTTCTAAAGCTGTATTTTCTTCACCTGCGGCAGAAGGAACTTCACGATTAGGCAAAATCGCTTCTGTTTTAGCACCTTTTATGCTGACGAGATAGCCGTCTTGTTCTTTTGTAATTACTGTTCCTTCAACAATATCAGCCACATTGTAGCTTTGCGAAAAGGATTCTTCCAGCAACTTTTCAAATTCGTCCATTTTTGTTTTTTCAACTGTTTTCATTTTTTTCTCCTTTTAATTTATCTATAACATTATTAATAATTTTTTCAGGGGTTGAAGCACCCGCGGTGATTGAAATATTTTTTGCATCTTTTATGACATTTTTGTAATTATCAAGCTCTTTGTCATCCTCAATGTGAATAGTCTTTGAAATGTCTTTAAGAATTTCTGCAAGGTGAGTTGTATTTGCACTTTTTCTTGAACCCACAACAATCATAAGGTCAGATTCTTCGGCAAGGTTTTTTGCTTCATTTTGTCTTAAAGTTGTGCTGTTGCAGATAGTATTTGCAATGGAAAGCTCTTGTGAAATTGAAGTCAAATATTCAACTATAGGTTTAAGCGTTGTAACCCTTTGCGTTGTTTGAACAACCACTCCAATTTTTTTGTATTCTTTAATTTTGTCTTCAATATTTCTTAGCTGCTCCACATCACTTGCCACAAAAATATCAGCACCGAATCTTTGGGCATTTGCTTTGATTGCAACAACTTCAGGATGCTCAGCCTTGCCCACTATTATCAAAAAATATCCTTCTTTTACAAGTTCAATGGCTTTTTTCTGAACTTTTTTTACGTCAGGACAGGTTAAATCTACTACTTCAAATCCTGCTTTTGTTATCTGTTCAAAAATTTCAGGTGAAGCCCCATGGCTTCTTATAACACAAATTCCGCTTCCTTTTTCGGGAAGTTCGTTTATGGTTTTGATTCCCAAATCTTCAAGTTCTTGAATAACCTGAGAATTGTGGATAAGTTCGCCAAGTATAAAAATATTTTTATCGGGGTTTTGTTCTTTTAATTTTTTAACGGTTTCGACCGCCCTTTTCACCCCGTAACAAAAGCCTGAGTGTTTTGCTAATTTTATATTTTTCGACAATTAAATTTTTCTTCTTTCAAGTGAACTAGCAGTTTCCCGCAGTTATTACATTACAGCACAGACAGAAAAAAATTGCAAGGGAGGGTGTTTATGGAAGCGGGTCATATCCGCCTTTATTAAACGGATGACACTTACAAACCCTTTTTGTGCCAAGCCAAAGTCCTTTTAAAACGCCGTATTTTTGAATCGCCTCTTTTGTATATTGAGAGCAAGTAGGACTAAACCTGCAAACGGGAGGAGTCAGGCTTGATATTTTCTGATAAATTTCTATTAATTTTATTAAAATCTTTTTAAACATTATTCAATAGCATATTGAGTCGAGTAACTTTCACCTATTGTGCCGATTGCCTCAACCTTGATATCTGTTATCAATTCAGAGTAAGAAATCACTACAATAGTCGGAATGTGTCTTTCAAGAAGCTGATATAAAGGAAGCCTTACCCTTGGAGAACACAAAATAACCGGCTGTTTGCCGACGCTTTGATGTGATTGCATAAGTGTAGTTGCTGTGGTTTCAATTAACTCCTGCACCTGCATGGGGTTTAACAGGAACATAGTTCCAAGCTCTGTCCTTTGGCAACATTCATCTAAAGTCTTTTCCCACTCGGGAGAAAGTGTAAGTGCGTATAAAACCTTATCGTCTTGAACATTAGAAAGACAAATTTGTCTGCCCAGTGCCGCCCTCAGCCTTTCGGATAAAATATCGGGTTCTTTTGAAAATCTTGCATAATCGCAAAGTCTTTCAAAAATAAACATTATATCTTTTATGGAAACTTTTTCTCTTATAAGATTAACAAATATTTTTCTCAAATCGCTTGTAGAAATTATGGCAGGAACAAGGTCATTTACAAGTGTCGGGTCTTGAGAACGAACCAATTCCATTAACTTTAAAACATCTGTTTTTGTCATAACATCATCAACGTGTCTTCTGACACATTCTTGAAGGTGTGTTACTATAACATCTGTTGCATCAACTGCGGTTACCGCCCCTCTTATTTGTTTTGCTTCTTCTTCTGATATCCAATAGGCTTGTGTTTGATAAGTCGGATCAACTCCTACAATTGCATCTTTTGGGGGATTTTTTCTGACCGTATCCCATTGATCGGCAATTACCATATAACGTTTTGGATATACAAAGCCTGTTGCAACTGTATTTCCTCTTATTGCAATCAAATATTCTTCAGCTTCAAGAGCAGAGGAATCCATAATTCTTATATTAGGTAAAATATATCCGAGCTCATCTGTTATTCTCTGCCTCAGCGCGGCAATTTTTGCAAGAAGCTGACCTTCTTGATCGGGATCTGCAATCGATAACAATCCTGAGCCCACTTGCAGGCTTAGAACATCAACGCCGAGTCTTTCGTACATTCTGTTTGGATTAACCAAATCCTGCATGTTCTGCCTTACGCTTTCAAGCTGACCCAGTTGAGACTGAACATCAGCATTTATAAGAACTGATACTCCTGCAACTCCTATTACGATAGTAAAAAATAAAAACGGAGCCCACGGAAGCCCTGTTATTGGGGCTGTAACAGCTATGAAAAACAAAAACAGCCCTGCAAAAAATAAACTGTAAGGCTTACTCATAATTTGTTCAGCCAAATCAGAACCCAAAGAAGAACTTGCAGCAGATGCCCTTGTCATTATAATACCGGCAGATATTGCCATTAAAAGGGAAGGAACTTGTGCAGCAAGTCCGTCACCTATTGTTAATAGCGTATATTTTTGTACCGCATCTGCAAGGGGCATCCCGTTCATCAATGTTCCTATGCAAAGCCCGCCTATAATGTTTATAAATACAATGATAATACCCGCAATGGTATCTCCTTTTACAAACTTCATCGCACCGTCCATTGAACCGAAAAGGTTTGATTCTCTTTGAAGGTCTTCTCTTTTCTTAACGGCTTCTTCGGGTGAAATCAATCCTGCATTAAAATCGGCGTCAATTGTCATTTGCTTACCAGGCATGGCATCTAAGGCAAATCTTGCTGCAACTTCTGCGATACGCTCTGCACCTTTTGTAATTACCAAAAATTGTACAACTGTTATGATTAAAAATATTACGCCGCCTACAATCATGTTGCCGCCGGTTACAAAGTGCCCGAATGCCGAAATCACCTCACCGGCATCTCCTTTGGAAAGAATAAGTCTTGTTGCTGCAATACTTAAAACCAACCTAAACATGGTTCCGATAAGGATTATTGAAGGAAAAGAAGCAAGTTCCAGAGGTTTTTGCACATATAAAGAAATCATTAAAAGCACAATTCCTAAAGTTATATTCAAGCTTATGGAAAAGTTTATTATACCTGTGGGCATTTCAATAAGCAAAATAAGTATCAGCATTAATACAAATAATGCCAACAATATTTCACTTATAGGATTTCCTGAATTTGGGTTTGCCATTATATTCCCTTAAACGCTTCCTTTATTATTTCCAACTGGGTGTCAATGGTTGCATCGACAACCCCGTTATTTGTGTAAACTATACAATCGCCTATTTCTGTTTCTTCTGCGGCAGCTACGCTGACTCTTGCATCAATTCCTGTTTTCTCAATAATTTTTGCAATATTTTCCTTAACAAAAGCAACTTCTGCGGGGTTAACTTTTATTGTAATCCTACTCTCATCCTTGGATATGGTTTTTAATATGTCCAAAACCGTATCCAAAAGAATTTGAGGATCTTGCTGTGTTTCTTTTTTAATAATTTTTCTTGCTATATCAACACCTATTTCCAAAATATCCGGTGCTACATATTCAAAAACCTCCTGCTTGGCTTTCATAAATTCTTCAAGAGAAATTCTTAATTTTTCGACATCACTTTGTGCTTTTTCAAGCCCTTCTCTGTAACCTTGCTGAAAAGCGGTTTCTTTTATTGCTCCGGCTTCTTCTTGCGCCCTTGAAACAAGCCCTCTTTCATCAATTCTTCGATAACCCCTTCTTCTGTCGCCACGCCTTCTTTCCTGCCTTTGAGAAAAATCTATATTGTCCAGATCAAATAAATCTATTTTTTCTTCAATAATTTGAGCAGCGGTATTTCCCGAAGTTTTTTGTTCGGTTTTTTGATTATGAGATTTATTTTTCTTTATAATCATTTGTTTTCCTCAATATAATCAGAAACAACATTTACAACCCTTGCAGGAACCTCCAAAAATCCACCCTCCATAGCCGTTTTTACAAGTTGCCTGACTTGCGGTCTTTCCTTTCTTAAAAGTATTTCTGTTCTTACTCTGTCTTTTTGCACAATAACACTTCTGAGACGATTTAAAATTTTATTCGGATTAACAGTTTTAGGCTCAGGAAGTATCGTTTTAATTTCTTCAAAACATTTTACTGCAATTTGCTTATCAACCTTGTCTTCCAAATCAGGCATTTCCATATATTGCATTATTGCTTTTGCATCTTCGGGAGAAAATTTATTTAAAATTTTCAAAGCTCTGCCTTGTGAAATCTGCTTTAAAACAATAGCAACAGAAGCAAGTTTTAAAATTTTATAATCCGGATTTTGCCCAGAAGCCTGAGCATTCATTTTTTCTTCCTGTATTTTTGACATCATTTCATCAATATTTGAAATGGAAGAAGCTTTATCCAAAAGCTCATCGTTTATTATATTATTTTGCTTAAGTTCATTAAGCATTTCGCTGTAAGTTTTTCTAACCTGCTCTTCAACTATTTGCAAAATCTGATCTTGCTGCATTCCTTGTTGAATTGATTGTTTGGCAATCTCAAAAATGGTAAAAGCGATTTTTTGCATTATAGCATCCCAATGCTCTGCAGGAAGTTGTGCCCTTATAAGATCAACCGACTTATGAAAAGACCATTCTGCAATCAACTGCGTTACAAGCATCGCCTGATCGGCATTAAATTTCAAATCATTATCTTTGTAAAGGGCCTCTCCGGCAAGCAGAGAAAAATTCATTACGGTATTTGTGACATAATTTTTTTGCTCCTGACTAAAATCAGCCGGCAATAATTCACCGACCTGAGAAGCAAGCACTTGAGCAAAATTTTGATAATCAAATCCTTCTATCGCCATTTTTAATTTTTCCCTCTTCCCCTGTTATAAAACTTCTATTTACTATTTACCATTTACTATTTACTTACTACGCCTTTTCAATCCAGCTTTTTATTTTTTCACCGGCTTCATCATCGTCCAAGCTTTCAAGTTCGGTTCTCAAATCCACCATTGAGTTATCAAATTTTTGATTTATAGGTGTTGTTACTTCGCGCCGTTGCTGTTCGATTAATCCTTGAGCCATTTGTGATTGTTTTTCGATTAATTCTGCAGCTTTAAGGTTAACATCTCTAAGCTGTTTGTCCTGCTGCTGATATTTTTCTCTCAAAAGTTCCAATTCTTCTGTTTGTTTTGCCTGTTCTTTTTTGACCTTGCCTGAAATATGTTTCAGTCCGCCAACCAATCCTACTGCAATAAATGCTATTGCAAGCCACCAAGGATTTCCTGTTTGGTTAGGTTTTGGCAAGTTTGCGGGTTTATCGGATGCAAGATACGGCTCTATAGAATCTGCAAAAGCGATTGTGACATCATCGGCTTTAACCTTTGGACTTGCAGCACTTGCAATAAGTTCTTTAAGTTCTTCAAGTGTGGTTTCGGGCGGAAGCGAATTTTTTTCCAAAGTAATAGCTATGGAAATATCTTCAACCATTCCCGGCTTTATGTATTCATTAACCTGAGTTTTTGAAATCCCGTATTGGGTTTCCCTTGCAACTCTTGAATAACTTCTGTTTTGAGAAGAATCTGTGCTGCCTGAAGGCAAACCGTTTGGAAGGTAAATGCTTACCGCACTTGTTCCTTTGCTCATATCCTGAGATCTGTCTCCCAAACCTTCGGAAAAAGTTTGTTCAGACATTGCGGTTTTGCTTTCGGGATCATATACTATACTTGTTTTTTCAACAGGATTTTGTTTTAAAAAAGTACTTACGGTCGCAACATAATTGCCTTTTCCGATAAGTCTGTCAAGCTGTACGGCAATTTTTTGCTGCATGTATTTATCGTTTTCTTCAATTTTTTCAAGCATTTCATCGTCAGCGTCCATTATGCTGTTATAAACATTCCCGTTTGTGTCGGTTATTGAAATATTTTCAGAAATTAGCCCTGTAACGCTACCTAAAAGCAAATTAGTAATAGCCTTAATTTTAAGCGGGTCAAGTTTTTCGCCGCTTGGAATTGTAACCTGAACGGTCGCGGTTATAGGCTTTTGTAAAGATGTAAACATCGATTGCTCGGGAATTGAAATAAACACAGACGCATTTTCAATAGGCGGAATTTTTCTTATAAGTCTTGCAAGTTCGCCGTTAATTGCTCTTGCAAGCCTAATTCTTTTATCTTCTTTTGTTGAAGTAAAATCACCTTTATCAAAAATTTCCAGCCCCACGTTTTGGTCCATAAGCCCGCTTTTTACTATCGCCAAAAGTGCTCTGTCCCTTTGCGTTTGTGTATAATTTTTCAAATAAAGAGTTGATTTTGTTCCGTCAAGCCTTCTATCGGCGTTAATTCCTTCTCGTGCAAGAAGTGCCTGAATCTCTATTGCTTTTCCTAAATTATCAGTTGTAAGAAGATCAAGAGGCTCTTTTACAATCTTTTCATTCTCGGTAGTTTTCCCCGAAGGGGCTTTTGTCGAAGAGATAACACCCATTGTAATGCTAAAGGCAAGCACAACAACGACGGCAGCAATTATGCCATAAAGTAAAGGTTTATTTTCCAGTAATTTTTGAAAATCCATTAAAATTTATCCCCTGCAGTATTATACTATTTTTTTAGGCTTATGCCTATATGTTAACAAGTTTACACCTGAATCTGCATAATTTTGTCATACGCTTGGATGACTTTTGTCGTAATTTGTGTGGCAACGTTAACGCTCAACTCGGCTTTTGCCATAGCAGTCATTACATCGTGAATGTCAACATCACCGTTTCCGCTCATCGCATCCTTGAGAAGCTGGTCAGGCGCGTTTATTTCCTGATTGAGGTTTTCCACAAGCCCCGACATTACGCCTTTAAAGCTTTTTATTTCGCCTGGCGCACTAAGTTCATCAAGTCTTGCAGAAGGCATTGACTGAATACCCATATCCAGCCTTGAGTTCTGTATTCTTCCCGCTAAATCTATCTTTGGATAAAAGCTTGACATAATTTTCACCTTCCTTTTGTTATGATTTTTATCTCGGTTTTTTTAAAACTAAAGTTTATCAATTTTGGACAAAAATCATCCGTTTGATGTAGGTTAAAATTTAAAAATCATACAAACAGTGTAGTCTGCAAAAGTAATTTTAATTATTTTTCAATCAAAATCACTTTTTCGTTAACATAATTTAATATTCAAAATAAAAAAGCAATTAATTTTTGAAAAAATACTTTTTATTATTATAAACACGATTATGAATTAATTGAGGAAATAATGTATAACGATTTTACAAAAAAAGATGATGAATTTTTAACTCCCGCAGATAACTCCAATTTGTACGCGTTTCTTGCCACAAATTATGATATAAGTGATTTGGCGGGCAAAATTTATGCACAAAATTACAGCAAATTAAACATCATCAGCCTTAGAAAGGCTTCCAGCTTAGCTGTTTAGCCATTTTTTGAAGAATATCACTCCTGCCTTTGAGCTTTTTTCGGGGTGAAATTGTACTGCGGTAACATTTTTGTACTCTACGGATGCCGCAAAATTTATATTATAATCGCAAGTCGAAGAAATTATTGTTTGATCTTGGGGGCACACATAATAAGAATTTACAAAGTAAAAATAATCGTCTGATAAATAAGTGTTTTGAGGGGTTGTTATAATTTTATTCCAGCCGATTTGAGGGATTTTGCCTTTTGTGAATTTTTTGACTTCACCTTTGAATATTCCCAAACCTTTTACACCATTTGCCTCGGCACTTTTTTCAAAAAGCACCTGCAGCCCCAAGCAAATACCCAAAAATTTTGCATCATTTGAAATAGCATTTTTAATAGGCTCAATAAGATTTTTTTCTTTAAGATTTTTCATTGCCTGAGCAAAATGCCCTTGTCCGGGGAAAATAATTTTTTTTGCCTCTTCAATTTCTTTAGGATCGAAAGAAACTTTATATTTTATATTTAAAAAATCGAGCATATTGCATATGCTCTTTAAATTTCCGGCTTCGTAATCAACAATAGTAATCATAAGTTTATTTTATCAGTAAATGGGAAATAGTAAATAGTAAATATATAACGTCATGCTGAACTCGTTTGACTTCTTTTCCCGAAATCTTTGATTTCGTGGAAAATGTCCTTACAGATTATGTGGATTATCCACTCTTTAGGTTTAATTTTCAATAGTATCAGCATCTATTCAGCGGTATTTGTTGGAAAGATCCTGAAACAAGTTCAGGATGACGAGGAGATGAACAATTTTTTCATAAAAATAAGGCGGGATTTCATCCCGCCTTATTCTATTTACTATTTACCATTTACTATTTACTTCAATGGCATTTGATTCTAGTTGTGAGAAACAGCAAGTGAGCCTTCTTCGACAACTGCTTGTGCAGCAGCTAATCTTGCCTGTGGCACTCTGAACGGTGAGCATGATACGTAATTCAAACCGAGTTTGTGGCAGAATTTAACCGAATCAGGGTCGCCGCCGTGTTCTCCGCAGATTCCGCGTTTCAAGTTTGGTCTTACAGGTAATGCTTTGTCCAACGCAATTTGCATTAATTGTCCTACGCCTTCTGTGTCCAAAGTTTCAAACGGGTTTCTCGCCAAGATTTTTTGCTCAACGTAATTTGTTAAGAATTTACCTTCAGCATCATCTCTTGAATAACCGAATGTCATTTGAGTTAAGTCATTCGTACCGAATGAGAAGAACTCTGCGTATTCAGCGATTTGATCTGCTGTAAGTGCCGCACGAGGAATCTCAATCATTGTTCCGAACATATAGTCAACATCGCAGCCTTTTTCTGCCATAACTTCTTTTGCAACACGCTCAAGAAGTGTTTGAACCGTTTTAAGCTCGTTGACGTGTCCGATTAGAGGAATCATAATTTCAGGTTTAACGTTAATTCCTTCTTTTTTCAAGTCGCAGCAGGCCATAAATATTGCTCTAACTTGCATTTCATTGATTTCAGGATAAGTTAAGCCCAATCTGCAACCTCTTAACCCCATCATAGGATTAGATTCAGATAAGTTTTCAACTATATGTAAAAGGTCTTCTTTTTCTTTATAATCTTGACCTTTAGCTTTCAAAGTAGCTACTTCAGAGATTAATTCCTCTTTTGAAGGTAAGAATTCGTGAAGCGGAGGGTCAAGAAGTCTTACTGTCATAGGAAGTTCGCCCATTGCTTTGAACATTGCGTAAAAGTCGTTATATTGCATAGGAAGCAATTTATCCAAAGCTTCTTTTCTAGCCTCAGGAGTTCCTGCGATAATCATTTTTTGTACCCAGGGTAATCTGTCAGGATCCATGAACATGTGCTCTGTTCTGCATAAACCCACACCCTTAGCACCTAATTCCAAAGCTTTTGCAACGTCAGCAGGTGTATCGGCGTTTGCTCTTACCTGAAGTCTTTTGATTTCATCAACCCATTTGAACAATGTTTCAAATTTATCATCCATTTCAGGAATGATTGTTGCAACAGCACCTTCCATAACTTCGCCTGTTCCGCCGTCTAAAGAAATAATATCGTTTTTGTGGAACACTTTTCCGTTAGATGCCGTCAATGTTTCGTTTTTAAGATCGATTTTCAAGTCTTCGCAACCTGCAACGCATGGTTTGCCCATACCTTTTGCAACAACCGCAGCATGCGATGTCATACCGCCTCTGAGTGTTAAGACACCTTGAGAAGCTATCATGCCGTGAATATCGTCAGGACAAGTTTCTATTCTTACCAAGATAACTTTTTCGCCTGCCGTTCCGCGTTGTGCCGCCTCTTCAGTATCAAATACGATTTTACCAACCGCAGCACCCGGGGAAGCCGCAAGCCCTGTAGCCAAATGAACCGAATTTTTCTTGGCTGTTAAATCAAATGAAGGCAACAATAATTGGTATAATTGATAAGGATCAACCAATTGAATTGCTCTTTCTTTTGTGATAATGCCCTCATTGGCCATTTCAACGGCAATTCTTACAGCTGCTGCAGCTGTTCTTTTGCCGTTTCTTGTCTGAAGGATGTATAATTTGCCTCTTTCGATTGTAAATTCCATATCCTGAACGTCTTTGTAGCCAAGTTCAAGTTTTTTGGCGATTTCAACGTACTGTTTGTATAATTCGGGCATTTCAGTTTCCAATTCAGCGATTTGCTTTGGAGTTCTGATACCTGCAACAACGTCTTCACCTTGTGCGTTTGTCAGATATTCACCGTAGAATTTGTTTTCGCC
>Ga0116171_10002300_pt1 | contig 18209 bp, 13 predicted proteins | sample AD_JPNHW2_MetaG_FD_89798 | JGI IMG/M metagenome (GOLD analysis project Ga0116171, IMG submission 89798) | Active sludge microbial communities of municipal wastewater-treating anaerobic digesters from Japan - AD_JPNHW2_MetaG | ecosystem: Engineered > Bioreactor > Anaerobic > Digestate | place... | reverse complement strand
TTACGGGAGTCTATACTGCACAGTTTTTTTAAACCGCTTAGTATTGCCGCTTCGCCGCTCTCATTGAAGTCTTCAATCACACCGGCCTCAACGCAGAGCCTGCTGAAACTCTCTCTGCTGTATAAATCTTTTATATCAAGATGATAGTGCTCTGCAAATTTCGCCAGTGACGGTTCAATTCCTGTATCTTCTTTGAATGTAGAAATTTTTGCTATAATAGCAGCTCTTGAACCTAAAGCTTTTTTGATATTGTCGAGTATGTAGTCCCTTGCAGTCTTCTCCAGAGAGATAAAACAACCCCTTGGGAGATTTGCGAAACCGTCTTTTATCTCTTTCTGAATACCGTGAGTGGTTCTGGCCAGAAGCGCTTTAAACTTCTCTTCAAAGCTGTACTTTCTGTTTGCCTGCCCTATAAAATCAAGTACAGTTAAACAATCTTTACCGTCAGACAATCGCAAACCCCGGCCCAGCTGCTGGAGAAAGACAGTTAAACTTTCGGTGGGGCGTAAAAACATAATGGTGTTTACTTCAGGAATATCCACCCCTTCATTATAGAGATCAACTACAAATATAAAGCGGATATCACCGCGCACAAGTTTCTGTTTTGCATCATCCCTTACATTGTCATCTGAGTCGGAGGTCAATGCAATTGAAGGAATATTCTGCTTGTTAAAAAAATCGGCCATATATTCGGCGTGTTTTATAGAGACACAGAAACCGAGTCCCTTAACTTCATTAATATCGGTACAGTATCTATCAAGCGATTGTATAATCTGCTTTGATCTTTTATCGTTCCCTGTATAGATGTTATCGAGTTCTGCTTTATCGTATCCGCCGCGCGCCCATTTAAGTGTACTTAGATCTACTTCATCAGATACTCCAAAGTACTGAAAGGTGGATAACAGCTTTCTTTCTATTGCTTCAGGGAGACGTATCTCTGCGGCTATACGGTTATCGAAATATTCAAGTACACTCTTTCCGTCCATACGCTCTGGAGTTGCTGTGAGGCCAAGGAGTATTTTGGGTGTGTAGTATTCAAGTATTCTCTGGTATGATGGTGCCGCCGCGTGGTGAAACTCATCTATAATTATATAGTCGTAGAAATCGGGTTTTGTATGTTTATCAAACTCTCTTGAATTGAATGTCTGAATTGACATGAAGAGATTATCTATATTCTCAGGGTTGTAACCTCCGACAAACAGCTCACCGAAGTTCGGGTCACGGAGCACTGCCTTAAAACAATGAATGCTCTGCTTTAAAATCTCCTCTCTATGCGCTATAAAGAGAAGCCTGTTTGCACAACCTTTGTTTTCATCGCGAAACCTCTTATAGTCAAATGCAGATACAACTGTCTTCCCTGTACCTGTAGCAGCTACTACAAGATTTTTCCAGTGATTACGCACCTTTCTTTCGGCATCGAGGTTATCAAGTATCTCTCTTTGAAAAGGATATGGTTCTATATTAAAGTTATAAATAAAATCTGATATGCTTTTATCCCGTTCATCTCTAATTGCTTTTTCAAATTTGCCTTTTTCAGATTCTGTATAAAGTTCAAATTCATTACTGTTCCAGTAGTTTTCAAAAGTGGCTTCTATCTTTCTTATGGTTTCGGGCTGGTCTTTTGCCGTTACCTTCATATTCCACTCAAGCCCCTCGGACATTGCAACATTTGACATATTTGATGAACCGACGTAAGCGGTGGTATAACCGCTATCCCTATAGTACACATAGGTTTTTGCATGGAGCCGCGTCTTTTTTGTATCGAAAGATATTTTTATTTCGGTATTGGGCAACTCTCTTAATGCTTCAATTGCTTTAGGATCAGTAGCGCCCATGTATGAGGTTGTTATCACTCTCAGCTTGTTGTTTTTTGTAAACTCTTTCAGCTCTTCAATAATAAGCCTTAATCCGCTGAACTTTATAAATGACACAAGCATATCTATACGGTTACAGCTCAGGATCTCTTTTTTGAATTCCGAGAATATGCTCGGTTCGCGTGGTGCGCCTGTGAAGAGTGAGCTTTGCGATATTGAGGTTAAAGGCCGAATAACTTCAGCCCTATCATTAACTGCATGTATTGTGTTCTGTTTTTCCAGAAAGGTGAGCAACAGCTCTGCCCGCTTTTCTATGGATTGATCTTTCAGGCCTTCGTGGTCTGCGGCCATGGCTATTTCATCAATTATTTTATTGCAGAGTTCTATCTGTTTTAATATATCTGCGCCGCTGTCCTTGAGATTGCTTAAACCTTTTTCTATTATTTCAGCGAGATACCTGGAGAGAATCTTCGGGGATTCCTCTTCTTCGATTTTTTCGGTTTCTACTTTATATCTTTTATCGCTGAGATGGGTGTCCAGCAAACGGTTTATGACTTGTTCGTATAGGCCTGGTTTCATTTGGTTTTATATCACATTTATTTCGAATAACTTTATTTCAATAATTTACTCATTTTCTCAATCCAATCCTGCTTATCTTTCTGCAGCGTTGGTAATGGATGATAATACTTATTCTCTGTGCCTTTTTTTTTCAAACCGACAATATTGCAATTATATTCTATTTGAGCTAAACATCTCGATATCAACGGATTCAGATCGTCACTTACACCCCACGCGCAGACTACGGAAGCACCTTTTTTCATATTCATTTTGGCTTCAAGCTCGTTGGTTCTTAAATTACTAAACAATGAATGAATATGACCATCTGAATATGATTCAACTTCAGTGAACTTTGAATAGAATTCACCACTCTTAGGATTACGTAAATCGGAAAGATTTAATACTCTTATATGGTCCCATTTTTTTATTTCCATAATTCTCATAACCTGATATTGTGTTGTATCAGGTTTAGTTGGTACGTAACTTACTTTTAAATTTTTTATTTTAGAAGATGCTATATAATTATCAACATCAACCTTTGGAGAAGATGAACCGGGATTCATCATAATAAATATGCAGTCAGGTTTGTGATCCGATAAAGAATTAATATCTTCAAGGCAAGATGTTTTCGTGATAATTTCGAGTACACTTCTGCAATCAACTCGATTGCCGCATGGATATTCTATTGAATAAAAATGTCCATATACGTCATATATCTTTCTTAGCTCTGAAGCCGAAATAAATTTCATTTCGCTCTTCCCTTACTTAATACAATTCTTAGCAAACTTTTCAAGTATCACAGAACTCGGATGATTGGATAATGATACAAGCTTATTAACTAATGCAATAGGTATAAGAGAATCATCATACATATCACATTTCAGTTTTTCAACATTCGAAAGAATCACATCTATATTATGAAAATCTGCTTTTTGAGGATTAAGAACAATATTTTTATTATCAACAGGAATGGTTGCAACATACATCCTTTCATCATTAGATTTAAATAATAGTTTTGAACTATAATATGAAGTATTGGCATACGGTAAATTTGAATTAGCTTTGCCCGGGATAACATATTTATATATATAATCATTGTTTAACAGAAGAACTTCTCCTGGAATTAATCTTGATTCAATAGCCTGTGCATGCTCAACAAAAATACCGCTTTTTTCAAGCCCCACCAGATGAAGATTATAATTTTTAATAAGATAGTTTGTCAAATTTCTCATCGGTTTATGCATATTCGCAGTTTGCCCGAAAAATCCAAGAGGACCGTCTTTAATAAATAATATCTCATTCATCAATGACGGTTTTGTTTTAATAATAAGTTTCATTACATGAATGAGTAAAAGATGTTCAAGAGTAGTAGTAAGATAACCCATTATACCACCAGCTCCAAGTTCATTATCAATAGCCTCATGTAACCGGAATACATCTGTTAGATAAATCTGTCCTTTACAATAAGGACATTTAAAAGTATAATCTTTTAACATCTCGTCCCTTGTTAGATGTAATCCAGCAATTGAAATGCAATCAGAATATGGACAGGTCGCCAAATGCCAAAATGGTTTCGGTTTGTCATATTCTTCAAATATGAACCATTTTAACGTATCAATGAATAATTCTTTATCAGGCTTACTCATGAAGAATTCGTAGATTGATTTTCTTACTGAAGAGATTAAATCACTTTGATCCTTGTATGTTATATTCTTAGTTGGAATAACCAATTTTTGGCGTTCCATATCCTTCAATTTCTGCATATCTTCAGGGTCAATGAATGCCTTACTAGCAAGTTCTTCAAGGTCTTCCAGATTAAAGAATAAAGCCCCGAACTGAAAGAAAGTTAAAGTAGCTGAAGGATATTCTTTCTGAACAGAGACTTCATTATATCCACCATCAATTGCGATTATATGCTTGATTGGATTATTGACAGAACAATTTACTTTTACCCTATATTTATCTTCAAGGGCTATGCCTGATACAGGTTGTGGCGGATTACATTTATCAAGAAACTCCTTTACAGTTGGATCTTTTATAATATGCCCATGAGATGCTTTGCTAGCATATTCTGCCGGACGTTTGCCTTTTTTACTAGAATAACCCATATTACTTAATCCCCTTTAACGGAAAATCTGTCTATCTGTACGGGGACAACAAATGGATTTGAATATGTTTTCATTCTTACAAAACCTTTATCAGTAGAAGCGCTAAAACGAATAAGACTTTCTGTGAAATCTTCGAAGTCGTAAAACTTTTTAAGTTCTTTAAGCTCATCGTCATTATTGAGGTGCGCTATAAACCAGTTCTGAGTATTTTTAAGAATATTCGAACTAATTGAGCTTACTTCTTGTGTTGCATAAGCAAGACCGAGATTTAGTTTTGCACCCTCTTTTGCAAGTCGGTTATATATCTGGCTTAAATCTTTATCATCTTTTTTAGGGAACAGATTATGTGCTTCCTCAAAGTAGAACTGAATGAAGTTATTTGATAAGTTTTCAACAAACCGGAGCATCGATGCATGAAATATCTTTGTACATATGCGCTCTGAATATAATGCCTGAATGGCCGGGTCACCCTGAGATAAATCTATGATTATAATTCTACCCTGCCTCAGATTATCGAGTATCGCGGCTTCAAAAGGTTTTTCAGCTGAATCAGTATGTAAATTGACTATACCTCGAAGTTTTATATATCCATTTACAGTTGCATTCCCGCCGGGTTTTGATTTTCTTGTTAAAAACACAAGTAGAGCTTTCAAATCTTCATCAGCCCACTCATGCCCTTTTTTACTTTTATAATCACTAAAATATTTGTGATCGTAATTATCCCAAATCGTTGACCACCAACTCACAGCATCATCAAGTGAAATTCCCTTTGCTGGATCAATTTTACCCTCGGATTGTACTATTTCATTAAGATCCTTATTCCCAGAAAACTTCACCTTAAATCCGCCTGGTACTTTAAATCCTGCTTTCTTTAGACAGCACAAATATGCAGCAATTTTTCGTTCATATCTTGTCATGGCAGATTGATCAGTTTTTTCTTCAGGTTCAGTTAAATCCACAGAATTAAAACTGCGAACATAATCGGCTGTTTCTACAGACAAGTAAGAACGTATTAACTCATATCCAGCATTTATATCTTTGTAAAAATTTACTTTCATTACTTTAAAACCGGGCTTCTCGAGTACACTGTATCTCACAGTATCATCTTTATACAACTCATAGATAGCAGTACCCTCGTCCTGCATATTTGGATTAGCATATTCACCATTAATATCGAAGATTATCTGACCTACTGGAAACTTTGGTACACCATTATCAAATGGATCGAGCATACTTGTTGTATCTCCATCGTACTGATCTAGTGAATATTTTGCTTTGTTGCTAATCTCAACTGTAGCTTCTATAATCTTTTTAACTGTATTTGATTTACCAGTTCTTGTCATACCAAAAAGTGCTGTCCGTTTACCAAGAAAATCACGGGGTGAAATATATACTGGGACATCTATCATACTCTTTTGAAATCTCATACTTGAACTATAGCGTACTTTACCAATCTTTACGTTAGTTTCATTACCGGGGACATCTTCTCCATCCTGAAGATTGGCAATAAATTCAAGTACCTTACCTTCAGGTTTAAAGACATTATAATTATGTGAACTATAGAAATTCTCAACATCAGCTCCAAAAATTACAGTACTTTCCTTCTCTCTATAGAAAGTCCCGAGTATTCTACATTCAAGCCCCGAGAAACTAAATTCATATCTTGTAAAATCGTCCAGTTGAGTTTCTTACCTGATGTTTTTAAATTATCTTTGTAGTATTCAATCATTGAGCTTATTACATCACTATCAGTGGGTAGTTTGACAGGCTTTATTGCTCTAAGAAGAAGAGCCTCTTCTGTTCCGGTATCGTTTTCATTATCATAGAAAGCCAATAGAAATGACCCCTGAGGAACCCCACCCACTTTTGTTTTCCATGCATCACATATTAATAAGTTAGTACGATCATAATCAAGACTGAAAGGACGACCTACAAAATTTTCTTTCTTACTACCCTCTTTAAAAATATCTACTGTAGCGAGTCCTTTAAGTTTATCAGTTAAAGACATGATAGAGCCTCCTAACCTACTTTAATTTTTGATCCTAGTGATGGTTCTTCGAATCTCAGTATTGATTGATTTCCATATTCTTCTTTCATCTCAATTGAAATCCATTTTCTTTTTGCTCGCTCAGCACAGAATCCTATTGTGTTACTCCCGGCGAATGGATCAAAACAATATTGATAAAGTCTTTATAGTATTTAATACTGATTATTATTCTACACCGATTATCCGGTACTAAATAATCTTCAGCATAATACTACCACAATTTCCGTAAAAGAATATTCACTTGATTATTCTCTTTACCATTCAGTTTTTCATTTTTTGTTTAAACGTGAACTAATGAGATTTAAAAATCAGTTGTACTTTAATTTTTAAAGATTAATATAATCTCTTTTTCGACAATTTATCAGAATAATATTTTTCATTTGCTGTTCTATATGATCTTTTTTAATTTAAAATAAATCACTAGATCTAATATTTTTCATTTAATTAATAATAAAACGAAAATTTATTCATACTCTTGTTCAATTTCAAATGATGCTCTTAATAATTGATCTTTTAATACTTTTACTGTATCGAATGATACTCTTTTTATTTTTCGAGCTTGCCATTCGGCAACTCCGTCATATATGCAATGCTTTAAAAAATTAATTTGACTTTGCTCACTAGTTAGTTCTAATAAATGAGGATGAGAAATATTTACTATTATATCTATTTCATCGATATTTGCATTATCTAGAACAAAATAGTATTCAGCTGGTGATCTCAAACTATAATATAAACGTATCTTTAATTCATTTACCTTAACATCAATTACTGGTTGCTCAATTCCAACAATCCCTTTAATAATAGATTCTTTCACGAGTTGAATTGAGTTGTCTGACGGGAAGGTTTCTGCAAGTTCTATTTTTTCTGCAAGTTTATCAGATTCTAACTCTTTTAATAAATGTACAGCTGCTAATTTATATTGCTCAACGGATGGTCGCCTTTCATCCTCCATACCAGTTTTATTGTTTATTGAAAAATCTCTATATTCCTTCAATTCATTATACAATAAAGCTTCAATTTCTTCTTCTTCTAAACCTTGCCATTGTATATCGTCTTTAGCATGTGTTACATCAAAATCATTTAAATAAATTTCTCCAAATAACCGTTGATTAACTAAATCATTTCTTTCTTCTCCAAAAAGTTCATACGGTCTCCATGAATCGGGCCACCCTTTAATAACGCGATTTCTCCTGATAATCGAAAAACCCGCATCCCTTCTTTTACCATAAGCAAATACTGCACCCCAGCCATTTACCTTCTTACCTTTTACTTCAAAACTAAAATCTTTTTTATAAGGCCGCCCTAAATGATCCTTTGCTATTCTATCAGTAAAGTCATACCCTTTTATTTCCTCCCCATTCCATAAGATAACTAAGTCATCAGATCTAATATCCACTCGATACATTGAAGCTAAAAATTCTTTTATTTTACCTATAGTACGTGACGAAAATTGGCGATTTAATTTTTCGATTGTTATTTTAGTATAATGTTCTTCTCTGCTTTTTTTAATATTCGTAAATTCACAATCTTTTTTCCCTGAAGCTATGTTATTAACATCAATTTTTACTGAATAAGCAGTGTCGTTATCTAATTTTTTTGTTTCAATTACCCAATTATCACCAAGCCAACAAGCGGATGTCTTCATCCCCATTCCATATTGTGATCGACCCTCTCGATTTTTTGGTAGTTTGCCGACGTACAAAGCACTTTTTAAATCTTCTTCATCCATGCCCATAGCATTATCTTCAATAACAATAGCCTCAGAGTTATAGGTAATTGATACTTTTAATAATTTTTTTTCTTTTTTATACATTTTTAAAAGTACTTTTTTATTGTCAAAAAAAGATTGTGTAGAATTATCGACAAACTCTGCGAATGCATGCCATGGACTATATGAAATCCTTTTGTACGATGTAATTACTTCTGGACCAATAATAAAATCCATATTTCTTCATACCTCCCTTTCAATATGTAAATAACCATCACTCGATTCTTTAATTAAATAGTTGTATCTTTCTGTTAATGGATTGTGTCCTTCTGTGCATAAAAAATGATCGTTGCTATCTTTTTGAAGTCGCCACATGGTTAAATAATGATCATATTTCAAAAATTTAATTGAATCATAGTCCCGCCATCCGTACTTATCAAGTATACTATTATCAAGAATTTCTAATTTCATCCATCCACCTAGATATGTCTGATAAATTATTCTAGCAGCTGTCCCAATAATTATTGGAGGAATAACATCCGATAAAATATAAACATTTGTTCCGCTATTAGGTCGAGTTAATATTTGGAAGCTTCCGGAAAAAACTGTTTTACCGTTGAATTCCTGCCTCCACTCTTCTGGACTTCTATCAGCAATCACTAGAACTTTTGGAGGAATGTTCAGAAGTAAAGATTCAATATCTTTTCTAAATTGCTCTAATCTTTTGTTTTTATTAATTAAATAATCAATGTCAGTCTTTGTAAAAATTGCTTTCTCAAAGACACTTACTTGAGGGAATATGTGATTCTTAAAACTATGGGAGGATTTTTCAACTTCAACGATAAACCATTCAGTAAAAAATTTATTGATAAGTATAAAATCAGGAATTTTGTTTGAGTAAATAAATGAGATAATTTGTTTATCATAATTTACAAGATGATAATCAACAAAATTTTGTTCAATTGCCAATCTTATATTTTCTTCAAGAAACTTTTCGCTATATGATTCTGGATAAAGCTCAATAAATGTATTTTTTTCGTGTATTATTTTATACATTTTTAAATAATTTTACTCCATAAAGAAAATTTAAATCACCAATTTCAAAGCATTAACCAACACTAAAATCCGACTTTAAGTAATGATCTCAAAGATGGATCTTCAAATCTAAATATTGACTGCATGCCGTACTCCTTCTCCATTTCGATTGATACCCATTTTCTTTTTGTTATTTCCGCACAGTGACCGGTTGTATTACTCCCAGCAAATGGATCAAGAACCAGGTCTCCCGGCTCAGTAAGAAATTCTATAAAGAATGATACAAGTTCAGGCTGCATCCTAGCAGGATGGGGATTATAACCCTCTTCTTTACATCGCTGGAGAAAATAGTCAGTTGACCTGGAATTTGAAATACTGAATATATTCTCAGGTATTCGTGCTTCTTTTGTTTTGTCAATTGACTCAAATTCAAGGACATTCGGCATTATGCTCCCGCCGTGATCAGCCAGAAAACTCTTTTCGCTGATGTGATGCTGTGATGGTCTTTTACCTGCATTATATGACTGCCGCTTTAAAAGATTCTTCATGCTTTTACTATAAGGTCGTAGAACCTTTGAGTTGTCAGCCTTGGGATAATCTGTTTTTGACATCCACCATACATTGGTATAACTATCAGTTGTTCTGATCCTGTTTACTGTTACCCATTGAGCAGGTGACGGTAAGCGTGCCGGGTTATAGCAAACAAACTGCTGGCATAACCGTAATCCTGCGTTGGGATTATTAACAAATCCAAGCAGTGATTCAAGTGGTAATAGAGACTGCACAGGCCTTTCAGGCTCCCAGGCATTGCCAAGTTCAATTACGATAGAACCATTATCTGTAAGCAGTTCTGAATAAATTTCTGCAAGGCTTATAAACCACTCTTTATATACATTACCCTTTAAATTCCCATATTTCTTTTTCTGATTTAATGGAAATGGAGGGGAAGTGAAGATAAGCTGCACTTTCCCTTTAAGATCTTTATTCAGCTTATTACGAAGAAGATCTTCGGAGTTGCCGAGATAATACTTACCTAAGTTTGTTTTATATAAAATTTTTTTCATTTAAAAATTAATTTACCTCAGTTTTAAAAATGCGAGTCTAAAACAAACCATACAATATTATTCAACTGAGTAGATATCAATGGTATTTTAATCACCAGAGAAATAGGAAATAATACGAATTTACTTAAAAAAGGTATTGTTCATCATGAATTATATCAGTTGAGTAGTATTGTTTTATATCGTTTATAAATAATTCTCCGATCTGAAATTTTATACCACATCAGAGTTTCAATGTCAACCATCTTATACAAAAATTTGAATATCTACAGTGATTAAATGTAATGTACATAAAAAATATGATTTGGATAGTTTACTATACATCCCTCATTTAGTTTGAAATCATAAACTTAAAACCTTTTTACAATCCCATCTCCTAACTCCCCGCTGAATAGCCGTGAACTCTACAGCCTCAACAACAGCTGCAAACAGCACTTCATGCCACTCACGCCCGCGGACTTTCCCGGTAAACTTCCTGTACTCATTTTCAAACCTGGAAGCCATGCTGTTATTAATCCTGTCCCAGTAATCCTTAATCACATCTTTCCTGTGAATCAGCAGATTCCTCGAAGGAAGCATATCTCGTTTACTATTATTAACTTTCGGATCAGCCGGCAGAAGATTCCACAGGTCGTTATTATGCCACAGTGTATAAGGAATAATATGATCAATATCAAAACCTTTATTAAGCGGAACTCCGGACCAGACACACTCAAGTTCGGTATCACCGGCAAAGAGAGCTCTGCTTAAATTTGTATCCCTTACAGGATCAGTTTTATCAAGAAGAAGGTCTATCACTTTTGAAACAGGAATATTCCCTACTGACATTCTTGAAGTCAGCTCTCCCCATCTGAGTATCAGCGCATCACCTATCCAGTGCCACATGAGTGACAGTTCTCTCCATATATCCGCAGGTATTTCCACTGTCCTGTCAGCTTTGTTATAAGAAAAAACTTTCTTCTCTTCAAGTGAACCTCCCGAATAAAACACCGGTCCCTTTATTATAGTATTTCCAATCTCCCTTAGAAGTTTCTCAACTATGCCGTTTTTGTCGTTAAGATCATTGCTTATATACTGATTATAAAATGAGCTTACACCCCCGGCAGGACGGTATACTTCGATCAGTCTGGTTAAACTCTTTCTAAACTTAACCGGTTTACTGCATCCAGCCATTTCACCGTTTATCTGCGGAATAAACAACGGAGACTCGAAAATAGGCCAGTAATAAAAGAGCCATTTCTCTGCAATACTTCTTAAAGGTATACCGACTTTACCTTCACTATACCACTTAACATTATTATATTCGCCCGACGCAATATCAGTCAATGCCCTGAACAGTGCCAATTTATATGTTGCAGTCTTTTTATCCCTGTTTAAAATACTCTCTATCTTATCCAGTGGCCTTGAACCGGAAGCAGTGTCCAGATGATAAACCAGCACCCCCCACTTAATTCCACTCCTACCCAGCGAATCCACCTCTTCATAATACCCTATCCGCTTAAACCCCAGCCTCTCAAACAGAAGCGTATAATAATCCGCCGTCCTTATAATAAAAAGCCGCCCGTCTTTTGTTCTCCCTTCACTGTCAAGGTCATTCCGTTCAACAGGAATAGAAACAAGCAGTCTCCCGTTCTCTTTTAAATTATTCCTTATGCAATAGGCTGTATCAAACAGGAGGTCATCACTGATATGCATCAGCACTGCAGAGCAGAGTATACCGTCAAATTTCATATTAAAGAAAAGTTCATCCGACGGTATTGATGCACATATTAACCGGTCTTTAAGCTGCGGATAATTAGAAACGGCATTGCTCACCATCTCGGGGGATGCATCAATCCCGTAAACCTCAAAACCCGCCTCTTGAACTATCTTAAGCCCCCCTCCGGGGGGTTTGGGGGGCCCGGCAAGCATTGCCATATCACGCCCCGACCCGGCACCGATATCAAGAACTGTCGAGCCAAAAGTAAACGCATCTTTAAAATAACGGCTTACCCCTCCGCTCTTTGCAGAGTTATAAAGTTCGGCAGCTTCCTGCACGTGTGTGGAATAATATTTTTGTGTTTTATCGTCCATTTTTTCAATTCTTCGTTTATCAACAAATTTTATTGTGTTACGATTCATGCCACAGAACTTTCTGTGGATGCGTAGCGCGCTACGCACCTACGGAATGATTCATTTTTACAAATGCTCCGTACTACAAAACAATCCGTTTATAACCCGGACTCAAACAACATTACCCCGCCGGTTTGTGCGGAGTTGTAAAAGTCTGATGCATTATTTGCATGCGTGGGGTAGTATTCTGAAGTTTTATCATCCATTTTTAACTGCAATATTCCTTCAGTTAATTTAACCCTGATGGTGAGCTTTATACTGTCACATATCCTCTGAACACAATTTCAGGATTAAAGGATTTACAGGATGTTGTGTTAGTTCACTCTCAATAAATCCCGATACAGACATTTATTAAATTTTAATTTCATCGATATTCTTTTTAAGCTCGGGTATATCAATTTTTATCGTCCGCCAGAGAATAGTCACATCGACAACGTCATAACCATGAATCAGGCGATCACGCATCCCGGCCATGACTTTCCATGGAACTGATGGATATTTATTCTTATAATCATCCGGAATTCTTTTAGATGCTTCACCAATCACTTCGAAACAGCGGATTACCGCATATTGAGTTTTAACATCTTTCTGAAAATCATCAAAGTTCAGCTCACTTGAGAATTCATTAATATACCTGATTGAATTTTTTATATCTGCAATATAATCCGTATAATCTCTCTCAGACATACATCACCTCGGCCAATATATGTTTTCCTATATTCGGCTTTAAATCAGATTTGATAACAAGATCAACCTTACGGTTCAGTTTTTCAGACAGATTCATTTCAATATCCACCAGTGTAAAAAAAGTGATAGTTGAATCAGCAGAAATATCTACAAGTATATCAATATCGCTATCAGGCTTCTCTTCGCCCCTTGCATACGAACCGAATATTCCAACACGGTCAATACCCAAACCGGATAATTTATCTTTTTCATCTTTTAAAATTTTTTTAATTTCAAGAAGTGTCATGTTACCCATAAATCCTCCTGATCAGGATTTTTTACATAATGTTTTTATCTGATAATAGATACCGGATTTATAGCCGGTATCTATTTTATACATACAAAAATCTGTTGTCAAACAATAAAAATTGAATCTATGGGAACGTGTTACAATCCGTATAACAAAACATTCTGTTTTTAACACGGGAGCGCCTAACGAATCTTCTTCACCAGCCACGCGATAGTCTCACCCAGATCCTTCATATTGGCAAGAGCCTCTGAATCATTCTCAACATCGCCCTTATCCATGCCGACACCAAAATTCCAGTATGTAGAACCAGGTACAATCATTCTCGACATTAAAAACATATGGTTGATCGAATCCATAACATTAACCGCGCCCCCTTTCCTGTTGACAACAACAGCAGCGCCGATTTTACGCGCAAAAAGATCGCCGTTAACTTTAGCTACAAGCCCCGCGCGGTCGATCAGTGCTTTCATCTCTGACGTCATCCCTGCAAAGTATGTAGGCGAGCCAAGAATAACCGCATCAGCGTCAATTATTTTTCCAATACATTCATTTACAATATCTGTATTAATAATGCATTTTGAATCTTTGTTTTCAAGGCACGAATAGCAGGCAGTACAGCCTCTAACCTGTTGACCGCCGATCCGGATAAGTTCAGTTTCAATTCCGGCTTCCTTAATAGGTTCAAGAACTTTATTCAGGAGAATTTCCGTGTTCCCCCCTTTGCGCGGGCTCCCGTTTATAGCTATTACTTTCATTAAAAAGCCTCCTGTTAATTTTATATGTGTTACGATTCATGCTGCAAAACTTTTCGGGAAACGGTAAAAAGATTCATCGTGTTACAATCCGTTCAACAAAACTTTCTGTAAATGCGTAGCGCGCTACGCATCTACGGAATGATTCGTTTATACAAATATCCCATGCAACAAATCCTTCCATTATCCACGAAACATTCCGTTTATACAATTACCCCCCAAAAACCGCAATGTCAATCCATAAAAACCGCCTGCAAATCCCGGTTTCAGGCAGTTTCTATCCGGCTTATATAAGGCTTATATAAGGCTTACTCGAGGCATAATAAAAAAATTCATTTTTTTTTAAAATTTTTTCAAAAATTACTCCGGCAGACGTATAAATATCAAAGACGAAATAATTCGATCTTTAAATTATAAATTATTAAGGAGGACAATATGTCCGATCTCGAACTGAACCCCATGTTTCGCAGTATGAGAAAAAGCCTTGGCGACATCGTAATCTACGAGCGTGATGGAAAACTCTACACCAGGGTCAAGCCTAAGAAAACCGCCGCCCAGACACCGGCGCAGCTGGAGGTTACCAATACCTTTTCAAGGCTCTCTTCAGACTGGAAGTCTGCCGGTACTTTAATGAAGTCGTCATGGCACCGTCCTGGCGATAAAAAAAGCCGCAGGGGCATGCAGCTCTACCTCAAGACCAATTTCAAAAATGAAAGGGAGGGCAAGGCTGTTGAGCTCTTCCGGTCCGAAGGCGAAATTCTTCCGCCTGTCATTACCGCAGCGCCGGGAGGGAGCGGAGAGATATTGTGTACATACACTGTTCCCGCCGAAGAGGCCGGAAGGTATATCCATTTCTACGTGAAAAAAAGAACCGAAGGCATATCTGACGGGAAAATCAGAAGGTTCTCTCCCGGTGAGAACGGTTCAAATCCGTTTACCATGTCCGGCTTCGAACCCGGAGGCGAATATTTTATATACGCCGCGCTTGCAGATAATACCCACGACGAAGCAAAACTGGTGTCAGCAGCAGTATCAGTAATCTCATCCGCGGGGATGTAAGAGGTCTACAGGGACAGGCCCTTCGACAAGTTCAGGGGCCTGAACCTGTTTTTTAAACCGGACAAGCTCAACGTTAGTATCGCGTCTGCACGGCACAGAGGTCAGAAAGCCAACAGGATCTGCAAACGTCATCCTCGATCTCATGGAAAAAGGACCTCTCGGCCCCCGCACCCCCGAAGGGGGCAAGGCACTATGAAGTGTAACTTAAGATACTATTATTCATTTTAAAACCATTTTTTACTATTTTTCTTTGCCCCCTCCGGGGGTGCGGGGGCCGGAATATTCAGTTGGTGAAATATTTTATATTATTCTAAAGACCTGTATTGTACCGGAATACAAATTCACGTTTAAACAAAAACAATACTTTACAAATTAACCTTCCGAATTTAAAGCACTCTAATTATTATTTAACAGTTTTAACATAAAATAAGGAGCGGTTTAAAGGTCATGGCGTTTATAAGAAGAAAATCAGCACAGTTGTCAGGGATGATCCGCAGTGACCTTAAAAATGACCGCGACTTTACGCTATTTCTTTTTGTTGGAGTTTTTACCGGTATAGCCGGCGGAATATATTCAACTACATTCAATAACTTTCTAAACGATGTATTTAAGCTCTCGGCTGACGCGAGGGGGATTGTCGAATTTCCAAGGGAGTTCCCCGGTATGACAATAATGTTTGTACTGGCGCTGTTCTCATTTCTCGGCGATGTAAAAATGGCTATGCTTGGAATGCTCTTCGCGGCATTAGGCCTGCTAGGCCTGGGGACCCTGTCGCATACTTTTTCAGGCGCGCTTGCCTGGATAATGATATTCAGCCTGGGAACACATATGTTTTTTCCCCTTACCCCAAGTATAGGGATGCATCTCTCCGCGAAAGAACAGTACGGGGCAAGGCTGGGACGGTACAACGCCTACAACCTGGTTGCCGCGCTGATGGGATATGCCATTGTATGGTGCGGGTTCAGGTACCTCGGCCTGACATACAGCCTGGCATTTATCATAGCCTCTGTATTTTATGTTTTAGCCGCCGTTGTACTGGGACGGATGAAACCTATAAAGCCGAAAAAGTTTAAGCTCAAATTCATATTAAGAAAAAGATACACCCTCTTCTACATACTTAGCCTTGTTAACGGGGCAAGAAAGCAGATATTCCTTACATTCGCGCCCTGGGTGCTTATCCAGGTGTTCCACCTTACACCGCCGTTATTTGCCCTGCTTGGAGTTTTTATTGCCGCTGTAAGCATAATGACCCGGACTATAGTCGGTAATGCAATAGACAGGCTGGGTGAGAGGTTTGTACTTTCAGCCGAGGCAATACTCCTTGTTGTTATATGCTTCGGTTATGCCTTCGCCGAAAATATCGCGCCGGCAGGTATTGCTGTTATTATACTCTCAGTATGCTATATAATTGATAATTCATTAAATGCGGTTGAGATGGCAAGGTCAACTTATGTACGGAAGATTGTTCATAATCCCGAAGACGTTACCTCCGTACTGGCTGCCGGAACAAGCTTTGACCATATCATCGCTATGACAATCCCCTTCCTGGGCGGGCTGCTATGGATTTCATTCGGATATAAAGCCGTATTCCTCTCCGCGGCATGTATAGGGCTGCTTAACCTTTTCCTCTCGACAAAGATCCGGATAAATATGCCGTCAAAAGAATAAGAAGACAGCCGTTTTCTTACCCTCCACCGGGTGAAGGCAGGGAACGTGTGAGGGCATCAACTATAAATATTTCAGGTCTCCGCAGCCGTAACATAACACACAGCATGTTACAGAACAGCAGCAGGTACTTATCAGACCTCACCCCCTCGGTCCCCCTCTCCTCAATGCGAGGGGGAGGTTAGAAAAGGAAACTTTTTTGTTTCTGAACTCCCCTCTCCAATTTGGAGAGGGGCCGGGGGTGAGGTCTGACACATATCCCGGCCGCCCTGAACGTCCATTTACTGATCAAAAAGTCATAAATTGGTTGACTTTACCTTCCATACTAAGTATAAAAATAAGGTAAATCAGCGTTTAAACGGGTAATGATTATGAATATAAACAAACCTCAACACGCAAGGCTGCTGTTTATTGATGAAAAAATCCGCGGAGGTTCATATCCAAATGCCGCATCGCTGGCCGCAGAGTACGAGATAAGCAGCCGTACAATTACCAGGGATATTGAATACATGCGCGATTCTCTCGGCGCCCCCGTGGAATACGATGCCGCGCGTAAAGGTTATTATTATACAGAATCAAACTTCTTCCTCCCGGCAATTGATATAAAGGAATCGGACTTCTTTGCAATATGCATTACAGAGAAAGCATTAAAGCAGTACGAGAACACCCCGCTTTACGGCAGGCTCTCGGAGATATTCGACAGGATAAAGGAATTTCTCCCGGAAAGTATACGGGTCAACACAACATGGATAGACACCCGTTTTTCATTTATGCACGAGAGTTTTACTATTATAGACACTGACATATGGGAAACCATATCCCGCGCGTTACGCCAGGGAAACCAGGTAAAAATTGTTCACCGTAAAGCGGGCGCGGAGGATGCGCTGGAACGTTCAGTAGACCCATACCACATAGTCAACTACCGGGGAGAGTGGTATCTGATCGGCTACTGCCATGTCCGGAAAGCCGTACTCCGCTTTGCCATATCCAGGATAAGCAAAGCCGTGCTCCTCGATAAAAAGTTTACGCCTAAACCGGATTTCAATTTCGATTTATTCATAGGGTCAAGCTTCGGCATTATGACCGAGGATAAAGAGTATCATATAAAAATACTGTTTAACAGGGAACAGGCACCGTACATAAGCGAAAGGCAATGGCATACCGGGCAGAATATTACCCACAACCAGGACGGGACCGTAGTACTCTCTTTCAACAGCAATTCACTATACGAAGTAAAACGGTGGATTCTCTCATGGGGGTCAAACGCGAAGGTGCTTCAGCCGGAAGAACTTATAGGGCAGATAAAGGAAG
>Ga0116171_10002299_pt1 | contig 18215 bp, 14 predicted proteins | sample AD_JPNHW2_MetaG_FD_89798 | JGI IMG/M metagenome (GOLD analysis project Ga0116171, IMG submission 89798) | Active sludge microbial communities of municipal wastewater-treating anaerobic digesters from Japan - AD_JPNHW2_MetaG | ecosystem: Engineered > Bioreactor > Anaerobic > Digestate | place... | reverse complement strand
CGGTACAAGTCTGAAAACTTCAAAAGTCCTTGGTGAAATGAATTTCATCACGGGCTTTGTTTTTACATATGATACCAAAATAATTGATCCGGAGAAAAGGGTTGACCTGCCTTCACAGGTTGTTGACGTCCGCTCTATACTCGATTCAATCAGTTCAGTTCAGTCAGTCAGGTATTCTGTTATCGGAAGGCATATCATTCTTTATCACGATTATATCCCTCCTGCCAGGGACTCAGTTGCTGTAAAAGGAATAAAAGAAATATTTATTACCGGGACAATTGTAGATGAAGAGAGCAACGAGCCTCTCTCATATGCAACCATTGGTATCTCACACAGGGCGAAAGGCACAATCACAAATAACAACGGGGTTTTCATACTAAAGCTTCCCATTGAGTTTATTGACGATACTGTAAGTATCTCTTATGTCGGATATCTGAACCGATGCCTGCCGGTAAGAAGTCTTTACAGTAACGATCAGATTATAAAAATGGAAAGATCGTTTATTGCGATACCTGAAATAATTATAAGAGCCCAGGATCCCCTGGTTATTATCAACAAGGCTCTCTCGCGAATATCTGAAAACTATGGAAATACCCCCACCCTTCTCAGCGGGTTTTATCGTGAAGGCATTTTCAGGAAGAAAGAACCACAGATATATTCCGAAGCCGTTTTGCAGGTTTATAAGAGTCCTTATACCCGTTTATTTCAAACAGACCAGGTAAAAGTACTCCGCAGCCGTAAAACCGAAAACCTGACCATGAAAGACACACTTGCCATCAGGCTTAAGGCAGGCCTTTCAACCTGCATTAATCTTGACGGGGCAAAAAACTACTTCGATTTTACCGATCCGTCGAGGACTTCATATTATAATTATCATTTTTCAGACATGGTTTCCATTGACGGAGAAAGAGCCTATGTCATCTCTTTTGAACAAAAACCAGGCGTTGAAGATCCGCTTTTCAAGGGTGAGATATGCATAAATTCTTCAGATTACGGGATAATGTCAGCAACTTTTGAAATAAATCCCGCCCTGATTTCCAGGACAAAAGAGTCGTACATTTCCAGGCTCCCACAGGGGTTTATAGTAAAACCTGTCAGCGTAAAGTACATGGTAAGATACCGTAAGATCAACCACAGGTATTTCATCTCGCATGTAAGAGGAGATCTGCAATTCCTTGCCAAAGGACGGAAGACCCTTTTCAAGAGCCGCTTCGACGTATTCTTTGAGGTAGCATATACCGATTACCGTACAGAAAATGTCCAGCGTTTTGAAAGAGATGAGATAACTCCGACAAACACGGTTTTTACACGTACCATAAACGGATACGATGAGCTCTTCTGGAAGGATTTTGACTTCCTGAAACCTGAACAGGATATTTCCGTAGCGTTTGAAAAGCTTAAAGCAAGACTCAGCCTGGGTGGAGAAACCAATTACTAGTAACTCTCCAGAATTTTATAAAGTGACGACAGGTCAGGTGTCAGTATTATCTCTGTTCGCCTGTTCTTCTGTCTTGCCTCGGCGGTATTACGTGAATCCACCGGCACATACTCACTTCTTCCTGTAGCGATGAGTCTCTTTGGGTTAATGTTTGTACCTTCAAGCAGTGCCCTTACCACTGTTGTGGAGCGTTTCACGCTCAGGTCCCAGTTATCTTTGAGAAGGCCTGATGCTGAATGATAAGGAACATCGTCGGTATGACCTTCGATGGTTATTGAGATATCAGGTGTTTTTTCCAGCAGGGTACCAAGTTTACGGAGTGCAGCAAGCCCTGTTGCATCAATGTCGTAGCTTCCCGATTTGAAAAGAAGCTTCTCATCCATGGAAACGTAAACCTGTCCGTTTTTCATTGTGACGGAAAGGCCTTTACCTTCAAAGCCGTAAAGAGCTTCAGAGACTTTAGCTTTCAGATCTTTAACAGCTTTCTGCTGTGCATCGAGCATTCTTTCAAGCTCGTTCAGGCGGGCATTACGCTTCTCCAGCTCGGCAGTCAGCTGATCCAGCTCTGCTTTTTTTGTATCAAGGCTCGCTTCCAGATCGCGCATTATGGATTCTTTGTTCTGCAGATCGCTCTGGGCTGCTCTTAGGTCAGAAAGAAGTTTTTGTGATTCACGCGCATTGCCTTTCACCATCTCCTCCTGTGCAGTCAGCAAATTGTTATATTTGGTGGTCAGTCTGGAGACCTCATCTCTTGCAGCAGTTAGATCAGCATTCAGCTTGTCAATCTTTGCATTTACTCCCTTTGCATCCTCTGTAAGTTTCTTTGTCTTTGACTCCAGTTCTTTATTTGACATTGTGAGCCAGAGGTTCTCTGCCTTGAGAGAATCTCTCTCCTCAAGCAATGACTGGTTTTTGTTCGTAAGCGTATTATACTTTTTGCCTGTTACACACGATGTCATGGTAAGGGTTATAAGCAACACCGGTATAAAGCTCTGTTTTAGTGTCATATCTCTTTTCTTTAGATTCTACTCCTTAAATGCGAATTAAAGAATAAATGAGAAACAATTTTGTTAATTAAAAAGAGAGTAATTAACAATTTGAAAATTTTACCACCAGCCTTGAACAACATTTAAATAACGCTGTTTTTAAAATTAAGTATCTTTGCCAATCTAATTTTCAGGATTTTTATGCCATCATCTGAAAGGCTTCTGGATAAAATAGAGACACCGGCAGATCTAAGGAAACTTGACAGGCTGGATCTTATAAAGGTAAGTGACGAACTAAGGCGCTTCATAATAGATGAGCTCAGCTCAAATCCCGGACACCTTGGGGCAAGCCTTGGCGTTGTTGAACTCACTGTAGCCCTTCATTATGTCTATAACACTCCTTACGATAAAATTGTCTGGGATGTAGGTCATCAGGCTTATGGCCACAAGATTCTTACCGGACGTAAAGCAGCTTTTCGTACTAACAGACAATATGGTGGAATAAGTGGGTTCCCGAGAATGGATGAGAGTGAATACGACTCTTTTGGTGTAGGTCATTCTTCCACTTCAATATCAGCAGCACTTGGCATGGCTGTCGCCGCACAGCGTCTGGGAGAAGATCGTAAGGTAGTGGCTGTGATTGGCGATGGTTCAATGTCAGGCGGACTGGCATTTGAGGGGATGAATAATGCCGGTAACCAGAAAGCAGACCTGCTCGTCATTCTGAATGATAACAATATATCGATAGACCAGAGTGTTGGAGCACTTAAGGAGTATCTGCTCGATATAACCACCAGCCGTACATATAACAAATTCAAAGACAAGGTCTGGAACTTCCTTGGCAGGCACAGGAGAGGCCGGCGTGCACAATCGCTCGCATCACGTATTGAGGGAAGCTTAAAAGGAACATTCCTCCACCAGAGTAACCTGTTTGAATCACTTAATTTCAGGTATTTTGGCCCTATCGACGGGCATGATATACTCCATCTGACCAGGGTTCTTGAGGACCTGAGGAATATTCCCGGTCCCAAACTGCTTCACTGCAAAACCATTAAAGGCAAAGGGTTCCCGCAGGCAGAACAGAACCAGACTGTCTTTCATGCTCCCGGCAAGTTTGACAAATGTACCGGAGAGCTTATTAAGCCTGAGAAAAGCTCCAGACAGCCTCTCTACCAGGAGGTGTTTGGTAACACCCTGCTTGAACTGGCCCGCACCAATGACAGGATAGTAGGTATAACGCCGGCTATGGTATCAGGCTGTTCACTTAATATTATGATGAAAGAGATGCCAGACCGGTGTTTTGATGTGGGAATTGCCGAACAGCATGCCGTAACGTTCTCGGCCGGACTGGCTGTGGAAGGTATGGTGCCATTCTGCAATGTCTATTCATCATTCCTGCAACGTGCTTACGACCAGGTGATACACGATGTGGCACTGCAAAAGCTGAAAGTAATCTTTTGCATTGATCGTGGAGGACTGGTTGGGTCAGACGGAGCAACACATCATGGCTTCTTTGACCTTTCATACATGCGAAATATACCCGGCATGACTGCTTCTGCTCCCATGGACGAGATTGAGCTGCGTAACCTTATGTATACTGCCCAGCTTGAGAATACTCCAGGTCCTTTCAGTATACGCTATCCACGTGGTACCGGAGTAATAAGTGACTGGCAGCTCCCCTTTGAAGAAATACCTGTAGGCAAAGCACGCAGAATAAGCGAAGGCAAAGATCTGGCAATATTAAGCATTGGTCATCCCGGCAATTTTGCAGCTGAAGCTGTTAAAAAGGCTGCTGAACAGGGTATCTCTGTGGAACACTGGGACATGCGTTTCGTAAATCCGATAGATAAAGAGACCCTGCATCATGTTTTGCGCAACTTTAAGAAAATAATCACCGTGGAAGACGGGTTCATTAAGGGAGGCTTTGGCTCAGCAGTACTGGAGTTTGCTGCAGACAATGACTATCATCCCCATATTGAACGCATGGGTATCCCGGATTACTGGGTAGCACATGGCACTCAAAAGGAGCTGTATCGCGAATGCGGCTTTGACACACAGGGTATCATTACAGCTATTTCCAGATTACATTCCATTTAAGAAGCTTATATTGATTTATCCGTTTCAGGCAGATTATGCCGCTAACAGCCAACAGTCGGCAAAAGTTTAAAAAAGAAACTTGACACCACTGTTCATATTGGTTAAATTTGCATCCGTAATAGTTCGTATTTGTTTATTAAACAGCATATAAGAATACTTTACATAGTTACTGTGTACATAATAAATAAAGTATGCTTTATATCGCGTGAAAACCAACTATTATAAGTATGCAGCCACGCCGTACCCTTCAACGGTAACCCATGCCGGTAATATCACCGGTGTGCTTATAAATCGTATTCTCTTCTTGCCGGTTTAATGGCAGTGAAAAGGCCTCAGGTCTCATTTGACAGGAGCAATCTGACCTGTAACCACTTTTTTTATCATGCTTAAAACCACAACTATGAAAAAGTTTACCCTTTTACTATGTGCAATTATTATCGCAGGAGTCTCCACCATTAACGGACAGGTAATTAAAGGAAAAATAAGTGTTGGTGCAACTTCGTATGCACTTGGTCTGCCTATTACTTCAAACGCAGGACTGATGTCTCTTGGTTTTGGAACATCCACTCATAACAACGGCTTTGGAGAAACCAAATACAAGGTCACAGGCTTTAACATGCAACCTAAAGTCGGCTATATGATTACAGGTCAGTTTTCGGCCGGGCTGGAGCTGTTGACTTCGGTAAGCTCCTCAAAGGAAGAAGATGCAAGCGGTAAAGATATCGAGTCATTATTTACCATTGGCCCGTTTGTCAGATATTACTTCCCCTTCGGTAAGAACTATTTTTTTGCTGAGGGTGAGTTCGGACTTGGTTCATACAAATACAAATGGACAGGAACGGAAAGCTATGATGAAAAATACAATATTACTGCTTTCGGGATTGGGGCAGGTATATTTATTCCGGTAGGTTCAGCCGCAGGTTTTGATGTCTCTCTCGGTTATCAGTCATATAACGCAAAATATACTGAAGACAATGATGTGACACAAAAAACAAACTCCTTTGGTGTAAAGGCAGGGTTTCTAATAATGCTGGGAAAGGAATTATAACCCTTTCATAACGTAGTTTTCCTGATTATTGCCGGGGTCTGCTTTAAGTTAAGGCACAAATAATGAACAAATAGTTGTTTGTGTCTTTGACGCTAAACAGAATTTTCATATTTTCGCACTCCCTACCAAAATAATTTATGCCCGGATGGCGGAATTGGTAGACGCGCTGGTCTCAAACACCAGTGGCAGCGATGCTGTGCCGGTTCGATCCCGGCTCCGGGTACACAGAGAGAGCGGGTGTGAAAGCGTGAGCGTGAACACCCGCTCTCTCTTTCTCACACCCTGTCAGGCTGAATATTACCACTTGTTGTAATGGATGTTATCTGTGTTCCATTTATCCTTTGGTGCCTGAGGCCCTTTCGGATAACCTACCGGTATAACATTTAACGGAATTATGTTTTCAGGAAGGTTTAGTATGGCCTTTACTGCCTCAACTCTTCTTTGATTTGGATAAACACCTGTCCATACAGCACCAAGCCCAAGACCATGGGCGGCAAGCAAAAGGTTTTCAGTCGCTGCTGAAGCGTCCTGGATCCAGTAGGTCGAGGCCTCCCCTTCAAGAACTTTTGAGAGATCACCGCAGACCACAATTGCAACGGGTGCCTCGGCAGCCATCTTTGCATGCGGAAGAGAATCGGCCAGACTATTCAGAACAGCCCTGTCATTGACAACAATAAATGCCCATGGCTGCTTGTTCATGGCAGTAGGCGCTGACATTGCCGCACGTAACATCTGCTCTACCTTATCCTTTTCTATCTCCCGCCCCTCGTAACTCCTGACGCTGGTACGGGTATAAATATTCTTAAGAACCATTTCAGATGTATTTGTAGTTCCCTGATTACTTTTATTCTTCTTGCCTGATATATTCATAACCAGCAGTGCAGTTACCGCCCCTATCAATATCAGGTTTAATATTACCTGTCTGTTCATTATTGATATTTTTATATGTTGATATAAAATAAATAATCCATCTATAACGCTAAATTATAAAAGTTCCAAATGACTCCTGATATTACTCTTTAAAGAAATATCTTTTTGACCCGAAAAACAATTGAGCTATTTTTGATTATCCGATTAAGCTTATTCAGAACTATTAATTGCCGGAGGTTATCAATGTCAGGGAAAAAAGGGTCAAAAGAATTGTTTGTAAGTAAAGCGGTAGATGATTTTTACAATCACACGTCCGAAGAAGAGAGGCTTACTATCGGGCTTGGTCCGCTTGAGTTTGAAAGAAACAGGATGCTTATTGGAAAATATCTTTTCAACAGCACACACAATATTGTGGATGTGGGAGGCGGAACCGGCAAATATTCAGAGTGGCTTGCAAACATGGGTAAAGAGGTATGGCTGGTTGATCCGGTGCAGAAACATGTTTTACAGGCCCAAAAAAGATCAGAGAAGCTAAGTAACAGGTTCCATACAATGAGGGGAGAAGCTCGCCATCTTGACTTTCCTGACAGTTTTGCCGACATGGTGATTATGCACGGCCCGCTGTATCATCTGCAGGAAAAGTCTGAACGTTTGAAAGCAATTAATGAAGCTAAAAGAATAACAAAGCCGGGAGGTATTATTCTTGGTTTTGCCATCAACTACACGGCCTCCACCATTGTGGGACTCCTTCAGGGAGTAATCCACGAAGAAGGTATCTTTGAAATGTGCCGCTCTGAACTGGCAACAGGAGAGCATAATGCTCCTGCCAATATGCCCGGGATACTTGCTGAGGCATACTACCACAGACCCGGGGAACTTAAGACCGAGTTTGAAGAGTCGGGCCTTGGCAATATTGAAATGCATGCAGTTGAGGGGATCATCTGGCTCGATAAGAATTTCTTCAGCTCAAGGGCAGATAAGAAAAAGAATGACCATCTGCTTGAAATAATCCGTCTGACTGAAAAAGATGCTGATCTGATTTCATTTTCCCCGCACATGATGATAGCAGGAAGAAAACAGGTTGGCTAATCTTCTCTGGTTAAGCCCGGCCTTCTTCAGATAAAAAATTTATATTTGTATCTGAAGCATACAATCGTCAAACAGAATTTACTATATGAAAAAAGCCCTCTTAGCAGTATTTTTTATTGCAATTGTAGTCTCCTGCAATAAATCTGACTCTCCGGCAGATATAGTTGAAGAGCCGGGAGTCTCAACTTATTCATTAAGCGACCTTATTGGAGTATGGGATTGCGAAACGGCTGATCTGAATGGTTGCGTTGAGTATCTGAATATAAGTAATACGGAAGTTTACTCTCTTCTGTCCTGTGTCCGCTCCTGGGGTAAACTGACCGATCCAAATTTCAAATTTGAAGGGAATAAGCTTGTTCTTTCTTCCTGGTATGATAGAAGAACATACATTATTAAAGAGCTCACGTCAACCTCATTATCTGTAACGGTTTACAGTCATTTACATAACACAACAGAGAATAAAATATTCAAAAAAATAAGTTGATCATTACTCATTTTTTCTTTTATTCTGGTCTGTAGAAAAGAGTATTCTCTCCTGTCACCAACATTATGGTAATGCACATTTTATTCATTTCTGAATAACGCTGGCGTAAGGATTTATAATTCCCCTTTTAGATTATATTGTTTTGTAAATTTGAATAAAGAAACACTTAAGCTATGAGATCATTAGTATTGGTTATACTGGCCGTATTCTTTCTCAGCCAGTGTACAACTGAAAAGAAGCAGGTTCCTGTTAAAAGCTGGGCACCAACTTACCAGGTTGCGACCGGGAAACCTATTGCAATGGAACTGACAATCTATAAGACAACAATGATTGCCAATGGAACAGATAAGATGACAGCGAGAGTGGCAGCTATTGACAGCACGGGCCGGGAGATTAAAGATGCCGCCATGCCTTTTACAATACATGTAACAGGCGATGCAACAATCAGCGGTGCGGGATTAACCCGGGTAAAAACCGATAGCTCAACATATTGGGAAGCGAAACTTGTGAATGGTGTGTTTAACTTCACATTCCTGGCCGGAACGAAGCCGGATAAAATCAAACTTGAAGTAAGAGGCGAAAAAACCTGGCCCGCATCACATGAAATACACACTCTTCCTGCTGACTTTAGTGACCTGAAACCAACAAATATCCAGTTGAAACCAACTGGTAAAAGCATAGACCGTATGCTTGGTGCCGATATATCGTTCCTCCCGCAGATGGAAAACAGGGGAGCAAAATTTACAGTTAACGGGAAGGAGACAGATGCCATAAAGGCATTGGCTGACAACGGATTTAATTACATCAGGCTGAGAATATTTGTCAATCCTGAAAACGATAAAGGATATGATCCAAAATCAGGCTTTTGCGGGCTTGACGCCACAAAAAAGATGGCCAAAAGGGTTAAAGATGCCGGTATGAAGCTGTTGCTCGATTTTCATTACAGCGACTACTGGGCAGATCCTCAACAGCAATATAAGCCCCTTGCATGGGAGAAGATGGACTTTGAACAGTTGAAGTCAACCGTCAGAGAATACACAAAGAGTGTTCTTCTGGCCCTGCAGGAACAGGGAACACTGCCCGATATGGTACAGGTGGGGAATGAAATCAATCATGGTCTTCTCTGGCCCGATGGGCATATCTCAAACCCCGATAATCTTGCCTCTCTTTTAAAAGCAGGAATTGAAGGAGTGCATGATGTAAACCCTGCTACACCGGTCATGATGCATCTGGCACTTGGAGGTCAGAACGAAGAAGCAGTATTCTGGCTTGACAATATGCTCGCACGCGATATAAAGTTTGATGCCATTGGGTTATCCTATTATCCACGTTGGCATGGTACTCTTGATGATCTTCAGAATAACATATCTGACCTTGCAAAAAGATATGGCAAACCCATAAATGTGGTTGAATACTCTCAATATGCTGAAGAACTGAACGATATTATTTTCAGCCTCCCGAATGATCTTGGCAAAGGCACCTGTAACTGGGAACCATTAAGATCAATGTTTGGAAAAAGTGGTGTGGCTAATGAGAACCTGTTCGTCTACAGCAAAATATCGGCAAAGTATTTTAAATAAAATTTGAAAATGACTTTTACCGGCATCAGAATTGTGTAAATTTGTTTAACCACTCTTGAATAATAGTATAAAAAAAATAAAAGCTACCACAATGGAAGACAATACAAAAAAAGCTCCGCAGGAGGAAAAGGAGAACTTCTTTGATAAGGCAAAAGAAGCCATTGACAAGGCTGAGGCAGCTGCGAACCAGCTTAAAGAAAAAGCCAAAGAGCTTGCCGACAAAGCTGACGAAAAGTTTGATGAGCTTGAAGAAAAAGGGAAACAGAAATTTGCGGAAATCAAGGAAGAAGCAAAAGAAAAAGGTGCTGACCTGAAGGAAAAAGGCAAAGCTCTTGCCGACAAAGCCGACCAGAAATTTGACGAGCTTGAAGAGAAGGGAAAAGCAAAAATTCAGGAGATGAAAGATAAGGCAACCGGGAAGGCCGGTGAGGCACTTGCAGACCTGAAACAAACCACAAAAGATCTCGCTGATAAAGCCGACCAGAAAATCGACTCTCTCATTGATAAGACAAAGAAGAAGCCTGAGGAACCCAAAAAATAAGGGTATTCATCATTAATATTATCCCCTGCAAAATCCATAGCGGTCTTTTGCGGGGTTTTTTCATTTAAAGGTGGATCCCGTACTGCTGCTGCAAAGCCGGTGTTTTCTGTTAAGCCTCTTCTTTTTACAGTTTTTTTGTTATAGTCGTAAAAACAACTAAGTTTGTTTGTCACAATTATGGCACAGATGACGAAGAAGGATATATTGCACCCCTATGGGCAGAAACAGAGTCAGTTTGACAAGCGTTATCTTGAAATGGCAGGGATCTGGGCACAGAATTCCTATTGTAAAAGAAGACAGGTAGGTGCTCTGATTGTAAAAGACAAGATGATAATCTCAGATGGTTATAATGGCACTCCATCAGGATTTGAAAACATCTGCGAAGATGACAACAATGTCACTAAACCTTATGTATTACATGCTGAAGCCAATGCAATAACAAAAGTGGCCAAGTCATCTAATTCAAGTGATGGAGCTACATTGTATATCACTTCTTCCCCCTGCATGGAATGCTCCAAACTTATTATTCAGTCAGGCATCCGTCGGGTAGTTTATTCTGATAAATACCATAACACCGATGGTCTTGAACTCCTGAAACGGGCAGGAATAGAACTTGTATTTATTGATCTGGAAAACGACACTTATGAAGTACAATAAAGCTTATCTCCCATTAATCATTTCGATCGGTCTGGCGGTCGGCATTCTTATTGGTTTTTACATGCCACATCCAAGTGCCGGACTCTATTCCGGTTTTCCACCATCTAACGATAAATTAGATAGGATACTCAACAAAATAGAGTCTGACTATGTAGACTCCATTAACCGCGATGATCTGATAGAAAGTGTCATTCCGATGGTGCTTCAGAAGCTCGATCCACACTCTGTCTATATACCTGCAAAAGACCTGGCTAAAGCAAATGAGCCGCTACAGGGTAACTTTGAGGGAATCGGCGTGTCATTCAATATGATAACTGATACCGTTCTCATTATGAGCACCATCTCAGGAGGACCGTCAGAGAAACTGGGGATACAGGCCGGGGATAAAATCATTTTTATCAATGACTCTCTCGTTGCTGGGAAAAAAATACCCGATCAGGACATTATCAAGATGCTGAAAGGACCACGGGGAAGCAAAGTCACCATTAAGATACTCAGAAAAGGCGCAGCCAATCTTCTTCCATTCACAATAACAAGAGACAAGATACCTCTCTACAGTATTGATGTGGCTTATATGATGTCCAAAGAGACGGGTTATATTAAAATCTCCAACTTTGCGGTAACCACCTTTGAGGAGTTCAGCAACAGTCTGCGCCAGCTTAAAAAGGATGGCATGACAAAGCTTATTCTTGACCTTCGTGGTAACTCGGGTGGTGTTATGGAAGCTGCCACTATGATTGCGGATGAGTTTCTTCAGGATGGGAAACTGATAGTGTTTACAAAAGGTAAATCCAGACCCAGGGAAGATATTAAGGCGACATCTGACGGCGACTTTGAGAAAGGCGACCTCGTTGTTCTGATTGATGAGTGGAGTGCCTCTGCCAGCGAGATACTTGCCGGTGCAATACAGGATAACGATCGTGGTACAATAATCGGCAGAAGGTCGTTTGGCAAGGGACTTGTCCAGGAGCCTGTAATGTTCCGCGACGGATCAGGCATGAGACTAACCATTGCACGCTATTATACTCCCACAGGGAGATCCATTCAGAAACCTTACTCGGGTGATTTTGAAAAGTATTATGAAGATCTAGATAACAGATTCCTTCATGGTGAATTCGAACAGGCCGATTCAATTCATTTCAAAGACACTCTCAAATATGTCACACCAGGCGGCAAAGTAGTCTATGGAGGCGGAGGTATAATGCCCGACGTATTTGTACCTATGGATACCACCGGCGTTTCCAAATACTTTGTTGCAATACGCAACGCAGGCCTTATCTACAGATTTTCAATAAAATATACTGAAGATAACCGCGACAGACTGAAAAAATTCACTGACAGCAAATCGCTCGATAATTACCTGCTTAAGCAGGATCTGATGAATAAATTCGTCAGTTATGCAGCAGCCAACGGAGTAAAGCCTGACAGTGAAGGAATAAGGATATCACATGACATTCTCTATGTACAGCTAAGAGCATACATAGCCCGTAACATGCTAGACAATGCAGGGTTTTATCCAATCTGGCAAAACATAGACAGGACTCTTCTGGAGGCCGAAAAATATATTGAAAGCCAGAAGTGATAAGACCCGGGACTAATGAGCCAGCGCATTGTCCAGGCTCATTTGCCCCTGTGGACCATTTACCGTCATAGACAATATCTTATCGCCTGAGCCCTGAAGGAATCCTACATCCAGCTTATGATAGCCGGCTTTTAAGGCCACACTGCCGCTTTTTGTAATGGAGCTGTGGAATCCATCATTATCCACTATCTTGTTACCGTCAATGCTAAGGTTACTGCCATCATCAGAGGTGAGCGTAAAAGTATAAATCCCTTCTGCAGGTATGTTTATGTAACCATAGAGCAACTGTGCAAAGTTTTCTGCACGCGATTCCGGGATGACTCCCACATTCGGATAAACTCCCTCTTTCGTGCGCCTGACTGATTTAAACTCCGGCACACCATTAAACGATCCTTCGCAATATACATACTTCAACCCTGCTTCCGGTTTTTCAAGTTTTACATCAGGACCGGGTATCGCTTTTGTGTAAACACGTTCTGCTATCCTGCCAATATTATGACCATTATAAAAGTATGAAGCCTTGAAAACAGCAGAATTGTCTATCTGAACAGGGTCTGAATATTCATTTGATTGTATATTAGGCTCATTACCATCCAGGGTATAGCGGACCGACAGCCCTGCCGGAATATCCCTTACTGTAATCTTTTCTCCTTCAATAAACATTCCGGATACCGGGTTGGCAATTGGTGAATCAAATACCAGAGGTTTTCCTTTAATCTTAAGTACAATTACAGTGTTTTTCTCATCCGGACATGTTTCCGGTACTGAAATGGCAATCTCAGTTTCGGTTGATTTTGCTTTCAGCCTCTTTCCGTTTTCAAGCAGATATGCTCCCCTGACCTTATTTAATATGCCTGGTAATATAAGATTGCCATCAGCAGGCCAGTCAAAAACATGTAGGTAAAGGATGGTATTGTTGCCATCAGCCTTTGAAGTGCATCTTCCCCATTTAAGGTTTGCAAATGGAGATGAACTGGTTCCGTATATGGAGCTGCCATTCTTTTTCATCCACGTCCCTACCTCGCTGAGAATCTTTACGCTCGGTTCAGGGAAAGAGCCATCAGGTTTTGGCCCTATGTTTAATAAAAGATTCCCTCCTTTTGACACAATATCGGTAAGCATCCTTATGACATCCTTTGACGATTTCCAGTTGTTGTCATTTTTTACGTAACCCCAATTGTTATTAAGAGTAATACAGCTCTCCCAGTAGGTTCCGGGGAAGCCTGTTGCAGGCACCTCCTGCTCCGGCGTTCCAAAGTCACCTGCAAAATCTTTTGAGCTGTTCATACCGGCCATTCCGCTCCTGCCTGTATCGATACGGTTATTCACGATTATCCCCGGCTGGTATCCTATTACATATTTATAGAGATCAAGAGCACGATCGTGTGTCCAGGTGCTCTCCCATTCGCCATCGAACCATAATACCCCGATAGCACCATACTTTGTCTCCAACTCTTTAAGCTGGTTTTTAAGATATGTGATATACCGGTCATAATCAGCCCCTTCAGTTGATCTGGTGGTCTCCCATGCCCGGCGTGGCAGGTAATCGGGATGGTGCCAGTCCATAATTGAATGGTAAAAGCAGAGCACCACGCCCTGTTTATGGCATGCAGTGGCAAGCTCCGCCATAATATCGCGCTTGAATGGGGTAGACATCACATCAAAATCGGTATACTCAGAATCAAAAAGGCAGAAACCATCATGATGTTTTGTAGTTATCACCAGGTATTTCATTCCTGCATCCTTAGCCATACGCACCCATTCATCGGCATTGAAATTCACCGGGTTAAAATGCTTTACAAGCGTATCATATGTCTCTAAGGGTATCTGCGCCGAATTGCGTATCCACTCAGCATATTTGACCTCTCCGTTCCATTCACCTTCCAGAATAGAATAAAGTCCGAAATGAATGAACATTCCAAACCGTGCCTCACTCCACCATTCCATCTTGTCGGTGCCCTGATCATTTGATTTTTTCTTATCGGTCCTGGTACAGGCACCACAAGTCAATAGCACGATAAGAATAAGTAATGATAAACTACGGATAATGGTTTTCATTGCTCGTTTTTTTAGTTTTTATTAATTCCTGAATATCTTTTCGGCAAACTCTGTGATCACCTGGTATGAAATAGCTGTCTCCTCAACAAATCCAAGGTGGCCTGAATTTTCAAGTATAAGCACCTTTGCATTTTCAGGCAGCTTCACTCCTGCCGTTGCCACTGAAGGTGTAAAATACTGATCGTCGCGACCCAGTATCCATAGCATGGGCTTTTCTCCCTTTTCAACAAGAGTCACTCTTGAAGGTCTGGCAATCATGCCGTTAAGCACTGCAATAATACCTTCGGCCGATGTTTCTGAAGCAATTCTTTTTGAACGCTCAAGCGCATCTTTCATCCTGCCAAGGTTATTCTTTGAAAACATGCGGGTCACATTGTCGGGATACATAAGATTCTTTTTGCCCGCCATCACAACTCTGATCTCCCTTTTACGGTTTTTAACCGTAGCCTCCTTATCAGGGTTTGCATGTGAATGAAAAAGGCAATAACCTGCAAGAGACTGAGGATAAAGCTCAAGAAAGGCAAGAGTGACATATCCACCAAGAGAATGTCCGGCAAGAAATATCTTTCTGATTTTCAGCGAATCTATCACCGCTTTAACAGCACCGGCCATAAACTCCATTGTATGTATCTCAGAATAAACACCTGATTTGCCATGCCCCGGCAGGTCTACAGCAATTACCCTGAATCTCTTCTCAAGCATCTCCGTTAGCGGATCCCATATTTCTTTAGACTCAAGATAACCATGAAGCAGCACTATCGTGTCTCCCTCTCCGCTTTCTGTAAAGCTTACATTTATTCCGTTAAAAGATAGACTTTTACTCATTTAAATAATTGCCTCCGGTGAAAATATTTCATAAATTTACTCAGAAGATGGCAGATTCAACTAACGACACCATCTGAATTTTCCCGAAACTTAAGCAAAAACCGATGAATAAACTCCTTTACTCATCCATTTCAAAGAAATTTGTCATGGCTCTGGCCGGACTGTTTCTTTTGCTTTTTCTTCCGGTGCATCTGGGAATAAACCTGATGCTTCTTAAAAGCGATCCGCTTCCATTTAACAAAGCTGCTCATTTCATGGCGACCTTCCCTGTCATAAAGATTTTTGAGATAATCCTGTTCCTTACAATTATGGTTCATGTTATCTGGGGAGTGATGGTTCAGTTGCAGAATTGGTTTAAAAGGCCTGTCAGGTATGCTGTCAGAAATAAGTCAGAGACTGTCTTTTTTTCACGTTTTATGATATGGACAGGTTTATCAATAATGATATTTCTTGTAATTCACTTCTTCAATTTTTATTTCATCAAACTGGGACTGGTGGAAGGGAATGCCGAAGATTTTTACTCTGTGGCATGGCAGTTATTCAAAATTCCAGGATATGTTATCCTTTATTGGATCTGCTTTGTTCTTCTTGCCTTCCATCTGTATCATGCTCTGCAATCGGCTTTTCAGACACTTGGTCTTAATAATGAGTTCTGGAGACCTGTGCTGAAAGTCCTTTCGCTTATTTATGCTGTTATTATACCAGCAGGATTTGCAGTTATTCCTTTTGTGATCTGGATAATTAAATGAGTGTGCCATGATAACCCTTGACTCGAAGATCCCTGTGGGTCCGCTTGAAGAGAAGTGGACAAAATATAAAGATACATCCCGGCTTATCAACCCTGCCAATAAAAAGAAGATAGACATAATAATTGTCGGGTCCGGTCTGTCAGGGGCAGGAGCCGCTTCATCGCTGGGGGAGATGGGATACAATGTAAAGGTCTTCTGTTATCAGGACTCGCCCCGCAGAGCACACTCTGTGGCTGCCCAGGGAGGAATAAATGCCGCCAAAAATTATAAAAATGACGGAGACAGTATTTACAGGCTCTTTTATGACATGATAAAGGGGGGTGACTTCCGGGCCAGGGAAGCCAATGTATACCGTGCCGCCGAGGTAAGCAACCAGGTTATAGATCACTATACAGCACTTGGTGTTCCCTTTGCCCGTGAATATGGAGGCACGCTAGACAACAGGTCTTTTGGTGGTGTTCAGGTGTCACGTACATTTTACTCCAGGGGTCAGACCGGACAGCAGTGCCTGTTGGGTGCATACTCATCATTGAACCGGCAGATAAAAGCCGGCACGGTAACCATGTACCCCCGCCGTGAGATGCTTGACCTTGTGGTGGTGAACGGTAAGGCAAGAGGTATTGTCACCCGGAACCTCCTCACCGGTGAGATTGAAAAGCATTCTGCTCATGCTGTGGTATTAGCTACAGGAGGATATGGGACTGTTTATTACCTCTCCACCCTGGCGGTAAATTCAAATGCTTCGGCTGCCTGGAAGGCTTATCGTAAGGGAGCTGCCTTTGCAAACCCCAGTTTTGTACAGATACATCCTACAAGCATTCCCCAGCTGAATGACTTCCAGAGCAAACTGACCCTGATGTCAGAATCGCTGCGTAATGATGGTCGCATATGGGTCCCAAAGACCAAAGGGGACAAACGCCCACCCAATGATATTCCTGAAGAAGAACGGGATTACTACCTGGAAAGACGATACCCCACATATGGTAATCTTGTGCCACGCGATGTAGCCTCCAGGGCGGCAAAAGAGAGATGTGATGCCGGATATGGTGTCGGTGAGACAGGCCTGGCTGTGAATCTCGACTTCCGCGATGCAATAAAAAAACAGGGAAGAAAAGCCATTGAAGAAAAGTACGGTAACCTTTTCGATATGTATAAGGCTATTACAGGCATTGATTCATATGAGGAGCCTATGCGGATCTATCCCGCCGGACACTATACCATGGGAGGTCTCTGGGTTGACTATGAACTCATGACTACCATACCGGGGTTATTTGCTATCGGCGAGTCAAACTTCTCAGATCACGGAGCCAACCGTCTCGGGGCAAGCTCACTGATGCAGGCTGCCGGTGATGGCTACTTCATCCTGCCATACACTATAACAAACTACCTTGCCGGAGAGATAAAAACACCACGACTGTCAGTTGATGCTCCTGAGTTTGATGAGGCGGAGAAATCTGCCCGAGAAAGGATTGAAAAACTGATGTCAATTAAAGGGAAACATAATGCCGCATCATTTCACAAGAGACTGGGTAAGATAATGTGGGATTACTGCGGTATGGTGCGTAACGAAGCCGGACTGACAAAAGCACTTGAGATGATACGTGCGCTGAGGAAAGATTTCTGGAACGATCTTCTAATCCCCGGCAGCGCTGTTGAACTAAACCAGGAACTTGAAAAAGCCGGCAGGGTAGCCGATTTTATTGAGCTTGGTGAACTGATGGTTACTGATGCATTAAACCGAAAGGAGTCGTGCGGCGCCCACTTCCGCGAAGAGAGCCAGACAGAAGACGGTGAGGCCAAACGTATCGATGAAGAGTATGCCTATGTTGCAGCATGGGAATTCAAGGGTGAAGGAAACCCGCCTGAACTAAACCGGGAACCATTAGAGTTCGAATTTGTGGAGCTGAAGGAAAGAAGCTATAAGTAATCATAAGAAACGGAACCAGATATGAGACTTAAACTGAAAATATGGAGACAGAAAAATTCGCAGTCAAAAGGTCGGTTCGTGAAATATGACCTTGACAATGTCTCCCCGGAGATGTCGTTTCTCGAGATGCTCGACTTGCTTAACAAGACCCTCACCGAGAGCGGTGGTGAGCCTGTTGCCTTTGATCACGACTGCCGCGAAGGCATATGCGGCAGTTGTGGCATGTACATTAACGGCTATCCTCACGGTCCTGTTAGAGGACTTACCACATGCCATCTCTCCAT
>Ga0116171_10002297_pt1 | contig 18229 bp, 12 predicted proteins | sample AD_JPNHW2_MetaG_FD_89798 | JGI IMG/M metagenome (GOLD analysis project Ga0116171, IMG submission 89798) | Active sludge microbial communities of municipal wastewater-treating anaerobic digesters from Japan - AD_JPNHW2_MetaG | ecosystem: Engineered > Bioreactor > Anaerobic > Digestate | place... | reverse complement strand
TTGAACCTTCTCTAGCAATGGTGACCGCAAAATCTTCAAGATTTTTTTCTACATACTCCGCAGTTCTGAAAAGGATGTCTGCCCTTTCATAAACTTTGAGATTTTTTGAAATTTTATATCCTTTTACAGCTGATTCAATCGCATTCGTTGCATCCTGCACATCTGCTTTAGGGACGGTGTCAATTATAGAATTATCGTACGGATCATAAACATTAATTTTTGTGTCTTTGTCAATCAATTTTCCTCCTATTAACATTTTCATATTAAATATTTTTAGATGTTTATTAATTATTATTCCATGTAGGCATACTTGAAATTGGTTGCTGGTAACAATGTCTCTTTTATTGTTCTCGGACTAACCCAGCGTAAAAGGTTTAAATGGCTTCCAGCTTTATCGTTAGTACCAGAGCACCGTGCGCCTCCGAATGGCTGCTGCCCTACCATTGCTCCTGATGGTTTGTCGTTGATATAAAAATTCCCGGCTGCATACCTCAGTTTTCGGCAAGCCATCAACATAGCATATTTATCATTGCTAAATATTGAACCTGTCAGGGCAAAATGCGATGTCTTATCGCAAATCTCAAGTGTTTTTTCAAAATCTTTATCGTCATACACATAAATTGTCATCACCGGACCGAAAATCTCTTCTTCCATAGTAACGAAATGGGGATTTTCGGTTTGAATTACCGTAGGTTTTACGTAATACCCGTTCTTTTTGTCTCCTGTACCTCCCGCAATAATTTTTGCTTCAGTTGAGATTTTCGCCCTGTTAATATAGGACATAATATTATCAAATGAATTTTCATCAATAACAGCATTTACAAAATTGTTGAAATCCCTTACATCACCCATTTTGATGTCCGAGATCATATCGAGCATACTATCTTTTGTCTGTTTCCATAGTGATTTGGGAATGTATGCCCTTGAAGCGGCAGAGCATTTTTGTCCTTGGTACTCAAATGCTCCACGGACAATGGCTGTAGCAAGTTCAACGGGAGTTGCCGAACTGTGTGCAAAAATAAAATCCTTTCCACCTGTCTCACCAACCAGTTTCGGATATGATTTGTAATTATGCAGTTTTTCAGTCACTTCTTTCCACAAATGATCAAAAGTTTGATTCGACCCTGTAAAATGTATCCCGGCCATATCATTATTGTTTAAGACTATATTGCTAATGAGTGAGCCGCTGCCCGGAACAAAGTTTATAACACCGTCTGGTAAACCGGCCTCCTTAAAGATCTTCATCAGGTAATAATTTGAAAGAAGAGATGTTGATGCAGGCTTCCATACGGTGGTATTTCCCATCAGTGCAACACTTGTATTAAGATTGGATGCTATTGCTGTAAAATTAAATGGTGTAATTGAGTAGATAAAACCTTCCAGAGGCCTATATTCAATCCTGTTAATTGAGTAATTATCAGAATGAGGCTGCTCTTTATAAATCAGGGATGCAAAATGAACATTGAACCTTAGATAATCTATCACTTCACATGCAGCATCGATCTCTGCCTGAAATATATTTTTACTTTGCCCCAGCATCGTTGATGCATTTATGACATAACGATACTTTTCTGATAAAAGATCGGCTGCTTTCAGTAAAATAGAGGAACGATCAATCCATGATAAATTCATCCAACATTCTTTTGCTGCAAGGGCGCTTTTGATTGCTAGCTTCACTTCTTTTTCTGTTGCTAAGTGATATTCGGCAAGCACATGACCATGAGAATGCGGCATAACCACTTTACCGGTTTTACCCGTTCTGATTTCCTGACCTCCTATAATTAAAGGTATATCTATCTTTTCAGATGCCTGTTTTTTAAGTTCTGACTCAAGTTTAATCCGTTCCTGACTTTCTTTCAGATACGTTAATATTATCTCATTTGAAGGATTATCAAATGCAAAAATTGCGTTGTTCATAGTATTATTTTTTTAGTTAAATTATTTCGATATGCATTTAAATACATATCGCAAAATTAATAGTTATTTTTCAAATGTCATAGATATAATATGCCTATATTTAATGACAATTATACAACTATCAAAAATCGTGCTTATTTAAAACGTTTTTAAATAATAAAAAACATTATTGATTTAAATGGATATACTTGTTGATAAAAGTAAAACCATATAAAACTAATGAAAACAAATTAAAGCTTAAGTTGTAAGATCTCAGCTTTTGATCATCACCAGCACCATTTTAAACTTTTCTACAGCCTTCAATGCATGAGGAACATTAGCCGGCATGATGATAGATTGCCCGCCATTCAATATATGCGAAACACCGTTGATCAGAATATCAGCAGTGCCATCTACAATGTTTACCAATGCATCAAAGGCGGCTGTATGTTCGCTTAACCCTTCTCCTTTATCAAAAGAAAAAACAGTCACAGTTCCTGTTTGTTTTTTGATAATGGTACGACTAACTACCGCACCATCTGTGTATTCCACAATTTCCGGAAATGAAAATATTTTCCCGCGTTCGAATTCGTTTGTTTCCATAAATTTATTATTTAATATTAATATTATTTTTTCCTAAGGGAAATTTAATCAGAACAAAGCCAATAATAACCATCGCTATGAGGCTGCCCAAAAAAGAAGGGTTTTCAAACATGGAGAATAATTTTATCTCAGCAAATGCAAGCCCGGCAAACAACAGTCCTATCAGTGCCTCACCGGCTATCAATCCTGAAGACAGAAGAACGCCCTTGTTCGTTATTTTTTCTTTCTGTTCATCATTGTAGCCGCGCTTTTTCACATAGTTGTCGCTAATAGCTTTCATCACGCCTCCTAAGAAAATTGCAAAAGAAGTGTCTATGGGCAGGTACATCCCAACGCTGATGAGCATAGGGCTCTTCACCTGCATCAGTATCAATGCGATTCCCATGAAGATTCCGACAACGATTAGTATAAGTTCCATTTTCATGTCAACAATTCCTTTTGCCACCACAGCCATCAGGCTTGCCTGCGGGGCCGGAAGTTTTTCGCCTCCGAAGCCCGCATTGGCGCCCAGTACATCATTTTGTTTTTCGGGCCCCATCGCTTTAACATCCGTAAGTGAATATGTGGTTCCTTTCAGCGTCTGAATATTACCCTGATACTCAACAACGGTAACATTATCTTTTTCAAGTTTTTCAATTTTTTTGCCGACCACATCTTTTATATCGCCAAGGTGAAGCAGGGTAAGTATCAGAAACATGATCGTTGATGCAGCTATCACGCCGAACACGTCGCCAATCTGCATCCGCCATGGCGTACAGCCCAGGATATGTCCGGCTTTCAGATCCTGCATCATCTCACCGGCTACCGAAACTGAAGTACATGTAAAAGCCGCTATAGCTAAAACGGCTGCCAGGCCAGCATCGCCCCTGAGACCTAAAGCAACCATCAGTAAAGCTGCAATGATGAGCACTGAAACGGTAAGTCCGCTGGTTGGATTATTGCTAACTCCGATGATTCCGACAAGATAGCCGGAAACTGCGGCAAACACAAATCCCATGATAAGCATGACAACCGTAGCAACTCCGGCAGCAAATGCATCGCGGGCAAAGTAGTTGAATATCACAAACATGACGACCATGATTGCTGCAATAACCACCAGTGACCAGCGCATATTGATATCTTTTTCTGTGCGTAAAAAAGCGGTGGTTCCCGATGAGGATTTTTTTAGGTTGGCAAATGAACGTTGGATCCCGCCGAACAGGCTTTTACGCATATTATAAAGCGTGTAAAACGAGCCGACAAGCATACCTCCAATGGCGATATACCTGACATAAGCTTTCCAGACACGTGTTATTTCAACGGCCCAATCGCTAACAGCCGTGGCATCATTGTAATTTATAAAATAGGCAATTACTGGCGCCATCAGCCCCCAGGCAAGTAATCCACCACTAAAGTTGATCGCTCCCAGCTTAGGCCCGATGATGTATCCGACTCCAAAATATGCCGGCGCCATGCCCGGAGAACGCAGCAATACACCACCCTTTGCAAACAAAATAACTTTTTGCCAGGTGGCAGCAATAAATTTAAATTCGACCAACGCGGTCAAAAATGCGCCTATGCCCATTCCCCAGAGTAAAAATTTGGATCCGCCGGAACCGCCCCTGCCGGATTTATGTATCTCGGCTGCTGCCACTGATTCGGGAAAAGGAAGGTCCTGGTCCTCAACAAGAACACGGCGGAGCAAGGTGGTGAACATGATTCCCAAAATACCTGCGGCAGCTAAAATAACGATGGCAAGGATATAATGTGATGCTGAATAAAAGGGATCCCAAACAGAAGCTATATAAAATGCCGGTAGCGTAAAAATGGCACCAGTGGCAATATTTCCACCAATAGAGCCAACGGTACGTGCGGTATTTTCTTCAAGTATAGTGCCTTTAACCGCTTTCAGTATCGCCATACCAAGCACGGCAGTGGTATATGTTGCTGCGATGGTCATACCGGCTTTCAGGCCAAGGTAGGCATTTGCCGCTCCCATGATCACCGCCATAGTTATCCCCAAAAGAACAGCTCTCACAGTAAATTCTTTCATATTTGTTTCTGCAGAAACAAAAGGAATAAATTTCTTAGGTTCGCTCATAGAATTGGATTTTTTGTTTGTACAAGTATAAACATTTTTATAAAAAGTAACAGCATTTTTTTGTTTCCTGCGAATATTTATTTTCCTTTGCTCCCGTGAGCACTTCTACACCCGAAATATTTTTCGCCATACCTGTTATGAACGAAGCCGACTGGCTTCCCTCATGCCTCGCGTGCATCGAAAAACAAACGTACAGAAACATAAAAGTGCTAGTATGCGTTAATCAGCCGGAGCATTTCAGAGAAATGCCGGAGAAAAAAGATATATGTGAAAATAATGCCCGGACACTTGAATTTCTAAAAACATACAACAATATTCCGTTGCATGTCATTGACAAATCGTCCGAAGGCCACGGCTGGAAGGGAAAAAAACACGGCGTGGGCTGGGCACGGAAAGTAACTATGGATTATGTTTCTTCAGTAGCCGATCCCGGAGATTTAATCATAAGCATGGATGCCGATACTGTTTTTAACCCGGCGTTCTGCGAGTCGATTGTAAAGAGTTTTCATAAACATAAAAGCGCTGTAGCTATCGCACTGCCTTATTATCACAGGCTCACCGGCGATGATATTCTTGATCGCGCCTTGCTGCATTATGAGATTTATATGCGTTATTATGCCATCAACTTGTGGCGCATAAAAAATCCTTATTGTTTCACGGCCATAGGCTCTTCCATGGCAGTTCCGGTTCATGCTTACCGCGCCGTTGGAGGTATTACGCCCAAACTCAGCGGCGAGGATTTTTATTTTCTTCAGAAACTGAGGAAATACGGCAACATCGTTGTCTGGAATGAAGAAAAGACTTACCCTGCAAGCCGTTATTCCGACCGTGTGTTCTTTGGTACGGGACCGGCCTTGATCAAGGGTGTGCAGCACGATTGGGAAAGTTATCCGATGTATTCATACTGCTTGTTTGATGAAGTCAAAGAAACGTTTGGCTTGTTTCACAAGTTGTTTCATGAAGATGTTTCAACGCCGATGACAAGTTTTCTGGAAGAAAATTTCAAAACAAAAAACTTATGGGGTCCGTTGCGCAACAATTTCATAACAGAAGACAGATTTGTAAAAGCGTGCGCTGAAAAAGTTGACGGATTGCGGATTCTTCAATATTTGAAGTCGAAACAACAAGCTGGTAATAACGAAGCAAACTATCTGATTGAATATTTAACTATTTTTTTTAAAGAACCGGTGACTGGAAAAAATAGTAACATCAAAAATTTGAATTTTGACACATCTCCAGTTGAGTTACTTGACGATGTGAGGAATTTATTGGCAGAAATAGAAAATGATTTCAGGAAAACGTATCAGATAATTAACTGGTATTAATGCGAATACTGAATCTTTCTAATGAAATAACCTCACGATTTCAGAAGAAATTATTTATAAAAAAAAGCGGCCATTAGCCGCTTTTTTTCAAAAAATTTTCGAGAATTTTACTCGTCGTTTCTATGATTGTCTCTTCTAAAGTTGTTTCTTCTGTTATTCCTGTTCTGATACTCACCCTCTTTTCTTTCGATCGACTGGTTAACAGTAATGTTTCTTCCTTTAACATCTGTGCCATTGAGTTCATCAATTGCCTGTTGAGCTTCAGAATCAGTTGGCATCTCTACGAAACCAAATCCTTTGCTTCTTCCAGAGTACTTATCAGTAATGATTTTCACGGAACTTACTTGTCCGTACTCTTCAAAAATTTTTTGTAATTCATCTTCAGTCATGCCGTAATGAAGATTGCCAGCGTAAATTTTCATAATGCGATAATTAATTATTTAATTGGTTATTATTTAGAGCAAAATTAAATATTTTTATTAACAAACATGATAAAAAAATAAATTCTTTTTTTTTTAACATTTCAATAAACAATAAAATTTACTTTCGGGCAGTACGAAATAACATCAAAATCCTGATCCGATTATCATTCGGTGTATCTTCTCAACTTGTATTTCCCAATTGAAATTTTTCATAACAAACCGGTGGCCACCATCTGCTATTTTTTCATATTTAACAGGATCTTTGAGCAATGAAGCGATCTTTTCGGCATAATCTTCAGGTGAATATCCTACAAGTATTTCATTGTCTTCTGAAGCAATCAGCGCATTGTTTGCCAGTCCTGATGTTACACAAGGCATTTTCATTGCCATAGCTTCAAGCAGTTTGTTCTGCAATCCGGTTCCTATCTGCATAGGCGCAACAAATATCTTAGATTTGGCATAACAATCACGAATATCTTCTACCCAACCGCTAACAGTAACATTTGCCGAAGCCAGTTTCCGGACTTTTTTATGCGGGTCTGTTCCGGCTATCAATACGCTGACATTCGGGATTTTTTTCTTCAGTTCGGGCAGTATATTATTTACCAGATATTCCACGCTGTTGATATTCGGAGAATAATTCATGTTACCTGTAAATAAAATGTCGTATTCTTTTTTCAGTGAATACGGTTTAAAGTAATCCGAATCCACACCGTTAGGAATTACTTCTATCTTGTTTTTATCTTTATGATTGATAGCATCCCGATCAGGAATAGAAATAATTATTTTTTTATTAAATTTTTCGAAAATATCGGATTCATATTTCTCTATTCTTTTGGCTTCGATGCGCAAAATAGGTTTCATCAATATTGAAGCCTTCGTTGACATACGCTCGGCCCCTTTAGAAAACACATCCTGATAATCAAGTGTTTTTTGAATTGGCACATCTTTCACATATTCCGTCACCCGAATCAGTTGACAGAAAATATGTTCGGGTTTGATCTCGTCAATAACGGACAATACCTGTTTTTTAATTTTCTCATTAAAAAAATAACCGGTCTGAAAGGGCAATCCGGAGAATAAAGCTTTGAAAAGCCCCGAGTAGACATTAATCTTTGATAATTTTGCAATATGGACAGTTTTGCAGAATTCAAGCAGTTTATTTTCCGCATCAGGATGCAATTGGCTGTCGTTAAGACAAAACAGGTGAATTTCATGATATTTCGACAGGCAACGGATATGGTTAAAGGCGCGCAATTTATCACCTTTTTCCAGCGGGTATGGCACTCTCGATAATAAAACAAACAATTTCATTCTGTAATTTTATGGTAAAATTATTTATTATTTTATAAAAGCAAGATTTAAAAAAATATTTTTCTTGAAAAAATTAGAAATAAACTTAAGAAATAGGCTTCAAGAAAGCTATTTTAATAAAATAACTATATTTTATTTTAAAAGTATGCGGTAAAGATCAATAAGATGTTTTGTCGTGACGGAGATATCATATTCATTTTCTATCAGTGTGCGCGCATTTTTACCTATTTGTGAACAACGTTCAGGATTGAGGATACATAATCTGAATTTCGCCACAAACTCTTCGGGCGTATCGGCAATCAGCATGTTTTCCCTATCAGTATAATTGATGCCTTCAGCGCCGATTGACGTTGATATTATTGTTTTACCAAGCGCCATACCTTCAATGATCTTTACCCTTACGCCACTGCCTGACAATAATGGAACAAACATCACAGTTTTTGAAAGCATAAATTCAGTGGCATCCTCCACTTCTCCGGCTATCTTTAAATTTGGGAATTTGTAGGAATATAACCATGAAGGAATATTCCTGCCTGCCAAATATACCGTTATCTCGGGAAATTGTTCCGCAATCTGAGGCATACATTTTTCCAGAAACCATCTGATTGCTTCCTGATTTGGCATCCAGTCCATAGACCCAAGATGAAAAAATGTCGGCAGCCCGGTTTTTTGAGGCTGAAATATACATTTTGCAAATGGCAACCCGAATGGTACAGTAATCACCGTCGTTTTAATCCCCAAACCCCTTATATAAGAAGCATCCACGTCAGTGATGGACGCAATACCATCTACCTGCCCGAAAACACTAATCTCATATTTCCTGAGTTTTTTAGTAAGATAGTCCACATATTTTCTTTTGACGGGATTCTTAAGTGTTTTAGCAAAACGCAACCATATCAGATGTTCAATGTTGTGAGAACGTAGAACAATTTTTGCTTTGCTGTATTTACGGATCGTATCAATATAAGGAGCGACATAAATTGTTTCCAGCTGAATAATATCAAAATTTTTATTTTTCAAAATATGTTCTAATGTATTTCGGAACTCCACAGATTCGAAACGCTGTATATGGTAAGATTTTGAAGAAAACAGATTCAGAAATGCGTCTAAATACTTAGTTTCTGTATCAACATAAACGGCCGTAAAATTTGTTTTATAACGATAATCTACAGGCAAAGTATCTACATCCACACTAAATTTGAATGTATTCATAGTGATAATATCTACATTATGATTCTCTGCCATAAGGCCGTTTGCAAGGTTGTACATGGCAATGGGACCGCCTTCTTTGGGCGGAAACGGCGATTTATTACAAATTTGTAGAATATTCATGTCTTTTTGGTGTAATTGATGAGAATTTGCAAGTTAATCAGTGAGAAGTATTTTTAGCCTTTGAGTTATTAATTTTGAATATCCGTTTGAAAAAATTTATTATCCTTTTAAAAAACAATGTCCACCAATCGAGCGATAAAATATTGGAGTCGCTGCTGGCTGTATATGTAAGAAGGATACCTACCGGTAAAAAAATGACTGAAGGTAGCCACATCCCCTCAGATGCGCGAAGAATACCTTCGCGTGCGAATTTTTCTCCTGTCATAGAAATCACATGGAAAATTATAAAGAACAAGGTTGAAAATACAACCGGCAAACCCAGTCCCCCTTTGCGAATAATTGCACCTAGCGGAGCACCAATGAAAAATAGCACCAGACAAGCAAATGAAAGTGTAAACTTTCGGTACCATTCAATTTCATGGCGGGCGATGATCTCTCGTTTAATATTCATTTCCTTGCCATAATAACCTGTTTGCTGAAACATGCTGCGCGCATTATTCAACGCCATATCGATGATCGTTGTTTGCTCTGGCTTAGCAAAATTGCTGATAAAATCATCTTCCAACGGGCGTGGTGCATTAGCCGGATCGTATGCGGTGGTATCAGTACGGTTAAAATAATTGAAGTTCTGGGCAAAGTAACCCGTCATAATCATTTCCCTTCTGACCTTCTGAGCAATAAGTGTATCAATAGCTACCTTCAACTGGCTAAGGTTCAGCATTTGGTAATTATCTTTGAAAAGATCTTCTTTACTTTTGATCATATTTAGCTCCGACAGGTCAATTCTTCTGGTCTCCTCTTCAAATTCTGTTCGCTGCAAAGGCTTGTTGGAACTACGATTGCGGTTAGCCACAGGCTCATAGTAATTATAGCCATTATACAGCGTAAATATCAGTGTTTTTTTATCCGGAGTCATCTCCATCTTGCCGTTTTCAGCAAGTGTTGCATTAATATTACCCATATCTTCCGTGTGATCAAAGATCATAACATTGCTGATATCAGTGCCGTTTGGGTCTTTTTTTCCGATCCGGATCACATAGCCCTGCAGTTCACTATAAAAAATGCCCTCGTTAATATTAAGGGCAGGTTTTTTTTCCCTGATATCGAATAAAAGGACACCGTATTTGAGATTGGCAATCGGCAATATATTATTTGAAAAATAAAATGCAAAACCGCTGAGCAGGACAATGAATATTGCCAGCGGCATCATGGCTTTCCTGAAAGATATTCCGGCAGCTTTTATGGCCACTAATTCATAATGTTCACCTAAGTTTCCAAATGTCATGAGTGATGCGAGGAGCACGGCCAATGGCAAAGCGAGCGGTACAAATGTTGCCGATGCAAAAAACATAAGTTTAAAAAGTATGTACCATTCAAAACCTTTGCCCACCATATCGTCAACATACTTCCAAAGAAACTGCATCAAAAGTATAAATAAAGCAATGAAGAATGTAAGCACCATCGGGCCTAAGAAAGACTTCAAAATAAAACTATATACTTTCTTCATTGATTTATTTTAAGCAAAAATAGCTCTTTTACAGTTAACCGGATTATTGTTTATCATCCCCTCAAAAAAATTGATTTTCATTATTTATCAAACGTCATTTCCTCGATAAGTCTTTTTGCTCCTGCGTATTTGTCAATAACAAAAAGACAATAACGTATATCCACAGAAATATTTCGGCACATATCGGTTTCAAAAACAATATCACTCATGGTGCCTTCCCACACCCTGTCGAAGTTGATCCCGATCAGATGTCCTTCGGCATTAAAAACCGGACTGCCCGAATTACCACCAGTAGTATGGTTGGTAGCCACAAAAGCTACATGCATACTGCCATCTGCATCGGCATACTTACCATAATCCTTTTTGTTATATAATTCTTTCAGCTTGTTATCAACAGCATAATCATAAACAGCCGAATCTTCTTTTTCGATAACACCTTTCAATGTAGTAAAAAAATTGTATTCCACGCCGTCGCGGGGTTTGAAACCGCCAACCTGTCCGTAAGCCACGCGCAACGTCAGGTTTGCGTCGGGATAAAATTTCTTTTCAGGCATCATCTCCATCAGCCCTTTCATATAAATACGATAGAGCTCTCCTGAAGCATTCTGAAATTCATTATCTTTCGAGCTCAAGGTATTCCGGTAAAAGTTATAAATACTCATTGCAAGCAGATAAGCCGGATCTTTTTCAATATTTTTGATCATGGAAGGCTTATAATTGCCGAGAAATTGGTTTACCTTGCCTGCGTCAACCATAAACGAACGTTTGAACAAATCATCAGAATATTTATTGAAATCACCATCGAATGTGTTGCCTGCTTTTACAATCTCAGGAGGCACCAATGATTTGTCGAGGCCATTGTAATATATTTCGAGAAGAATCGCCGCCAGTTCATGATCGATGCGGCTGTCGTAATTCTTGAAAAAACCCTCTGAGGCGATTTTCATTTTTTCAACATATTTGTTTATCTCCTCGTCATTTTGTTTTTTGTCCCGGCTAATCTTTACAAGATTTTCGTAGGAACTTGCATAACGCACAATCTCCACTCCCAGCCCGGCTTCGTACAAATATTCGAGCGCAAGGTTGTATTTGCTGTAATTTGTATAAAGGTCTTTGAATTTACTGATAAGACTCCCAAAATTTTTTTCACGTTCCACATCTGATTTCGCCCATTCCGTGAACTGCTTTTCAAGTGCTTGCTTCTTTGCAATTATACCGGTTCTTGCTACACCTTTGCTCTCACCGATCATTTTTTTATAATAGTTCTCTATCCCAAAATATTTTGATGAATATTGAATGCGGGTTTTATCGCTCTGATCCATGTATTTGCGGTAAACCTCGAGCTTTTTTCCTCTCATTTTTATGGTTACAGGATTTTCATAATTTGCTATTCGGTCAACGGCATAGGATGACAAGTACTCATTGGTTGTTCCAGGATATCCATAAACGAAAGTAAAATCTCCGGGTTTTACTCCTTTGAGAGAAATAGTAAGATGATACGGCGGTTTATACGGGATATTTTCTTTTGAATATTCGGCCGGGTTATTATTTTTATCTGTATAGATGCGAAATACCGAAAAGTCGCCGGTATGCCGCGGCCACATCCAATTGTCGGTGTCGCCACCAAATTTTCCTATTCCTGAAGGCGGGGCGCCCACTAGCCTCACATCTTTATAAATCCTTGAAATAATAAGAATATATTGATTCCCGTAATAAAAAGGCTTTACCGTGACTTCATACGTATCGTCTTTAGCGTTTTCTTTTATAATGGAGGCAATGATCATTTCTGTATAAGTTTTTTTATCATCTGCATTTGCATTTTCCGGAATGGCTTTCATAACACGTTCGGTAACGTCTTCCATATAAGTCAAAATGGACACCTTTAGTTTCGGGTTTGTCAGTTCTTCTTCAAAAGAATTTGCCCAGAAGCCCTTGGTAAGATAATCCTGTTCCACCGAGCTGTGAGCTTGGATAGCGCTGTATCCGCAATGATGGTTTGTTAAAATCAGTCCTTTATCGGAAACGATCTCTGCTGTACAACCGCCGCCAAACAGGCAGATGGCATCTTTCATACTCGGTTTATTCAGGCTGAAGATGTCTTCGGCAGATATCTTCATGCCGAGGCGCTTCATTTCTGCTTCCGGACCTTGTGATAATAGTATCGGAATCCACATTCCTTCATCGGCGATGGCGCGAAAAAATGGTAAGGAGAAGAATAGAAATAGTACGATTTTCTTCATTTTTATTTGATTTATAGATTTGAAAATTGATTAATTTAAAAATTTAAAAATGTGATATCACCTTTTTTTTGACGTACTGATAATCTTTGTAAGAACTTTAATTATACCATTTATTTTTTCTTCAATTGTAATCGGATCAGGATAGTTTTCAGACATTTTGCAAAGAAGTATCCAATATTGAGTTTCATCAGCTTCTTTTGCTGCAATTTTTAATTTATGAATAAAATCAGCTTTGCTTTCCGCATTTTGAGCTTCTCTTACATTTGCACCTATAGATGTACCGGATTTTAAAATTTGTTTTGCGATCACAAACTTCCTCTTTTCTTCAAGTATTTCTGCATATTTAATCACTTCAATTGAAAATTCCAGAGTAAGCTTTACAATTGCATTTTGCTTATCATCTCTCATATCAACGAATTAGTTACATTTAATCATAAGTCAGAAAAATTTTCAAATTGATCAATTGACACATTTTCAAATTATTTTTTAAAGCGAGGCTATAACAGAAATCTCAACTTTTGCATCTAAAGGCAGACGGGCAACCTGAACAGTTTCGCGGGCAGGAAAATCAGAAGAAAAATACGAGCTATATACTTCATTTACCTTTGCAAAATCATTCATGTCGGCCAGAAAAATTGTTGCTTTCACTACATTTGAAAAATCCATACCGGCTTCCACAAGCAAGGCAGAAATATTTTCAAGAACCTGCCGCGTAAGAACTGAGATATCACCTTCGACCATCTTTCCGTTGTGCGGATTAATTGGTAATTGCCCTGAAACATAGAGCATTCCGTTATTTAGCAATGCAGGGCTATAGGGGCCAATAGGTTCTGGCGCACCTGGAATAAAAATTACTTTTTTCATTGTTTTTTAGTTTAAATTATGTTATTCACAAAAATACTTATTATTGACTGAGTATTTATCGAGAGCTTAATAAAAAAACTTTATTGTAAAGAAATCTTAAAATAAAATCATTACGCTAATTTGACAACATCGGAGGTTGCCACAGCAAAGCTGATTTATGAAAAATCCCTTACAGCAAAAGCACGAATATTGATTTCTGAGTTGATTAAAATTAATTTTCGTTCAATAATTAATTTTTGAGCCGTTGGTGACACATTAAAATTTGTTAAATAATATGAACCGTATAAATATATACTTCGTAATGTGTTTATGATCAGATTAATTACGCAATATAAAACCTAAAAGAAAATATTTATCAACAAAAATGTAATTTTTTGCAAATAATAGTGCATTTATATGCAACTAATTTAATGGAAATTAGTATAAATATCTATTTTTAAAAATTAAATTAATGTAGTTAATAAAAATAAAAAAAACTTAAAAAAAACAAGTTTTTTGGATGATAATATATTATATTTGTATGATTTTGAAATTTTTAACAAGTTTTTTAAATTAAATTTCTTCATCCCTGCAATTCATCTTTTTACGCACTAAAAATATTCTATGAAAAGAATTCTACTCCTTCTGCTACTTTTATCCAGCACAGGAATTTTTGCCCAAAACCACTGGACCTACTTTTATAACAATCATTCCAGAAGAATGAACGCCATTTATATCATGGATTATTTTCATGTCAGTATGGTGGGTGGCAACTTGTATAACGACTCTATTGAAACCGAACTAACCTCACATGACGCGGGATATACATGGAATGAGGAAGGCAGCATGTCGGCATGGATGCGGGATATAAAATATAAGAGTCTTTTAAGTGGAGTTGGTATTGGCTTTAACGGTAAAGTTAGAATAACATCAGATGGGGGGATTTCCTGGACGGCAGGTATCACTCCGGCTACTGCTCACCAACGGCACTTTAACAGTTTATGTTATGCGGATAACCTCAATTTATTTGCTGTGGGCGGCGATATATACGTTGATTCGCTTCAATCTATTATGCACAGCTCTGATGGTGGAAGCAACTGGACATTGATCAGGGATACAGCAGGATACTGGCTGAATTCTGTTTACTTTGTTTCTGCCACTACAGGCATTGCGGTTGGCGATCGAGGTACGATATTGATAAGTAGTAACAGTGGCGCTTCATGGTCAAAGAAAACAGCGCCCGGTTCTGCAGCCACACGAAATTTCTATTCCGTTTATTTTGTTAATTCTTCCACCGGGTTTATTGTCGGAGGCAATCATACCAACGACTCCATTCAAACTATTCTAAAAACTACTGATGGCGGAAACTCGTGGAATATTATCCGGGACACCATTTCACCCTGCCTGAACAGCGTTCACTTTTATAGCCAGACAAGCGGCTATGCAGCCGGAGACCGGGGTGTTGTGTTAAAAACTATCAATGGTGGAACTAACTGGACACCGGTGATACTTCCTTCCAACCCGAATTATGATTTTTTTGCTGTTCACTTCTTAAACGAAAATTACGGATATCTGACAGGAAGATGGGGAATTTCCTATCGTTATGACGCCACCACCGCTAACGGTCCTGGTGCGATTACGCTTGACGCTACTATGGTTAATCTGACTTCGGCAAATCTGAGAGGAAGTGTGAATCCCAACCATATTAATACAAGTATCAAATTTGAATATGGGACATCCGCATCTTATGGCTCTGTCGTGTCGGCCTATCCGGGAAATTCAAACGATTCAAATTATATTGATGTTAATTACAACCTGACAGGACTCACGCCGCACTCCACTTATCATTACCGTGTTGTCGCGCTCAACCCATTGGATACAGCCTATGGATTGGATAAAACTTTTTATACCGGAAATATTCCTAATGTAAATACTTATCCGGCCAGCAATGTCACTCTTAATTCAGCACAACTCAATGGAATGGTAATCGCAAACAATTCTCCGGCAATAAATAAGTTTGAGTATGGCACATCAACCTCCTATGGCACCGAGGTAATCGCTGTTCCTGATTCTTCCTTTGGAAACTACGACGTAAATATTTCCATTAATCTGACAGGACTTACACCGGGAATAACCTACCACTACAGGGTAAAAGCAACAAACATTGACGGCACAGGCTATGGTGCCGACATGACTTTTTTCACCAGCGAAATCCCGTCTGTAGCTACATTTCCTGCCACAAATCAGACCACCAATAGCGTAAGGTTAAACGGTAGTGTTAATCCCAACAATCATCCAACGGCTAACAAATTTGAATGGGGCACAAGCACCAGTTATGGAAACACTGTGGACGCCATTCCCGATTCTGTTACAGGCACGGCCAGTGTGAATATCCTTTATGATTTATCCGGTTTGACATACAATACAACTTACCATTACAGGGTAAAAGCCACTAACAGCGCCGGAACGGGCTATGGCAGCGACATGACCTTTACCACCGGCTCGCCACCTATATTGTACACATTTCCTGCAACCGAAATATCTCAGAATTCAGCCAGGCTTAACGGCACTATTGATGCAGGCGGAATACCGACTGCTGTTTCGTTTGAATATGGGACAAGTACAGCTTACGGAAGTGTTATTACTGCCGATCCTGACTCATCTTTGGCAAACGGTTTCATCAATGTAAGCGCCCTCCTTAGCGGTTTAATGCCAAATACCACATATCATTTCCGGATTAAGGGTACAAATAACATCACAACAAACTCCGGTGAAGACATACAGTTTTATTCCGGCAATCCTGAGATCCCAAATTTCAATTTTGAACTGTGGGATACGATTTCGGCTACAGTACCTGATACATGGGATTTGAAGTTAGGTTCATTTTCGCAAATAACACAATCCTGCCATGGCGATTATGCTATACGGCTTTCTAACGATACGGTATCAAATAATCCGGGGGTGATCCTTATCGGTAATTCTGAAGACGGGCAGGTATTTTATGGCGGAACACCCTTTGCATCACGACCTGATTCGCTGATCGGTTGTTTCAATTATTCAATACCGGCAAACGATACAGCATTAATTATGCTATTCCTGAAAAAACAAGGCGTTTTTATTTCAAATAATACTTTTAAGATTTATGGGAGTTCTTCCGGAAGCTATAACCAATTAAAATTCCCCCTACACTATTCTTCTACTGAAATGCCCGATTCCATGATTTTTGGGATCGTATGCACAGATATACGTTTTGGCATATCGCAATTAAACCCGAACAATGTCCTGGATGTTGATTATCTTCGTTTCACCGGGACATCGGAACTCATTCCCAATTATGATTTTGAGAACTGGACAACACTTTATTATCCACAGCTTGAAAGTTGGTACAATTCATATTCAAATCAGTACGAACTTTTAAATTCACCCTTTAAACCAATAACACAAACTACCGATGCACAGTCTGGTGAATATGCTGTGATTCTAAAAAGTAAAATTTCGCTCAACGATACTATTTCCGGAAACATTACGACAAATCCGAATTATTTCGGACCCAGTTTTAAAGTTACTGTGCGTCACCACAGTTTGACAGGTTTTTATAAATTCCTCCCTGAAAATAATGATTCGCTAAATATTTTAGTATCAATGTATAAAAATGGATCTTCAGTGGGATGGGGAAATTTCAGTGCAGGAAATACAGTCAGTGATTATACATCATTTAATATCAACATCTTTTATATGAATGATACAATTACACCTGATAGTGGGTTTATAAGCATATCCGCTTATAAAGGCATGAAAGCAAAGGGAAATTCTATCCTGTATGTTGATAACCTGAATTTCGATGGGTATCTTGCAGGTATTGAAAAACCTTTAGTAAGTAATCCCGAAGCTGAAATTGATTTTACTGTTTACCCGAATCCTTTTAATACTCTTACAAACATTGCATTTTCCATTAATGAAGAATCATCTGTTCTGATTCGGATATTTGATATTTCCGGAAAACAGCTTGCTTTAATTGCTGACAGCAAATTTTTTCCCGGGAATTATACGTTTGATTTCGATGCAGCGGGATTAAGGAAGGGCTTATACATTTGTGTTATCCATACTGATAAAAAAGTAATAAGCAAAAAAATCATTTTAAATTAAAAACTGAAATTATTGTACTTAATTAAAATAAACACATAAATTTTTATAAATATGAAAGCCAATAAATTCATTTCCGGATCAAGCTTTATTTTGTTAGCAATTCTAATACTGTTTTGTTTGTTAGATACAAAAACAAGTTACGGGCAATGCCCTTTTTCACCAAGCTACACTGTATCTGCTGCCAGCACTCCTGCTGGAACAGTAATTACTCCGCCTGCTGATGGTTTAGTACAAGGCACTACCGGAGCCACCATAACTGTAACTAATCCCGGCTGGCCAAGTTGCAGCAACTGGGGATACCCCTTATCTTTCCCGGTATTGGATGGATTTGCCATTGGCGCTCCGAGTTATGATAATCTTACATTTAATAGTGCTGATCCGAACACGGATTTAAATAACGGAAGGATGTGTTTTACCGGGACAACTACCTACAAATATTTAAATACTGTTGGTGGATGGGTTGAAAACAACGCTATTCAAGCAAGGCTCAGAATTAAAGTAACACAAACCGACGGTGTAAC